>Ga0190265_10000115_pt1 | contig 84496 bp, 77 predicted proteins | sample Popmic124T_FD_133135 | JGI IMG/M metagenome (GOLD analysis project Ga0190265, IMG submission 133135) | Populus adjacent soil microbial communities from riparian zone of Indian Creek, Utah, USA - 124 T | ecosystem: Environmental > Terrestrial > Soil > Riparian zone | place: USA: Utah | collected... | reverse complement strand
CGTTCGGCATGGACCTCGAGTTCACCGAGGGCATGCAGTTCGACAAGGGCTACATCTCGCCCTACATGGTCACCGACCAGGACCGCATGGAGGCGACGCTCGAGGATCCCTACATCCTCATCGTCAACTCCAAGATCGGCTCCGTCCGCGACGTGCTGCCCGTGCTCGAGCAGGTCATCCAGTCGGGCAAGCCGATCCTGATCATCGCCGAGGACGTCGAGGGCGAGTCGCTCGCGACGCTCGTGGTCAACAAGCTGCGCGGCACCTTCACCGGCGTCGCGGTCAAGGCTCCGGGCTTCGGCGACCGCCGCAAGCGGATGCTCGAGGACATCGCGATCCTCACCGGCGCCGAGGTGATCACCGAGGAGATGGGCCTCAAGCTCGAGAACACCCAGCTCACGCAGCTCGGTCGCGCCCGGCGCGTGGTGGTCGGCAAGGACACCACGACGATCGTCGACGGCTCGGGTGACACGGCCGCGATCAAGGGCCGCATCAACCAGATCAAGGCCGAGGTCGAGAACACCGACTCCGACTTCGATCGCGAGAAGCTGCAGGAGCGGCTGGCGAAGCTCGCCGGCGGCGTCGCGGTCGTCAAGGTCGGAGCCGCGACCGAGACCGAGATGAAGGAGAAGAAGCACCGCGTCGAGGACGCGCTGCAGGCCACCCGCGCCGCCCTCGAGGAGGGCATCGTGCCGGGCGGCGGCGTCGCCCTGCTGCAGGCCTCGACCGCCGTCAAGGTCGAGGCGCTCGAGGATGCGGACGAGCAGACCGGCGCTCGGATCGTCCTGCGCTCGCTCGAGGAGCCGGTGCGTCAGCTCGCGCACAACGCGGGGCTCGAGGGCTCGGTCGTCGTCAACGACGTCCGCAAGGCGAAGAAGGGCCACGGCCTCAACGCCTCCACGAACGAGATCGTCGATCTCGTCGCGGCCGGCGTGATCGACCCGGCGATGGTGACTCGCTCGGCGCTGCAGAACGCGGCGTCGATCGCCAAGAACATCCTCACCACCGAGGCGATCGTCGCCGAGATGCCAGAGAAGGACGGCGGCGGCGGAATGCCGGGCGGCATGCCCGACATGGGCGGCATGATGTAACCAGCGCCTTGCGCTGACGCTGTACCGAGGGCCCGGCACTTGCCGGGCCCTCGTCGTTTCGGGTACAAGCCTCTCTCAACCCAGACGAGAGGAGTACGCCCCCTTATGGCGTCCAGACACTTTCCGGCCTTTCTCGCCGCAGCGGCACTGTGCATCGTTCCGGCGGCCTGTGGCGACGACGACGATTCCGCCAGCGGCGACAAAGGCGCGCCCGAGTACACGACGATGACGTTCACGACCTCTGATCCGAGCAAGGGCAAGGTGGTGATCGAGGGGCCGGACACCGGCAAGGCCGGCCTGGTCGAGATCACCCTCTTCAACACGGGCAAGGGCCCGCACGACGCCCAGATCCTGCGTGTGGAGGGCGACCGCACGGCCGAGGAGGTCATCTCCAGCTCGGTCGACAGCGAGGAGGGCGCCCCGATCCCCGAGTGGATCACCGACGGAGGCGGCCTCGGGGCGGTCCCGCCCGGCAAGAGCGCGATCGTGAAGCAGGTGCTCGAGCCAGGCACCTACTTCCTGCTCGACACCGAAAGCGCGCAGGGATCCGAGCAGGTCAACGCCCGCAAGGGCGGCGTGGCGCAGTTCGAGGTCACCGGTGAGCCCGGCGACGCCGAGCTGCCCGAGACCGAGGCGTCGATCACCGCCGAGGACTTCAGCTTCGAGACCGAGGGCATCAAAGCCGGCAAGAACACGCTCACCTTCGAGAACGACGGCGAGCAGCTCCACCACGTGATCGCGATGCCGTTCGCCAAGGGAGCGACGCTCGCCGACGTGAAGAAGGCGTTCGCCTCGGAGGAGGAGCCGCAGGGCCCGCCGCCCGTCGACTTCGAGAAAGGCGTCTCGACGGCCGTGATCGACGGGGGTCAGTCGCAGGTCGTGGACCTGGACTTCCAGAAGGGGAAGTACGCGCTGGTCTGCTTCATCACCAACCGCGAGGGCGGGCCGCCGCATGTGGCGATGGGGATGATCGACGAGCTGGACGTTAAGTAGCGCTATTCATTGGCAGGGCCCGATCGCTGCTGCGAGCGGGTCCTGTCGATGGGTTTTGCGCCCCGCTTCGCAGGCTTCGCGGGATCGTCAAAACCCACGCCACCCGCTCGATCGGCGTCAGCCTAAGACGGCGCTCATTCGGAGTGGTGTTACTCCGAGGGACTCTGCGTCGGCTGTGCCTCTGGGGGTGGTCATGGGCTCCTCCATGAGCTGGACCTCCTCGGCGGTGGCGAAGACGGAGGGGCCGATCAGGTACTCGGTGGCGTGGAGGCCGGCCTTGGCGATGGGCATGGGGAGGTTGAGGAGCGGACGGTCGCGGTTCCAGGAGCGGAGGGCGAGCTGGACGATCTGCTCGTAGGTGAGCGACTCGGGGCCGGCGAGGTCGAAGGAGCGGTGGCCGTTGTCGGAGGGGCCGTGAGGGGTGTCGAGGGCCGTGAGGATGCAGTCGGCTACGTCCTCGGCCCAGATCGGCTGGAAGAGCGCGTCGCCGGATCCGGCGACCGGGAGCGCGGGGAGGTGCGAGAGGCGGTCGAGGAGGGTGAGCCAGGGGTCGCCGGGGGTGTAGGAGATCGAGGGGGCGAAGACGGTCGTCTCGAGGTCGCTCGACTCGACCGCGTGGCGGGCGAGCGCCTTCGAGCGGAAGAAGCGGGTGGGCGACTGGAGGCTCGCCCCGAGCGCCGACATGAAGACGAAGCGGCGCGCGCCCGCGCGCTCGGCGGCGCGGACGAGGCGGAGCGTGGCCATCGCGTTGAGCTCCTCGATCGAGCCGCGCGGCTGGTCGCGGATCGAGGCGGCGAGGTGGACGACCGTGTCGACGCCGCGCAGCGCATTGCGAAACGACGCCGGGTCGGCGAGGTTGCCGAGGGCGATCTGGACTCGGACGCGCTCGGGGCCGAGGCGCTTCGGATCGCGCACGAGACAGCGGACGACGGTGCCGTCGGCCGTCAGCCGACGCAGCAGCGCCGAGCCGATCGTGCCGGTCGCTCCGGTGAGCAGGATCACGCAGCCAGCGTAGTCAGAGCGGCGCGATGCCGCCTGCGAGCCCTGCTCAGCCGCGCCGCAGGCCGCGCTTGCGGCGCGTGCCGAGCCAGCCGAACGCAGCCGCCATGCCGAGGTTGCCGACCCCGGCACCGACCATCATCAAGCGGGCGCGGTCGGTCTTGAACGCGGCCGAGCGCGACCAGATGACGTCGGTGAACAGCTCGGTTCCGCGTAGCCAGGCGAGCGCCCACCAGTCCTCGGGGTTGCCCCGGCGCGCGGCGACCGCGTGGGCCGCGGCGAACGTCAGCCAGATCGGAGCGCAGCGACGGAACAGCTCGCGCGCGTCGTCGGAGGGCTCGGCGTGGCCGAGGACCTTCAGCGTCGCATCCGGCGCGAACAGCGCACCGCCGCCCAACGCGAGGTCGAAGGCGATCATGCTGCGGTTCTGCTGCTCGATGGCTGTCTGTAGATCCATTGGAGACGGGACCCTACACCGGGGGGTCAAGCGCTCGCACCTGTAGAATCTCGCGTCCGCTCGGCGTTTGGCCGGGCAGGAACTTGGACACGAACGCGCGAAGGAACGGATACCCATGGCTTACGTAATCGCAGAGCCTTGCATCGGCCAGAAGGACAACTCGTGCGTCGAGGTCTGCCCGGTCGACTGCATCCACCCCACGCCGGACGAGCCCGACTACGACAAGGTCGAGATGCTCTACATCGATCCGGAGGAGTGCATCGACTGCGACGCCTGCGTCGAGGCCTGCCCGGTCGACGCGTGCTTCGCGGAGGATCAGCTCCCCACCGAGTGGGCGAAGTTCACCGAGATCAACGCCGCGTACTTCAAGAACGGCGCCGCGGCCTAAGCGCCTGAAAGAGCTCGACATCCTGCGCGCGCGTCAGCGCACGCAGCGACTCGTCGGGAAGAGGTTCGCGCGGCCCGAAGATGCCGGCCGGTGGCTGGTCGCCGTGCAGTCGCAGGAGTACGGCCCGTCGAAGTGGGCGCTGGGGCAGCGCACCGAGAGCTGCTCCGACGAGACGGTCGAGGACGCCTACGTGCGCGGCAAGCTGCTGCGCACCCACCTCCTGCGCCCGACGTGGCACTCGACCACGGTCGACGACATCCGCTGGCTGCTGCGACTCACCAGCCCGCGTGTGGAGGTCCAGAACGGCTACCCCTACCGCCGGCTCGAGCTCGACGACCGCACGCTCGGGCGTGGGAAGGAGGTTCTTGCCGAAGCGCTGCGAGGCGGGGCGCATCTGACGCGACCAGAGCTCGCTGAGCGTCTGCTTGATGCGGGGATCGCCACCGACGGCCAGCGGCTCGCCTACATCGTCATGCACGCCGAGTTGGCCGGCCTGGTCTGCAGCGGGCCACGGCGCGGCAAGCAGCACACCTACGCGCTGCTCGACGAGCGCGCCCCCGGTCCGGAGGGCCCGTCCGGCGAGGCAGCCTTGGCGGAGCTGGGCCTGCGCTTCTTCACCAGCCACGGCCCGGCGTGTGCCCGGGATCTAGCCTGGTGGGCGACGCTCAAGGTGAGCGACGCGAAGAAGGCGGCCGCGCTCGCGGGCGATCGCCTCGATTCGTTCGAGTTCGACGGCCGCACGTACTGGCACGGCGAGATCCCCGAGGCTGGGGACGATGCGGCGGAGGCGCTGCTGCTGCCGGACTACGACGAGACGTTCGTCGGCTACCGCTCGCCGCGCGTCAGCCTCCGTGGTCGCTCGGAGGACATGTCGGCGGTCTTCGAGCGGCCGGTCACGATCGACGGTGTCTCTGTCGCCAACTGGAAGCGCAAGGTCGAGCCGAAGCGGATCCAGGTCTGGCTGACCGCCTTCTCGAAGCTCAGCCGCCGCGAGACAGCGGCAATCGACGCAGCCTTCGAGCGCTACGAGGCCTTCATGGGCCTGCCGGTGACCGTGCAGATCGGTTAGCGCCGCAACCCAGCACCGAGATCGTTGTTAGACCATAGACACCGATGGCTATACACGAGGGGATCTGGCATGAGACGACGGCGGCGACTTGCGAGGGGAACGACGGGTTGTGCGACTTTGATGGCACTGGCCGCCATGGCCGCGCCTGTCGCTCACGCCGGATGGTCCCCGCCGTCCACGATCGCTGACGGACCGCACCTCGAGGGACCGTTGCTGGCGATGACAGCACCGGGAGCAGCCAACGTCGGCTGGGTTCGGGGCCATACCCAGGAGCTCCGCACCCGGCGCATCGGCGGTCGAGGGAAGCTCCGGCGTGAAGTGTCCCTCGCGCCCGCCACTGCGAGCTTGGCTGCGGGTCCATGGCTTGCCGGCGTCGGTCGTGGCGGAGCGGTTGCCGTCTGGTACTCCGCTCACGGCAACGGCACCTACTCGATCAATGCCGGGCGTCTGAACGCGCACGGGCGACTCGGCGCCGTGCGGACGGTCGCGACCGGAAGCGACGACGTGTCCACCTACACCGAGGCGCTCACGGCCAGTGTCGCCCTCGACCGTGCCGGCAACGCAACCGTCGTCTGGCCTGAGCTGCACGCCACCCAGCTCGAGCCCAAGCACTTCGACATCACGAGCGCGACGGTGCACGCACGCAGCCTGCGTGCCGACGGATCGCTCGGACCGCTGCTCGACGTCGCCTCCCCCGGCGAGATCGATCCCGCCCCTGAGGTCGCCGTGGACGCCTCGGGGCGCGCGACGCTCGCTTGGCGAGCGCAAGACCCAGCCGGGAACAAGGTCGTGCGCGCCGCGAGGCTCACGCCGAACGGACAGCTGGGCGCGGCCCACACCCTGTCCACCCCCACCCCGTCGGAACCCGTCGGGGAGCCGACCGTGGCGTCGAATGCCCGCGGCGACGTCGTAGCCGGGTGGCGTTCCGGCCAGCGGATCGTGACTCGGCTCATCTCAGCGAACGGAGTCCTCGGCACGCTCGCGACCATCGCTTCCAGCTCCAGCGGCTTCCAGGTGGTCATCGACAGCTCCGGCAAAGCAACTTTCGCTTGGCGCACCAACCGTGCGATGTTTCGCCAGCTCTCTCCTGGCGGGCGCCTTGGACCGCTGCGATCACTGTCCGCGTCGAGCCTCGACGGGTCGAGCCCAGACCTCGCCGTTGATCGTGCCGGCACGATCACGGCCACGTGGCGCCGCGACAGCCGCGTCCACAGGAGCGCGATCCAGACCCGCCGCATCCGACCCGACGGAAGCGCCGGAGCGGTCCGCACGCTCGCGAAAGCGTTAAGCAGCTCGCTTGGATCCCCGGTCGTGGTCGCCGACACGCAAGGAGCGGTGGTCGCGTGGCCACGTTGGGTGACGGCAACGCGCAGCCTGATCCAAGTCAGCCGGCTCGTCGTGCGACGGCCGGGAAGAGAGGCGCGCTAAGGCGCCATCGGCAGGGCGGTGCCAGTTACCTCCGGCACCGCCTCGAGCTCCGGGCCCGACGCGGCCTGGAGGACCGGATCGATCTGCGGAGTGGCGGCGATCAGACCGCGTGCGGTGTGGCGCAGTGCCTGTGAGGCCGGGCTGTCCGGATCCTCGACGACCAGCGGGCGGCCCTCGTCCGAGGCGATCCGCAGCTCCTCCTGGAGCGGGATCGTGCCGAGCAGCGGGACGTCGAGCTCGTCGGCGAGCTCGCGGCCGCCGCCCTCGCCGAAGATCGTGAAGCGCTCGCCGGTGGGGGTCGTGAAGCCGGACATGTTCTCGACGATGCCGATGACCTCGAGGTCGAAGCGGTCGGCGGCCTCGGCGGCGCGCTTGGCGACGTTCTGCGCAGCCGGTTGGGGCGTCGTGACGATCAGGAAGCGGGCCTGCGGCAGCAGCTGGGCGAGCGTCATCGTGACGTCGCCGGTGCCGGGCGGCAGGTCGATCAGCAGGTAGTCGAGCTCGCCCCAGGCGACGTCCTCGAGGAACTGACGGATCGCCTTGTGCAACATCGGCCCGCGCCAGACGACGGCCTGGTCGGCCTCGTCGAGGAAGAACTCGATCGAGATCGCCTTGACGCCCCCGGCGGCCTCGAGCGGCAGGATCTTGCGCTCGCCGTTGATCATCGGCCGGCCGTGCACGCCGAGCATCCGCGGGATCGAGTAGCCCCACACGTCGGCGTCCATCGCGGCTGCCTGCATGCCCTCGGCCTGCAGCGCAGCGGCGAGGTTGGCGGTCAGGGTCGACTTGCCGACCCCACCCTTGCCCGAGCCGACGCAGATCACGTTCTTCACCTGGGCGAGCGCCCCTTGCGGAAGCGCCCCGCGGCCGAGCCGCTGCTGGAGCGTCTGCTTCTCGTCGGCGCTGAGCACGTCGAAGCCGACCGTGACGCCGGTCACGCCGTCGAGCGCCATCACGCTCTCCTTGACGGCCTTCTCGAAGTGCGCCCGGATCGGACAGCCGGCGGTCGTCAGCGAGACGACGACGTCGACGTTGCCGCCCTCGTGCTGGGTGATCGACCGGACCATCCCGAGCTCGACGATGTTCTTGCGCAGCTCCGGGTCGATGACCGCGGTCAACGCGTCCTTGATCTGGTCCTCGGTAGGCATCGCGGCCCATTCTCGCAGGTCGGCCGCGCCGGCTCGACGTCCCCGGAAAGGCGAACGGCGCCCTATGGGGAGGGCGCCGTTCACTTGGGGAGGGAGCTGCTGGAGGGGTACTGCTGGAGGGGTGCTACGCGATCGCCGCGACCTGCTCCTGCACGCGGCGGACGATCTGCGTGGCGTTCGTCTGGACGTCAGTGACCTGCTTCTGCAGATCTCCGCGGGCGTCCTTGACGCTCTTGGTCACGTCGTTACGGCGCTGACGCAGCTCGCGCTCGACGCGCGTACGGGTGCGCTTGGCCTCACGACGGAGGCTGTTGCGGGCCGTGTTGCCGCGACGCTCGAACTTCTTGAGCTCCTTCTCGGCGGTCAGGCGGCTCGTGTACGGCTTGGTGACCTCGACGACGCGATCGCGGGCGATCAGCGCAGCGCCGACCGGGATCAGGACGGCGCGCTCGGCCTGGAGAGCAAGCGAGTCGACGGTGAGCTGACCAGCGCTGGTCGCGTTCGAGGTTGCGGTGCTGGCCTTCTTCGCCGTGGTCTTGGCGGAGGTCGACGCGCTCTTGGCGGTCGTCTTGGCGGCGTTGCGCTTGCGCGTGGCAGCTGCCTTCTTGGCGGCGGCCTTGCGCTGAGTGGGGGTCTGTGCGGCCATAAGGGAGGTGGATCTCCTTCGATCGCTCGGGATCAGTACGAAGCTTGTTAGTTCTAAGTTCAGTAGGACTGTACCACCGAACACACGTTTGTAAACCTCGGGTGCCGAGGCGTTACACGCGCAATGCGAGTCAGACACGCTCAGGCGGTCGCGAGACGCTCGGGACCGGGCGCTACACGCGCCACCCAGTCCTCGGGCCGCTCGATCTCGGCGAGGGTCGGCAGCGCGTCCGGTCCGGCCCACGCGCGGTTGAGCAGCTCGATGCCGCCGCTCGCGACGACCGCGTCGCAGAACGCCTTGCCGAGCTTGTACTGACGCATCTTCATCTCCATGCCGAGCAGCCGCATGAGCACCCGCTCGGGCGCTGATTGGCTGCTGCGGCGGGCGTCCATCGCGGCCCGTAGGCCCTCGTGCTGGGGGACGAGGGCCGGGGCGAGTGCATCCATGACGTGCTCGGCATGCCCCTCGATGATCGCCATCGCCGCCTGCATCCGGTCCATCAGCTCGCGCTGCTCGCCGGTCTGGACCAGCGCGGCGAGCCCACCCTCGCGGAAGCGCTCGACGAGGTCGTTCGGATCGGGCAGGCTCACCGCGCGCAGGCGGTCGAGCGCTCCGCCCACGAGCCCGCCGGTACGCCCGCCGAAAGAGGTCCGGTCTGCCGGCGCGTTCGGCCCCGACCCGTCCGACGCATGGTCGTCCTGCTTAGGGTCGATCTTCACGTCGACGGTCTCCAAGTACTCCCGCAGCAAGCCCCCCATGTGCTGGCGCAGCCACGGAACGCCGCCGAACTGAACGGCGTGGGTCATCTCATGAACGGCGACCCAGCGGATGAACGCCTCGCGATCGACGCCGAGCGTCTGTGCCACCCCGAGCAGGTTGGAGCCGACGAACAGCAGTCGTGGGCTGGCAGTGCCTGCGAGCAGCGAGAGCTCGTACTGGCCGAGCACCCGCTGAGAGAGGTAGCCGACGACGAGCCCCAGCTCGGCCGCCAGGGCAGCACCGGCGGCCGTCCGCAACGGACCGGCGAGCGGCCCCGTGTTCGCGAAGCGGTCGCGCATCCGCTCCTCGACCGGCTGCATCAGCTCGGCCATCGCGCCGAGGTTCGCCTCCGCCCACCCCTCGCGACTGACGATCTCCGGGAGTGGGACTGGCGTGGCGGGCGTCAAGCCGGTGTACTCGCTGACCCGCGGCTCGAACTCCCTCGCCAGCCTCACGAGGTCGACATTCAGGCTCGGGACGTGGTCAGACCGTGCCGCCAACCGTGCAACTCGCTCCGCCAGTCCCCAGTCGACCATTCACGTCACCTTAGCCAGGCGACCCAAGCGGGACCTAGCGTCGGTCAGAGCTTCGGCAGCTGCTGCTCGAGCTCAAGCGCCGCAGCGAACAGATCGCCGCGCTCTCCGACGCGCGCGAGGACGTCGTCGGTCTCGAAGATCGGTTCGCTGCCGGAGTCCGCGACCTCGTCCCAGGTCAACGGCGTCGAGACCGTCGGCCGCTCCCTCGCGCGCAGCGAGTAGGCCGCGACCGTGGTCTTGTGGCGGGAGTTCTGGCTCCAGTCGATGAGCACCTTCCCGCGACGAAGCTCCTTCTTCATTCGCGACACGACAAGCTCGCCGTGCTGGCGCTCGAGCAGTTGCGCGAGCGCGTGCGCGAACGGCTTGGTGTCGTCGTAGGTGACCGGAGTGTTGAGCGGGACGTAGACCTGCATCCCCTTCGAGCCCGAGGTCTTGGCGAAGCACTCGAGGCCGAGGTCGGCAAGGGTCGCGCGGAGCAGCTGCGCGACCTCGCGGCACTCGCCCAGGCCGGCCGGGGGACCCGGGTCGAGATCGAAAGCCATCACCGTCGGGCGGTCGGGGTCGTCGGCGAGCGCCAGCGACGGATGGAGCTCGAGATCGGCGAGGTTCGCTAGCCAGACGAGCGTCGGGAGGTCGTCGCAGACGACGAAGTCGATCGTCTTGTCGCCCATCTCCACCGGCTCGCTGCGGACCCAATCGGGCGCGTGCGAGGGCCGCTGCTTCTCATAGAAGTACTTGCCCTCGACGCCGTTCGGATAGCGCTTCATCGTGAGCATCCGGCCGCGAAGGTGCGGTAGGACCACCGGCGCCATCCGCGTGTAGTAGTCGATGACCTGGCCCTTGGCGAACCCGGCCTGCGGAAACAGGACCTTGTCGAGGTTGGAGAGCCGCAGCCGGCGGCCCTCGACGTCGACCTCCGGCGCCACCTACTTCTTGGCGGTCGACTTCTTCTTGGCCGGCGCGCGCTTCTTCGACGCGCCCGCCTTGGGCTTGGCCTTGGCCGCGGCCGCCTTCGGCTTGCTCGGCGCCTTCTTCTTCGGCGCGCTACCGCCCTGGCGCTTGGCCGAGGCGATGCTCGCCTCGAGCGCCGCCATCAGGTCCGGCACCTCGGCGGGCTCCTCCTCCGGCTCCTGGATCGCGATCTCGTGGCCCTCGGCCTTGCGCTCGATCAGCTCGATCACACGGTCGCGGTACTCGTCGCGGTACTTCGACGGATCGAACGCGGTGGCGAGCGACTCGATCAGCTCGCTCGCCATCGCGACCTCGCGCTTGGTCGCCTTCACGTCACTGGTGTCTGGAACCTCGTCGATGTCGTCGGGCGCGACGACCTCGTCGCCGAACAGCAGCGTCTCCATGCAGAGCACGCCGTTGCGCGGGCGGATCGCGACCAGCTGCTCCTTCGAGCGGATCACCACACGAGCGATGCCAACTCTGCGCGACTCCTCCATCGCCTTGAGCAGGAGCGTGTAGGCCTTGGTCGCGCCCTTGCCCGGCACCAGGTAGTACGGGTGGTCGTAGTAGATCGGGTCGATGTCGTCGAGCTCGACGAAGTCCTCGATCTCGATCATGCGCGTCTTGCGCGGCTCAACCGAGTCGAGCTCCTCGGGCGTTACGACCACGTAGCGGTCGGGGCTGAGCTCGTAGCCCTTGACGAGCCGCTCGTAGGGGACCTCGTCGCCGGTCTTCGGATTGACCCGCTTCTGCTGGATGCGCGTGCCGTCCTTGCCGTCGAGCTGGTTGAAGCGCACGGTCTTGCGCGAGACCGCCGAGTACAGCTTCACCGGGATGTTCACCAGCCCGAAGCTGATGGCGCCGCTCCAGATCGCTCTAGGCATAGGAGGGGAAGTTACCCCTGAGCGGCGGTTTCATTCCAGGGCCGGTTGGAAACTTGCGTTCCGACCGGTCAGCCCTCACGCATCACGGTGGCGGGATCGACGTCGACGCGCAGGCCCTTGAACGACGACGCGCGCAGCGTCCCCGATCGCGTCCAGTCGCGGAACTCGACCTCGGCGACGAGCCGCGGCTCGACGAAGATCGTTCCGCGTGGCGGCTGGCGTCCCTCGAACGGGCTGGTGTCGCGGCGCAGCTCCTGGAGCTGGCTCCCGACAGCGGCCAGCGACCGCTCGTCGAACCCGGTCCCGACCTTGCCGACGTAGCGCAGCACGCCATCCGCATCGTGGACGCCGGCGGCGATCGCCCCTAGGCGCCCCTCCCTGTTGCCCTCGCCCGGCGACCAGCCGCCGATCACGACCTCCTGGCGCATCAGGTTCTTGACCTTGATCCAGGCGCCGGAGCGGCGGCCCGGCTCGTAGGGGGAGTCGAGCCGCTTGGCGACGATGCCCTCGAGCCCCTGCGCGGCGGTCGCCGCGAGCAGCGCGGCGCCGTCGCCCTCGTGGTGGACGGGCGTGCGCCAGTGGGGACCGTCGACGTCGAGCTCGGTGAGCAGCCGACGGCGATCCGAGTACGGCAAGCCGAGCGTCGAGTGGCCCTCGAGCCACAGCAGGTCGAAGACCACGTAGGTGACGGGCACCTCACGCGCGCGCCGCTTGGCGGCCGCCTCCGTGCTCAGGTGCATCCGGGTCTGGAGCGCCTCGAAGCTCGGCCGGCCCGACTCGTCGAAGGCGACGATCTCGCCGTCGAGGATCGCGCGCGTCGCGCCGAGCGCGCCGCCCAGCGGTCGCAGCTCTGGATAGCGGCGGCTGAAGTCCGTGCCGTTGCGCCCGGTCAGGTCGATGTGCCCGCGGTCGACGTGGGCGACCGCCCGCACGCCGTCCCACTTGACCTCGTAGGCGAAGGCCGCATCGTCATGTGGCAGGCCGCCGAGCTTCGCCGCCATCGGCTCGATGCCCGGCTCGGGCATCGGCTCGACGCCGGGCGCCGGCGGGTCCATCCGGTGGATCATCCAGTCCTTGCCGCGCGTCTGGAACAGCGCGTAGCGGCCCTGGACGCGCTCGCCGTGGAAGACGGCGATCACCTCGCGGTCGTCGAACTTCTCCACCTCGTAGGTACCGCTGTCCCAGACGTCCATCGTGCCGGCGCCGTAGCTGCCGCGCGGGATCTCACCCTCGAACTCGAGATACTCGAGCGGGTGGTCCTCGGTCCGCACCGCGAGGCGATCCTCGTCGGGATGGACCGGAATTCCGCGCGGTACCGCCCACGATGCGAGCGTTCCCGCCCGCTCGAGGCGTAGATCCCAGTGCAGCCGCCGAGCGTGGTGCTCCTGGACGACGAAGCGTGGGCGATCCGCCGCGGAATCGGCTGTATCCCCCGCCGGCTCGGACGTCGCGTCGAAGTCGCGCTTCCCGCGGTAGTCACTCAAGCGGTCGGCCACATACCCATTCTCGACTAAAGGCGAGCCGCATTCGTGACGACTTCGTTGGGGATGGCCCTGAAGTCCCGCTACAAGTCGCTGCTGGCCGCGGTCGCCGTCTGCATCTCGCTGCTGGCCGTTCCGGCCAGCTCGTCGGCGATCGTCCGCGGCATCCTCCCCAACTGCGTCATCGCCCACGCCGCCGCTTCGGCGCTCCCGCGCGAGGCCCCGACGGTTCGCCTCGGCCGCGCCGCCGTCTGCCTGCTCAACCGGGCACGAGTCAAGCGGGGCATGCACCGCCTGCGGATCAACCCGCGCCTCTCGCGCGCCGCCCGCCGTCACACGCGCGACATGGTCCGCCACCGCTACTTCAGCCACACCTCCCCCCGCGGCGGCGAGATGACCGAGCGCATCAAGCGCACGGGCTACCTCGGTCCGGCGCGCGGCTGGAGCATCGGCGAGAACATCGCCTGGGGCGCCAGCTACATGGGCTCCCCGCGAGCGATCGTGCGAGCCTGGATGCGCAGTCCAGGGCACCGCGACAACATCCTCAATCCGGCCTTCCGCGAGATGGGCATCGGCGTGGTCGCCGCGGCGCCGAGCCGAACCGGGATGCCCTCCGCGACCTACACGACCAACTTCGGCTACCGCCACTAGCCGGGCGACAGCCGGCACCCGGCGCCGCGCTGGCCGTATCGTGAAGGCATGCCGCTCCGTCTAGACGGCCTGACCGAGCCGCAGCGAGCCGCTGTCGAGCATCCGGGGGGCCAGCTCCTGATCGACGGAGTGGCGGGAAGCGGCAAGACGACCGTGCTCGCCCACCGCTTCGCGTGGCTCGCCGATGGGCGCGTCGAGCCCGAGCGGATCCTTGCCCTGGTGCGATCGCCCGCCGCACGCGAGCGACTCGGCCGCCAGCTCGACGAGCTCGTGGCCCCGCCCTACGACGAGCTCCACGTCCACACCTTCGCGGAGCTCTGCCGATCCTTGCTGGCCGACGAGGCGCTCGAGGCGGGGCTCGACCCGATGTTCGTACCGGTCACCCAGGCCGATCGCGTCGCGCTGCTGCTCGATCGCCTCGACGACCTGACCCTGCGCCGTCACGAGATTCGCGGCAACCCGGCTCCGCTGCTCGCGAGCTTCGTCGAGCGGATCGACCGCCTCAAGGAGGAGATGGTCTCCCCCGAGGCGTGGCTCGAGCGGGCCGAGCGTGAGCGGCTGGCCGCCGACGAGGCGGGCGACGCGCAGCGCGCGCTAGCGGCGCGCGAGGTCGAGTTCGCCCGGCTCTACGCCGATCACGATCGGCTGCTGCGCGAGCGGGGAGCGCTCGACACGGGCGACCTTGTCCTGACTGCGTTCCGTCTCCTGCACGAGCGACCACACGTGCGTGAGCGCGTTGCCGGCCGCTACGCGCACGTGCTCGTCGACGAGCTCGAGGACGTGAGCGTCGCCCAGGGGATGCTCCTGCGGCTGCTCTGCGACGGTCACGAGCAGGTCACCGCCGCGGGCGACGGCGACCAGGCGCTCCAGCGCGAAGGCGCTTCAGGACTGCGCGAGTTCACCCGCGAGTATCCGGATGCGGTGACGATCTGCCTCACTCAGAGCCGGCGCTGTCCCGAGCTCGTGGCGCGGGCCGCGGCGGCCGTGACCGAGCCGCTCGCCGATCGATCCGGCAGCGAGCTGCGCGGACGGACGGGGCCCGGCAGCGTGCGGTTCTGGCGCTGTGGCTCAGAGCGCGCGCAAGCCCAGGCCGTGGCCGGGGAGGCCGAGCGGCTGATCGCCTCCGGGACCAGTCCTGCCGCGATCGCCGTGCTCGTGCGCTCGGCCGGCGGCGAGGGGACGGTCGTCGGCGCGGCGCTCGAGGAGCGAGCGGTTCCGTTTCGGATCGAGGGCCCGGCGGCGTTCTTCCAGCGTGGCGAGGTGCGCGACGTGCTGGCGTGGCTGCGCGTGCTCGCGGACCCCGCCGACTCGGGCGCGGCGGTGCGCGTGCTCACCCGGCCGCCGATCGAGCTGCACTCGGTCGACATCGCGCGACTGACTCAGCTCGCGCGACGGCGCAAGCTGGACATGCCGTCCGCCGTCGCGATCGCGCTCGACGGACCACAGCTCTCACCCGAGGGCCGCGACCGCGCCCAGGCATTCCTCCAGCTCTACCGCGCCGCCGGACGGGCGTTCGAGAGCTTCCGTCCCGACGCATTCGTGCTGCGGCTGGTCGAGCGGGTCGGAGTTCGCCGCCAACAGGTGTTCGCCACTCAGGCCGACACCGTCGAGCGGCTGCGCAACATCGCTCGGCTGCCCGAGCTGGCCACCGCGTACATGCGTCGCGAGCCCCACGCCACGCCACGCGACTTCACCCGCTACCTGAAGGCGGTCGCCGACTCCGGCCTGCCCGAGCAGGAGGCGATCGGGCCATCTGGATCGCCCGCCGTCCAGGTGATGTCGCTCGAGGACGTCAAGGGCCGCGAGCTCGACCACGTCTTCGTGCTCGGGATGACTGCCGCCCGAATGCCGGGCGGCGGGAGCGAAGACGCGGCCCGACGGTTGACGCATGTCGCGATGACCCGCGCACGCCGCGGGCTCGTCCTCGCGTGGGCCGAGGGCGGCAACGGATCGCCGGCGCGGCCGTCACCGTTCTTGGACGAGGCCCGCAGCGCGGTCGGGGCTCCGGAGGAGCACTTCGACGAGGAGCTGTTCGGGCCGGCCGAGGGCCTGCACTCGACCTTCCGGATCATGCGCGACGAGCTGCTCGACACGGTCGCCCGCGTCGGCGGACGACTCGGCGAGATGCGCCTCGACACCACGCTCGACGTCTCGCAGGCAGTCGCCCGCTATCTCGAGCTGCTCAAGGTCGCGGCGCTGATCGAGCGCTCGAAGGCCGGACAGTCGCTCGACGAGGCGATCTCGGAGGTCAACCAGCTGCTCGCCGCGGGAGCGAGCGTCGAGCAACGTGCGGTGCTCGACGCCTCCGCGCTCGACGACTGGCTGCGCGACGCCGGGCGCGATCCCGACCGACGGCCGGTCGCCGGCGACGACGACGCCGGCCCGTCGCTCGACCCCTTCATTCCGCGTCGGCGCGGTGCCGGCGCTCCCGAGAACGGCCTGATGCTCTCGGCCTCCGACCTCGAGACCTACCGCCTCTGCCCGCTCAAGTACAAGTTCGCGCGCGTCTTCCGCATCCCCCAGGAGGCGACGATCCACCAGCGCTTCGGAATCGCGCTGCACACGGTGCTCGAGCGGTTCCACAAGTCGCCGAACGCCGGCCGCGAGGAGCTGTTCGAGCTCTTCGAGGGCGCCTGGCGGCGCGGTGGCTTCGGCGAGTCCGACGACGAGCTGCAGTTCCGCGAGCGCGGCATCGAGGCGCTCGAGCGCTACTGGGAGAGCACACGCGACCAGGAGGGCGAGCCGGCGTGGTTCGAGCGCTCGTTCTCGTTCACGCTCGGTCCGCACGTGATCCGTGGCCGTGTCGACCGCGTCGACCGCCGCCCTGATGGCTCGTACGAGGTCATCGACTACAAGACCGGCCGCTCCAAGACGGCCGAGGAGCTACAACAGGACATCCAGCTCTCGATCTACCAGATGGGCGCCCGCCAGGCCTGGGGAGTAGAGACCTCGGCGCACAGCTACTACTTCGTGATGACCGCGGAGAAGGTCCCCGTCACCCACTCCGAGGAGGAGCTCGAGCGCGTCCGCGCCACGATCGAGGAGATCGGCGAGGGCATCTCCCGCCAGGACTTCCAGCCGACTCCATCCCAGGAGATCTGCTCCTTCTGCGACTACCGCATCATCTGCCCCGCCGCCGAGCGGTAGGCCGGGGGAGGCTCCGGCGGAGGGCCAGCTGGGTTGGCTGCCGTGGGCTCCAGTGGTAGCTCCGTCTACTGTCGCCTGCGGCTAGGTGCGGCGCTGTCTCAGGAATTTTTGGAAGTCGCGGGCGATCATGTCGGCGGAGGGGAGGTTGGCGTCTGGGTCGATGTCGTCGGTGACCTCGTCCATGGCGGACTCGAGGCGCTCGACGAACGCCTTGACCTCGGGGTCGCTGGCGACGGCGGCGCTGACCTGGCGCTCGTAGTCCTCGGCAGCCGTCTCTAGATCAGAGGCGTCGACCGCGACGCCGGCGGCTCCCTCGAAGGCGCGTACGAGAGCGAGGGCGACCTTCGGGTTCGGCGCGGCGGCCACGTAGTGCGGGACCGACGCCCAGAGGCTGACGCTCGGGAAGCCGGCCTGACCAGCCAGGTAGTTGAGGACGCCGGTGATGCCGGTGGGACCCTCGTAGCTCGTCGGCGAGAAGCCGAGCCGGTCGATCAGCGCGTCGTCGGAGCCGATCCCCGTCACGTGCACGGGGCGCGAGTGCGGCACGTCGGCAAGCAGTGCCCCGAGCGTGATCATGCGCTCGACGTCGAGCTCGCGCGCGATGTCGAGGATCGTGTCGCAGTACGCGCGCCAGCGCAGCGCTGGCTCAGGACCTTGGACGATCACGAGGTCGTTGTCGGCACCGCGGATCTCGGCGGCCGAGACAGTTGTCTTCGGCCAGTCGATCTCGCGCGTGCGACTGTCGACGAGCCGCGCGGTCGGACGCGTCTCGGTGAAGTCGAGGAAGCCCTCGAGGTCGATCCGAGCCACCTCGGCCGGGCCGAAGCGCGCACGAACGAACTCGACGGCCGCCGATGCGGCGTCACCGGCATCGTTCCAGCCGCCGAATGCCGCGACCATCACGGGACGGCGCAACGCTGGCCGATGCGTCCAGATCACCTCGCTCACTTCCACTCACGGTATCGGAGCGCCCGCGCTAGCCTTCGAAGACCGTGGTCGACCTGATCATCTACGCGATTCCTGCCTTCGTCCTGCTGCTCGTGGTCGAGGCGGTGTCGTTCAAGGTGGCCCAGCGCGAGGACCTCAAGGGCTACGAGTCGCGCGACACGAGGACCAGCCTCAGCATGGGACTCGGCAACGTGGCGATAAACGCCGGCTGGAAGCTCGTCGTCGTGGTCATCTTCGCGGCGCTCTACGAGCTGACGCCGCTGCGGATCCCGGAGTCGGCGGTCTGGGCATGGGTGCTGCTGTTCTTCCTCGACGATCTCGCCTACTACTGGTTCCACCGCATCAGCCACGAGGTGCGCGTCTTCTGGGCGAGCCACGTCGTCCACCACAGCTCGCAGTACTTCAACCTCTCGACCGCGCTGCGCCAGACGTGGACGCCGATGACCTACTTCCCGTTCTGGATGCCGATCGCGCTGCTGGGCTATCCGCCCTGGATGATCCTGACGATGCAGGCGGTGAGCCTGATGTACCAGTTCTGGATCCACACCGAGCGGATCGACACGATGCCGCGCTGGTTCGAGTACGTGTTCAACACGCCGTCGCACCACCGCGTCCACCACGGCTCCAACGACATCTACCTCGACCGCAACTACGGCGGCATCCTGATCGTCTGGGACCGGCTGTTCGGCACCTTCCAGGGCGAGGAGGAGCCAGTTCGCTACGGCCTGACCAAGAACCTCCGCACGTTCAGCCCGCCGAAGGTCGCCTTCCACGAGTGGGCGGCGGTCTGGCGCGACGTGCGCGGCGCCACCAGCTGGCGCGATCGCCTCGGCTACGCCTTCGGCGGTCCCGCCTGGCGTCCGGACACCCCGAACGAGCGCGGGCTGCTCGGCGTGTCGCCGAGCGGAGACCACGGCCCGGTCGTCAACGGCGGAGAGCCCGACCTGGTCGGCGCGGCCACCGGCGAGTCTCGGTGACGACCGGCGACGCGGCGTCACAGCGGACACGCGGCGAGATCGCCGCCGACATCTCGAACGGGATCGTGAAGCTGTTCAGCAAGTACTACGGCCGCGGACCGGTCAAGGCGAAGACGTTCCTGATCGACAACTACTCCGTCACCGTGCTCGAGAACACGCTGACAACAGCCGAGACGACGTTGGTCCGAGCCGGCCGGGAGCGAATGGTGCGCGACTTCCGGATCGCCTTCCAGACGGAGATGGCAGAGGAGTTCCACGCGGTCGTCGAGCAGGCGACCAAGCGCCGGGTGCTGACCTACCAGAGCCAGATCGCGTTCGACCCGGACCACTGCTTCGAGTTCTTCGTGCTCGACGCCCCGCCGGCAGCGTCGGACGACGGCGCCGACTGACCTCGGTTTCGGTTTACCTCGTGCCGAACCCGGTCAAGAGCACGACATGCCTCAATCGGTCGCCGCCGGTGCCTACTGTCCGCACTGCGGCCTGCCCGTGGAGGCCAATCCGGGCCCGGCGCCCACACGCTGTCCGCACTGCAGGCTGCTGATCGGACCCGGCAGGGCACTGAGCGAGCCCAGCGGCGAGCCTGGGACGAAGGGAGCGGCGGCCGGCGTGCTCAGCCGCCAGGCACGACGCGACAGCACTGACGAGGTGGCCGCCGAGGACGACGTGCTCGACGCCATCTGCCGCGTCGCCGACGACCTCGGCACGCGACCGGAGCGCCTGCTGATGGTCGACTACCAGCAGCGCGCCGACAGCGATGTGGAGCTCCCGCCGCTACGCGCCGTCTTTGCGCATTTCCGTAGCTGGAAGCGCGCCCGGCGCGTCGCTGCCGATCGCGCCGCGGACGATCGCGGCGCCGGCTAGGCAGCGCTCAGCTCGGCGAGGTCTTCGACGATGTCCAGCTGCTTGTCGAGCTGGGTGATCGAGAAGACCCGCTGAACGGTGTCGGGACCGCGAACGATCGCGAAGCGGCGGTTCACCTTGCGGGCGCGCTGATCGGCGCTGACGAGCAGCCGCAGGCCGCTCGAGTCGAGGAACGTCACGCGCGACAGGTCGAGAGCGACCACGGCGGGCGCGTCCGCCTCGATGCGCTGCAGCTCTTGCTCGACCTTCTCGACCGTCGAGAGGTCCAGCTCGCCGATCAGCACCACGTGGGCGAGCCCCTCATGGTCGTGCGCGTCTATCTCGAGCAGAGTCACTTGCTCGAACGCTAACCGTTCGCAGCGGTCGGCGCTTGGCCGGCCTCGGCGCCGTCGTCCGGGCGCCGCAGGGCGCGCCGGGCGAGGCTCCAGGCAAAGAAGAGCTGGACCCCCGCGAACGCCAGCTCGAGCGTGCGCTCCGTGACGGCGTTCGCCAGCGCGGTGCCCACCAGCACGCCGATCGGCGACAGCAAGCCGATCAGGATCCCGTCGCGAACGCGCAGATTGCCGTAGCTCCGCTGGCGCCACGCGCCGACGGCCGCCACGAAGACGATCGCCAGCAGGGAGGTCGACTCAGCCTCGAGCTGGCCGAGGCCGACGAAGATCACCAGGCCCGGCACGAACAGGACGCCGCCGCCGACGCCGACCAGGCCGCCGAGCATCCCGGCGCAGAAGCCGATCGCGAGCAGGCCGATGACGTCGGTGAGCTCCATCAGAGGATCAGCACTCCCGCCGAGACGATCAGCAGGACCGCGAAGATCGCCGAGACCGCGCGCTCGGATATCCGCTGCTGGAGCGCCGTGCCCGCGACGACACCGGCGATCGCGGGGATCCCGATCAAGATCCCCTCGCGCACGTGCACGTTGCCGTAGACCCCCTGCGTCCCGGCTGCCAACGCGGCGATGAGGACGATCGCCAACAGCGAGGTACCGGTCGCCTCGCGCTCGCGGTAGCCGAACCAGAGGATCAGCAGCGGCACGATCACGGTCCCACCGCCGACGCCGAACAGACCGCTGAAGGCGCCACCGACGGTCGCGATGACGGCGAGCCTCGGGAGCCGGGACGACATCGCGAGGCATACTACGGTCAGTGTCCGCGCCCACGGCCCAGACGCTGCGCGAGAGCCTTCGCCCGCTGACCGCCGAGCCGGCGCGGGCCGGTGTCCTCTTCGACATCGACGGCACGCTCGCGCCGATCGTCAGGCGGCCCGAGCAGTCGCACGTGCGCGAGGAGATCTCGCTGTTGCTTGCGCGACTTGGGCGCCGCTATGGCTGCGTCGGCTGTGTGTCGGGCCGCTCGGTCGCCGAGGCCCGCCGACTCGTCGGCGTCGGTGGCATCGCCTATGCCGGATCGCACGGAGCCGAGCTGCTGCTGCCCGGCGGGCAGCAGCCGACGTTCGTCCAGGCATTCGCGAGCTGGGAGCCGGCGGTACGGGCGTTCGTCGCCGCGCGCGAGAACGTCCGCGAGCTCAAGCTGCTGCGCGTGCGGATCGAGGACAAGGGTCCGATCAAGGCCTTCCACTGGCGCGGCGTCGCGGACGAGGACGCGGCCGAGACCTGGCTGACCGGCGTCGCCCAGGAGGCGGAGGCGGATGGCCTCGCGACTCACTGGGGGCGCAAGGTGCTCGAGATCCGCCCGCCGGTTCCGATCGACAAGGGACAGGCTGTCCGCCGGCTCGTCGAGGTGACCGGTGTCCGCGCAGGGCTGTTCGCCGGCGACGACGTGACGGATCTCGACGCGTTCGCGGCGCTTGACGCCTTGAGATCGGAAGGGGTGCTGGAAGCCTCGGTGAAGGTCGGCGTCGAATCGAGCGAGGGGCCACCGGCGATCGCCGAACGGGCCGACCTCGTCGTCGCGGGGGTGGATGGCATGGTCGACGTCCTCACGGCGCTTGCCGCCGAGTAGATGCTGTTCCGTGACTTCCTCCGCGCCGCGGTGATGCTCTTCGGAGCTGCCGCCAGCGCGCTGGCGGTCGTGGCGATCGCCGCGGCCTCGCAGGAGGACACCAATGGACCGCTCTATGTGGCGGTCGGCTGGTGGGTGGTGGCCGTGGCGGCTGGCCTATGGCTGGGTCGCCGGAACGTGCCCACCCCACAGATCGGGCGGCTGCTCGGCGCCGCCCGCTCGACCAACACTCTGCCAGAGGTCGAGCCCGGCTCGATCATCTTCAACAGGCTCTGGCCACTGGCGGCGATGACGATCGTGTCGGGCGGAGTCGCCTGGCTGTTCCCACAGATCCCCGCGATCGCCGCCGGCTACGCGATCGCAGTCGCGCTGACATGGCGCAAGCAGGCGAGAGCCGTCGAGGCGATCGAGGACCGAGACGGGGTCCGCTTCTATTTCGAGCGGTCGTCGCCCTTCGGCGAGCCGAAGCTGCTCCGCACCCCGGGGCTGCGGCAAATCGAGCCGGCAACAGATTCCCCCAGCCGCGCCGGTCCTGTGTAGTCTCCGCCCCGGAGGCCGTCCTTGGAGGGAGGATTCGGATGAGGTTCATCGGAGCGCTGCCGGCAGTTGGAACCGTCGTGTGCCTGCTCGTGCTGGCCGGCTGCGGCGACGAGGCAGACAGCACGGCGGCGGCCGGTCTCGATACCGAGCCGGCCAGGATGGTGAAGCGGATGCTCGCCGACGCGGCTGTTGCAAAGAACAAGCAGGACTGCGCCTTCGTCGCGCGAGTGAACCTGCGATCGACCACGAAGATCATCTGCCCTTCTGCGACCGCACAGGCGAGGCGAAGTCTCCGAACTGTCGAACTGACCGACGCAGCTGTCCACGGCACCGGGGCCGTAGTTGCCTTTCGATCGAAAGCCGCGCCCAACGGAGCGGCGGCCGTCCTGAGCCGAGATAAGCAGGGCCAATGGGCACTGAAGCAGTTCGGGATCGTGACGACAGGGAGCGAGGACACAGGGTCGCGGAAGGCCGTGGACGCGTATCTCGAGGCCGTGCGCAAGCAGGACTGCGATGCCTACTTCAAGTCCGCCTATACGCAAGCCGCGGAGACTCGCGTGGCGTGCCGACAGGAGCTTCCGTTGACGCGCGAGCTCGCTGACGCGCTGAAAGCGAACCCGACCGCACGCGCGCGCTATCTGGGAGGGAGCCGCGGCTTGGGCTTCTACGGGCTGGAGACGACCAAGCCGCAGCCGGCTTACTACACCATCAGCACCGCGACGACACCCGAGGGCTCACTCCGTCCGAGCATCGTCCTCGCCTTTCAACGAGGACCACTCCAGTAAGATCCTCTCCTGTCTTTATCGTAACTTCTTGACAGGTTTACAAAGGCGGCGTTAGAGTACCGAACACTCGGCAGAGTTCTCTGCCGATCTCTCTGGTTCCTCGGTTGGAGGGGAGGGAAGCGCGAGATGGCCCACCGCCAGCTGACAGGTTCTAATGAGATGGGGGACTCGCACGGAGAGTGCGGGTACGACGGCCCCCCGTCTCACCTAGAGGAGGGGCTCTGCCCCTGTGTTCAGCGTCAGGGAGACGCGCGTCGCGCTAGCGCTCGACGCGTGGGCTGTAGGTAGGGATTGCTCGGGGCCCCGGCTTAGCCGGGGCCCCGTGCACTAAAAGAGGGTCTTGAGTGAAGGAGCGGCGCCGAGGTCCGTCCCAGCCGATCCGGTCGATGCGCCGAGGCCCTAGGCGAGAGACAGGGCCTGGCGCTCCGGAGCGACCGGTCTACGCGCTATCGAGGTAGCAACCGCCGCCCGTCGCTTGACGGCGGTCGTTCTCGGGATGAGCGACTGTTACCGGTGGCCTTTCACACCGCGACTCGGCGTCGCGACCACGGTCAACCGCACAAGCTACGTAGACCTTCTTCACTTCCCCTTCCCTCCTTGGGGAACACGTGTCTGAGGCTTGAACCCCCCTCAGATCGATGCACGGGGAGCCTACCTAGTCGCCAGATCTGCGTCAAGGTGACGAGCGTCTGGCAGAGTGCGGTTCGTGGTGTCTCGGCGAGCGGTCGTGTGCGTGTCCATCGCAGCAGCTGCGGTGCTCACCGGTGGACCCGTACGCCATGCCGCGGCGGCCGTCCTCGTCGTGGGCGACAGCCTCGCCGTAGGCACTGAATCCGCGCTACGGGCGGCGCTGCCGTCGGAGGCGATCGACACCGACGCCCGCAACGGCCGCTTCTCGAGCGAGGCAGCTCGGATCGTCGCCGAGCGATTGCGGCCCGACCATGCGACGGTCGTCTTCGACCTCGGCACGAACGACGGCCCGCGCGGCGTGGCGGGGACCGCTCGCAGCCTGGCCGCCGTGCGCGATCTCGTCGGGGGCAGCTGCCTGGTGGTCGCGACCCTGAACCACCCCAACGTCGGCGGTACCTCGATCGACGGGCAGAACGAGATGATCGAGCGCTTCGTGGCGACGACCCCCAACACGACCTTGGTCGACTGGCATGCGGCAGCCAGCGCGCCGGGCGCCCTCCGCTCGGACGGGGTCCACGCCACCACGGCGGGCTACGCCTGGCGGGGCGCGCTGTTCGCCGACGCGATCGAGGGCTGTGCCCGGGGCGGTCCCGCCAGGCAGCGCCCGCGTGGGCCCGGGGCCTCCACCACCAGCCGGCCAGCCGATGCGCGCAGCTCTCGCCGGCGAACGCCACCGCCCCTCGAAGCGCGCGTCGCGCGAACGATCGCCGACGCGACCCTCGCCCTGTCCTCGCTCGCGGCCACCGAGCACGCCGCTGACCTGCTGCGCGGCGCGGGCTCCGCGCTCTTCGCGGTCCTGACCCCACGCGGCCCGGAGCCGGTTCTGGGCGCCGCGGACTGAAGCCCGATGACTCGCCTTCGCTGCGTGTAGTCTCGGAGCCGGTGTCCAAGCGACGCGCATCCGACGTCTTCGTCGAGTGTCTCGAGGCCGAGGGCGTCAAGCACGTCTTCGGGATCCCGGGCGAGGAGACGCTCGACCTCAACGAGTCGCTGTCGCGCTCCTCGATCGACTTCGTCCCGGTGCGCCACGAGCAGGGCGGCGCCTACATGGCCGACGTCTACGGACGGCTCACCGGTCACGCCGGCGTCTGCCTCGGGACGCTCGGCCCCGGGGCGCTCAACCTCGTGACCGCCGTCGCGGACGCCTACCTCGACCGCGCACCGCTCGTTGCGCTCACCGGCCAGGGCGATCTCGAGCGGATGCACAAGGAGTCGCACCAGTACATCGACCTGCTGCGCGTCATGCGCCCGATCACGAAGTGGAACGCCCGGCTCTCGGACCCGGCGATCATCCCCGAGGTCGTCCGCAAGGCGTTCAAGCTCTCCGAGGGCGAGAAGCCCGGCGCGACGCACATCGAGCTGCCCGAGGACGTCATGGCGGCCGACGTCGACGCTGCGCCGCTGCCGCGACACAAGGCGGCACCGCCGGAGCCGCAGGCGCGCGAGCTGCTGCGCGCGGCCGACCTGATCCGCGGCGCCGTCAACCCGGTCGCGCTTGCCGGCAACGGCGTCATCCGCGGCGGGGCGACGCCCGCGCTGCGCGAGTTCGTCCGCGCCACCGGCATCCCGGTGGCCGAGACCTTCATGGGCAAGGGGCTGCTGCCCTACGACAACCCGAAGGCCCTGGGCTCGGTAGGCCTGCAGGCCGGCGACTACGCGATGGCGGGCTTCGAAGGCGCCGACGTCGTGCTCGCGATCGGCTACGACCTGGTCGAGCACTCGCCCGAGCACTGGAATCCGAAGCGCGACAAGCGGATCGTCTGCATCGACTCCGTGCCGGCGGAGACCGACGCGAACTTCATCCCGGAGGTCGAGCTGGTCGGCGACCTGTACGCGATCCTCACGCGCCTGGGCGAGGAGTGCCGCGATGTGCCCCACCAGGGCGGCTCGACCCGTCTGCGCGACGTCGTGCTCGGCCGCTTCGAGGCCGCCAAGGACGACGACGCGTTCCCGGTCCAGCCGCCGCGCGCGCTGTGGGAGATCCGCCAGGCGCTCGGCCGCGAGGACATCCTGATCTCCGACGTCGGCCTGCACAAGCTCTGGATCGGACGGATGTTCCCCGCCTACGAGCCGAACACGGTCCTGATCGCCAACGGCCTCGCCGGGATGGGATTCGCGGTCCCTGCGGCGGTCGCGGCGAAGCTCGTCCACCCCGAGCGCAAGGTCGTGACGGTCAACGGCGACGGCGGCTTCCTGATGAACATGCAGGAGCTCGAGACCGCCACGCGACTCAAGACGCCGTTCGTGAACGTCGTCTGGGAGAACCGCCAGTACGGCTCGATCGTCTGGAAGCAGGACAAGAAGTTCGGCAACCACTTCGGCGTCGACTTCACCAACCCGGACTTCGTCAAGCTCGCCGAGAGCTTCGGCCTCCCAGCCTGGCGCTGCGAGTCGGCCGACGACTTCGGCGCGCGCCTGCGTCACGCGCTCACGCTCGAAGTCCCCTCGCTGCTCGTCCTCCCGATCGACTACTCGCTCGACGTGGCGATATCGGAGGAGCTGGGCGCAGAGACTGTCCCTACCTGACTCCTGGACAACGGCTGTAGCGTTCGTCATCGGCGTGGCGCGCCTGGGAGGGACCGTCGCCACATCCGCCGCGACCACGGCGGGCTCATCGAGGGAGGGAGAGAAAATGCGCAAGCTCACGCTGCTCGTCGTCGTCGCGATCGCAGTCCTGGCCGTCGCGGCTCCGGTCGCGTCGGGAGAGGTCATCGAAGTTGTCGACCCAGGGGATCAGACCCACTGTCCGGCGCTCTCGTTTAACGGCGACACGGTGTCTGGAGGCTGCGAAGCCCACCTAGTCAGCACCGGTCCGATCTTCGGCGGAGAAGCAGCAATCGGCATCTGGCTCGGAGGCGGTCCGATCCAGTACGACACCTGCAACATGGAAGCGATACTGCGGATGGACGAAGACGGCAACGCAGCTATTACGGACGTCGTCTTCTCAAGCGCATTCTGCGACCCCTATGCCGAAGAATGCTCGAGCGCGAACGCCCACTGGAATCCCCCCCTCAACCAGGAAGTCCCCTGGCGGAGTGTCGAAGCGGCGAGCGAAACGGATACGGACACGGTCTCCCTGCCGATGGGCGTCTGCTTCGACAACCTCTTCGACTGTGAAGGCATCACTACCTTCGAGATCGACACGAGCTCTACGCCGTACACACTGAGCACCACCAACGCCGGTTTCACGGGAGCTCAAAGCGGGTGTTACCTGGAGGGCGAGTGGACACTCGAAGGCGAGCCGTTCACGATTAGACACCTCGACTGATAGCGGCGCATCGGAGGCGAGCACCCATCTGGTGCTCGCCTCCCGGCCCACCTCCATGAGTAGTCTGGAGCGACCCGGTTAGAGCAGGAGGACCATGGCGGTCGCGACCAACGAGCAGGCTGTAGTCGACGCAGTTCCAAAGGCGCTGCTCATCGGCGGCGAGTGGCGCGACGCTGCCGGCGGCACGGCGCTCCCCGTCGAGGATCCGGCGACCGGCGAGACCCTGTGCGAGGTCGCTGACGCGACGCCGGAGGACGCCAAGGCGGCGCTCGACGCAGCGGTGGCCGCGCAGGCCGAGTGGGCGTCGCATCCGCCACGAGAGCGCGGCGAGATCCTGCGCCGGGCCTACGAGGAGATGACCGAGCGGGCCGACGAGCTAGCTCTGCTGATGACGCTCGAGATGGGCAAGACGATCAAGGAGTCGAAGGCCGAGATCACATACGCGTCCGAGTTCTTCCGCTGGAACGCCGAGGAGGCGGTCAGAATCGACGGCCGTTACGCGACCGCGCCCAACGGCGCCGGGCGTCTGCTGACGATGAAGCAGCCGGTGGGCCCCTCGCTGCTGATCACGCCATGGAACTTCCCGACCGCCATGGGTACGCGCAAGATCGGCCCTGCCGTGGCCGCCGGGTGCACGATGGTCGTCAAGCCGGCGAAGCTCACTCCGCTCTCGATGCTGGCGCTCGCCCAGATCCTCGAGAGCGCCGGGCTGCCGAAGGGCGTGCTCAACGTCGTGACGGCGAAGTCGGCCGGGGCGACCACGGGTCCGCTGATCGAAGATCCGCGCCTGCGCAAGCTCTCCTTCACGGGCTCGACCGAGGTCGGCCGCAAGCTGATCGAGCAGTCGGCGCCGAACGTCCTGAAGATGTCGATGGAGCTCGGCGGCAACGCGCCGTTCGTCGTCTTCGAGGACGCTGATCTCGACGCCGCCGTGGAGGGCGCGATGATCGCCAAGATGCGCAACATCGGCGAGGCCTGCACCGCGGCAAACCGCTTCCACGTGGCCGCTGCGGTTGCCGACGAGTTCACGACAAAGCTTGCCGACCGCATGCGCGAGCTGAGAGTTGGCCGCGGCACCGAGGACGGCGTCGACGTCGGCCCGCTGGTCGACGACGACACGGTCGAGAAGGTGACGGAGCTGGTCGAGGACGCGACCGCGAAGGGGGCCGAGGCAGTCGTGGGCGGGAGCCGCGTCGACGGTCCGGGCCACTTCTTCGAGCCGACGGTGCTCGCGAACGTCACGCCCGATGCTCGAGTCCTGAAGGACGAGATCTTCGGTCCCGTTGCGCCGGTGATCGGTTTCGATTCCGAGGACGACGCGGTGGCGGCCGCCAACGACACCGAGTTCGGCCTCGTCGCCTACGTCTACACGCGCGACCTCAAGCGGGCGCTGCGCGTCTGCGAGCGCCTCGAGACCGGCATGATCGGCCTCAACCAGGGGATGGTCTCCAACCCTGCTGCTCCGTTCGGCGGCGTCAAGCAGTCGGGCTTCGGACGCGAGGGCGGCTACGAGGGGATCGAGGAGTACCTCGAGACGAAGTACGTCGCGGTCAACCTCGACTGAGAGGGGTGCGCCGGAGCTCTCAGGGGAAGAGCTCCGGCGCGGCTCATCAAGGAGAACGGTGCGCCGGAGCCCTGTGGGACGAAGGCCCCGGCGCTGCAATCGAGTTCCACTCTGCCCCGCTATCGATAAGAACACCTAAGCGCGCCCATAAGAGCGGTTAAATTCGCTCAAAGGGGCTAGCCAGCGCTGCCGCGCGCCATCTTGTGCAGGTCGAGCGCCTCGTCGAGGATCGCCCCGTCAACGCCCTGCTCGATCGCGACGTCGCGGATCGTGCGTCGTGAGGCGACGGCCTCCTTGACGATCTCCGTTGCGCGGTCGTAGCCGATGTGGGGGTTGAGCGCGGTCGCGATCGCCGGGGTCGACTCAGCGTTGCGGGTCAGCGTCTCCTCGTTGGCCTCGAGGCCGTCGACCACCTTGTCGGCCAACAGCGTCGACGCGCTCGAGAGGATCCCGATCGAGTCGAGCAGGTTGCGCGCGATCATCGGCACGCGCACGTTGAGCTCGAAGTTGCCCTGAGTGCCTGCGACCGTGATCGCGGTGTCGTTGCCGATCACCTGCGCGGCGACCTGCAGCACCACCTCGGGGATCACTGGGTTGACCTTGCCCGGCATGATCGAAGAGCCCTTCTGCAGCTCCGGCAGCGCGAGCTCGCCGAACCCGGTACGCGGGCCTGAGCCCATGATCACGAGGTCGTTGGCGATCTTGGTCAGGGAGACCGCCACGACCTTCAGCGCGCCTGACAGCTCGACCAGCGCATCGCGGTTGGCCTGCGCCTCGAAGGGGTCCGCCGGACCCTCGACGTCGAGCCCGGTGGCCTCGCGAAGCTTCTCGCGCACCCGCGAGGCGAACTCCGGGTGGGTGTTCAGGCCCGTGCCGGTCGCGGTGCCCCCGAGCGGGATCTGCGACGCGCGCGGCAGCGCGTCGCCGACGCGCGCATGGCCGAGCTGGATCTGCTTCGCGTAGCCGGCGAACTCCTGGCCGAGCGTGACGGGGACCGCGTCCATCATGTGGGTGCGGCCCGCCTTGACGACATCGCGCCAGGCATCGGCCTTCACCTCGAAGGCGCCGGCGAGCTTCTCGAGCGCGGGCAGCAGCTTGCCGGTCGTCTCCGCCACCGCCGCCAGGTGGACAGCGGAAGGAAAGACGTCGTTCGACGACTGGCCCATGTTCACGTGGTCGTTCGGGTGTGCCTCGTCGCCGGCGAGGTTGGCGATGACCTCGTTGGCGTTCATGTTCGACGAGGTGCCCGAACCGGTCTGGAAGACGTCGATCGGGAACTGGTCGTCGTGGTCGCCGCGCGCGACCTCGTCGCCTGCCGCGGCGATCCGCTGCGCGATCGCGTCGTCGAGCAGGCCCAGCTCGCCGTTGACCCGCGCGGCCGCGGCCTTGACCTGGCCGAGCATCCGCACCACCGCGGTGGGGACACGCTCGCCCGAGACGGGGAAGTTGTCGATCGCCTTGCTCGTCTCCGAGCCCCACAGCTGCTGCTCGACTGCCATTGCGCTCCTTCGATCTGCTTCGTTTGGGGCTCCCAGGCTATTGGAGGGGCCTTCTACCCGGCCCTGCGCGCGCGACCTCGACGCCCGAACCGCTGCAATCCCTTCAAGCCGGAGGCGCGATCGCCGAACTCGTGGTCCCATCGTTAGTGCGACGCCGGGCGGGGGGACTTACCGCCGGCGCGCGGAGACCTCGACCGGCCCCGAGGAGGGCTCTTGACTGGCTTGACCCACACAGACTTCGATCTACCGACCTCCGCCGAGCCGGCGGCCAAGAAGCGCTTCTGCAGCCGCTGTGGCGAGCCGGCCGTCGATCCGCCGGCGACCGAGCCGCCGCCCGCCTACGAGCAGCGCGTCTGCGGCGTCTGCGGGATGGGCGTCCTGCTGCGCTGCTGTGCCGACGCGCTGCCGGGCGCGAAGACTCCGTTCGTGGTCGTCACGCGCACGCTCGAGATCGCGGCGCTCAGCGAAGCCGCCGAGGCGATCTTCGGGCCAGAGGAGAAGCTGATCGGCAAGGCGCTGCTGCCGGATCTGATCACCAGCACGGTCGGCGATCGCAAGCTCGCGCGTGCCGTGAGTCAGGCCGCGCTGCGGGTGCACGACCCGCTCACGCTTCCCGCGCGGCTGGCCGACGACCGCGCGGACACCGTCGGGACGATGGCCTGCCGGATCTCGACCTGCGGTCCGCCACGCGCGGCGCTGCTGTCGCTCGAGCAGACCCATTTCGGTCGCCGCTGATACACGCGTCCAGCGTGCAATTACTGCTGCACGTGCTTGCGCATTTCCGTCTTCCAGGGCAGAAAGCTTCATAGAAGCCGCCGGTTTCGGCGCCTAACCCGTTCAAGTCCGCACTGCCTGCGGCCGATAGCGGAGGTGAGCGGTACACCGTCGACGACGGTCCGCGTGGCTTCGAAAGGAACTGGCGAGAGATGAGCGGAATCAGGACCAATGCGGCGGCCGAGCTGCTCGGCGTCAGCCCGAACACGCTGCGTAGCTGGGAGCGTCGCTTCGACTACCCCAAGCCGCGGCGCACGGCCGGCGGACACCGCCAGTACGACCTGACCGAGCTCGAGGCGCTGCGACGCGCGCTGATGGAGACGCACAACATCAGCAGCGCGATCGAGGTCGCCCGTCAGCGCGGCGAGGGCCCGAGCTCGCCCAGCCGCCTGCTCGACGCCTTCGACCACTTCGACGAGGGCTCCGCCGATCGCGTGATGGAGGAGAGCCTCGCCGTGCGCTCGGTCGAGCGCTCGGTCGAGGAGGTCCTGCTGCCTGCGATCGAGCTGGCCGAGGGCCGTGACGGCCGCGAGGCCGAGCTCGAGATGGCCTGCCGCTGGGCGACCGGCTGGATCCACGCGTCGCGTCGCGTCGTGCCGCCACCGAGCCGCGCGCAGGGCGTGATCCTCTTCGACGCATCCGAGCGGCTCGACCTCGAGTCGCTGCAGGTGCAGGCGCTCGACCTGGCGATCCGACGGGCCGGCTTCCCGTCGCTGCTGCTGAGCTTCGACCTCCCACCCGAGCGCGTCGCACGCGCGATGCGCGCGGTCGACCCGACCGCCTTCGTCTTCTGCGGTGGCGAGGCGACGCTCGAGGTGCTCGGGCGGCTCGTCTACACGGTGCGCCAGGTCGGCTCCGCGGCACCGGTCTTCGAGTACCGCGAGGCGATGCCGGTGACCGGGGATCACTCGATCCCGTCGCTGGGAATGGCGCCCACGGAGGCCGCCAACAATCTCAAGCAGTACGTGGACACGGGCAAGATCGAGCATGTGAAGGTCGTGCAGGAGTCCGAGGACTCCGAGCAGGCGCCCGGGAAGGCGCCCGTGCGCCTCGCCGCGCAGCGGTAGCCCGACTGCGCTACCGATGGCCGCACTTTGCGGGAATCGTCCGCGGGGCGGCCTACGCTCACGTCGATGAGCCTCGAGCTGGCCGATCCGCTCGCCCACCGGGCGCTGCAGGCGTTGATGCGCGCGGAGACGTCGGTCCGGCGCGTGCTCGCCGCCGACCTCGAGCGCGAAGGCGTCTCCGCAGCCGGGTTCTCCGCCCTCGTAGTGCTCACCACCGCCGGCGGCTCGCTCGAGCTGCGAACGCTGCGCCGCCGCCTTGGGTGGTCGAAGGCGAACGCCACCGAGGTCACGGTGACCCTCGAGAGTCGCGGACTGGTGAGGCGTCGCCGCCTGGAGAGCGACCGGCGAGCTGCGGCGATCGACCTGACTCCGGAGGGACGGCGCATGGTCGAGCGGCTGTTCCCCGATCACGCCGATCGAGTCACGAGCGCGTTCGCACGCCTCGACGACGACGAGAAGCGCCATCTGGCGGACATCTGCCGCAAGCTCGCGGCCTGAGCCGGCGATCGGCTAGGTTTCCCAAAGGCCCCTTTCGGGGCCGTGATGTGGACCCGGGCGGCAGGAGGGAGCCTTGGAGGTGTCAGCGCGGTGGCGTCGGACCGGCACGATCGTGCTGGTCGTCCAACTCGCGACGGCGGTCGTGCTGTCGTCGTGCGGCGGCGAGCGACAGAGCGATCGCCAAGCCATCCGATCGACCGTCACGAGCCTCCAGGGCGCGCTCGCCGAAGGCGATCTGGCGGCGGCCTGCTCGGAGCTGACCGAGGACGCCCAGCGGCACGTCGGCGACGCGGGACACGACCCGCCGACCACCTGCGAGCGCGACCTGCTGCTCATCTACCGCAGTCTCGAGAAGGGCGAGGGCCTACGCGAGCCCGCCCGTCGCAAGATCGCGTCGATCGCGATCGACGGCGATCGGGCACAGGTCACGGTGACCGCGAACGGAGGTCCGGCGTTCGCCGTGCCGGTCGCCCACGAGGACGGCGACTGGAAGGTCGACGCGCTCTACGGGGACATCCCAGGCGGCTCGCAGGACGACAACTTCATCAACCCCGGCGAGGGCGAGCCCAGAGCCACCCGCCCGACGATCCCGCCGCCGCCAGGACAGCCCCGACCCGTATCGACGGAGCCGACCACCGGCGTCACGGTCCGGGGTACGCAGCGCGGTGGATCGAGGCGCTGCGGCAGGCTGACTCCAGACGGCAAGGGCGGTGGGTGCGGCGGTGTCTTCATCCGGAGCAACGGCCAGATCGAGTTCACGGTACGAACGCTCGCCGGCGACCTTCCGTTCGCGCGCTGTCTCTACAACTACTACCTGCGGATCGACGGCGACGGGCGGACGACGATGGACGGCATCCTCTCGGGCGGCGAGAACCCATGCAACGACGTGCGTCCCTGCCTGAACCGGCGCAAGACGGACTGGCCGCCGTGGCGGGGCCGCATCCGGCGCCTCCCGGACGGAGGCTACGTCCACCGGATCGCCGCCTGCGTCGACACCTGCCTCGGACAGTTCGAGGGCACGCTGACGATGCCCCTCGCCCGCCACGGGCGCGTGTGGCGGGCGACGATCGACAGCACCCAGGTCGGGGACAGCGGCTACCTCTACGGCGACGGCGAGTGGGACTGGCGGATCCCGGGCCTCGCGATCGCGCCCACTTCCAACTAGCCGGAAGCGGGACGGCAGGGCACCGAGTCGCGGTGCGTGACCGACGTGCCGTCGGTGAAGTAGCCCGTACCCTCGTACTCCCAGCGCCGGCTCTTCGGGCAGCCGGTCGTCTCGATCAGGTTCCCGCGCCCGACGGTCCCGTGCAGCTCCTTCGGCGCGATCGGGATCCCGACGACGATGCGCAGCGGCTCGGGGACGGTGAAGGAGACCTTGTACTTCCACTTGCCGCGCGGCAGCTCCTTGATCCGGACGGGGATCGTCTCCTTGACGAGCGTCGGCCGGTAGAGCGTGACGTGCGCCAGCGCGAGCTTGCTGCCGGCGTTGAAGATCCGGACCTGCGGATGGGTGATCACCGTATCGGCGTAGACGTCGCCCGTGACGTATCCGATCTGGGATTTCCTCGGACACGCGCTGGGACCATCGCGGTCGAGTATCCGCTTGGTGCACTTCACGTGGTCGTCGCCGTTGTAGTTGCCGTAGCGCGGGAAGAGCGCCTGGGCGCGCGCTACGACTTTCGGGTCGTAGCCCTCTGGATGCACGAACTCGACCGACGCCCTGATCTTCACGCCCTGGGGCCGCTTGGGCGTGCCGGCCTTGTTGGGAATCACCTGCGCCTTGACGATCACCGTCGTCGGCGGCGCCTGCGCGATCGACGGGACGGCCAGTGCAATGGCGAGCATCGACGTGGCGATCGCGACCGTGATGAGCTTGCGCATCTCCAGGGCCTCCCTCCACCCACCTTACGCCGGCTGCGGCGGCCATACAATCCCCTGCCCGATGCCGCGCTACCAGCCAGTCGACTCGCGTCAGTCGTTCCCCGAGCTCGAGGAGCGGATCCTTGAGCGCTGGCGCGAGCGCGACGTCTTCGGCGAGTCGGTCCGTCGCCGCGAGGGGAGCGAGCCGTTCGTCTTCTACGAGGGGCCGCCGACCGCCAACGGCCGCCCCGGCTCCCACCACGTGCTCTCGCGCGTCTTCAAGGACGTCTTCCCGCGCTACCAGACGATGCAGGGCCGGCAGGTGCGCCGCAAGGCCGGCTGGGACTGCCATGGCCTGCCCGTCGAGCTCGAGATCGAGAAGGAGCTCGGCTTCAAGCACAAGGGCGACATCGAGGACTACGGCGTCGACAAGTTCAACGCCAAGTGCCGCGAGTCGGTGCTGCGCTACATCGACGAGTGGAACCGGCTGACCGAGCGGATCGGCTTCTGGATCGACACAGACGACGCCTACTTCACGCTCGACGACGGCTACGTCGAGTCGGTCTGGTGGACGCTCAAGCAGGTGTGGGACAAGGGCCTGCTCTATGAGGGCCACAAGGTCGGCCCCTACTGCCCGCGCTGCGGGACAGGCCTCTCGAGCCACGAGGTCGCGCTCGGCTACAAGGACGTGGTCGACCCTTCCGTGTACGTCCGCTTCCCGCTGCTGGGCGAGGACGGCGTGTCCCTGCTGGTGTGGACGACGACCCCGTGGACGCTTCCCGGGAACGTCGCCGTCGCCGTCGCCGCCGACGTCACATACGTACGCGCGCGTAGTGCTGGCGAGACGCTGGTCCTGGCCGAGTCCCTGGCGGCGAAGGTCCTCGGCGAGGACGTGGAGATCGTCGACCGCCTCCCCGGCTCCGAGCTGGTCGGACGTGCCTACGCCGGTCCGATCTTCGAGCTGACCGATCGCGAGCAGGGCGGCTTGCCGATCGTCGCCGGCGACTTCGTCACGACCGACGACGGCACGGGGATCGTCCACCTCGCGCCGGCCTTCGGGGAGGACGACTTCGACGCGGCGGCCGCCGCGGGGATCTTCGACCCCACCCGCGCGAGCGATCTCTACAACCCGGTCCGCCGCGACGGGACGTTCGACGAGCGCGTGACCGGCTTCGAGGGCCGGTTCGTCAAGGATCCCGAGGTCACGGCGGCGCTGATCGCCGATCTCGATCGCCGCGGGTTGCTCCACCACGCGCACGACTACCGCCACTCCTACCCGCACTGCTGGCGCTGCGACACCCCGTTGCTCTACTACGCGAAGTCGAGCTGGTACGTGCGCACCACCGCCGTCAAGGACGAGCTGCTCGCGGCCAACGAGGACGTCACCTGGTACCCGGAGCACATCAAGCACGGGCGCTTCGGCAACTGGCTCGAGAGCAACGTCGACTGGGCGCTGTCGCGCGAGCGCTACTGGGGGACGCCGCTGCCGATCTGGCGCTCCGAGGACGGCGAGGACGTCATCTGCATCGGCTCGCGCGAGGAGCTGGCCGAGTACGCGAGCTCGACGCCGGACGACCTCCACCGCCCCTACATCGACGACGTCGTCTTCGAGCACGCGGGCAAGACCTACCGGCGCGTCCCGGATCTGATCGACGTCTGGTGGGACTCGGGCGCGATGCCGTTCGCGCAGTGGCACTACCCGTTCGAGAACGAGGACGAGCTCGACCGCTCCTTCCCCGCCGACTACATCTGCGAGGCGCTCGACCAGACGCGCGGTTGGTTCTACTCGCTGCTCGCGATCTCGACGATGCTGCGCGGCCGCTCGTCCTACAAGCGCGTGCTCTGCCTCGGCCTGATCCTCGACGCCGAGGGCCAGAAGATGTCGAAGTCCAAGGGCAACGTCGTGGTGCCGTGGGACGTGCTCGACCAGCACGGAGCGGACGCCTTCCGCTGGTACTACTTCACCTCCAAGCAGCCCTGGGACGGGTACCGCTTCTCGCTCGACGCGGTCGGCGAGTCGGTACGCCAGTTCATGAAGCCGCTGTGGAACACCTACGCGCTGTTCGTGCTCTACGCGAACGTCAACGACGTCGAGCCGGTGACCCTGGGGGACGTCGATCCGACCGACATCGATCGCTGGATCCTGTCCCGCCTCCAGGCGACCACCGAGATCGCCATCGAGCGCCTCGACGACTACGACACCACCGCCGCGGGCCGCGCGATCGCGGGGTTCGTCGACGAGCTCTCCAACTGGTACGTCCGGCGCTCGCGGCGACGCTTCTGGGACGGCGACCCCGCGGCGTTCGCGACCCTGCGCGAGTGCCTGGTCGCCGTGGCGAAGCTGCTCGCGCCGCTGACCCCTTTCGTCGCCGACGCGATCTACGCGAACCTCGACGGCAGCGAGCCTTCGGTCCACCTCTGCGACTACCCGCAGCCCGACGCGGCGCTGCGCGACGAGCCGCTCGAGTGGCAGATGGGCCTCGCGCGCGACGCGGTCGAGCTGGGACGTGCCGCGCGGGCGGCCGCCAAGACGAAGGTCCGCCAACCGCTCAAGGAGGCCGTGGTGGTCGCCGCCGAGCGTGAGCGCGAGGCGATCGGCCGCTTCGAGGGCCTCGTCCTGGAGGAGCTCAACGTCAAGCGGGTCCGCTACGTGTCGGAGGCCGAGGAGCTCGGTCGCTTCGAGCTGAAGCCGAACTACCGGACCCTCGGTCCGCGCTTCGGCAAGCAGATGCCCCAGGTCGCGGCGGCGGTCGCCGGGCTCGACCCCGACGCGGCGGCCCGCACGCTGCGCGAGGGGGGCGAGCTCCACGTCGCGATCGACGGCCACGACCACGCGCTGGACGCCGACGACGTCCAGCTCGCGTTGCAGCCGCTCGAGGGCTACGAGGTCGAGCGCTCAGGCTCGCACGCCGTCGCGCTGAACCTCGAGCTCGACGACGAGCTGCGGCGCGAGGCGCTGGCGCGCGAGATCGTTCACGCGGTTCAGAACGCGCGCAAGGACGCCGGACTCGAGGTCGAGGACCGGATTGCGCTGACGCTGGGGGGCGACGAGGCGCTGCTGGACGCGGTCCGCGCCCACGAGCCCTACGTCACCGGCGAGACGCTCGCGACGTCGCTCGACGTCGCGCCGTCCCAGCCCGACGGCAGCGCCACGCAGATCGAGGGCCGCGAGCTGCTGATCGGACTCAGCCGCGCCTGATCAGTCGGGCGGGCCGAGCGCCGGCTCGCCGCCGGCGCCTTGGAGCTCGCCGCCCATCGCCCAGTCCGACTGCTTGGAGTCCTTGAAGCGGATCCAGACGTGGTCGGGCTGCGTCTTGCCGACCTCGACCAGCAGGTCGGTCAGGCCCTGGGCGATCTCGCGCTTCTGCTCGTCGGTACGGCCCTCGTACCACTCGATCGTGACGATCGGCATCGTCTCGACCGCTAGGCCGCGAGGGCCGGCTCGATCTCCTGCACCAGCCGGCTCTTGGGCAGCGCGCCGACGATCTGGTGGGCGACCTGGCCGTTCTTGAAGAGCAGCAGCGTCGGGATCGACATCACGTTGTAGCTCGCCGCCGTCTGGGGGTTCTCGTCGACGTTGAGCTTGACGATCTTCAAGTCGTCGCGCTCGCCGGCGAGCTCCTCGAGATGGGGAGCCACCACCCGGCACGGACCGCACCACGGTGCCCAGAAGTCGACGAGCACAGGCTCCGAGGACTCGATCACCTCTGCCTGGAAGTTGTTGTCGGTCACTGCGTCGAGGGCACCGGCCATTTCGGCTCCTTGATTCGGCACTTGTCGTGTCTCAATGCTTCAAAAAGTATAGCGACCCTTGCAACAGGGCAGTCAGGATCGGAGGAGAGCCTACCCGCGGCTCCCGTCGCCCACCCGCCGGCGCAGCAGCGGAACCTTCCAGAACGCCTCGATCGCGATCCGCGCCGACATCTTCGACGAGCCCACGCGCCGGTCGCGGAACGTGATCGGGACCTCCTCGACGCGGAACCCGGCACGGAGCGCGCGATAGGTCATCTCGATCTGGAAGCCGTAGCCGTCCGCGCTGACGCTCGAGAGGTCGAGCCGCTCGAGCACCGCGCGGCGGAAGCACTTGAAGCCGCCGGTCAGGTCGCGGACCGGCACGCCGAGCAGCAGGCGCGCGTAGAGCGACCCGCCGCGACTGATCAGGCGCCGGCCGAGCCCCCAGTCGGTGACGCCTCCGCCCTCGACGTAGCGCGATCCGAGCACGAGGTCGGCGTTCGCAGCCGCGGCCACGAGCCGCGGTATGTCGGCCGGGTCGTGCGAGAAGTCCGAGTCCATCTCCATGACGAGCTCCGCGCCGGCTGCGAGCGCGCGCCCGAAGCCCGCCAGATACGCCGGCCCGATTCCGTCCTTGCTCGCCCGGTGGAGGACCTCGACCTCGGGATGGGTCGCGGCCAGCCGGTCGGCGATGTCGCCGGTCCCGTCCGGCGAGCCGTCGTCGACCACGAGGACGTGGTGCTCGAGCCCGGTCGCCGCGAGCTGCGACAGCGCCGCCGCGACGATCTGCTCGATGTTCTCCGCCTCGTCGTAGGTCGGAAGGATCAGCCAGACGCCCGTCATCGACGGCAGCCTATGGAACTGCCGGCCAGGCGATAGCGTGCCCGGCCATGCTCGACGATCTCTTCTCCGTACGCGGCAAGACCGCGGTCGTGACCGGCGGCTCGCGTGGCATCGGCCTGATGATCGCGCGCGGGCTCGTGGAAGCGGGCGCCGACGTGGTCATCTCCTCGCGCAAGGTCGACGCCTGCGAGGCGGCCGCGGCCGAGCTCTCCCAGCTCGGCTCCTGTGTGTCCGTCCCCGCCGACCTGTCCAGCCAAGCGGGCTGCGTCGCGCTGGCGCAGGCGGTGCGCGAGCGGACCGACCGCCTCGATCTGCTGGTCAACAACGCCGGCGCGAGCTGGGGCGAGCCGCTCGACAGCTATCCCGACAAGGCGTGGGACCGCGTGCTCGACACCAACGTGCGCGGGATCTTCCAGCTCACGCAGGCGTCGCTCGACCTGCTGCGCGCCGCCGCGTCCGCAGAGGATCCGGCGCGCGTGATCAACATCGGCTCGGTGGACGGGCTCAAGGCTCCGATGATGGAGTCCTACGCCTACAGCGCGAGCAAGGCCGCCGTGCACCAGCTGACCCGTCATCTCGCGAAGCGGCTCGCCGCCGAGCAGATCACCGTCAACGCGATCGCCCCCGGTCCGTTCGAGAGCAAGATGATGGCCTTCATGCTCGACAACCCCGAGACGCGGACCGTCGTCGAGCAGACGGTTCCGCTCGGCCGCATCGGCCGGCCGGACGACGTGGTCGGCACCACGCTCTTCCTCGCCTCGCGCGCGGGCGCGTACCTGACCGGAGCGGTCATCCCGGTCGACGGCGGCATCGTCGGCTGCGGCTAGCCCTGCTTGACTGACAGACGATGAAGAACGCGGAGATCGCCGCAGCCTTCGAGGAGCTCGCGACGCTCTACGAGCTCGACGGGGTCGTCGTCTACCGCGTCCTGGCCTACCGCAACGCGGCCAAGGCGATCCGCGACTCGGGGGTCTCTGTCGCCGAGCTCGCTCGCCAGGGACGCGCCGAGGAGCTGCCTGGGATCGGCAAGACGATCGCCGAGAAGATCCAGGCGCTGCTGCTCGAGGGCGAGATACCGGCCGCGGTCAAGCTCAAGGACCGCATACCGGCCGGGTTGATCGCGGTCACGCGGATCCCAGGGCTCGGTGCGAAGCGCGCGCGGCTGCTCCACCAGGAGCTCGGCATCGAGACGATCGACCAGCTGCGCGAGGCCGCCGAGGCCGAGCGCATCCGGTCGGTGCAGGGCTTCGGCCCAAAGGCCGAGGAGAACATCCTCGCGGCGCTCGCCGCCGGCGCCGACGGATCGGATCGGGAGCGGTTCCTGCTCTCGGTCGCGCTCGAGATCGGCAACGAGCTGGTCGCGGGGCTGCGCGAGCATCCCAGCGTCTCGAAGGTCGAGCTGGCCGGTAGCGCACGCCGCTGGACCGACACCTGCAAGGACCTCGACATCGTCGTGGCCACCTCGGACCCGCAGGCCCTGACGGACGCCTTCGCGGCGTTGGCGCCGATCGACGAGGTGACGACGAGCGGCACGGCCGGCGCGAAGGCGATCACGCACCACGGCCTGGGCATCGACATCCGGATCGTCCCGCAGGAGAGCTTCGGCAACCTGCTCCAGCACTTCACCGGCTCCGGCAAGCACAACGAGGCGCTGCGCTCCGCGGCCGTCAAGCAGGGACTGCACGTCAGCGAGTACGGGATCCTCGACGACGCGACCGGCGAGACGACCCGCTGCGCCACCGAGGACGAGGTCTACGAGCGGCTCGGGATGGCCTGCGTCGCGCCCGAGCTGCGCGAGAACCGCGGCGAGCTCGAGGCGGCACGCGCCGGTACGCTGCCCGATCTCGTGACGCTCGATGACATCCGCGGCGACCTGCACTGCCACACGGTCGCCTCGGACGGGCACTTCACGGTGCTCGAGATGGCGCGCGCGGCCCAGGAGCTCGGCTACGACTACCTGGCGATCACCGACCACTCGGCGAGCCACGGCTTCGGCAACGACGTCAGCCCGGACGAGCTCCGCCGTCAGATCGAGCGCGTCGCCGCGGCGAACGGCGAGCTCGCCGGCTTCACCGTGCTCGCCGGGAGCGAGGTCAACATCCTGCCCGACGGCTCGCTCGACTACGACGACGAGCTGCTCGGTCAGCTCGACTGGATCGTCGCCAGCGTCCACACCTCGTTCCGAATGTCCGAGGAGGAGATGACCGAGCGGATGGTCACGGCGATCGAGAACCCGCTCGTCGATGCGATCGGCCACCCGACGGGCCGCATGCTCGGCCGCCGCGAGCCCTACGCGCTCGACGTCGATCGCGTCATCGCGGCCGCCGCGCGCACCGGCACCTTCCTCGAGATCAACGCGAACCCGAACCGGCGCGACCTGTCGGACGTGCACGCGCGGACCGCCGTGCAGGCCGGCGTGAAGATCGTCATCGACTCCGACGCGCACCGCACCTCGACGCTGAGCCTGATCCGCTACGGGGTCGCCACGGCGCGCCGGGCCTGGCTGACCAAGGACGACGTCGTGAACAGCCGCAGCTGGGCCGAGATCCTGAAGCTGCGCAAGCGCGCCTAGGACGGCACCGCCAGCGGGGCCTGCGTCAGGCGGCGGCGACCGCCCGCCGCGGGGCGGGCCAGGAGCCGGCGACCGAGCCCTCACCGCCGGCCTGGCGCCAGAGGTCCTCGGCCAGTCCCGGGGAGATCGGAGCGAGCATCCGCACCAGCGTCAGCGTCGCCACCGCCGACGCCTCGCGGTCCGCTCCCGCCACCTCGCCGCGGTAGGTCGTGACGCGCTGCTCGAAGTCCTGGATGCGGACGAACAGCGTTTGGACGTTCCTCGTCGCGCGGTGCAGGTCGAGCTGCTCCAGGTTCTCGGTCGTGCGCGTCACCGCGGTGTCGCACCATGAGGCCAGGCGGCGTCTCAGCCCGTCACCGGCGTCGATGCGGGCATCAGGCGGCAGGCCGCCGAGGCGCGCCTCGGCGAACCCGCGCAGGGTCGCCAGCAGATCGCCTGCCTGGCGCACCGCATCCTCGCCTCCGGCGAAGCGCTTCGCCGGCGCGGCGGCGTGCAGGAGGGAGAACCGCAGCGCGTCGGCGCCATGAGAGGACAAGAGGCCCTCGGCCGTGGCCTCCTCGAGCAGAAACGGCGCGGGGACGGACGTCGGGCCGTGCGGCTCGCCGTCGCCGAGCGACTCGAGCTCGCCGGTCGCGCGCAGCGCCTTGGCGAGCGTGCGCATGTCGAGCAGGGCGACGTCGTCCTGCGCGGCGAGCACCGAGCGTGCCGTGGGCAGCCGGCCGGCGACCTCGGAACCGTCGAAGACCGGCTGCCCGCGGTCGGCCGCCGGGACGGCCAGCGCGAGCTCGATCCAGGCGGCGTCGAGGCGCGGATCGATCGTCGCCGACTCGACGTCGTCGCTCTCGCCACGAGCCAGCGGCATGTCCTCGATCAGATAGCGGACGGCCGGCGTGGTCTTCGGCGGCTTGCTCTCGACCTTCCAAGCCAGGCCCCCGGCCTTCGGCAGGCGCTTGGCGAGCGCCTGGTCGACGGGATCGGCGCTGGGGATCCCGAGGATCGCGGCCGGTCCGAAGCGGACGTCGATCGCCGGCGACACGAGGATCGGCAGCGGCTGCGCCACGCTCGGCACCTGGACCGACATGCCGACCTCCACCACCGGCAGCTGCTCGATCGGCGTGTCGCCCCAGTCGCCGTCGCGCAGCTCCTCGACCTGCCGGCGCAGGTCTCCGTCTCCCAGCCAGCCGTCGAGCTCGGGACGCAGTGGCGACAGGCCGACGAACGCGGCCTCCGAGACGGACTCGGGGTGACCGGTGAAGACCGACAGCGTCGTCCCGTCGAGCGCCGTCGCGTCGAAGTCGAAGCCGTCGACGCGGTGGAGCAGCTTGCGCTGCGCCTTGCGCACCGGCTCGTCCCAGCCCTCGAGCTCGTCGAGGCGGCGATCGTTCTCCTCGTTGAGCTCGGCGCCGCGCAGGTACCACTCGTGGCCGCGGCGGTAGGCGAGCCCCTGCTCGACCAGCCGGCCCAGCAGCCGGCGCGAGCCACTCTGGTAGTCCGCTCCGTCGGCGACCACCGAGGCGTCCCAGTCGAACGACAGCTGCAATCCCTCGAGCAGGCCACGCAGCTCGTCGCGGCGTGCGGCGGTGGCGAAGCCAAGCGTGAAGAGCACCTCCTCGCCGCGCGCCCGCCGAAAGCGTGCGTGAGCGTCGGCGAGGACGTAGCCGCGCAGTCGCGTCAGGTCCAGCTCGCCGCTGGCGGCCGGGCTTCCCACAAATACATAAGCGTCGACGGTCAAGGCTCTTTAGTCACCAGTGCCGAGGGCCCCTCGGCGAAGTGCCGGATACCGGCGGTTTTCTGTAATACGCCCGACGGGACTCGAACCCGTATCTGCGGCTTGAAAGGCCGCTGCTCTTAGATAGTCCGGATTGGGCGCCGAGTGATTCGAACGGCCGGTTAAGGCACCCGGCCACCAACGCGATGCCGAAGCACGGTTGGCTTGAAGGCTGGCGTTCGATACCCGGTAGCCCCATGGACTACCCATGTACCGATTGAGCTACGGACGCATGATGGGTACTGCCAGGAACTCCCTCCTTGTTCCTTTCCCTCCTGCCCGCACACTACCTAAGCCGCGACCGGCGAGTCAAGGGTCAGCAGCGACAGGAAGTTGCGCAGGATCACCTTGCCCTCGGGCCGGAACTCGACATGTGCCTGCAACCCGTACGTGGGGCGCTCGGCGTGTCGGATTCCCTCGGTCTGGCAGTCGTCGCCCCAGGCGATCCGGCGGAAGCCGTCGGGCACGTCGACCAGCTGGTAGCGGTGGCGCTGGAACAGCAGCGCGGGGCTCTCCAGCTCGTCGAACAGCGCCTCGTCGCGGTCGACGTGGACGGGCGTCTTGCCGACGGCGTGCTTGCAGTCGCCGATCCCGATCCCGTGCGCCTTGCCGATCAGGTGCATCCCTCCGCAGATCCCGAGCAGCGGCACCTCCGTACGCCGGATCAGCTCGAGCTCGGTCTCGTAGACGTAGGGCGTGGTCGACGGCACGTCGGTGCCCGTGAGCACCACGGCGTCGTAGCCGCCCTCGTCGGGCATCTCCGGGTACAGCTCTCCCAGCGAGACGATCGCCGTCTCCGCCCCGAGGCCGATCAGACGCTCCGACAGAACGTCCGTAGACAGGCTTCCGTTATCGACGATCAAGATCCTTGGCACGTGCTTCCCTCCCAAGCACTCGTACGACTCCGCGTTATCCGGTGACCGGCACGCCCTCCGCGAGCGACTCCGCCCGCTCCAGCACGACCGTCCCGGTCGCGACCTCCTGCACCGTGCCCGTCATCGCGAGCACGTCCCCGTCCCACTCGACGCAGATCGCTCCGCCCGGCTGGCGGACGTAGCCGTCGTCGAGTGCGCGTCCGAGCAGCTGCTCGGACGCGATCGCCGCCGCGGCGGCGCCGGTCGCGCAGCCGAGCACGGGTCCGACCCCGCGCTCCCACGGCGTCACCGTCATCCCTCCGTCCGCGTCGTGCGAGGCGAACATCACGTTGGTCCCGCCGGGCCGCGCCGCGCACAGCGCGGTCCCCGCGGCGTCGACCTGCTCCTCGCCCTCCGGTCGCGGCCCGAAGACGACGAGATGCGGCACGCCGAGCTCGAGCTGGACCAGCCGCTTGTCGTTGGCCACTTCCAGGATCGGGTCCCGGCCGACCGGCATCTCGGCACGAAAGACCCAGCCCTCGCGGTCGAGCAGCTCGTGCTGAGCCATCCCGCCACCGCAGGAGATGGTGACCTTGGCGCCGGGCTCCAGCCCGTCGCGATCGCAGATCAGCGCGGCGGCGGCGCGCGCGCCGTTGCCACACCAGCCAGCCTCGGAGCCGTCGACGTTGAACACGCGCATGTGGTGGATCGCGTCGCCCGGGCTGCTCTCGACGAGGATCATTCCGTCGCCGCCGAGCCCGCGGATGCGATCCGCGACCCAGCCGGCGATCGAAGCCGCGCCAGGCTGTGCCTCGATCAGCACGTACGAGTTTCCCTCCGCGTAGTACTTCCGGAACGGCAAGCTTGCGGTCAAGACGGCCCTCCTCCGTTGACGCTCCCAAGCTTTGCGCGGCTGTCAAGCGGGCGGGCGGTTGCGCGGGTCTGGCGCAGATAGCCGTCGAGCCGATCGAGGCCCGCGGCGAGATCGGGAGTGGCCACTCCCAGCCGTAGATAGCCCTCGCTCTCGTAGCAGACGCTTCCCGGGGCGAGCAGCACGCCGGTCGAGTCGACGAGATCCGCGCAGAACTCGAGCGTCGGCACGTCGCGCTCGAGTCGCGGGAAGAACAGGCCCCCGGCGGGCGGGACCACGATGCCGAAGTCCTCCTCGTGCTCGGCAAGCCAGCGGGTCGCGATCTCAGCCCCGTCCTCGGTGATCCGCCACGTGCGCTCGAGCACCTTCGCGCGGTTGCGCAGCGCGGCGAGCGCCCACTGCTGGTCGCGCGAGCCGGGGTTGAGCGAGGTGTACTTGCGGAACCGGCGCGCCTCCACGACCAGCTCGGGCGAGGCGACCATCCAGCCGATCCGTAGTCCCGGGAGCCCATAGGACTTGCTCATCGAGCCGAGCACGATCAGGTTCTCCTGACCGCTCCAGGCCGACGGGGGGTGTCCGCGGCGCATCTCGCGGAAGACCTCGTCGACGATCAGCGTCACGCCGCGCGGCTCGAGCCGCCGCGCCAGCTCCCGCAGGTCCTCGGGCGCGAGCGTCTGGCCGGTGGGGTTGTGCGGCACGTTGAGCAGCACCACCCGCGTCCGCTTCGAGACGGCAGCCTCGATCCGAGCGGGGTCGATGCGGAAGCCGTCCTGCTCGGCCAGCTCGACGAAGCGCACGCTGCCCCCGGCGCCGTTGGCGAGCTCGTAGAGCGGCTGGTAGGCGGGCCAGAGGCAGACGACCTCGTCGCCAGGCTCGAGCAGGAGGTTGTGCAGGATCAGCAGCGCCTCGATCCCGCCCACCGTGACCATCACGTTCTCCATCGCCGCGGGCGGGTTGAGCGCGGCGATCTCCTGGCGCAGCTCGGGGTAGCCGGAGGACGGCGTATAGCCGACCTCCCACTCCTCGTCCGGCGGACCGCCGACCATCGCGGTCAGCTCGGCCTGCGTCATCGGCTCGACGCCGCTGAGCGCGAGCATCAGCTCGCAGCTGAACTCGTAGTCCTCGAAGAACTCCTCCTGGCGGAAGACCGAGAGCTTCACGCGGCCGCCCCCTCGGTGGTCACCGCGTTGCCGGGAGCGGCGGCGTCCGACGGGTCGGCGGCGCGGACCGGGGCATCGCGGATCGCCTGCTCGTCGTAGTCGAGCACGAGCAGCTCGCCGCGCTCCGCCTCGGCGAGCGCCCCCTCGGCGTTGACGGTCGCCTGCTCGGGCGTGTCCCCGACCGCGACGACGCCGAGCACCTCGCGGTAGCCGTCGGGCGGTAGGCGATAGACGTCGCCGTCCTGCATCCAGCGGTTGACCGCGACGATCCCCGGCAGCTCGAGCAGCTCGTCGAGCCGCGAGGTGTCGCGCACGAGGCAGGGCCGGGACGGGAACAGGCTACGACTCGTGGCGGCGCGTCCCGGGGACGTCGCGATCGCGGGCTTGCGTCCGCGGGCCAGCTCGAGCGTCGCCGCGAGCAGGTCGACGCCGCTGCCGAGCTTCACGACCTGGCGGATCGAGCCGCCGCCCATCCGGGCACCGACCTCGAGCACGCGGATGCCGCGAGAGGTGGTCAGCTTCATCTCGCTGTGCGTGATCCCGTTGGCGATCCCAAGCGCCTTGACCGCCCGCGCGGCGACGTCCTTCAGCTCCGCGATCGTGTCCTCGGACACGGGCGGCGGGCAGGTGTGCCCGGTCTCGATGAAGAAGGGCTCGGTCATCGCCCCCTTCTGGCAGACCGCGATGTGGGTCGTCTGGCCCTCGAGCGTCAGCGACTCGACGCTGAAGGCCGTGCCGTCCAGGTACTCCTCGACGAGCCAGCGGCCGTTCATCTCCTTGATCGCCCGCGAGTGGTGGCCGGCGGCGGCGGCATCGAACTGCTCGAACCAGTCGTCGAGCTGCTGCTCCGAGTCGAAGCGGACGGTGAAGAGGCTCGCGACGCCGGTGGTCGGCTTGAGGACGCCGGGGCAGCCGACGTCACGGACCGCGGCGGGGATGTCCTTCGCCTTGGCGACGATGGCGCGCCGCGCGATCGGCACGCCGTGCTCCTCGAAGCGACGCGCCATCAGCTGCTTGTCCCGACAGACCGCCGCGGTGTCGGGGTGGATGCCCGGCACGCCGTAGCGCTCGACGAGCGCCGCCTGGGTGCGCAGGCACGACTCGCTGCAGTTGACGACGCCCTCGACGTCCTGGATCAGCGCGGTCGCCGCCAGGACCTCGCCCGGCTCGGTCGGGTTCGCCTTGACGAACTGATCGACGTCCGCGGCATCCTCGGGCGCACGACCGGCGACGAGCGTCACGCCCATGCCCATCGACTGGGCCAGGCCGTAGACGTCGCGACGGGCGGCGTCAGCGCCTGGATCGAGAAACAGGTATGTCATCCAGCCGGTCCTCCCTCCAAGAGTCGGCTACTCCCTCCAAACCCGTGCGCAGCTCGCGCCGGGGAACGCTGAGAGATACTCGCACACTTCGGGGGTCCCCGAAAAGCGCCCCGGGCCAGACGAGCGTCCCGCTGGCACGCGCGACCTCGAGGACCGCCTCGCCAGAGCCGATCTCGGAGCGGCCGGTCGCCCAGACGTAGTAGGTCCCGTCCGGCGTGCGAACCGACAGCCCGGCGGCCTCGAGCGCGGTGACGGCGTCGCGCAGGCGGGTGCGATAGGGCGCCATCCTGTCGAGCTCGGGCGGCTCGTCCAGCCATGCGGCGTACGCCAGCTGGCCGGGGGTGCTAGGTGCGCCGTTCATCGTCGCCGCGGCCTGCGCGATCCGTGGCGCGAGGCCCTCGGCTCCGACCACCGACCCGACCCGCCAGCCCGGCATCCCAGCTGTCTTGGACGCCGTGTTGACGACCACGACCTCGCGACCGGCGTCCTCATCCGCAACGACCTCGAGCAGGCTCGTGAACCGGCCGTCGTAGAGGTACTCGGCGTAGACCTCGTCCGCGATCACGGCAACGGTCGCCGGCAGCACGGCGAGCAGCGCCCGCAGCTCGGCGCGCCCGAGCACGACGCCGGCCGGGTTCGCCGGGTTGCACAGCAGCAGCGCGCTCGTCCGCCCGCTGACAGCGCGCTCGATCGCGGCGGCGCTCACGACTCCCTGCTCGGCTCGGACGTCGACGTACCGCGGCGTCGCGCCGAGCATCGCCACCTGCTTCGGATGAGCGTGGAAGTACGGAACCGGGACGAGCACCTCGCTGCCCGGCTCGACCAGGGCACGCAACGAGATCGAGACGCCCTGCATCGCACCGGCGCTGATCGTGACGCGGTCGGGACCGACGTCGAGCCGTGTCCGTCCGCTCACGTAGCGCGCGACCGCCTCGCGCGCGAGCGCGAGACCGCCGGGCGGCGAGTACAGCCGCGAACGGGCGAACTCCTCCTGCATCCGCGTGGCGCAGGCGTCGGCAAGCGGTATCGGGAGCGGCTCGGAGCGGCTCAGATCGATCAGCCCGTCCGGTCGCGCCGCGCGTGCGGCGAGCCGCAGCTCGGTCATCGCAGGCGGCGCCGGAGCGATCGGGGCGTCGCCGGTCGTCGCCTCAGCCATCGCCGGCACGGCGCTCGGCCGCAGCCGCATGCGCGCCGCCCTCCACAGCGCGATCCCTCCCGATCCACGTGCCCGCCCGGCCGGCGAGCAGATCCGGCACCGGCGCCCTGCCGATCGTCACGACCTCGACGCCACCCACGAACGCCTCCTCGACCGCGCGCAGCTTCTTCGCCATGCCGCCCTGCGCGTGCCGCTTGAGACGCGCCAGGTCCCCACGCTCGGCCCGCCGCACGTCCTGACCGTCGGCCTGGAACGCCTCGGCGTCCATGACGAGCGCGAGCGCGCGCGCTCCACCGGCGGCGGCGATCGCGGCAGCGGCACGATCGGCATCGGTGTTGGCTCGCGGGTGGTCCGTCGTGACCGCGAGCGGCGTCACCACGACCGCGTCGTTCTCGGCGAGCAGCAGATCGAGCCGCGACCGATCGACCTCGCGCACAGGACCGACGAGGTTCGTCAGCGGAACGAGCTCGTCGCCGACCCACCACATGTTCTGCCTGACCTCCGCGTGCAGCAGGCGCGACTCGGCCCCGTCCACCCCCTCGGCCTTCAGTCCCCGAGCGCGCACGACGTCGACGATCCGCCCACGCAGCTCGCCGCTGATCCGGACGATCGCGTCCAGCACCTCAGGAGTGGTGTAGCGTCTGCGGAAGCCGTGCTTGTCGAAGATGAAGTCGGGCTGGCCAGCCGGCGTCGCCGCACTGACCATCCGCGACCAGCCGTGCACGACCACCAGCTTCCCCGGGCCGGCGGCCTCGACGAGCCCGTCCCACCACTCCGGCTCGAGGTCGTCGAGGCAGCTGCCGCCGACCTTGACGACGAGCAGCTCAGGAGGCTCTGGGGGGTTCTTGAGCATCAGGCCGGGAACACCGGGATCGCCTCGAGGCCCTGTTGCTCAGGGAGCCCGAGGCGCACGTTGCACGCCTGTATCGCTTGGCCAGCGCCGCCCTTGACCATGTTGTCGATCGCCGCGATCAGCACGAGGCGATCGGTCGACTCGTCGACGAACGGGGCGACGTCGCAGAAGTTCGAGCCCACGACCGCCTTCGGATCGGGCAGCGGCAGCGCCGACCCACGACCGACCTGGACGCGCACGAAGTACTCGTCGCGGTACGTGCGGTGGTAGGCGCGACGCAGCGTGCGCTCGTCGAGCTCGCCCTCGTAGAACGAGTAGAGGCCGACCGAGAGCCCGCGGACGAGGTCGACCCCGTAGGTCGTCATGCCGATCCGCGGCGGCCGCCCGTTGGAGCTGATGCCGTGATCTCCCATCGCCTGCCGTACCTCGGCGACGTGGCGGTGGCCGCGCGGCGCGTAGGGCGCGACGACGTTGGCGCGCCAGGTGTGGGCACCCGACTCACGCAGCCGCGCGCCAGAACCGGTGGAGCCGGACTTGCCGTCGACGGCGATCGAGTCGTAGGCAACGCCGTCCAGCTCGCGCAGCGGCAGGGCGGCGAGCAGGATCGCCGTCGCGAAGCAGCCCGGCATCGCGATCACGTTCGCGTCCGCGAGCTGGTCGCGGTTGAGCTCGGGCAGCCCGTAGACGGCGCTCTCGGCGATCTCCTGCGAGCGCTCCACCTCGGGATACCACTGGCCGTGCAGCTCCGGGTCACGTACTCGATAGGCCGGGCTCAAGTCGACGACGACCTCCGCGCCCGCCGCCAGCAGCTCCGGCACCGCCTTGCCAGCCGTCTCCGGCGGCGTCGCGAGGAAGACGACGTCGCAGCGCTTCGCGGCGACCTGCGCATCGAAGGCCTCGAAGTCGCCGATGCCCGCGTCCTTGAGATGCGGGTTGAGCTCGGTCGCCGGGCGACCCGCACGCGACTGGGCGCTCACGTACTCGATCTCGATCCCAGGATGTCCGGCAAGCAGGCGCAGCAGCTCACCGCCGAGGATCCCGCTGGCGCCGACGACCCCCGCTCGCTTCATCACGCGCGGATTCCCAGGACGCTCGAGGCGATCAGGTCGGCGACGTCGATCTCGGTCGCCTCCACGATGCCCTTGAACATCGGCGAGTGATTGACCTCGCCGATCATCAGCGCGCCATCCCAGCGGAAGAAGTCGATACCGTAGATCTTCGCTCCGATCCGCTCCCCGACCTCGGCGACGATCGAGCGGATCTGATCGTCGATCTCGATCGGCTTCCCCTCGGCACCGAGCTCGACGTTCGCGCGCCAGTCCTCGCCGGGCACACGCTCCATCGCGGCGACCGGCTCGCGGTCGATCGCCAAGACCCGGACGTCGCTCGACCCCTCCAGATAGGGCTGGGCGATCAGCGCGCGGTCGAAGTTCTGGCCGTAGTGCTCGACGTAGTCGTAGATGCTGTCGGCGACCGCCAGGTCGTGGACGAGGAGCACCCGGCGACCGAGGCCGCCGAAGACCGGCTTCAAGACCATCGGCGCGCCGAAGATGCCGAGCGCGCTCGCCAGGTCCTTGCGAGTCAGGACGAGCCGATATGGCACCGTCGGCAGACCGATCTGGCGCAGCGTGGCAAGCGTCGACACCTTGTTCGAGCAGGCCGTGATCGCCGCCGCCGAGTTGACGACGCTCTGGTCGTTCTCGCCGGCGATCGTCTCGGCGATCAGCGGCCCGCGCACGAAGCTGCGCGAGCGGATCAGGTAGGTGCCCGCGACGGGCAGGTCCTCGCGTGAGCCGCAGCAGACGTCGCCGTCGTTGAGCCACTCCGCCTTCGCGCCGTGGGCGCGTGTCGCGGTGAGGATCGCCTTCTCCTCCCAGCCGATGCGATCCGAGATCACGGCGACGTCGAGCGGCTCGCGGCTGCCTGACCTCGGCTCGGGCACGAGCGACAGATGCATGCTCATGTGACGAGGCTCGTCGAGAGCAGGTCCTCGAGCCGCTGACGGCGCTCGACCACCCGGCTCTCACCGTCCTTGACGAACACCACCGGCGGTCGTAGGAAGCCCATGTAGTTGCTCGACATGTTGAGTACGTAGGCACCGGTCGACTGGACGGCGAGGACGTCGCCGGTGCACAGCTCGGGCACCATCCGGTCGGGGAAGAGGATGTCCGGCTCGGAGTGGCGGCCGCAGATCGTCACGCGCATCGCGGGCTCGCCGGCCGGGTCGCGCGCGAGCTTGACCTCGTGGTGGGCGCCGTACATCAGGTGGCGTGGGTTGTCCGAGAGCCCGCCGTCGACGATCACGTAGTGGGCGCGCTCGTCGCCAGGGGGTCCCGCCGGCTTGATCGGGCCGATCGTGTAGAGCATCAGCCCGCTCTCGGCGACCACCGAGCGGCCGGGCTCGATCCCGAGCCGGACGTCCTCGGCGCACATCGGCGCGACCTGCTCGGCGAACGTCCCCGCGATCGCCTCGACCCAGTCCTCGACAGGCGCCGGATCGTCCGACGGCAGATAGCGGACGCCGCGCCCGCCGCCGGCGACTATCCGCCGCGGCCGGAAGTCCGGGTGGCGCTCGCGCGCGTGCGCCACCACCTCGGCGACCCGCTCCATCGCCTGGCGGTAGGGGCCGAACCGCTTCTGCTGAGAGCTGAGATGGAAGTGGATCCCGTCGAGCCGCAGCGCCGGCTCGGCGAGCGCACGATCGATCGCCATCGCGGCGAAGCCGTGCTCGATCGACAGGCCGAACTTGGTGTCGTCGCCGACGGTGAGGAACTCCCGATTCTCGAGGCCCGCGACCGTCGGGTTGATCCGCACCAGGACCGGCTGGACCTTCCCCAGCCGCTCCGCCACCCGCCCGATCAGCCCGATCTCCGCGAGGTTGTCGATCACGATCACCCCGCAGCCCGCGTCGACCGCGAACTCCAGGTCGGGCTCGGTCTTGAAGGTGCCGTGGTAGGTCAGCAGCTCAGGGGGACAGCCGGAGTGCAGCGCCATGCTCATCTCGCCGATCGAGACGACCTCCAGCCCGAGGCCCTCCGAGAGCGCCAGCTCCATCATCGCCGGCGCGGTGAACGCCTTGCAGGCGTACGACACGTCGACGTGCGGCCAGCGGGCCTCGAAGCCGTCGACATACGCGCGGCACATGCGGCGGATCTCCGCCTCGTCGAAGACGTAGCACGGGGTTCCGTGCTCCTCGGCCAAGTCCAAGGTCGAGCAGCCACCAACCCACAGGGCCCCATCCCCTCCTACCTCCTGAGTCCCCAACAACATCCCGAACGAACGTACACCATCGGGTCAACTCGATGGCGAAAATTCGTCCCCTAGCCACGCTTGACAGCCGGTGCTAGAGTCGGCCGCGTCGGTGTCGGAGGGACACCGTGAAGCACTCAAAGCGCTTGGAGGGAGCGTCATGGGCGTCAGTCCGAAAATCTCAGACGCCACGTTGCGCGACACAGCGCACATGGCCGGCGTCGCATTCGACACAGACGACGCGCGCGCCCTTGCCGGGCTGCTGTGTGACGTCGGCGTCGACATCGTCGAGGCCGGCATCGTGTCGAATGCCGATCGCAGTGAGGTGCCACTCGTGCAGGCGGTCGCCGAAGTGGCCGGTCGCGAGCGGACGAAGACCGTGATCTTGGCGCGCTCGCGCAAGCAGGTCGAGGAGGACCTCGACGCCGCGCTAGAGACGGGTGCCGGCAATCTCATGCTGTCGATCCCGACCTCGAAGGTGCATGCCACGCTCAAGCTCGGCACCGACAGCGAGAAGCGGATCATGACGCTCGCCGCCCGTGGCATCGAGGCGGCGGTCGCGGCAGGCTTCTCGGTCACCTTCAGCGCGGAGGACGGCGCCCGGACCGATCCCGGGTTCCTCGAGGAGTACGTCGCTGCCGGCGCAGAGGCCGGCGCCGACCGCTTCCGGCTGGCCGAGACGGTCTCCTCGCTCGCCCCGAACGACGTCCACGCACTGATCTCGCGCCTGGTGCCGGCGGCCGGCCGCACCGAGGTCGAGATGCACTCGCACAACATGCTCGGCCTGTCGGTCGCCAACGCGCTGGCGGCGGCCGACGCCGGCGCGAGCTGGATCTCATGCACGATCGACGGCCTCGGCGAGCGTGGTGGCAACACGCCCCTGGCCGAGGTCCTCTGCGTCCTCAAGGCCCTGCGCGGCGTGGACCGCTTCAACCTCCAGCCGCTCACCGAGCTCTCACGCGAGGCCGCGCGCCGGGCCGGCCTGCGCTGCAGCGCGACCACCGGCCCGACCGCCGAGCTGAGCTACCAGTACGAGATACCGGGACAGGTGAAGAACCCCGAGGCGTTCGTGCTCTTCGAGCCTGAGACGGTGGGCAACCGCAGCGGCGTTCGCATCGGCTCGCGGCTCAAGCCCCAGCTCCTGGAGGCCTTCTTGCCACCAGAGACGCTCGAGGGCGTCGACGTCGAGCTGGTGACCGAGCGAATCCGGGCGTCGGCTCCGGACGACAAGCACGTCTGGAGCCTGGAGACGCTCGACGAGCTCGTGCGCATGCACGCTCGCGAGCTCCGCGCCGAGGCAAACGACGTAACCGCAGTCAGCTGACCAGACGGCACTACGAGAGGAGAGGCGAGAGATGCAAGGCACATGTCCCGAGTGCGAGTTCGAGTTCACGGCACCCGACATGGAGGAGGGCGAGACGATTGCCTGCCGCGAGTGCGGGCTGACGCTCCAGGTCATGGGCAACGCCGATGGCGCGCTGATCCTCGAGCCGGTCGAGGTCACGCTCAGCGACTGGGGCGAGTAGCCCGCTTCCCGGCTCGAGCGCGACATGGAGCCCCAGTACGACCACCGAGTCGTCGAGTCTCGGCGTCAAGCCGACTGGCGCGCACGCAGCGTCTACGCGACACCGGAGCCGACGCCTGGCCGGCCCGACGCCTACGTCAAGTCGGTCTGCCCCTTCACCTCCGGACACATCCATGTCGGCCACGTCCGCAGCTACACGATCGGCGACGCATACGCCCGCTACCGGCGGATGCGCGGCGACGCGGTGCTGTTCTCGATCGGCTTCGACGCCTTCGGCCTGCCGGCCGAGCTGGCGGCGATCGCCAACGAGGAGTCGCCGGCCGACTGGGTCGAGCGCTCCTACGAGTACATGCTCGACCAGTTCGAGCGGATGGGCTTCTCGTTCGACTGGGATCGCGTCTTCGTCAGCTCCGACGAGCAGCAGTACCGCTGGTCGCAGTGGCTGTTCCTGGCGTTCCTCGAGGCCGGCATGCTCTACCAGGAGGAGGCCAACGTCGACTGGTGCGACAGCTGCCAGACCACCCTGGCGGCACTGCAGGTCGAGGACGGCCGCTGCTGGCGCTGCTCGAACCCGACGCGGTTGGTCCGCCGCAAGCAGTGGTTCCTGCGGATCAGCAAGTACCTCGAGGAGAACGAGCGCGGCATCGACGCCCATGAGGAGCGCTGGGACAAGCCGGCGGGGACCGCCCAGCGCGCGATCCTCGGTCGCGTCGACGGGATCGAGCTCGACCTGGGCGGAGCCGACGGGCGCATGCTCACCTGCTTCACCGAGCACCCTGACCAGCTCGGTCAAGCGCGCTTCGTGATGGTCTCCCCGCGGCATCCCGAGCTGGAGCTGTGGGTCACCGACGCGGCGGCCCTGGAGCGGCTCGAGGAGATCCGTCAAGGGGGCTGGGAGCGTGGCGATCGCAGTGCCGAGAGCGTGCCACTGCTTGATACCGGCATTACGGTGACTGCGCCAAACGGCGCTGATCTTCCCGTCGTGGTCTCGCCGGCCGTCGACGGCCGCTACGGACCGACGGCCGTCTTGGGCATTCCCGCCGCCGACGAGAGCGACGGCGTGGTGGCTCGGCGGTTGGAGCTACCGAGACCCGAGCCGCTGGAGGCGACGTCGAACGGCCTGGCTCCGCGACCCGCGGTCCGCTATCGGGCAGGCGACTTCGCGATCTCCCGGCAGCGCTCCTGGGGGGCGCCGATCCCGATGGTCCACTGCGCCGCCTGTGGGATGGTGCCGGTGGCGAAGGACGACCTCCCGGTTCGCCTTCCCCGCGATCTCAAGCCGACGGGCCAGGGCAACCCGCTCGCCGAGCGGCCGGACTTCCTCGAGACTCCGTGCCCGAGCTGTGGCGCCGATGCTCGCCGGGAGACGGACACCCTCGACTGTCATTTCGACGATCTCTGGATGTGGCTGCCGACCTGCGTTCCCCGCGCCGACCGCGACTCGCGGATGTTCGACCATCCCGAGTGTGCGCGCTGGCTGCCGGGAGCGATGCTCATCCACGGCGCCGACGGCGGGGGCTACTTCTTCGACCAGCGGGTGACGGCCAAGGCGCTGCGCGACATCGGCCCGCTCGCTCACCTCGCCGACGGCGAGCAGTTCACGGGCGCCGTGATGCACGAGATGGTCACCCAGGACGGCCGCAAGATGAGCAAGCACCTCGGCAACGTCGTCGATCCGGACGAGCTCATGGGTCGTGTGGGCGCCGACACGACCCGCTTGACAGTGCTGGACGGCGCCCGTCCACGACGGGCGCTGAACTGGACCGAGAACGGGGTTCAGCACTGCAACAAGTTCCTGCGCGACCTCTGGGAGTTCGCGGCCGGCCGCCTACCGGGCCCGCCACCGGACGATCCGTCGGACGCCGACCAGCACGAGGAGTCGATCCAGCGCCGCAAGAAGCTCGCGAGCTGGTGCGACGCCGCGGCGGAGAAGGTGACCGACGACCTCGAGCAGGTGGAGATGCAGCGCGCCGTCAAGAACGTGATGCGGCTGTTCGACCGGATCAAGGACTTCGACGCGAAGGCGACCCGTGCGAACCGCGGTGAGATCGCTCCGGCCGACGCGCATGCGGTCGCCGACGCCCTGGCGCTCCTGGCACGTCTGCTGATGCCGTTCGCGCCGCACGTCGGCGAGGAGCTGTGGCTGGCATCGGGCCGCGCCGAGGACGACGGGACTGCACCTTGGCCGGCCCCAGCTGCGCAGGCCGCGACCCTCTGAGTAGGAGAGGAAGCTGGAGACCCCAACGAGCTTCTTCGGAGGTCGGCGACGAAGCTCGCGCCTCGCCACCGACCCGCGCGATCGAACCCTCCAGCCCACGTCCCTCCACGTGGGTCAACCGGCCGGGGCGGGCACTTTGGCCGGGGCAGATTCTTACGCACCATCCCTGCCCTCCATTCAGGGAGCCGAAGCTCTGAAAAAGTGGGCGTCTCCAGTTCCTCTTTGCCGACCATACCCCCGCCGCTCGAGGCTTGTCAAGGGCTAATTCCGGCACCAACGAGATTGGCGATTTCCACCAAATAGCGCTAGCATATCTGCGCGGGTGAAGACAGCATAAACGGCAAGGACTTGGAGCCATGAGCGACGACAGGCAAGCCATCCGCACCGACTTCGGCCAGGCGATCCGTGAGCTCCGAGAGGCGCGCGGGCTCACGCTCGACACGCTCGCTGCCGAGGCGGGAATGCACACGACGTACCTCTCCCGCATCGAGCGCGCGCACAGCAGCCCGACGTGGGAGAAGGTCACTGCGCTCGCCCGAGCGCTCGACCTCCCGGTGTCCGCGATCGCAACGGCCTTCGAGGCGCAGGCGGACCGGCGCGACGAGCCCTCATAGGGCCGTCCGAGAACCTTCCGGAGGCCGGTGGCGGGGAGTGAACCCCACCACCGGCCCGTGTGATCGTGGCCCAGTGGCTCGCGCCCTCCATTCGCGAGCCGGTCCGGCCGGGCGGGCTTTGGCCGGATGGGCCGGATCACACCTTCCCTGCCCTCCTCAGGGAGCCAGAAGTCAAGTTCTCGGCCGCTCTGATTGAGAGACACGACCTTACCCGGAGCCCAAAGTGAAGTCAAGGGTTCGGAGCCGAGCGCCGCGCGCTACCGCCGAGAGCCCAGCCGATATGCTCGCACGCGCGAACCACAAGGGACAAGGGCCGCTAGAACACATGACGACTCGTCAACCGACCAACCAGGATCTCGGAGACGCGGTCCGCGAGCTCCGCAAGGCGCGCGGCATGACACTCGAGGTCCTGGCCAGCGCGGCAGGTATGCACGTGACCTACCTCTCGCGCGTCGAGCGCGCGCACAGCAGCCCCACCTGGGAGAAGATCGTCGCGCTCGCGGGCGCGCTCGACGTGCCGCCCTCGGCCATCGCCACGGCCGCCGAGGCCCAGGCGGCCGCGTCGCGCCGGACCGCTTGACGCTCACCCGGATCGGAGTAGCATCGATCCCGCCGTCGGATTGTCGTAAGTCGGGTTCCGTGCACCCCCCTGCCTGACCATCGCAAGCGCGACGCCGCCGGCTCGCGCGCTCGAGAAGGAGGGAGCCGCACGTGTGATCGATCGCCGCCAGTGGCGGCTGCCGCCTGTGAAAGGGCTGCATGTGGCCTGGTGCGCTGGAGGGTGCTCCGGGCTGGTCTAACGGTGCGCCGGAGCCCCGATGTCTCGGGACCCCGGCGCTGTAATCACGGCGGGATCGCTCCCGCCGGACAATCAAGGAGTACTACCTATGCGTTACGTACGCAAGCTGACGCTGCTCGCCATCTCGGCGGTTGCGGCCCTGGCGTTCATGGCCACCCCGGCCTCGGCGACCAGCGCCGTCGAAGTCGTAGACGAACGCTGGGCCGAGCACTGCTCGCTGCTCAGCGAGCCCGGCCACCTCTCCGGTGGCTGCCCGGTACACGCCGAGGGAACCATCACCCTGGAGAGGTTCATCTTCGCATGGGGCGTCGAGGATAAGTGCGACGTCGAACTCGAGATGCGCATCGGCGGCGACGGCGAGACCGCCGTTGACGCCCTCGAACACTTCTCGGCTGAACCGGGCACGGAATCGACGTGTGCGAGCAACCCGCCCGTCGAGATGTGTGAGGCCCCGTGGGAAGGCTCAGGCGAACGCGTCAACCCGACCACCATCCATGCGACCACCAACATCTGCATCGACCCAGCCGAAATCGACACCTGCGGCTCGACGATCGAATACGACCTCGTTGAGAGCATCAATGAAGATCTGTCCGTGACCTTCTTCGGCACGCGGGTTGGCCCGCTCTTGACATGCCGCATCTTCGGCACGCTGAGCATCGAACACACGATGCTCAGCAGTGACATCCACATCAACTGAGGGCGTAAGACGGCATGCACAGTGGGTGGAGCCGATCCGTCGGACTCCACCCCATGCACTCAGCGTGCCCGACCGGCCGCGCCAACGGAGGGAGAACACCATGCATCTCACAAGCAAGCTGGCCCTGCTCGCCGTCGCGGCGATCACGGCCATGGCACTAGTAGCAGCCGTCCCGGCCTCGGCGACCACCGCCATCGAAGTCGTGGACGAAGACACGGCCGAGCACTGCTCACTGCTGAGCCCGGACCACACCACCGGCGGCTGTCAGGTGCACGCCGAGGGAACCATCACCCTGCAGAGGTGGATCTTCGGATGGGGCACCGAGGACACATGCGACATCGAACTCGAGATGCGTGCCAGCGAAGACAGCCAGAGCGCAATCGACGCTTTTGAACTCTTCTCGGCCGAATCGGGCACGGAATCAGGGTGTGCGACCAACCCGCTGTGGGCGATGTGCGAGGGCCCGTGGGAAGGCTCCGGCGAACGTGAGAGCGAAACCACGATCCACGCGTTCACCGACGTTTGCATCGACCCAGCAGAAGTCGACGCCTGCGGCTCGACGATCGAATACGACATCGTCGAGGGCGCTAACGAAGCGCTGTCGATGACGTTGGTGAACGCGAATGTAGGCGCGCTCTGCCGCCTCAACGGCACGCTGCGCTTTGAACACGCCGTGCCGGGCAACGAAGAGATCCACATCAACTGAGAGCCAAGAACGACGGAAGGGCCGCCTTGCGGCGGCCCCTCCGTGTGTCTTGGCGGGAGGCTGCGGTGGCGCTTCGGCGGGCTAGCCGCGACGGCGCTTGCAGGCCTTGCTCTGGCGCTGCTTCGCGGTCTTGCAGCTCGCCTTCTTCTTCGGCTTTTTGCAGGGCGTCTTGACACGGATGTCGCGGTCGAGGCGCTTGCCGTTGTGAGCGTCGAGGTCGAGCTCGGCGATTTGGCGTCCGCAGATCGACAGCTTGCGGCCGTTGGAGCCCTCGGTGATCACCAGCAGTCCCTTCTTGCCGCCGTTGATCTCGACGGAGAAGCTCGAGACGGGCGCGTCGGGGACCTGCTCGAAGATGCTCACCAGGTAGTCGTCCTCGACGTTCGAGCGAGCGCGGAGGTTCAACTCGACCTCACCGCGCAGCTTGATCAGCAAGGTCGGCAGCGTGCGTATCCGGTTCCCGGTCGGTCCGAAGCGAATGCCCTGGACGAGGTGCACGGGACCCGACAGCGGACGGGCGAGCAGCGGCGACACCGCCTTGGCACGGCCGATTATCGTGCTGGCCGGGCAGCTGCCCGCCAGGCCGGCGTCGTACCCGCAGAGCAGGGCGGGATCCGTGGAGTTGTTGGGATCCAGCACGAGGTTGCGCGGGAGGCGCACCTTCGCCCGCGCCGTGCCCGCCTGCCCCGGAGGCTGGGTGAACACGGCGCGCAGCCGGGGATGCTTGCCGCTCGTCGTCTGGCGCTTTCCGATCAGCCGCATCCCGAGCTTCGGCGTGTACGGCAGCTTGCCGCAACCGGAAGCCTGGAACGGGGTGCGGGCGGTGAAGCTCGTCCCCTCGGCGGACGTCACCTTCGAGACGATCTGCTTCGGCGAGCAGTCGGTGGGATTGCGCATGAACCCGGCTCGGTCGACCTTGACCGTCACCTGACGGACGCGCAGCGGGATCCCGTGCCAGATCTCCGGGAAGGGATCGGATACGACCGATGCCGTCGCGTCGTCCGGATCGACGTGGAGCGCCTGCCGGACGACCAGGGTCTTGAGCGCGAACTGGCCCCGGAACGGCCCGGCCTCGACCGGGACGATCGTCGCCATGCCGAACGGCGCGCCCTTGTAGCCCTCGGTCAGGTACGCCGAGCCCTTCTTCTCGAGGAAGAACGGCGTCCCTGATCCGGCCCCGGCGTCGACCGTGCCGATCCGCGAAGCGGCCGGGCAGGCGGCTGCGGCAGCCTGGGCATTGGTGCACAGCGGGACGTCGCCGACGGCCGCCAACAGGCCCTTCGGCAGGTTGGTCGTGAGGCCCTTGAACCACTGCTCGCCGTCCGATCGCGTCATCGTGAAGGTGAGCGACGCGCCGGTCGCTCCACCGGTGCGATTGCTCACACCGGCCTGGACCCGCGGGGCGAACCCGAATGCGCAGTTCGTGTTCGGCGTGAACGCACCCCCGCTCGTGGTGGACACCCCGCCCGCGCCGTGCGCGGCGGTCCACGGGGTCAGCGTCGACGACCAAGCGCGCGACTGGCAGCGCTGCTGCAGGGCCAGCGTGCCGCGCTGACCGCCCTTGAGCTGGAGGCTCAAGGTCTCGAACGGCACGCGCGGGTTCTGGGCGAACGTCGTGGTGAGCTGCCCGGTCACCGGGTCGGCGACCGCCGAGCCGGCGGCCTTGGCCACGAGGCCGCGCGCCTCGCTGCGCAGAACCAGCAGCAGCCGGAACATGTCGCCGGACGTCGGGTCCGTCGACTTCGGGTTCCCGAGCACCACGTCGCCGACGAGGTTCGGCTCTCCGGGCACGGCGCCGCCCGCCGCGGGCAGCACCGGGGTGTAGACCTCCACCTTGCCGACCTTCGAGCCGGCCGGGCACTCGTCGCCCACGCCGTCGAATGGATCGTCGTTGTCGAACACGGCGGGCGGTCCCTCCTGCACGAGGCCGAACTGCGCGTCGCTGCAGCCCGCGAGCCCGGCGGCGCTCGCCGGGTTGATCGACACACCCTCGGGCAGCGTGACCACCGCGTCCTTGAGCTGCGAGGTCGACAGGTGGTCGTTGGTCGGACCGGATCCGGAGTCTCCCGAGCGCCAGAACTCCGTGGCTGCGTCGACGTAGTCGTCGACCTTGCCCTGCGGAGCCCCCTCGTCGGGTACCTCGAGCGGCGGATCGCCGATCTGGGGCACGTCGATGTCCGCAGACAGGCCCGTCGGACCGTCCGCCACGCTCGACGATGGCGTAAGCGTCTGCGTCGCGTCGAACGGGACGTCGGCGCAGCCGGAGATCGGCTCGTCCCACGTGTGGCTGGCGTGCACGAAGACCCCGGGGTTGCGCCAGGTCGCGAGATCGAGGTCGGTCGTCGGCGGCACTCCGGGATTGCACTCGCTCGGACTCACGATGAAGGGCTTCATCGCGCCCCACGACCGGTCGTAGGACTGCGGCTGGTTGCCGGTCGGGTCCGGTAGCCCCTGCTCCGGTATCCCCTCCTGCGGGTTGCTGCCGGGCGGCTCCGTCGTCGACCGCAAGTAGCTCGCCGGTGCGCGGTACTTGTCGTGTGCGGCCGCCCACGGAACGCCCCAGAGGGTGACAGTGGTGCCGAGCGCCGGCAAGCCCGCAGGGACGTCCACCGCCAGCGTGTCGATCCCGAAGTCGCTGTCCGTACGCGCCCGCGCGACGATCGGGATGTTGACGCGATCCTGAGAGTTCAGGTTCGCCGAGAAGACGAACTCGGCGAGCTTGCCGTGGCGGGGCTCGACGTTGTAGATCGGAACGCGCTGCGTGGTGATTTGCCCGCTGGCGCCCTCGCCGAGCGAGATCGTCGACATGCCCACCTGCGTCTCGGGCGGACAGGACGTCGGCGTGTGCCGGGCGTCCTCCGCGGAGCAGAGCGGAACCGCGTTCGGGTTCCCGACGAAGCCGGGCGGCAGCTTGACGATCGCGTCCTTAGGCTCGCCGTCGCTGATGTACAGGTGGCTGGTGTTGGCCGGCAGGTCGGGGAAGCGCTGGAACCAGAACGACACGGTCGTGTCGGGGTGAGCGCCGGCCTGGTTGAGCGTGTCGAGCCGCCAGCTGGGCTCCTCGCCCGGCTCCCACGTGGTGGCGAGCGGAGGATCGATGTTGAAGATGTCGTCGACCTCGTACCCGCCGCCGTGATCGAAGCAGTCGAGCGAAAGCGACGGGGTGCCCATCCCGGAGCCCGAGACGTCACCGAGGCCCGTGTCGCAGATACCCATCCAGAAGGCGTCCTGGTTGGCATTCGAGAACACCGGCACCGGATCGCCGTTGACGTCGACCGCCTCGGCCGGGCCGAAGCCCGCGCCGAACGGTTGCCCGTGCGTTGCCAGCGCCGGCGGGGCCGCGAAGGCCAAGGCCGCAGCGGCAAGGGTGGCAACAGTGGCGATCCTGGCTCTCATCGTTCGGTGTCCCATCGTCAAGTCGGGGTTCGTCGCTAGGCGGGTGGCCGAGATCACCGGTTCCCTCCCTTGATCCGCAGAGTCACCGATCGCGGTCTCGCGTTGGGCATGCGTGCGGTCAGGGTCAAGCGCAAGGACCCGGTGCGGCGCAGATGGGCTCGCGCCTGGCTACTGAGCCGCAGCCGGAGCGTCGCCACACCGGCCTTGGCGATCCGCTTGCGCGCCGTTCCGACGGAGCGCAGCTTGCCTCCGATGCTCCCCTTCGCCGACACGCGCGCCACACCCGGACCCGAGGCCGTGATGCGCACCGCGAGCACGCCAGATCGGATCGCACGGCGCTGGGCTCGCGAACCGGGACGCGCGAGCGAGAGCGACACGCGGTCGCCGGGCACGACGTTGCCGCCTCCGCCAGGCTCGTCGGAGGTCGTCGGACCTTGGACGGCCCCACCCCCGCTGCCGGCTTGGCAGCCGCCGGCCAGCGCGTCGCACGGCGTCGGGCTCGGCGGCAGCGGTATGCCGCCGCCGATCCGCGCGTCATAGATGTCGAAGTCCGCGTCGATCTCCCGCGGGTCGATGCGCCCGGCGGTCGCGAAGAACACGTCCTCGCCGTCGAGCGTGTTGCCTGAGAAGAACCCCTCGTCCCCGTCCGTGCCGGGGCTCACGAGCGATAGCTCGCCGTTGCGCCACTCGTAGACGTCCATCCCCGTGCCGTTGTCGTCCTCGTCCGCGAACGGGACGCGTGACTCGAAGAAGAACGAGAGCTCACCGTCGTAGACCGCGAAGTTCTGGCTCTGGGCGCCGCTCAGGCCGACCTGCTCGTAGAAGGTCCACGTCGGATCCTCGCCCATCGTCCCGTTGCATAGAGACTCCGGTGAGACCGTGTTGTCACACACGTAGCCGGTGTCGCCGTCGCTCGGCGCCGTCACGCGCGTCAGCTGGTCCGCGGCGGCGTCGTAGAGGTAGATGTCAGACGCGGTGTCCTCGTCGTCGTCGGTCAGCTGGCCGGTCGTCTCGAACGCGATCACGTCGCCGCTCGGCAGGCCGTGGACGCAGTTGACGTTCCGCGCGCGGGTCCCATCCTCGAACCCAGCCGGCATGCCAGACCCCGCCGAGCTGCTGGCGCAGGCGTCGACGGACGCCCCCGCGCCCGAGTAGGGCAGCTGCGCGACGAACCTCCACCGATCGTTGCCGGACTCGGCCGCGTCGTATAGGTAGAGGTTGCGTGTCGCCGTCGTTCCGGCGGTTCCGCTCGGGGTCGTGGCGCCGCCCTCGGGGGCGTCGTTCCACGAGTCGCCGAGTGAGCCGATCGCGCCGCGCGTGACGAAGTAGGCCTTCTGACCGTCCTCGGACAGGAAGCGCATCGAGACGCCCGCGGCGGGGTCGACGACGTTCGGGTCGAAGTCACCGGGATCGGCATCGCCGTCACCGTCGTCGGGGCCGCCCGAGACGCGGGTCAGCGTGCCGCCACCGGGATCGGTCTCGGTGTCGCCGGGAAGCTCGTAGCGGTAGAGGTCCCAGGAGCTGTTCGACGGCGTTCCTGCGAGCTTCGGGCCCGGGGTGCCCGTCGCGTTGGGATCGTCAGGTGTCAAGGGCTGGTTGGTGCGGAAGTAGACGGCCTGGCCGTCGCTGGAAGCACCCTCGAAAGCGGCGCCGCTGAACAGCGACGGATGCTGGCCGTCGACGATGCCGCCGCCATAGCGGTTGTCGCCCTCCGCGACGGACCGCGAACGCGAGATCCAGCGGACCGTCGCGTCGCCATCCGAGTCGTACTGGCGCACGAAGAGCTGCGGCGGGCAGCTGGTGGCCGGGCCCGCGGTAGATCCGCAGGTGCTCGGCACGCCGTCCGCCGCCGGGTCCGGGCTGGTGAAGAACACTCTGTCGCCGTCCACCGACATCGAGGTGCGCAGCACACCGCCGAAGGTGCCGGTGAAGGCGCCGCCGCCGGCGATCGCACCCCGAGCGCTCGTCACCGAGCCCTCGGCGCACTCCTGCCCGGCGACCTCGTCGTCGTTCGGGTTGGCGTTGGCCACGAGGACGCCGCCGGACGTGGAGCCCGCTGCCGGCGCCGAGAGCGTCAGGGTGTTGCCCGACACTCCGACGATCGAGGTTCCGGCGGGGAACTGCGCGCCGGTGTCGACGGTCTCGTCGACGAGCTGCCCGACCGCGAAGGGATCGGGCGTCAGGAGCGAGTCGACCGTTACGGTCGGCGATCCTGCGGTCGTCGTCACGTTCCCAGCGGAGAGCGGGAGGTTGTTGTTGCCCTTGTCGTCGACCATCGGCACCAGCGTGGCGCCCGCTCCGCTGCCGCTGCACTCGTTGACCAGGTGGCGCGGGCCGTCGCCGGCGCCCTCCTGCTTGTAGAGGGCGGCACCGCCCTCGCCGCCCGGCAGCTGGTTGACGCTCGGGTCCTCGGTGCCGACCGTGTCGGGATCCTCGAGCAGGCCTCGGTAGGCGCGGTCCCAGCGCAACAGCTGAGCGCCGTTGTCGGTCAGCAGCGCTCTGTCCTCGCCGGTGACCCCGGGCACGAGCGAGTCCTCGGTGAGCCAGTTGTACCAGCCCGATCCGTTGTAGCCGCCCGTATCGCCGAACAGGCGCACGCCGAGCGGGGAGCCGTTGTCGAAGAGCGCCTCGTCGAGCTCCCACGCCTGTGCCGTGAGATCGCTCGAGATACCGACGGCGGTGCCCAGGCCGCCCACGACAGGGTCGTGTGAGGGGATGTCGACGACGGCCTCGCCCTGCCACCCGCCTGGAGAGCGCTCGATCAGGCTCGCGTTGCTGAACTGCGGGATCCCGGAGCCGGCGTCGGCATCCAGCAACACGTAGCTGATGCTGAACAGCACGGACTCGCCATCCGGCGACGGAATGGCGACCCGCGCGTCGTCCGCGAGCTCCTGACCGCCTCCAAGACGACCCGCCTTGTCAGGTGGAGTGACCATCTCATACGCACGGTCGCCTCCCGGCGAGGTGGCCGCGCGGGTCGTGAGCTCGCGGTTCGCACCGAAGGACGTGCCCTTGCTGTTGGACGCCACGAAGCGGTAGTGGTAGGTCTTGGCCGCGTCGAGCCCCTCCAGCTCGACGACGAAGAGCTCCTCGAGGCCCTCCGATCCGGCGCTCCCGTCCGGCACCGGAGCCCGCGATCCGTAGCTCGTGGTCTTGCCGTACTCGACCCAGTAGGTCGTCGGAAGGTTGTTCGGGTTGATCAGCCCGCGGACCTCGGCCGACCCCGAGGTGACGCGCTGGGCGGCGCCCGTCGTGACGTCCGGCGGCACGACGTCGGTCGCGAAGGTCAGCTCGGGCGAGGTGCTGTTCCCCGCGAACAGCGTCTGGACGACGATGCGCACGCGGTAGAGCGAGTTCGCCTCGAGGCCCTCGACCGGCGCCGACACAGGGACGTCGCTCGTACCGTTGCCCGCGCTCTGGAAGCTTCCGAGCGGCGTCCAGCCGACGCCGTCCTGGCTGTACTCGAACCGGTAGGTCGTGCTGAATCCGTTGGGGTTGACCGTCGCGTTGACGGTCGCACTGTGCGCCTCGACGTCCGTGGCCGGCAGGATCGTGGAGTCCGCCGGCTGAATGCCGCCGTCGTCGTCGAGGACGAGCACCCAATGCCGGGTCTGCGTCGAAGTCAGGTACATCCGTGTGAGCGACTGGTCCAGGGCGATCCCCGCCACGCTGCTGGCAGTGATTCCCTCGCCCGCCGCATGGAGCCCGTCGGGCACGGTGTCGCCGTCGCCGCCGTCGGGAACGAGCGTCCCGTCGGGGAGCAGCTCCTTGACCTGGACCTCCGCTGCGTCAGGGTCGAGCTTGACCACGTAGACGTGGTCGTCGCTGCGATCGACCGCTATCTGCTGCGGCCCGGTGGTGACCGAGGCACCTGTGAGCTCGGCGGCGCCGAAGCTCTCCGGCGAGGTGCCGTCGGACTGGAAGCGCTGCACCCGGTTACCGCTCGTATCCGAGACGTAGACCCGATTGGTCGAGTCGATCGCGAGGTAGAAGACACCTGTGGCGGACGAGAACTGGCCGAGTCCGGTGCCCGTCGTGCCCGCCTTGCACACGTCGCCGTTCGCGAGTACGCAGATCTCGAACTCGTTGAGGGGAGCGACCGTGTCGTTGCCCGGACCGGCCGACACCGCATCCCAGCTCCAGGCCCGCAGCGGGTTGCCGTCGGAGTCGTACTTCTGTATGCGCCGGTTGGGAGTTCGCTCGCCGATGTAGACGTTCCCCGCGGTGTCGGTCGCGACGGCCGTGGCAGCCTGGCTCGCCATCTCGCCGGCGAGTGCTCCTGCCGTGCCCGTCTTGCAGACATCGCCGCTGCCGGGTACGCAGATCTCGAAGCCGACCCCTCCCGCGAGCGGTGTCGTGACCGTCACGGTGCCGGTCAACCCCGCCGCCGACGCGGTCATCGCGGCCACGTCGACGTTGGCGCGCGCGCCGCCGAACTGGACGACGTACGGAGTGGCTCCGCCCGCTCCGCCCGGACCGCCGGTGACTACGACGTCGCCGGGATCGAGATTCGAGAGAGCCTCGAGCGCTGTCTGGACGGTCGCGGCGGGCGCGTCGAAGGCGATCGGGGCAGTCGTCTGGGCGCTGAAGGTGAGGGTGAAGGTACCGGCCGTGGCGTTGACGGTCACCGCCTGGCGCTCGTCGGCATTGCCCGAGCCGGTGGACACGACGTCTCGGCCCCACATCCGCAGGAAGTTGCCGTCGGCGTCGAACTTCTGGATCCGCGAGTTGACCGCGTCGGTCACGTAGACCGCGCCCGTCGCGGGGTCGAGCGCTATGCCCTGGACCGAGTTGCTGGCGCCGAACTGCCCGGCGCCACTGCCGGTGGAGCCCACCTGGCACTCGGCGGCGACGGTGCAGATCTCGAACTGGTTGGCCGGCGCCACGTTGTCGTCGCCGGAGCCGCCCGTCTGGACGACGTCCCAGCCCCAGGCGCGCTGGAAGACGCCGGTAGGGCTGAAGCGCTGGATGCGCCGGTTGGTCCGGTCCATGACGTAGATCTGACCGGTCGACTGGCGTACGGCGATCCCGCCCGGCTGGTTGAAGGTCCCGCCGATCGCCGGCGTGCCGGAGAGCGTCCCGAACCCGCTGTCGACCTGAACCTGAGTGAACGCCTGAGCCGATCCCGCGGTCCACGCGAGCATCGCGCACGCGATTGCCACGACCAGTGCGGCCGTGACGAGCACGGACGTACGCCCCCACCGCACGCCTGACGCGCGCAGGTGACCGCGGCCTTCCGCGAAGGCAGGGACGATCGCAGACGTCGACTTCATAGGTGGGTCCTCTCCTCGGTTACGTCAACGCCGAGCCAACAGCCCGGCGGTGGGGCGGCACGATAAGAACACGGCCGTACCTCGCTGTCAACCCCCTACCAATGGAGAAGGGGGCCCGCTGAGCGGGCCCCCTTCGTCCTACTGCCCCACATCGGGGCCAGGTAGAGCTACCTGGCTAGTTGATGTGGATCTCTTCGTTGCCCGGCACGATATGTTCGATGCTCAGCGTGCCGTTGATGCGGCAGAGCGCGCCGATGTTCGAGTTCACGAACGTCGCGGAAAGCGCTTCGCCAGCACCCTCGACGATGTCGTATTCCATCGTCGCACCGCAGGCGTCGATTTCGGTCGGGTCGATGCAGACGTTGGTGACCGCGTGGATCGTCGTCGAGTTCACGCGTTCGCCGGAGCCTTCCCACGGGCCCTCGCACATCTGCACAGGCGGGTTGCTGGCACACGTGGATTCCGTGCCCGGTTCGATCCCGAAGTGTTCGAGGGCGTCAACGGCACCCTGGCCGTCTTCGCCGACACGCATCTCGAGTTCGACGTCACAACGGTCCTCGGTACCCCATCCGAAGATCCACCTCTCCAGGGTGAGGGTTCCCTCGGCGTGCACCTGACAGCCACCGTCGAGGTGATCGGGCTCGCTGAGCAGCGTGCAGTGCTCGCCGTCGTCTTCGTCCACGACTTCGACGGCCGTGGTCGCCGAGGCCGGGACGGCCGCGAACGCCAGAGCTGCAAGCGCCGCGATGGCGAGCAGCATCAGCTTGCGTACAGAACGCATAGGTAATACTCCTTGATTGTCCGGCGGGAGCGATCCCGCCGTGATTACAGCGCCGGGGTCCCGAGACATCGGGGCTCCGGCGCACCGTTAGACCAGCCCGGAACGCCCTCCAGCGCACCAGGCCACAGGCCGCCCTTCCACAGACGGCTGCCGCCACTGGCGGCAACTGATCACACGTGCGGCTCCCTCCTCACACGGCGGTCGCGCCGCGTCGTCGACTGCGCACTTCCCTGGCCTACGGCGACCGCCGATCCGCGGCGACGAGCACCGGCGGCAGCCCACGGCTACCGCGCGTCGCGATGTGACTCGCGAGAGCGATCCGACACTCGACCGACAGCAGATCATCAGGTCCCCTTCCCTCCTAGGGAGCCAGGCGACCAAGGTCACACGCGCCTTGGTCGCCCGCAACCCTACGTCAAGCGCGCACCAGTGTCAAGAAATCGCCTGGTCTTCATCGCTCCGCGGCACCGCCCTGAGGCAGACCGACGAAGAGGTTGTCCGCCTTCCAGGCGCCACCGCGCTTCACCATCACGATCGCGTTCGAACCGGCTCGTCCTGGCGTCTTGACGGTAAGCCGGGCACGGCTCCCGTCAACGGCCACCCTGGCAACGCGTGACGGCGTGGCTGAGGCCGCGTCATCGATGCGCTCGGCGACGAGCTTCACACCCTGCTCGCAGGACCTGATCGGCTTGACCGCGATCTTCAGCTGCTTCTGCGCAGCATCCGTCATCACGGCGCACGCCTTCTTGGCGTCGCCCGCCTTGACGCTCTTGGTGAGCTGGTCGTACGCCGCCCGGATCTGCTCCTCGTCCGATCCGCCAGCCGTGCTGCCAGTGTCCGCCGCCTGCGCGCCGTCACCGGTCGCGTCGTCGTCGGATCCACACGCGACCGCGCCCATCGCGATCGCCGTGACCGATACCGCCAACGCAAGCCAAAGCGTCAACCGCTTTCGAGTCCAGTACATGGTGTCCTCTCCCTCCAGATATCCAGTTGTCATCGCACGCCGAAGAGGTCGACGAGCCACTCGTCGCCGAGCCGCTCGACCTGCAACCGCCGACGCTCGCCGTCGGTCACCAGCGTGACCGACCCGGTGTCGCCCCTCACGGACACGCCGGCGACGCGCGAGGCGCCGGACGTCTGCGGCTTCAGCTCGCCCGAGCGATCGTCGGTCAGGAAGTCGTCCATCGCCTCCTCGCAGGTCGGGTAGTCCTCGAATCCCTTGACGGTCTCCTTCGACGACGGCGTCATGACGGAGCACATCGCCTTGCCGTCGGCCGAAGTCGCCGCCTTCTGCATGACCGCGATCGCGGCGCGGATCTCTTGCTCGGCGCCGCTCGGCTGCGAGGCGCTTGCGTCACCGCCATCCTCGTCCGATCCGCCGCAGGCGGACCCGCCGAGCGACAGGACCGCGAACGCGATCAACGCGACCGCGCGCGGCGTGAGACGAACTCTCGTGAGCTGCATAGCCGGTTCCCTCCCTCTCCAGCTGGGCTGTCTTGTCGACGCCGCGAGGCAAACCGCCCTCCACGGCTCGAGATCAGCCTAACGGAACGACCGGGACCGCGTGCAAGGTCCGGCTGGCGCTACTTCTTGCGCTTCGCCGGCGGCTCGGACGACGGGGTCGCGACCACCACGCCCATCTTCCAGCTGCCGTTCACCTTGCGCAACGGGACCTGGCCGGACTGGGCGCCGAAGCTGACCGTCGCGCGCGCCAGATCGCCGTCCACCTCGACCTTGCCGACCTTCGCGTCGAGCACCTTGCCGAGGCCGCCGCCCTTCTTGGCGAGATCGAGGAAGCGGTCGAACGACGCCTCACAGGAGCCCTTGTCCACAGCCTGCCGGCCCCCGATCGCGCCAGCCGCGATCTGGCGGCGCGCCGTCGGCGACATCCAGCTGCAGACGCCGGCGGCGTCGTACTCGCCCATGTCGTCGTAGAAGCCCTCGAGCGTCGCCGTGACCTGGCGCTCGTCCGAGCTGCTCGCGGCGGCGCTGTCATCGCCGCCGCCGTCGTCCGAGTCGCCGCACGCCACCGCACCGCAGGCGACGAGTGCCACGGCGCCCACCGCCAACACGCGACGCAGGGATCCAGAGGAGGGGAAGGAGGGGAGCATGCAGGCGGTGAGCCTAGCTGCTCGCCCGACGGCGGGCGCCGGTCACGGAGCGAACCGGACGGTCATCACGTCGCCGTCCCGCATCTCGTAGTCGCGGCCCTCGACGCGCAGCTTCGCCCGCTCGCGCGCCGCGGCGTAGCCACCTGCCTCCACGAGGTCCTCCCAACCGACGACCTCCGCCGCCACGAAGCCGCGTTCGATGTCCGTGTGGATCCTGCCGGCGGCCTTCCTGGCCGAGGTTCCACGCTCGATCGCCCATGCCCGGCCCTCCTTGCCCTCCCCCGCGGTGAAGAAGCTGATCAGGCCGAGCAGATCCCAGGCGCCGTGGACGATGGTGGTAAGACCGGACTCCTCGACGCCGAGGTCGCTGCGCATCGCCTCCGCCTCGTCGTCGTCGAGCTCCCCGAGCTCCGACTCGAGGCGTGCGGACACGGCGACCGCGCGAGCCTCGGTCTCCGCCGCGTGCTCGGCGATGGCCGCCGGCGGCTCGAGCTGCGCCCCCTCGTCGACGTTGACCACGTAGAGGACGGGCTTCGCGCTCAGCGGTTGCAGGTTGCGCAGGGAGTCCGGCGCGTCGTCGGGCGGTAGGACCGAGCGGGCCGGACGGCCCTCCTGCAGTGCGGCGACGAGCTGCTCGAGCCATCCGCGCTCGGCGATCTTCTCCCGCTCCCCTCCCTTCGCCTCCTTCGCGACCTTCTCCAGCCGGCGCTCCGCCTGCTCGAGATCCGCGTAGAGGAGCTCCGTCTCGATCGTCTCGACGTCGGCGAGCGGGTCGACGCGACCCTCGGGATGGACGACCTGCTCGTCGCGATGGGCTCGGACGACGTGCACGAGCGCGTCCGTCTCGCGGATGTTGGCCAGGAACTGGTTGCCGAGCCCCTCGCCCTTGTGCGCGCCGCGCACGAGCCCGGCGATGTCGTGGAACTGGATCGTCTCGTAGACGGTGGGGGTCGCGCCGAGCGCGCCGACGAGGGCGTCGAGGCGCTCGTCGGGGACCGGCACCACCGCGACGTTCGGCTCGACGGTGGTGAACGGGTAGTTGGCCGCCTCCACGCCCGCGCGGGTGAGCGCGTTGAAGAGCGACGACTTGCCCGCGTTCGGCAAGCCCACGATGCCGACCTTCACGCTGCCAGCCCCTCGATCGCCGGACGATCCAGCAGCTCGGCCACCGCCGTGCCGAGGGCGACGCCCGCGACGACGTCGCTCGGATAGTGGACGCCGGCGTAGACGCGTGACACGGCCATCGCGGCGGCCAGCGCATAGACCGGTCGGCCGGGAACGCCTCCCGACGAGAGAGCCTGCGCCGCCGCGAAGGACGTCGCCGAGTGCGCAGACGGAAACGACAGGCTGGTGACCGTCGACGAGAGCGCCGGCAGGCCCTCGATCGCCGGGCGTGGACGGCGGACCACGTACTTGAGCGCGATGTTGGCGAGGTAGGCCAGCACCACCGCACGCATGGCCCGCAGGTAGGCCGTGCGCCTGCTCGAGTCGAGCAGCGCGCCGGCCGCGCACAGGGCGATCCAGAGCAGGCCGTGCTCGCCCGTCCTCGTGAACGTCAGCACGGCGCGCTCCGCCGACGGTCCATGCCCATGCGTGCGCAGCGTGCGCAGGATCCGGAGGTCCAGCGCGCGCAGCATCGCGATCCGACTAGAAGCCGACGGTGCGGTTGCCCGTCTCGCGACGGACGTAGACGACCTGCGCGAGATCGATCGTGATGCTCTCGTCCTCGGACTCGACGGCGTGCCACCGCTGTGCCCGGTCGTCTGCGAGCGCTGCGATCAGCTCGTCGACGGCCGCGTCCTCCACGCGCAGGGCGAGCACCTGACCGCCCTGGAAGCCGATGTCGGTCCGTGCCATCGCCATGCTCAATGTCCCTCCGCGGGTTGGACTATCTCGGTCAGTACGCCGCCGGTCGACTTCGGATGCACGAAGGCGACGCGGCTCGCTCGAATCCCGATCCGCGGCTCCTCGTCGATCAGCCTCAGGCCTGCAGCGACCAGCCGCTCGAGCTCGGCCTCGATGTCGTCGGTGCGGTAGGCGACGTGGTGGAGCCCCGGGCCCTGGCGCTCGAGGAAGCGAGCCACGGCGCCGTCGGGGCCGATCGGCGAGATCAGCTCCACGTGAGCGTCGCCGATCTCCAGCAGCGCCGCGTGGACGCCCTGCTCGTCGACCGTCTCGCGGTGCTGCTCGCGCATGCCCAGCCGGTCGCGATAGAGCCCGAGCGACTCGTCGATGCTCTCGACCGCGATGCCGATGTGGTCGATCTCGCCGAGCACGGCGCCGGATGCTAGACGGTGGGAGCGCCCACCGGTATGTTGCCCATGCGGAGGGTCGATCCGGCCCTGTCGACAGTTGGGAGGGAACCAGCGATGGAGATCGGGCGACGCCTGGCGGCGCTGCTGCTCGTCGCCGCGGCGGCGAGCGCCGGCTGCGGCGAGCAGGACGAGGACCAGCGAACGGCGGTACGCGACGCGTTCGCGGATCTCAGCGGCGCGCTCGCGCGCGACGACCTCGCGAGCGCCTGCGTGTCGATGACGCCGGCGGCGGCGAACCACATCGGATCGCTCGCGCACGGCTCGCCGCGTGGCTGCGAGCGCGATCTCCGGCGGCTCTTCCGCCTCACCCGGCGCACCGACCCGGCCTCCCGCCGCCGGCTGCGGCTCGTGCGCCTGACCGTCGATGGCGACACGGCGAAGGTGCTCGCGGCGAACGGCGAGGGCTGGACGGCCGCGCTGCCGTTCGTCCGCGTCGAGGGGGAGTGGAAGGCCAACAGGCTCTTCGCCGTCACCGGACCACCGGTCAACCACTGAGAGGAGCGGATGACGAGCACGCACGCCAAGCAGCTGCTGGCCCTCTCGATCGGAGCGGCGCTCGCGTGGCTCGCGCCCGCGCAGGGAGCGGCGCCAAGCGAGCCCGCAACGACGTCCGCGACACCGGCCGGTGTCGCTCGGGGCTGTCCCGAGGTGACCGTCGAGGAGGCGCCTCCCAGCGTCGAGGGAGGCTGCGTGGCGGAGCTCCCTCCGCGCCCGGTGAGGCTGACCGTGCTCAGCATGTACGGACCCGTTCCGTTCGAGACCTGCCTGGTGCAACTCGCCCTCCACGTCTCGCCGGCAGGCGAGGTCTGGATGCCGACCTTCGGAGCCGACGAGGAGGGGCGCCGGCAGGGAGCCTGCGGGGACATCGAGCCCTGCCGCTGGACGGGGGGCGACGAGCCCATCTACATGGCGCCCTTCGACCCATGGCGTGGCACGATCGAGCGTGCGGGGGGCCGCGACGTGGCGGTTCTGGACACCTGCTTCGACACCTGCCTGGGACGGTTCGAGGGCAAGCTCCGCATCGGGCTCGTGCGCAAGGGCGGGCGGTGGCGAGCCAGCGCTGCGCCCGGATCCGTCGGCGAGAGCGGCCTCCGCCTCGAGGGCTCCTGGCCGATCAGCTGGGAGCGCTAGGCGACACCGCGTCCGGGATGCCCTCGAGCGGCCGGAAGCGGTCGTGGGGCGCGAGCACGCCCTCGTGCTCGGCGACGAGCCGGTCGATGTCCTCCCGCTCCAGGACCTCGTGCTCGAGCAGCTGCGTCGCCAGCGCCTCGAGCAACGCGCGGTGCGAGTCGACGAGCGCCCGTGCGCGGCGGTGCGCCTGGTCGGTGATGAACTGCTGCTCGTCGTCGACCGAGCGGCGCGTCGCCTCGGACATCGAGTAGTCCTCGGCCGGCAGCTGGCGCGAGGCGATACCCGTGCCCATCCCGTACTGGGTGACCATCGAGCGGCTGATCTCGTGGACGCGGCGCAGGTCGTCCGACGCGCCGGTGGTGATCTCGCCGAAGATCAGGTGCTCGGTGACGCGGCCGCCGAGCAGCATCACGAGGAAGTCCATCAGCTCGTCGCGCGTCTTCAGGTAACGGTCCTCCTCGGGCAGGTTGAGCGTGTAGCCGAGCGCCTTGCCGCGCGGGACGATCGAGATCCGGTGGACCCGCTCGACCGACGGCAGCAGCTCCGCGCAGAGCGCGTGCCCGGCCTCGTGATAGGCGACGACGCGCTTCTCGTGCGGCGTGATGACGCGGCGCGACTGCATGCCCGCGACCACTCGCTCGAGCGCTCCCTGGAAGTCACCGGTCCCGATCCGCTCGCGGCGGTCGCGGCCGGCGATGATCGCGGCCTCGTTGCAGATGTTCGCCAGGTCGGCGCCGGTGAGCCCGGCCGTCTGACGGGCGACCAGCTCGAGGTCGATGCCGACCTCCAACGGCTTGCCGCGGGTGTGGACGGCGAGGATCCGCTTGCGGCCCTCGAGGTCGGGCGGCGTGACGAAGATCTGGCGGTCGAAGCGCCCTGGGCGCAGCAGCGCCGGGTCGAGCTTGTCGAGCAGGTTCGAAGCGGCGACCACGACCAGGTCGTCGCGACCGCCGAACCCGTCGAGCTCGACGAGCAGCTGGTTGAGCGTCTGGTCCTTCTCGCCAGACACGTCGTTGCCGCGGGTGGCGCCGACGGCGTCGAGCTCGTCGATGAAGACGATCGCCGGTGCGTTCTTGCGCGCCTCCTTGAACAGGCGGCGGATGCGCGCCGCGCCGAGGCCGGCGAACATCTCGACGAACGACGAGGCCGACTGGGCGTAGAAGCGGGCGTTGGACTCGTGCGCGACGGCCTTCGCGAGCAGCGTCTTGCCGGTTCCGGGTGGCCCGTGCAGCAGGATGCCCTTGGGGACCCTCGCGCCCAGCTTCTTGAAGCGCGCCGGGTCGCGCAGGAACTCGACGACCTCACGCAGCTCGTCCTTGGCCTCCTCGACGCCCGCCACGTCGTCCCAGCCGGTCGAGTCGTTGGACTGCGGCTTGATCTCCTGCGGCTTCATCTTGAGGCTGGGCATGAAGCGCAGCATCAGGACGAGGACCAGCACGATCAGCCCCATGAAGATGATCGGCAGCCAGACGATCGCCCAGTCCTCGAACTGCTCGAAGGTCATGGCGATCGGGACGGCCGGAAGGGCGCTGAGCATGCTCATCGTCCTTCCTATGTCGGCCGCTGGGAGCCGGAGCATTACCCCAGCGTCGTCTCGATCGCCTCCGCGAAGAACCGCGCCGCCAGGCCGAGATCCTCGACCGGGATCCGCTCGTTGGCGCCGTGGACGAGCGGCGCGCCCTCGAAGAGGTCCATCGAGCGCTGGGGGAAGAAGCCGTAGACGACGGCGTCGGGGAAGGCCTCGCGGAACCAACGCGAGTCGCTGAAGCCGGCGAGCGCGGTCGCGGTGATCGTCGCGCCGGGGTCCTCACGCTCGACGAACGCCCGGATCGTCTCCATCAGCGGCGTCTCGATCGGCGAGCGGTTGCCGACCACGGTCTCGTCGAACGCGATCTCGTGCTCGTCGCCGACGACCGCGCGGATCGCCGCGAGGGCGTGTGCCTCGTCGCGGCCCGGCGGGACGCGACAGTCGACCCGCAGCCGAGCCTCGGAGGGGATCACGTTGATCTTCTCGGACGCCGAGACGATCGTCGGCGCAAGCGTCACGCCGAGCAGCGGCTCGAGCAGCACGGCGACGCGGGGGTCGGTCGCCTCGACCGTGGCGAGCGCCGCGGCGAGGTCGTCGGTCTGCACGCCGAGCGCGTCCAGGAAGGCGATCGGCTCAGGCGACGGCTCGGGGCTCACCCGCCCGGGGCCCAGCGCGTCCAGCACCGGCGCGAGCTTGGTCAGCGCGTTGTCGCCGATGCGCGGGATCGATGCGTGACCTGCCTTTCCGTGCGTAGTCAACGTGAAGCGGAAGACGCCCTTCTCGGCCACGCAGACCGGGTAGATCCTGCGGCCGCCGTACTCGAACGACATGCCCGCGCCCTCGTTGATCACCACGTCGGCGCGCACCTTGTCCGGATGGCGCTCGCATAGCCAGCGTGCGCCGTGCTCGGCGCCGGTCTCCTCGTCGACGGTCGCGACGATTCGCAGCGCGCCCATCCGCGGGCGCCAGCCGCCGTCCGCGAGCGCGCAGGCGGCGGCAACCTCCGCGGCGACCTGGCTCTTCATGTCGAGCGCACCGCGGCCCCAGACGCAGCCGTCGCGCAGCTCGCCCGACCAGGGCGAGACCTCCCACTCGGCAGGGTTCGCCAGAACCGTGTCGACGTGCCCCAGCAGGCAGAGCGTGGGTCCGCTGACGCCGGAGTCGAGCGTGGCCACCAGGTTCGGTCGTCCGTCGACCGCGGCGAGCAGCTCGACCTCGAAGCCGGCGCCCTCGAGCTGGCCACGCAGATACTCCTGGCAGGCCTGCTCGTCGCCTGGCGGATTGACCGTGTCGAACTGGATCAGGCGCCGCAGCACCTCCGTCGTTCGCCGCTCCAGCTCCGCCGCCTCAGGCACGGCGCGAGTATAAGAGCCTCCACGAGCGCCCGGCTTGGGTTAGGCTCGGTGGAGTTGGAGGGAACCGACCGTGGAGGGCCTCGTGAGCGGAGGAGGGCGCTGGCGCGCGATCGCGCTGGCCGGCATGTGCGCCGGGCTGGTGGGCGGCTGCGGATCGAGCGACGACGGGCAGCGAGTCGACACCGTGCCGGCGCTGGGCTTCGTCGAGCGCTTCGCGCCGGTGGTGCATCTGCACCCTGACGAGCGGTATCGCCCGCTGAGCGTGCCCGAGCTCGTCGAGCGAGCTCGGTTCATGTGGTCTCACGGCGTCGGGCGCGGCCGGGAGACGATCGCCGCCGGCGTCCGTCGCCGAGGCGCCCGCGACGGGGCTCGCGTGCTGCGCCTGCGGACGATCGGCAGCGACGACGGCCACGTGCAGGTCGCGCAGCCCCGCGAGGGCTGCGCGGAGTGCGGGCAGACCACCTACTCCACAGCGTCGCGCACGCGGCCGTTCACCGGCATGGCTCCGCGGTTGCGCGACGGCGAGGGGTTCTACCTGGACCTTCCGGACGGCTGGACGGGCCCGGACGGGAGGCGCGGGGGCCCCGTCTACACCGAGGTCGTCGAGGAGGAGAGCGGCCGGCGGGTGGATCTGCGGGTGACCTACTGGCTGCTGTTCGCTGCCAACGCGCCCGCGGGGGCCCCGTCCGAGCACCATCAGGGCGACTGGGAGCGGGTCAGCGTGCTCCTGCGCCGAGTCGACGGCGGAGCTCGCTACAGGCCGCTGTCCGTGCGCTACTACCAGTACGACGGCGGCGTGGACGTGCCCTGGGCGGAGGCCCCGGTCGTTGACGCAGGCCCCGGAGAGGGAGCGTCCCATCCCGAGGCGTTCCTCTCGAAGGGCGACCACACGCCGTACCCGGGCCCGGTGAGCGGCACGCGAGCCTTAACGAGCGACGGCGAGTCGGTACCTCTCCAGCAGGAGGCAACGACGTGCGATCGCTGCCCCCGGCTGAGCACCTGGAGATCGCTGGTGAACGCCGACACCCAACCGTGGTACGGATTCGGCGGAGCGTGGGGCGCCATCGGCTCCGACGAGGCCTCGACCGGACCCGGCGGTCCGTCGGCCTGGCCGTCCGAGCCCGACGTCCGCGGCTGATCGGATCGCGGTGCGCGCGACGCGACCGGACAGGGCGCTCGCGCGGACCGCGATCCTCGCGGTCTGCGCGGCGGGAGCGATCGTCGGTTGCGGTGGCGACGACGACAGACCGCCTGTGACGGTCACGACCGGCAACCCCGCGGTGACGTTCGCACCACTCGTGCACCTGCACGCCGAGGAGCGATCGCTCCCCCTCGACGCCCGGACCTTCATCGAGAACTCGGCGCTGCGGTGGGCCGGCGTGGACAGCACCGACGAGATGCTGCTGAACGGCCCTGGCAGGGTGGGCCGGGACCCCGAGCGAGTACCGCTCCTGCGACCCGGCAGGCTCGGGATCGCGCGACCGTATGCGCATACGGTCGACCGGGCGGGCGGTGCGGTGACCTACCGAGCCAGTCAGCACACCCGCCCCTACGACCCCGGTCGGCTACCGGCGCTCCAGGACCGCGAGGGGTTCTATCTCGACCTCCTGACCGAGTGGCGCAGCGGGGGTCCCGGCGCGGCGGTGGAGCGCGTCGGGAGCCAGGCGACGCTGAGCCAGGTCCCCGCGTACTTCGAGACCGGCGCCGAGCGGGTGGACGGACGCCCCGGCCTAAGGCTCACCTACTGGCTGCTTTATGGCGAGAACGACCCGCCGGTGTCGCTGCCCGCCAACCCCCTGTCCCACGAGGGAGACTGGGAGCGCGTCAGCGTCCTGCTGCGCAGGGGAGGCCGACCAGACAGCTACACGCCGATCGCCGTGCGCTACCACGACGGGCCGCGGCCGCAAGACGTCGCCTGGTCCGATGCGCCGGTGGCGTCGCGCCGATCTGGCGGACCGAGGACCCACCCTGTCGCCTTCGCCACGCGCGGCGGCCACACACCGGTGCCCGCCCCGCTCGACCGGCGCCAGCCAGCGCGAGCAGACGGGCTCGAGCTGGCCGTGCACGAGCAGGCGACGGCCTGCCCCGCCTGCCCCGAGTGGAGGACCTGGCGAAAGCTGCTCCCGGCGCGGACCCAACCGTGGTGGGGGTACGGAGGAGCATGGGGCTCCCCCTACAGGTCCAACGCCAACAGCGGTCCCCTCGGCCCGTTCAGCCGGCGGGGAACATCCGCCGGCTCTTGAACAGCCAGCGGTAGTCGCCGCGCGGACGCAGCTTGCCGCGCAGCATCAGCTTGCGCGGGTCGGCGCGATCGGCGACCACGTCGACCCAGTCCTCGAAGCGGACCTCGAAGCGCGCCGTCGGCGCCGAGTGCGGGCCGCGCACGGCGCGGGTGCTGCCGTTGTCGACGACGATGTGCCACGGCTCGGCGTCGGCGAAGTCCCACTGCAGGATGCCCGGCGCGGCCGCGTGCTCGGCCATGAACGTGCCGGCGATGCTCTCGAACAGGACCTCGACGTCCTCCGGGTCCCGTGAGGACGGACCGAGCTTCTCGCCGAGGTAGCCGGCCTTGACCATCCGCTTGCTGCGGATCGCACGCTCCATCGGCGTGCCCTCGAGTGGGAAGACGGCCGGGCCGGGCAGCTCGTCCATCGGCATGCCGGCGCTGCGCAGCTTGCTCTCGAGCGAGGTGATGCCCTCGACGCCAAGCTCCTCGAAGGTGTAGCCGAAGGTGGTGATGTAGCGCTCGTCCCAGCCGGGCGGCACGAGCACGCCGAGCGTCCACGGCAGGACCTCGCGCAGCAGGTCGGCGACGGCGTAGGGGACCTCGGGGTCCTGGCGGCGCAGATCGGCGAGCAGCTTGACGCCGAAGCCGATGTGGCGCTGCTCGTCCGCCGCGATGTTCTCCATGCCCTCGCGGAAGCCGGGCAGGACGTCGCGGTCGGCGAGGTAGCCGGTGATGAAGTGCTGGCCGGGCTGGGCGAGCGTCGCCTCGATGATCAGGTGGTAGAGCGTGACCGCAGCGGCGAGCTGGGGGATCGAAGGGTCCTTGCGCAGCTCGTCGCACATAGTCTCGAGGCGGCCGAAGACCTTGTTGAAGCCCCAGGTGAGCTCGGGCTTGATCGCCCTCAGGCTGTCGCCGACGCTGTTGCCGCCAACGCCGACCACCTCGCGCATGAAGCGGTTGAAGAAGACGGCGTGGCGGGCCTCGTCGACCTGCTGGGTGGTGAGGAAGTACTTCTGCTCCTCCAGCGGCGCGGCGTCGACGTATGGCGAGAGGCCGTCGGCAACCGCGTCCTCGCCCCAGAAGAAGAGACAGTAGTTCCAGTAGGCCGCCTTGCGCTCGAAGTCGTCGAACTTCGTCTTCCACTGCTCCGCGTCGGTCGAGAAGTCGATGTCCATCGCCGACCAGTTGCCCTTCTCCCAGCGGCGGTAGAGGTCCTCGTAGGAGATGTTGTCGAGCGGATTCTTAGTCGGCAGCGTGCTGGTCATCGGGCGGGGTCTCCTCTGAGTCCTCTGGTACTTTTGTACTCAGTTATGGCACGAATGTACCAAAAGGGCGAGCGCCGTAGGGACGAGATCCTCTCCGCAGCCCTGCGGATCATCGGAGCGCGCGGAGCCGACGCGGTCACCCACCGAGCCGTGGCGGAGGAGGCGGACGTCCCGCTGTCGGCCACGACCTACTACTTCGCCTCCAAGGAGGAGCTGCTCGAGCAGACGCTGCTCATGGCCGCGCGCGAGGAGACGGAGCGGATGGAGCGGCTTGTGCTCGAGCTCGCCCCGCGCTCGCTCTCGGTCGAGGAATGGGCGGCCGCCGTGGCCGCACAGATCTCTCACGGGGTCGAGGCCGAGCCGGCGAAGCACGTCGCGCTGTTCGAGCTCGGCCTCGAGGCGACGCGGCGCGAGCCGCTGCGGGCGGAGATGCAGCGCTGGCAGGACGCACACCTTCGCCTCGCCGAGATGGGTTGCCGTGCGATCGGCTCGGACGATCCCGCGCTCGACGCGAGGGTCGTGGTTGCGACGATCACCGGGCTGATGCTCGAGCAGCTCGCGGGCGGGCGCGGCGACTTCGAGACCGCGGTCATGCGCCCCGCGCTCGAGCGCCTGCTGCGCCAGATGGCCGGCACCGGCTCCGCGGTGCCCGTCGCCGAGAGCTTCGCCTAGACACTCTCACGCGGCAATCGCTCAGGGGATAGAGTGACCGCGTGGTGGAGGGAGGGAGGGAGACGGAGCGGCTGAGCGCAGACGCGCCAGCGCTCGCCAGCGAGCGATCGACACCGGTCTCGCTCGCGTTCCAGGTGCTCGGCGCGACCGCCGGGCTCGTGGCGCTGATCACCTTCGTCGGCGGCGCGATGCTCTGGGTCCGCTTCGACCAGCTGGACCTGCCTGCCGACCGCGCTGTGGCGATGCTCCCGCGCGAGCTGCTGGTGGTCGTCGGCGCGCACTCGCTGCTCGGTCCGCTGCTGGTTGCCGCAGCCGCCGCCGGGCTGGTGGTCCTGCTGCAGCCGCTCGACCGCAGCGGTCACATCCGCCGGCGCTTCTGGGTCTTCTTCCTCCCGCTGCTGCTGGCGGTGACCTTCGTGACGCTCGTGGTGCAGGCCTGGGGCATGGACACCGGCCTCGCTGCGATCGCGGTGCTGGCGGCCCTGCTCGCGATCGGAGCGATCGTCGGCACCGCGTGGCGGGGCAGCCGCGCGCGCTACATCGCCTGGACGGTCTTCGGCGCGTGCGCGTTCTTCGGCGCCGTGCTCGCCGTGATCAGGACGATCGACAACCCGCGCATGGAGCCGGTCGGGGTGCTGACGAAGGACGATGCGCAGGGTCTCGCGGGCTTCTTCGTCGGTGAGACCGACGACCGCCTCTACCTCGTGCCCGTGCCGGGCAACGACGACCCCGGCCATCCGCTCGCCGACGCGCGGGCCGACATGCTGCTGGTGGTACCGCGCGACCGGGTCGAGCGGATCTCGATGCGCGAGCCGGTCGGGATCGGCACCGACGATCCCGGTCGCGATCAGGCACGAACGCTGCTCTTCGACCTGATCAGCCGCGAGGAGCAGATCGAGGGAACGGCGACGGTCACGAGCCTCGACCCGGAGCGCGACTTCGCGCCGCTCGTGCACCTGCACTCCGGCGAGGAGTGGTATCCGATGAGCGCCCGCGGGTTCATCGACAACTCGGTGCTGAGCTGGTCGAACAAGCCCGGCTGTCCGGCCGAGATCATCGCCACCGGCAGGTCCGTCCCTGGCGACAAGCGGTTCGGCGTGACCGATCCGAAGTCGCTCGGCGCGAGCGCCACGACCTATCGCCGCGCGCCCGACGCGCCGGACTGCGATCCCGACACCGCCCACCCCGTCAGCTTCCTCGCCACGGAGCTGACGCGGCCCTACTCGACCACCGCCCGGCCACCACGTCTGCCGCTGCCGCAGGGCTTCTATCTCGACCTCGCCAACGGCCAGCGCCGGGGCCATCGCGACGCCCACAAGGAGGGCCCACAGACCTTCCTGCGCGACGTGCCGGCCTACGTGCAGCGCGACGAGGAGCGGATCGGACGGCGGACCGGCATCCGCCTGACCTACTGGCTCTTCTACGGCTTCAGCGAGCCGCCGGGCCCACGCGGCTTCACGCGGCTGGTCTCGCATGAGGGCGACTGGGAGCGGGTGAGCGTCCTGCTGCGCCGCGGCCGCGAGCCCGACACCTACGTCCCGCAGTCGGCGCGCTTCCACTTCCACAACGAGTACCGCGACGTGCCGTGGTACGCGGTCAAGCGCGCCTCGGGGACGGGGCGGCGCCCGACGCCGCCCACCCATCCGGTCGTCTACAGCGCACGCGGCAGCCACGCGTCGTTCTGGCGCGCGGGCGAGTTCGAGTCCCCGTTCGAGACCGGCGGGCGCCGCCACTTCTCGGTCGACGACGTCGCCATCGCCTGCCCCGACTGTCCCCAGTGGCGGACCTGGGAGCTCGTGCGCGGCGTGCGCGACGAGCCGTGGTACGGCTTCGGCGGAGCGTGGGGCAAGGTCGGCTCGAGCGGCGACACGACGGGGCCGCTCGGCCCGTCGACGTTCAAGCCCTGAGGGTGAGCGCCCGCAACTAGGGCAGGCTGACGCCCGGTCCCGCGACCGACCCCGCGCGCACGCGGTAGGTACCGGCGCCGGCAACGGTGGCGCGGTAGCGGCCCGTGTTCGAGGTCACCGTCGTGCCAGCGGAATGCCAGCCGTCGGCATCGCGCCGCTCGACGGCGAGCGACCGATCGGAGGGTGCCGGCACGAAGGCGCCCGTCAGCGCACGGTAGCCCGCACTGGCCGCACGAGCACCGCGCACCGTCGCCGCCGAGGTGGTCACGCGCGTGAAGTAGGCCCAGGTGTCGTCGAGGCCGAGACGGGCGCGGATCGACGGTCCGGTCAGGACCCGATAGCCGCGGCTCCCGTACACGCGCGCGCGCACGACGCGGGGCGAGTTGCCGCGCTGTATGACCTGGACGCGCTTGAGCGTGCCGGGCGAGCCGAGCAGGGCGCCCATCCGGGCGTTGGTGAAGCGCACTCGCCAGCGGTGGCGTGGTGAGATGCCGTCGTAGGGGTCGTCGACGGACTTCAGCCACGGCTTTGGCTCGGCGCCGATGAAGGAGTACTCGATGTTCTCGGTCTTGCCGCCGGAGGTGGAGAAGTAGAAGGTGGCGGCGGGCGCGCCGTCGTGGGTGACGACCTCTCCGGCCGTGGCCTTGACGGCAGCGTTCGTGCGCGCCGTCTCGCTGACCACGCCGCGGTACATCTGCGAGCGGGTGTCGGGCCACTGGTCGAAGAGGTCCTCGCCGGCGTCGGTGGTGAGCGCGTATGTGCGCGCGGTGACCGACTGCGCCTCGAGCACCGCGCTGTCCCACGAGGAGGGCACCTCGCTCGCGACGACGCCCTGGATGTAAGCGTCGATCGGCAGCGAGTTGACCGCCGTGACGCCACCGAAGGCGCCGGGGTAGAGCAGCATGCTGCCGCGGTAGCGGCCGCTGGTGACGCCCTGGATGGCTGGGCCCATGAGCTTCGTAGGCCTGCCGTTGCGGTGGACCTTCAGCGGTGCGCGGAAGGTGCCGAGGCGCTTGCGTCCTGAGCCGTAGAGCGCGAGACGGCCGCGGCCGGTGTTGCGGATCACGTGCGTGACGCCGGGGCTGAGGGTCAAGCCGCCGCTGGCGCGGGTGGCGCCGCGGATGCGGACGTAGGGGTCGCTCGCCTGCAGCAGGACGCGGACCGGACGGCCCGGCGCCTGGCCGAGCTCGGTGCCCTTGTAGTAATGGCGCAGGATGCGCTTGTAGGACCAGCCCTCCTGCGCCATCCCGTAGGCGCCGTACTGGCTCATGCCGATCCCGTGGCCGAAGCCGGCGCCGCGGATCACCTGGACGGTGGCGGCGTTGGCGGTGGCTGCGCCTGTGCCGATCGCCGCGAGGGCGAGCAGGCAGGCGAGGAAGGCTGTGGAGAGGGGGCGGCGCATCTAGACGGTTCTAACCGGTTCGATGGGCCAAGGTAGCGGTCCTGCAAGGCGGTGCATGTACCCACAAGCGGGCGCCGGCAAACTGCCGACGCCCGCTGAACTACCCGTCTTGCTAGTTGTGGGTGATGTCGAGGCCTGCGTCGCCCTCCCAGATGCCGCCGCCGAATGCCTCGCTAGCGGGGTTCTGGTTGGCGAGGGTGAGTGGGTCGGATCCGGTCGCGTCGAGTGAGACGCCGGCGGAGTTGGTCCAGCCCATTCCGGGCCAGACTGCGCT
>Ga0190265_10000114_pt1 | contig 84869 bp, 75 predicted proteins | sample Popmic124T_FD_133135 | JGI IMG/M metagenome (GOLD analysis project Ga0190265, IMG submission 133135) | Populus adjacent soil microbial communities from riparian zone of Indian Creek, Utah, USA - 124 T | ecosystem: Environmental > Terrestrial > Soil > Riparian zone | place: USA: Utah | collected... | reverse complement strand
GGACGCCTACGAGACCGGCCGCGGCCGCGTCGTCGTGCGCGGCAAGGCGCACATCGAGCCGCTGCGCCAGGGCAAGGAGGCGATCATCGTCACCGAGCTGCCCTACCAGGTGTCGAAGGGCGACGGCCGCGGCGACGGCTCCGGCCTGATCAAGAAGATCGCCGAGGTCGTCAAGGCCGATCGCATCAAGGAGATCTCCGACCTCCGCGACGAGTCCGACAAGTCGGGCATCCGGCTCGTGATCGAGCTCAAGCGCGACGCGATCCCGAAGGTCGTCCTCAACAACCTCTACAAGCACACGCCGCTGCAGTCGACGTTCGGCGTCAACAACGTCGCGCTCGTCAACGGCGTGCCGAAGACGCTCGCGCTGCGCGAGATGCTCGAGCACTACGTCGAGCACCAGCGCGACGTCGTCATCCGGCGCACCAAGCACGAGCTGCGCGAGAAGGAGGCCCGCCGCCACATCCTCGAGGGCCTGCTGATCGCGATCACCGACATCGACGCGGTGATCGCGCTGATCCGCGGCTCCGCCGACCCCGACACCGCTCGCGACGGCCTGATGGAGAAGTTCGACCTGACGCGGATCCAGGCGCAGGCGATCCTCGACCTGCGCCTCCAGCGGCTGACCGCGCTCGAGGCCGACAAGCTCAAGCAGGAGCACGCCGATGTGCTCGAGCGGATTCGCGAGCTGCGCGCGATCCTCGGCGACGAGCAGCGGATCCGCGAGATCATCAAGGAGGAGCTGCAGGAGATCCGCGACGCCTACGGCGACGAGCGCCGCACGGACATCACGCACTCCGAGGACGACATCGACATCGAGGACCTGATCGCCGATCAGCAGATGGTCATCTCGATCACGAAGTCCGGCTACATCAAGTCGCTGCCGCTCTCCACCTACCGCACTCAGCACCGCGGTGGCGTCGGCGTGCGCGGGATGGAGATGAAGGACGAGGACTACATCGAGCACCTCTTCGTCTGCTCGACGCACGACTACCTGCTCTTCTTCACCAACCGCGGCAAGGTCTACCGCCAGAAGGTCTACGAGCTGCCGGAGGCCTCGCGCACCGCGAAGGGACGCGCGCTGGTCAACGTGCTGCCGCTGCGCGAGGGCGAGTTCGTGCGCGCCGTCCTGTCGACGCGCGACTTCACCGAGGGCAAGTACCTCGTCTTCGCCACCAAGCAGGGCCAGGTCAAGAAGACCGAGTTCCTCGCCTACAACACGCCGATCAAGGCCGACGGGATCATCGCGATCAAGATCCGCGACGACGACGAGCTGGTCGCCGTGCGGCGGACCTCGGGCGACGACGACATCATCATGATCTCGCGCTCCGGCCAGGCCGCCCGCTTCAACGAGGGCCAGGCGCGGCCGATGGGTCGCGACACCGGCGGCGTGCGCGGCATGAACGTCTCGCGCGGCGACAACTGCGTGCTCGCGATGGACATCGCGCGTGACGACACCGAGCTGCTGGTCGTCACCGAGAACGGCTACGGCAAGCGGACGCCGATCGCGGAGTATCCCGTCAAGGGGCGCGGCGCGATGGGGGTCAAGACGATCAACATCACCGAGAAGAAGGGCGGCGTCGCCGGAGCGCTGATCGTGCGCGAGCACCAGGACCTGGTCTTCATCTCGCAGAACGGAATGGTCCAGCGCACCGGCGTCCGCGGCATCTCGCAGCAGGGACGCCCGGCACAGGGCGTGCGAGTGATGAACCTGCGCGAGGACGACATCGTCAGCGCCGTCGCGCTCGTCATGGAGGACGAGGCCGACACGGCCGCCGTCGTGGAGGGCGATCCGGAGGGGTTGGAGCCGATCGCCGAGGTGACGGCGCCGGACGATCCGGAGACGGCCGGCATGCCCGAGCCGGACGAGTCGGACATCGGCGGCGACGTGGCGCCGAGCGAGAACGACTCCGACGACGAGTAGGCGCGCAACCGGCGGATCGGTCGAGGGCGTCTGCTTCAATGGGGCCACTAGGGAAAGGAGGTGGTCCAAAGTTGAGTGACAGACGTTTTGGGACCCTGGAGGTGTCCGGCCGCTAGACCGGATGCTGGGCCCCGTTAGCGGAGTCCAACCGAGACACCCTCGGCGGGGAAGACCGGGTTAGGTCCCGCCGGTCGTCGAGTTCGTCGCCGAGCTGGTCCAGTCAAGCAGTAACGAAGGGCGTCCTACGGGGCGCCCTTCGTCGTAGTGGCCCGGCCTGTCGAGGGCGGGACCGGAAGCCCGCGGAGTCGCCCGCTAGTTGCCGCCGCCGCTGTCGGCGGACGACTCGAGCGAGTTGACCTGACGCTCCAGGCTCTCGACGCTCGTCTTGAGGTCGGCGGTGTCGTCGCTGGCGGTGGTGGCATCGTCGCGCGCGTTGGTCGCGTCGCGCTGGGCCTTGCGGAGCCTGGTCTGGAGCTGGTCGACCTCGGCCTGGGTGGGAAGCCGGTCGACGTCGGAGCGCAGCTCGTTGACGTCGTCGCGGAGACGCTGCTGGACGCGCTGGATGTCGGCCCTGGTGGCGGACTGGGCGGAGTCCTGCTCGCTCTTGGCGTCGCGGGCCTCGAGGAAGGCGAGCACGGCGATCGCGGTGGCGGCGAGCGCCCAGACGCTGAGCACGATGATCCAGCGCCGGACGGTCTTGAGGCGGTCGTGCTCGATCGCCTCCTCCACCGCCTCCTCTACGACCTGGACGTCGGCCTTCGGCGCGTTCGGGTCGGCGGGCGGGACGGGCTGGGTCGGCCGATCCTCGGGCGGAGTCGGGGGTTGGGCCGACCCGGCGGGCTGCTGGGGCGGCTGTGGGGGCGTGTTGGACTCCAAGGGTCAGGCGGCCTGGGGGATGTACTGCTCCCAGGCCTGCGGGATCACCGGTACGGCGACGTGGATGAAGATCGTAGAGTTGGGCGCGGACGGCGGCCTGCTCGGGACCATGTTGGCCTGGCGGGGCAGGCGGTCGCCCTTGCGGCGGTTGCAGGGAGCGCAGCAGGTGACGACGTTGTGCCAGTCGGTCGGGCCACCCTTGGAGCGCGGGATGACGTGGTCGACGGTGAGGCTGCCACGCTCCTCGCCGCAGTACTGGCAGGTCCACTGGTCGCGGGCGAAGACGGCGCGGCGGGTGATCTTGCGGCGGTGCGCGTCGCGGGGGACGCGGACGTAGGTCTTCAGCCGGATCACCATCGGGCGCGGAAGGGTGAAGCTCTCGGCGTGCAGTGCCCACTCGCCGCGCTCGAGGATCTCGGCGCGGTTCTTGAGGATCAGGACCGCGGCGCGGCGGACGGTGCAGACGTTGATCGGCTCGTAGGAGGCGTTGAGGACGAGCACGCGGCCGGATGAGCTGGCGCGCCCGCCGGACCGACCGTCCGGCGACGCGCCGATAGGCGCTGGGTCCTCGTCCCCAGGCCGTGGGTCTGACTTCGGTACCTGTCGCACCTTCACGGTGCGGCCAGTGTAGCGAGGGTCTTCGCGACCCGAAAGCGGCGCCGCACGGCCGAACCGGGTCCCGCGAGCGGGTCTCGTCAGGGCGAGCCAGGGTCGTCGAGCACAGCCGCCGCGGGATACGAGCCGAGCACGCGCAGCGTCTCCACACGCGCTCCCAGCGCAGCGAGCGCTTCCTCGACGCGTGGATCCGACGCGCTGGCGTCGAGGTCGGCGAAGAACATGTAGTGACCCAGCCGCACACGCCGGGGGCGCGACTCGATCTTGGTCAGGTTGATCTCGCGCTCGGAGAGCTCGCGCAGCACCGAGACGAGCGATCCGGGCGCGTCGTCGTTGAACCCCCAGAAGACGATCGACGTCTTGACCGGGCCGTCGCGCGGCGGCCGGGCCTCGGCGGCGCGAGCAAGCCAGACGAAGCGGGTGACGTTGTCGGAGCGGTCCTCGATCCGCTCGGCGACGATCGTCGCACCGTAGAGCTCGGCGGAGAGGCGCGAGCCGATCGCGGCCCAGGGCGTTCGATCGCCTCTGCGCCGAGCGACCAGGCGGACTGCCTCGGCGGTCGAGCTGGCGGCCGTCACGTCTGCGCGGGACAGTCGCTCGCGCAGGAAGCGCGAGCACTGGCCCAGGGCGTGCGGGTGCGAGAGGATCCCGCCGATCTCGTCGAGCGCGACAGGCCGGGCCGCGATCAGGTGATGGTGGATCGGGTGGACCGTCTCGCGCACGATCCGCACGTCGCTCGCCTCGCCGGCAAGCGCGTCGAGCGTCGCCGCGACCCCGCCCTCGAGCGAGTTCTCGATCGGCACCACCGCGCGGTCGGCGGTTCCGTCCTGGACGGCCATGATCGCGTCGCGAACCGTGGCGCTGGCGATCTGCTCGATCGGGCCGTCGGCGGACGCGCGCAGCGCCTCGTCCGTGTTGGTGCCCGGCGGGCCGAGGTAGGCGACTCGCTGTGGCGATTCGCTCACGACGATGGCGCGCCGGCGAGCGCCTGCTCGACCGCCTCGCGCTCCTCGGGCGACAGCTCGAGCTCGGACTCGCCGGCGACGATCTGCTTGAAGTACACGCGCGCGCTGTCGCGGTGGTGGATCGACGACACGACAACCCCGGAGCGATGGGCGTCGAGCAGCGCCAGCGAGCTCGACTGCTGGCCCGACAGCTCGCCGTAGGCGTCGTAGCGGACCAGCGCGCGGTGGGCGACGCTGCCGTCGATGCGCGCCTCGGCGGCGCCCATCCGCGTCTCGATGCCCGTGGCCGTCTCCTCGACCCAGTCGCGCAGCTCGACGAAGCCGCGCTCGAGGCGCGCCGCGTGCCGCACGAGGTCGCGCTCGTCGCCGGCGCCGAGCACCGCGCGCTGGTCGGCGCGCAGGCGGCGCAGCTTGACGGCCAGCACCGCGGCGAGCGCCAGCGCGATCGCGCCGACGGCGACGCCGGCGAGAGCTACGAGACCCTCTGTAGAGCTGAGGCCGTCCACCGCTTCGCAGCCTACCCGCGGCTACGACGTGAAGATCACGGAGAAGTCGGCCGCGTTGTTGCCGATCGACTCGTCCTCGCCGGGAACGAGCTCGACCTCGATCGTGATCGGCACCGCCTGGCCGGTCGGCGGCGTCTCGTCGAGCGGGATCGAGACGGACTGCGCCTCGCCCGCGGCGATCGTGTCGATCACGCCCTCGGCGGTGATCTCGTCGCCGCCGCTGCCGACGGTGGCGGTCACCTTGACGTCGGTCTCGGTGTTCTCGCCCTGGTTGAGCACCTGGACGTCGAACGACAGGTCGCCGGAGGCGGTGACGCTGGTCGAGCCGCCCGGCGTCAGCGTCTGGCCGCCGAGCGTGACCGTGCCGAGGCCGTTGCCGTGCAGGCCCGGGGCGGCCTCGTCATCGGCCGCGTCTCCGCCGCCGCTCGCGATTCCGCTCAGGCGGTCGGCGACCTCGGCCGGATCGAGCCAGGCGAGGTCGGGCAGGAACGTGCTCTCGGTGAGGCTCTGCGACAGCCCGGCCTCCTCGAGCACGGAGTTGATCGAAGGCAGGACGCGCTTGACGTAGATCTGGTCGCTGGTCAGGAAGAGCTGCATCGAGTCGGCGATCCTCTGCGCGGCGCCCTCGGCCTGGTCGCCGTCGGTCAGCGCGCTCGGCAGCGCGTCGGCGATCTGGGCGATGCCCTCGGCGCGGAAGGTCAGCGTCTCCACGAGCTGCGACTGCGCGCCGTCGAGGTCGCCCGGATGGTCGAGCCCGCCGGCGCGATCGACCAGCTGGGCGGACTGGATGCGGAAGCTGTTGAGCGCGTTCTCGACCTCGACGTCGGTGCCTCCGCCTCCGCCGTCGAGCTGCTCGAAGAGCGCCTCGCTCTCGCCGTTGGACTCCTTCATCAGCGCGTCGACGTCGCGCACCCAGTCGTTGATCGCCGAGTCCTTGCGCGAGTCGAGGCAGCCGCGGACGCCGAAGACGAGCAGCAGCAGGACGACCAGAGCTGCGCCCGCGGCGAGCGCGCGCCGTACCATCAGGGTTTGACGGTCGGTCGAAGGTCCCGGTCGGGGCCTTTGGCGGGCCGGGCGACCGCGGCCGGCTGTTGGCTGGTCCGGTTCGTCGAACAAGGACTGAATCGCTTCCTCGCGTGAGGCCCTGCAGTAGGGGAGTATGACCTTTCCGTCGGTTGTCCTCCCTCGAACCCGGTAGCGACGGCAGGTAGGTCCGCTCGGGGACCGAACACCGAACCCAGATGAGCAGGTCCAAGACCACACTGCGGATCAGCGACGAGGCGCGCACCGGGCGTCTCGACGATGCGCGCACGGAAAGCCTCGGCGCGCCGCCGCCCGCCCGGCTCGTGCTGGGCCGCTACCGCCTCGGCGAGCGCCTCGGCGCCGGCGGCTTCGGCGTCGTCTGGCGCGCGACCGACGAGCGGCTCGAGCGCGACGTGGCGGTCAAGGCGATCCCCTACGGCGGCGGCGCGGCCGACGATGCGCGGATCCAGCGCGAGGCGATCGCCGCCGCGCGGCTCAATCACCCCGGCATCGTCGCGCTCTACGAGCTGGGCCACGACGAGCACGCCGCCTATCTCGTATCGGAGCTCGTCGACGGGGCGACGCTCGCCGACCTCACCCGCGAGCGCGCGGTCTCCGACCGCGACGTCGCGCGGATCGGGGCCGCGCTCTGCGAGGCGCTCGAGCACGCCCACGCGCGCGGGGTCGTGCACCGCGACGTCAAGCCGGGCAACGTGATGGTCCTCGCCGAGCCGGCGGCCGGCGCCGGCTTCGCGAAGCTGACCGACTTCGGCATCGCGCGGCTGGCGAGCGGCGACTCGCTGACCGCGCCCGGCGACATCGTCGGCACGCTCGCCTACATGGCGCCCGAGCAGGCCGAGGGCCACGAGGTCGGGCCCGAGGCCGACGTCTACTCGCTCGCCCTGACTCTCTACGAGGCCTGGGCCGGGTTCAACCCGGTGCGCGGCGCCAGCCCGGCCGCGACCGCGCGCCAGGTCGGCGCGCCGCTGCCGCCGCTGCGCCGCCAGCGGCGCGACCTGCCGGCCGCGCTGTGCGAGGTCGTCGACGCGGCGCTCGACCCCGACCCCGGCTACCGTCCGTCGCTCGGCGAGCTGCGCGAGGTCCTCGCCGACGCCGAGGGCGAGCTGACCGACGAGGGCGGGCTGGTCGAGCCCGAGACGATCGAGCGCTTCGGCTTGACGGCCGTGCGGCCGCGCACGCGGCTGACGCGGGTGCTGCGCGGGTCGCGCTCGCGCCGCGCCCCGGCGCCGATCGTCGTGCCGGGCGAGGAGCCCGAGGCGGTCCGCCAGCCATGGTGGGAGCGAATCGTCGGGCGCGCCGGCGCCGGAGTCGCGGCGGGCGTCCTGGTCGCCGCCGGGATCGGCCTCGGGCCGGAGCCGTCGTTCGCCGTCGGAACCGTCGCGCTGGCCGCGGCTGCCGCGGTCGCGCTGCTGCCGCGCGTCGGCTGGGTCGCCGCCGCGATGGGCGTCTGCGCCTGGCTGGCCTCTCCGGACGGCGGGCAGGAGGGCACCGCGCTCGTCGTGACCGCCGCGCTGCTGCCGATCCCGCTGCTGTTGCCCCGCGCGGGGCTGCTCTGGTCGGCGCCGGCGATCGCCCCGCTGCTCGGCGCGATCGGCCTGGCGCCGCTGTTCGTCGGCGTCGCGGCCTTCCTCGGGCGGACGATCTGGCAGCGCGCCGGGCTCGCCCTCGCCGGGCTGCTGTGGCTGCGCTTCGCCGAGGCTCTGACCGGCTCGGACCTGCTCTACGGCAGCGCGGCGCCGACGCCGCCGCGCGCCGGCTGGCAGGGGTCGGTGGTCGATGCCGCGCGCGAGGCGATCGAGCCGGTGCTCACCTCGGCCGACCTGGCGCTGAGCGTCGCCTGGGTCGCCGCGGCCGTCGGGCTGCCGTTCCTGGTGCGCGCCTGGCGGAGGCCGGCATTACCCTGATGGGCCGATTTCGATGAGCGTGCTGCGAAACCTCGAGTCAAAGCTGGGCGGTCTCGTCGAGGGCGCGTTCAGCCGCGCCTTCAAGGCGAGCGTCGAGCCCGTCGAGCTCGCGCGCAAGCTCGCCAAGGAGATGGAGGAGTCGAAGATGGCCTCCGTCTCGCGCACGTATGTCCCCAACCACTACCGCGTCTTCCTGTCGCCCGACGATCGCTCGCAGTTCGCGACCTACGAGCCGGCGCTGCGCAAGGAGCTGTCCGACTTCCTGCTCGAGCACGCGCGCGCCGAGGGGCTCGCGCTGACCAGCCGGCCGGCGGTCGAGTTCCTGACCGACGAGCGGCTCCAGCTCGGCGAGTTCGGCATCCAGGCGCAGCTGCTGAGCTCGCCGGAGGAGGAGCAGGCGCCCGCGCCCGACATCGCGCCGTCGCAGGGCGACTTCGGCCACACGATGGTCTACTCGCCGGACCGCGCGGGCGCGCGGGCGCTGGCGCCGGAGCGGCCCGCGCGGTCGGGCGCCGGCCGCGCCGTGCTGGCCGGCGACGGCCGCCGGACGGTGATCGAGGGCGACCCGTTCACGATCGGTCGCAGCCGCGACTGCGACCTGGTGATCGACGACCCCAACATCTCGCGCCACCATGCCGAGCTGCGCGTCGACGGCGACTCCTGGCGGATCGCCGACCTCGGCTCGACCAACGGCGTCAAGGTCAACCGCCGTCGCGTCGACGAGGCGCTGCTGCGCAGCGGCGACCGGATCACGCTCGGCCTGACCGACTTCGACTTCGAGCTCGAGTAGGCGGGAGGCGCTGGATGGACGAGCCGCTCGCCGTAGCGTTGAAGTTCGGCTTCCTGCTGGTGCTCTACCTGTTCCTGCTGTGGGTCGCGCGCAGCGCGCTGCGCGACCTGTCGCGCGGGGTCGAGGCGGTCGGCGGGACCGGCGCGGCGGCGGCTCCCGAAGCGGGCAGCCGTCCGCGCGAGGAGCCGCAGTCCGGCCTGCTCGGCGCGATGGAGCCGCGACTCGAGGTGATCGCCGCGCTGGGCCACGAGCCGGGCACGACCTTCGACCTGCGCGACGGCGCGACGATGGGCCGCTCCGATCACGCCGAGATCCGCGTCGACGACCCGTTCGCGTCCTCCGCGCATGCGCGCGTCTTCGCCCGTGGCGACTTCATGCTGGTCGAGGACATGGGCTCGACCAACGGCACCTACCTCAACGGGCGCCAGCTGCGCGGCGCCGAGCGGCTCAAGGTCGCCGACGTGATCCGTATCGGCGACAGCGAGTACCGCTACCAGGAGTAGCCATGGCGCTGCGGGTTGTCGAACAGGCGGGGCTCAGCGACGTCGGGCGACAGCGCGACGCGAACGAGGACAACCTCGTGCTCGCGTCGCCGGTGTTCGCCGTCGCCGACGGGATGGGCGGCGCGCGCGCCGGCGAGGTCGCCTCGCAGATCGCCGCCGACGCGTTCCGCGATCCCCGCGACCCGGGGCAGACGCCCGAGCAGCAGCTCGAGCGCGTCGCCCGGGAGGCCAACCGGCGGATCTACGAGCTGGCGCTGCGCGACGAGTCGCGGCGCGGGATGGGCACGACGCTGACGGCGACGCTGGTCGACGGCGACGCGGTCAGCGTCGGCCACGTCGGCGACAGCCGCGCCTACCGGCTGCGCGACGGCGAGCTGACGCAGCTGACCCAGGACCACTCGCTGGTCGCGGAGCTCGAACGCTCCGGGCAGCTGACGCCGGAGGCCGCGGAGAACCACCCCCAGCGTTCGATCATCACGCGCGCGCTCGGCCCCGAGCGCGACGTCGAGGTCGACACCCACACCCATCCGGCGCGCTCCGGAGACGTCTACGTGCTCTGCTCGGACGGGCTGACCGGGATGATCTCGGACGCCGAGCTGGCGGGCCTGCTGCGCGCCGCCCCGTCGCTGGAGGCCGCCGCCGAGGCGCTGGTGCGGGCGGCGAACCAGAGCGGCGGCAAGGACAACATCACCGTCGTGCTGTTCCGGCTCGAGGACGACGGCAAGGGTCCGTCCGGCGACCCGCCGACCGCCGAGGAGACGATCCATCAGGGGCTGACGGTCGCCGACGTCGAGGCGGAGCGCGAGCGCAGCTCCGGCGGGGGGCGCACCGATGCCGCCGCCGAGCGGGGGGCGCGGCGCAGCCCGGCGCGCGCCGCGCGCGACCGCACGCGGCGCTCGGCCCCCGATGGCGCCGGCGCGGGCCGCGGTCGAGCGAGCGCGGCGACGTCGCGACGCGCGCGGCTGCGCATCGTCGCCACGACCGGCGTCGTTCTGGCGATCGCCGCCGCGCTCGCCGTCGGCGCATACGCCGCGGCGCGCCAGGTCTACTTCCTCGGCACCGACGACAGCGGCTTCGTCACCGTCTATCGCGGCGTGCCCTACGAGCTGCCGCTCGGCATCGATCTCTACTCGGCGCAGTACCGCAGCGGCGTGCCGGCGAGCTCGATCCCGGCGGCTCGCCGCGACCGCGTGCTCGACCACGAGTGGCGCAGCGAGTCCGACGCCGAGGACCTGGTGCGCCAGCTCGAGACCGGCTCGCTCGATCCCGGGCGGCCGGCCGAGTGAGCGCGCGCACGCGCGAGCTGTTCGGCCTGATCCCGGTCTCGCTGCTCGTCTGCGCCGGGTTCGCCGCCGTGCTGGTCGCGCAGTCGCAGGAGGCGAGCGACCTGACGGCGACCTACGGCGCCGTCTTCCTCGGACTGTGCGTCTGCGGGCATTTGTTCATCCGCACGCGGCTGCCCGACGCCGATCCCTACCTCTACCCGCTGGCGGCGCTGCTGGCGGCGTTCGGGCTGGTGATGGTCTACCGGATCGACGCCGACCTCGCGCGCGAGCAGGCGCAGTGGTTCGTGATCGGGCTGATCCTCTTCTGCGCGACGATCTACCTGCTGCCCGACCACCACGTGCTCGAGCGCTACCGCTACACGATCGCCGCCGTAGGAATTTTGCTGCTGATGCTTCCGCGCGTCCCGCTGATCGGCGAGCAGGTCAACGGCGCCTTCCTCGCGGTCAAGGTGGGGCCGATCCAGTTCCAGCCGGCGGAGCTGGCGAAGCTCGCGATCATCGTCTTCCTGGCGAGCTACCTGCGCGACACGCGCGACGTCCTCGTGCGCGCCCGGCTGAAGCCGCTGACGTGGACGGCGCAGGCGCTGCTCTACGGGGTCCCGGCCGCCCTGTTCCTGCTGATCGTCGTGGCGCTCGACCTGGGCCCCGTCGCCGCGGTCCTGCTCGGCGTCTTCACGCTGTCGGCCGTCACGCTGGTGCGCGAGCGGCCGTCGCTGAAGCACTTCGGGCCGCTGCTGCTGATCTGGGGGGTGGCGATGCTGATGCTGATCTTCATCCGCGATCTCGGCAGCTCGCTGATGTTCTTCGGGGCCTTCCTGGCGCTGGTCTACGTCGCGACGTCGCGGCTGTCGATCGTCGGCGTCGGCGCGACGCTGTTCCTCGGCGGCGCGGCCTATCTCGGCAGCACGGTCAGCCACGTCGAGAGCCGCTTCGACACCTGGCTCGACCCGTTCGACCAGAAGCTCTACGACGCCCCGGGCGGCAGCTTCCAGATCGCGCAGTCGCTGTTCGCGCAGGCCGACGGCGGCCTGTTCGGTCAAGGATTCGGCCAGGCGCTGCTGGAGCTGCCCGGCGGCGGGACGATCCTGCCCGCCGCCCACACCGACCTGATCTACGCAGTGATCGCCGACGAGCTGGGCCTGTTCGGCGCGGCGGGACTGATCCTCGTGTACCTGCTGTTCGTCGCGCGCGGGTTCAAGACGGCGCTGGTCGCCAGCGACGGCTTCTCGAAGCTGCTCGCGACCGGCTTGACCGCGGTCCTCGCGCTGCAGGTGTTCGTGATCGTCGGCGGCGTCACGAAGGTGATCCCGCTGACCGGCGTGACGCTGCCCTTCGTCTCCTACGGCGGCAGCTCGATCCTCGCCAACATGGTGCTGCTCGCGCTGCTGCTGATCGTCTCCGACCACGCGCGCCGCGACCGCGACCGCGTCGGGCCCGGCGGGTTGGTGTGAGCGAGGTGTGCCCGTGAACCGCCAGATCGTCCAGCTGTTCGGGCTGACGCTCGTGCTGTTCGGCGTGCTGATCGCCTTCACCTCGCGCTGGACGGTCTTCGAGGCAGCCTCGCTGGAGGACAACACGCTCAACCGGCGCGGGCTGATCGAGCAGCAGAAGGTCCCGCGCGGGCTGATCCTCGCGCGCGACGGCGACACGGTGCTGGCGCGCAGCGAGCCGCGCGGGCGCGGCGAGCAGCGCACCTACGTCCGCTCCTACCCGGAGGGCGAGACCTTCGGCCACCCCGTCGGCTACTCCTACATCAACGCGGGTGAGACGGGGATCGAGAAGGCGCGCAACGACGCGCTGACCGGCGACCTGAACGAGTTCGGCACGATCTTCCGCGAGCTGCAGAGCCAGGAGCGCGAGGGCGACGACGTCGTCACGACGCTCGATCCGGACGCCCAGCGCCAGGCGATGGAGCTGCTCGCGGGCAATGCCGGGTCGATCGTCGCGCTCGAGCCGGCGACCGGGCGCGTGCGGGTGGCGGCGTCGACGCCGGGCTTCGACCCCAACTCGGTCCAGGACCCCGAGGTCCTCGAGGCGCTGAACCTCGACGAGGGCGACAAGCCGCTGATCAACCGCGCCGTCCAGACCAACTACCAGCCGGGCTCGACCTTCAAGGTCGTCACCGCGGCCGCCGCGCTCGACACCGGCAAGCTCACGCCGGAGTCGATCGTCGACGGCTCGTCGCCGCAGACGATCAGCGGCGTGCCGCTGAACAACTCCGGCAACGTCAGCTTCGGGCCGATCAGCTTCACGACCGCGCTGACCAACTCCGTCAACACCGTCTTCGCGTCGGTCGGCGAGCAGGTCGGCTCGCGGACGCTGGTCGAGTACATGGAGCGCTTCGGCTTCTACGCCGACCCGCAGCTCGACTACCCCGAGGGCGAGATGATCGCCAGCGGCATCCGCAACTCCGCGGGCCGGCTGGTCGAGGACGGCTTCGACGTCGGCCGCGTCGCGATCGGCCAGGGCGGCGAGGAGGGCCAGATCCAGGTGACGCCGCTGCAGATGGCCGAGGTCGCTGCCGCGGTCGCCAACGGCGGCAAGCTGATCCGGCCGCGCTTCACCGACCGCGTCGTCGGCCAGGACGGGCGCGTCGACGAGCGCGTCGACCCCGCCCAGCAGTCGCAGGTCATGAAGCCCGAGACGGCCGAGCAGCTGACGCAGATGATGGCCGACGTCGTCAACGAGGGCACCGGCACCGCCGCCGCGCTGTCCGACGTCGCGGTCGCCGGCAAGACCGGCACGGCCGAGGTCAGGGACGCCACGCTCAACCAGGTCTGGTTCATAGGCTTCGCGCCCGTGGACGCGCCCCGCTACGCGATCGCCGTGACGCTCGAGGACCAGCCGATCGGGACGTCCGGCGGCGCCAACGCCGCTCCGCTGGCGGCGCAGGTCCTCCAGACCCTCCTGGGGGGTGGATGAGCGACCTCGCCGACGGCGCCGTGGTCGACGGGCGCTACCGCATCGTTCGCCGCATCGGCTCCGGAGGGATGGCCGACGTCTACCTCGCCGAGGACACCCATCTCGGCCGCGAGGTCGCGCTCAAGGTGCTGCACCGCCGCTTCGCCCAGGACGCCGAGTTCGTCGAGCGCTTCCGTCGCGAGGCGTCGGCCGCGGCGGGCCTGCAGCATCCCCATGTCGTCGGCGTCTTCGACCGCGGCGAGCACGAGGGCACCTACTACATCGCGATGGAGTACCTGCGCGGCCGCACGCTCAAGGACGTCGTCGCCGCGGAGGCGCCGCTGCACCAGCTGCGCGCGATCGCGATCGGCGTGCAGATCCTCCAGGCTGCGGGCTTCGCGCACCGCAACGGCGTCGTCCACCGCGACTTCAAGCCGCACAACGTGATCGTCGACGAGGCCGGGAACGTAAAGGTCACCGACTTCGGCATCGCTCGCGCCGGCGCGTCGGAGATGACCGAGACCGGATCGATCATGGGCACGGCGCAGTACCTCTCGCCCGAGCAGGCCCAGGGCCAGGAGGTCACGGCGCGCTCCGACGTCTACTCGATCGGCGTGATGCTCTACGAGCTGCTGACCGGCAAGCTGCCGTTCGAGGGCGACAGCGCGGTGGCGATCGCGCTCAAGCACATGCAGCAGCAGCCGCCGCCGCTGAGTCGCGAGGGCCTGCGCATCGAGCCCAACCTCGAGGGCGTGGTGATGGGCGCGCTGGCCAAGGAACCGGCGGCGCGCTGGCAGTCGGCCGAGGACTTCGCCGCCGCGCTCGAGGCGTGCCGACCCTACGTCGAGGCCTTCCTGGCCGGCGACGCGGTCGGCGAGGACACGGCGATCTTCGGGGCGGTGCCGGCGCCGCCCCCCGCCGCGGCGGCCGAACGGGCGAGGCCGCGCCGCTGGCCGGCGATCGCGCTCGGCCTGCTGGTGCTGGGGCTGATCGCGCTGATGGCGTTCGTGTTCACGCGGCCGGAGCAGATCGACGTGCCGAAGGTCACCGGGATGCAGCTCGGCGAGGCGCGCGACCGGCTCGACAAGGCGGGCTTCGAAGACGTCGAGGTCGAGCGCGAGCGCTCGCTCGCGAAGCTCGACCAGGTGCTGCGCCAGGACCCCGATCCAGGCGAGCAGGCGGCCCGCGACGACGCGATCGTGCTCGTCGTCTCGAGCGGGCCGGGCGAGGTCGACGTGCCGTCGGTCAGCGGCCTGACTCAGGCGCAGGCCGTCCGGGAGCTGCGCCAGGCCGACCTGCGCGCGACGCCGACCCCGCGCGCGTCGGAGCGCGTCGACGAGGGGCTCGCGATCGGCACCTCGCCGCGCGAGGGGACGTCCGTGCAGCGGCGGTCCAACGTGCGGCTGTTCGTCAGCTCGGGGCCGGAGCAGGTGGTAGTGCCGAACCTCGTCGGCCTGTCGCGCGACTCCGCGACGCAGCGACTCGACGACCTCGGCCTGACCTACCGGATAAGCCGCGAGGACTCCGACAAGCCCGAGGACGAGGTGATCGCCCAGGATCCCGGCGAGGGAGCGTCGCTCGACCCCGGCGGCACCGTGACGCTGACGATCGCCCAGCCGGTCGAGCAGGTGTCGGTCCCGTTCGTGACCGGCCTGTCTCGGCAGCAGGCGGTCGGCGCGCTGCGCGCCGAGGGGCTGAGTGGGACCGTGCGCGAGCGCGACGTCCAGGACGAGAGCCAGGATGGCGTGGTGATCGAGCAGCGCCCAGCGGCGGGCAGCGACGTCGACGGCGGCAGCACGGTGACGCTGGTCGTCGGGCGCTTCGTCGCTCCGGAGCCGACTCCGACGACGCCCGAGGAGGCGCCATGAGCGCGGGCCGCCTCTCGGCGACACGCTCGGAACGGCTCCGATGAGGGTCGTCGTGCTCGGCGGAGGGCCGTCGGGCGAGCACGACGTCTCGCTGAAGTCGGCGGCGGCGATCGCCGCCGGCCTGGAGCAGGCCGGCCATGAGCCGTGGCGCGTGACGATCGACCGCGACGGCCTCTGGTCGCACGACGGCGCGCCGGTCACCGTCGTGCCGGGCGGCGGCCTGCTCGGCTGCGACGTCGCCTTCCCCGCGCTGCACGGGCCGTACGGCGAGGACGGCGTCGTCCAGGGCCTGCTCGAGGCGCTGGCGGTCCCGTACGTCGGCGCCGCCGTCGCGGCCAGCGCGGTCTGCGTCGACAAGGTCCTGTTCAAGGACGCGATGGCCGTCGCCGGCTTCGACCAGGTCGGCTACGTGGCCGTCCGCGCGCCCGACGGCTGGCACGCCGGCGCCGGTCAGGCAGATGGGTCGCCGGCGCCGGCACGCGCTTCGGGGACCCGTGGACGGGTCGTGCCGCCCGTCGCGCTCGACCCCGTCGACGGCGAGCGCCTGGCCGCGCTCGGCCTGCCCGTGTTCGTCAAGCCCGCCCGTCTCGGCTCGTCCGTCGGCATCTCGAAGGTGACGAGCGCCGACCAGCTGCCGGCCGCGCTCGCCGCCGCCTGGGAGCACGACCCGCTCGCGATCGTCGAGGCGATGTCGCGCGGCCTCGAGATCGAGTGCGCGCTGCTCGGCAACGAGGACCCCGAGGTGTCGGTGGCCGGCGAGATCGAGATCGACGCCGACTGGTACGACTACGAGGCGAAGTACACCGCCGGCGGCATGCGGCTGATCGCTCCCGCGCGCGTCCCGGACGCCGTCGCCGACCGCGTCCGCGCACGCGCCGCCGAGGTGTTCCGTCGAGTCGGCTGCGCCGGCCTCGCGCGCTGCGACTTCTTCGTCGAGGACCAGGAGGGCGAAGCGCGTGTCCTCGTCAACGAGCTCAACACGATGCCCGGCTTCACGGCCACCTCGGTCTTCCCGAAGCTCTGGCAGGCGAGCGGCCTCGCCTACCCGGACCTGCTCGACCGCCTGCTGACGCTCGCCCTCGACCGCCACAAGCCCTGAATCGGCGACCGATGCAGGATCGGCGCCGTCATACGACGACGATCCTGCATCCGATCGCCTAGGGAAGCGTCCAGAGGCGCCCGGCGAGGACCGGGATCGGCTTGATGCGCCAGTCGAGCGCGAGCTGGGCGAGCTCGGCCTCGGCGCGCGGGAGCGGCAGGTCGCAGACGGCGGCGACCTCGACCGGGGCGATCCTGCCGAAGCGCTCGACGGCCTCGAGGACGGTCGGGCGCGGTTCGCCGGCCGGCCGGGCGCCGGCGGCGAGCGCGGCGTCGCGAACGTAGTCGAGCGGCCGCAGTCCGCAGGTCCAGTGGACCTCGCCGTCGTCACCCTCGACGCGCAGCGTCGGGAACGGGACGCGCTCCTCGCCGACCGCGGCCGAGCAGCGGACCTTGTCGGCTTCGCGCACGACGTCGGGGACGTCGCGGGCCCGCTCGAGGTCGGCCCCGAAGGCCTCGACGATCGCGTGCGAGCCGAGGTCGACGCGGAAGCGCTCGACGTCGAGGCCGGCGCCGCGCGCCTCCTCGACGAGCGCCTCGCTCGTGTCGAGCTTGCGCCGCCGGCAGACGATTCCCTCGCGCAGGGCGCGCAGATAGCGGTAGGCGGCGTCGGGGCCCTGCTCCTGAGCGGCCTTCACGGCCATGCACGCCGGATAGGTCGAGCTCAGCGGGGCCTCCGCCCAGGCGAGCGGGTCGGTCGGCATCAGGGTCTCGTCGGTCGCCTCGAGCCAGTGCCGCACCATGCCCGGATGGCCCGGGGATCCCCAGCCGGCGTCCGGGCCGTACTCGCGTGCGAGGCCGCCCATCACGAAGGTCCATTCGAGGTCGTCGCCGAACTCAACCGTCAAAGCCCGGACGACCGGCTCGAAGGCCCACGACCAGACGCAGGCGGGGTCTGTGATGCACCAAACGCGAACCGCCATCGAAGAACGCACAATAGGGACAGTGATCGGGACCCTTCTCAACGACCGCTTCCGCCTCGAGGAGAAGGTCGGCTCCGGCGGGATGTCCACGGTCTACCGCGCCTACGACACGACGCTCGAGCGCTGGGTCGCGATCAAGTCGATGCACCGCGACATCTCGACCGACCCCGATCAGCTCGAGCGCTTCCGGCGCGAGGCGCGCGCCGTCGCGCGGCTCAACCACCCGCACGTCGTGACGGTGATCGACTTCGGCGAGGACGGCGGCTCGCCCTACATCGTGCTCGAGCTGGTCGAGGGCGAGACGCTCAAGCGGCGGATCAAGCGGATGGGCCGGCTGCCCGTCGGCGAGGCCGTCGCATACGCGATCGAGATCGGCCGGGCGCTGTCGGCCGCTCACGCGGCGCAGCTCGTGCACCGTGACGTCAAGCCGCAGAACGTGCTGCTCGACCAGGAGGGGCGTGCCAAGGTCACCGACTTCGGCATCGCGCGCTCGCTCGAGGTCCACGGCCTGACGGCGACCGGCCGCGTGCTCGGGACGACCGACTACGTCGCTCCCGAGCAGGCGCTCGGCCACGAGGTGACCGAGCAGTCCGACGTCTACTCGCTCGGCATCGTCCTCTACGAGATGCTCGCCGGCGAGCCGCCGTTTCGAGCCGAGAGCCAGGTCGCGGTGGCGATGAAGCACGTCCAGGAGCAGATGCCCGACATCCAGGTCGCGCGGCCCGACGTCTCCTCGTCGCTGGCGGCGGTCGTCGACCGCGCGACGGCGAAGGAGCTGGGCAATCGCTACGCGACCGCCGCCGACCTCGTCCACGACCTCGAGCAGGTGCTCGCGATCGAGGCCGCGCGCGCCGGCGAGACGACCGGCGAGGCGACCACCGTGCTGCAGGCGCTGTCCGGCGACACGACAGAGTTCGCGCCGCTGCGCCTGCGCCGGCCGCGGCGCTGGCTGCTGTCGGTGCTGACGGTCGCCGTCCTGGTCGCCGCCGCCGTCGGCTTCCTCGTGACCCGTACCGAGCGCGGGCCCGGCGACGTGCAGAGCGTGGGCGGCGGCGACCTGCGCGCCCTCGACCTGACCGGCGGCGCCGCGCACGACTACGACCCTCAGGGCGACGACGACGAGTCCGCCGAGGCGACGCGGTTCGCGATCGACGCCAACCCCACGACGGTCTGGGACACCGAGACCTACGACGCCGGCTTCGAGGGGGCCAACAAGGCGGGCGCCGGCCTCTATGTCGACGCGGGCTCGGAGGCCGCCGTGCGGCAGGTCGACGTGACGACGTCGACGCCGGGCTTCGTCGCCGCGATCTACGCCGCCAACGACGTTCCCGACGACGTCGACGGCTGGACGAAGGTCAGCGCGGACCTGAAGATCGGCCAGGAGCAGGAGATCCCGCTCGACACCGGCGGCCAGAGCTTCCGCTACTACCTGCTCTGGATCAGCGAGCTGCCGGAGGACGGCAAGGCGGCGGTGAAGGAGCTCACGCTGCTGCGATAGCCCCCGCCGTAACGCGGTGTTCGTGCCGAAGCTCGTATACAGCGCTGTCTCTGTACGTCTGTAGAGCGGTCCAGGAGGGATAAGTCCTGGTGCCGCCCTCTTCAAGGCGGAACAGTCCTGCGCGTGGCCGATCCGCTCCCCAAGTTCGCGGCGAACGTTCGCCGCCTTCGAGCGGAGAAGGGGCTGACCCAGGACGCGCTCGCCCAGGGCGCTTCGATGGATCCCGCCGAGATCCGCCGGATCGAGTCCGGCCGCCGCGATCCCGGCGTCCGCGTGCTGTCGCGCGTCGCCGCCGGCCTCGGCGTCGAGCCCGCCGATCTGCTCCACGGGATCTCCTGAGCCGCGCGCGGCAGCCCTGCGCCGCCGCTAGTCGACGGCCGACGGACCGCGCCGGCGCAGCGCCACGATCGCCGCGTCGTCGCTGAGGCCCCGTGCCCACGCGCGGACGTCGTCGTGCACGAGCTCGGTCAGCGCCTGTGGCTCGCGGGTCATCCGGGACGCCTCGACGACGATGCGCCGCAGGCCGTCGGCGCCGAGCAGCTTGCCTTCGCGACGCGCCTCGAGGATCCCGTCGGTGAAGCCGAACAGCACGTCGTCGGCGCCCAGCTCGAGCTCGTGCTGGACATAGCCGGGCTTGGTGTCGATGCCGAGCGGCAGCCCGCCGCCCGCCGCCTCCGACAGCGGCCCGTCGGCGCGCAGCACCAGCGGCGGGAGATGGCCGGCGTTCGCGTAGCGCAGCCGGCGGTGGCCGAGCAGGCCGAAGAAGGCGGTCACGAAGCGGTCGCTCGGCAGCCGGCTGCGCAGCATCGCGTTGACCTGCTCGAGCACGATTGCGGGATCGGCGACGTCCCAGCTGCGCGCCTCGATGAAGAAGCGCGCCATCGCGCTCAGCGCCGCGCTCTCGACGCCCTTGCCGACGACGTCGCCGATCACCACCGCGACGTCGCCGTCCGGGAGCGGCCAGGCGCCGTAGAGGTCGCCGCCGGTGGGCTGATCGTCGGCCGGCTCGTAGAGCACCGCGATGTCCCAGCCGGGGACGGTCGGCAGCGACTCCGGGACGAAGCCGTGGGTCAGCGTGCGGGCGAGATGGCGCTCCTGCTGGAACGCGTCCGCGTTGGCGAGCGCCGCGGCCGAGATCCGCGCGACCTTCGACACCAGCGTCAGGTCGTCGCGGTCGAACTGGCGCCCGTCGTCGCGTACCAGCGAGAGCACGCCGAACATCCGCGGCCCGAGTTCGATCGGCAGGTGGACCGACGGTGTCGCGCCGCCCGCCGACACCGGTCCGCGCGAGCGGACGACCTCCCCGAGCGTGGAGGCGTCGACGGTCGCCGTGCCCTTGCGCGCGACCGCCGCGAAGCGCTGCGACCCCGGCTGGAGGCGGCTCAGCAGCCCGTGGTCGGCGCGCACGATCTGGACGGCGTGGTCGACGATCTGGCGCTCCACCTCATACGGCTCGAGCGTGCCCGACGTTCCCTCGGCGGCCCGCTTGAGTAGGAGCTCCTCGCGTGCGCGCGCGGCCTCGGTCGCGAGCAGCTCCGAGCGCTCGAGCGCCAGCGCCGCCAGGTCGGCGAGCACCGTCACGGTGTCGAGGTCGGACCGGCCGAGCGGGCGCATCGGGTCGATCGAGAGCACGATGATCGCCCCGAGCGTGCGACCGAGCAGCGTCCGCACCGGGCAGCAGATCGCCGACGCGCGGCGGATCAGCTCCCATGCGTGGGCGCTCGACGACGACGTCACGATCTCGCGCGGGTAGCCGGCGGCCTCCCAGTCCTCGAGTCGCGGCAGCAGCAGCGAGCGGCCGCGCTCGAGCGCGGCCTCGGTCAGCCCCGGCCGCCGACGGTCGTACGGCCGCCTGAGCGCCGGCCGGAGCGCATCGCTCAGCTCGTCGGAGGAGAACCAGCTGGCGGTCGGCGCGACCGTCGTGCGATTGCGGTCGACCGAGACCAGCACGGCGGCGTCGGCGCGCACCAGTCGGCGCAGATGGTCGAGCACGAGGTCGAGCGGGTCGCCGGGGGTGCGGCGGACGGGCTCGCCGCCCCTGCTCGGGGTGGGCGTCGCTGCGGATGGGACCTCGTCGAGCATCATGGCTTACACCACAGTAAGCGCGCCCGGCGCTTGCCGCCAGGGCTAAGTTGGCTCGGTTGCGGGCTCGGTTGCGCTATCGGCCATCGTCGAGCTCGCGACAGGCGTCGCCGCCACCCTCGGCCTCGTCGGGATTCTCGTCCTGACGACGGTCGAGTCCGCCTGCATACCGATGCCGAGCGAGGACTGGAAGGACTCGCTGCACTACGTCGGCCACGCGGGTCGGTGAGCGAGGCGCGCAGCGCCGAGGCCGCAGTAGGGTAGCGGCCGCAATGGCGGTTCCGCTCTTCGCAACCAGCCTCGAACGCCAGCTGCCGCGGATCGTCGAGCGACTTGCCGAGGTCGCGAACGGCGGGCGCTACATCCTCGGGCCGGAGGTCGAGGCGTTCGAGCGCGAGCTCGCCGACTACCTCGGCGTGCGCCACGCGATCGGCGTCGCCAACGGCACCGACGCGATCACGATCGCGCTGCGCGCGCTCGGCGTCGGTCCCGGCGACGAGGTCGTCTGCCCGTCGTTCACCTTCTACGCCACCGTCGAGGCGACGATCTCGGCGGGCGCGACGCCGGTCTACTGCGACGTCGACCCGCAGACGATGTGCGTGACGGCCGAGACGGTGCGCGCCGCGATCACGCCACGCACCAAGGCGATCGTGGCGGTCCACCTGTTCGGCAACGTCGCGCCGATGGCGGAGCTGCGCGAGCTCGGGCCGCCGGTGCTCGAGGACGCGGCGCAGGCGACGGGCGCGCGGTTGGGCGCGGAGCGGGCGGGTGCGCTCGGCGACGCGGCGACCTTCTCGTTCTTCCCGTCGAAGAACCTGCCGTGCCTGGGCGACGGCGGCGCCGTGACGACGGACGACGACGACGTGGCGCGGCGCGTGCGGCGGTTGCGCTTCCACGGCTCCGACGACAAGAGGACGTTCGTCGACGTCGGCTACAACTCGCGCCTCGACGAGCTGCAGGCGGCGGTGCTGCGCGTGCTGCTGCCGGAGCTCGACGGGTGGAACGCGGCGCGGCGGAGCGTGGCGGACTCATACGCGCGCGAGGGGCTGGGCGAGCACGTCGCGCTGCCGTCGCCGACGGCCGGCGCGGAGCACGTGCACCATCTCTACGTGGCGCGCAGCGAGCGCGCCGACGATCTGGCGGCGGCGCTCGCCGAGCGCGGTGTCGGCGCCCGCGGCTACTACCGCACGCCGATCCACCGCCAGCCGGCGACGGCGGGCTTCGCCCCGGAGGGGCTGGCGCTGCCCGGCACCGACGAGGTCGCCCGCACCCACGTCGCGCTGCCGATGGGCCCGGAGCTGACCGAGGGGCAGGTCCGCGAGGTCGTCGCGGCGGTCGCCGACGCGCTGGCCTGAGGCGACCGCGCGCCCGCCGATGCACGATTCGCGTCGCTCGTCGGGCACAAGCCTGCATCGCCTGCCCAGGCGTGGCGCGAGCCCATTGCCGATGCAGAATGCGCGTCGCTCAACGGGCACAAGCCTGCATCGCCCGGCGAAGGCGGGATAGTTGTCCGCCATGCGCGTCTGGATCGACCTGACCAACAGCCCGCACGTGCTGGTGATGCGGCCGATCGTGGCGGCGCTGCGGGCGGACGGGCACGAGGTCGAGGTCACGGCGCGCGACTTCGCGCAGACGCTCGAGCTGTGCGAGCGGCTCGGGGTCGAGCACACGGCGATCGGCAGTCACGCGGGGGAGAGGCTCGGGCGCAAGGCGGCCGGGCTGGCGAGCCGCTCGCTCGCGCTCGCGCGCTGGGCGCGCGGCCGCGGCTTCGACGTCGCGCTGGGTCATGCCTCCAACGACGTGACGGTCGCCGCCAAGCTGCTGCGGATCCCGTCCGCGACCGCCTTCGACTACGAGTGGGCGACGGTCCAGCACAACGTCAACTGCAGGCTGGCGCGCGCGGTCGTCGTGCCCGAGGCGATCCCCCCGGAGCGGCTCGATCGCTATGGCGCACGCGGCAAGCTGCGGCGCTACTCGGGCCTGAAGGAGGAGTACTACCTCGCCGACTTCGAGCCCGACGCGGCGGTGCTCGAAGAGCTCGGCATCGACGCGGAGCAGCCGATAGCGGTGGTCCGCACTCCGCCCGACGCCTCGCTGTACCACCGCCACGAGAGCGCGGTCTTCCCGCGCGTGCTCGAGCGTCTGCGCGATCGCGCCCAGACGGTCGTCCTTCCGCGCACGCCGCGCCAGCGCGAGGAGATCGACGCGATCGCCGGCGGCGACTTCAAGGCGACGGCCGCGGGCGCGCCGCGCCTGATCGTCCCGGAGCGGGCGATCGACGCCCAGAGCCTGATCGCCCACGCCGACCTCGTCGTCTCCGGCGGCGGCACGATGAACCGCGAGGCGGTCGCGCTCGGCGCGCCCGTCCTCACCACCTTCGAGGGTCGTCTCGGCGCGGTCGACGAGGGACTGCTGCGCGACGGGCGCCTGCGGCGGCTCGAGGATCCCGAGCTGGTCGACGTCGCCAAGCGGGGCGAGACCGCTCAGGAGCGCATCCGCCGCGACCCGCGCGACCTGGCTCGGATGCTGCTCTCGGCCGCGGACCGCTGAGCCAACCCGCTCCGAGCACTCTGGCGACGCGCAACGGCGGTACCCTGGACCTCTTGCCCTCCCGCCTGACATCGTCGGTCGGCGTGCGCCGCATCGGCCAGGTCGCGGTCGACGCGTGCCTGGTCGCGCTCGCCTACTGCCTCGCCTACGTGCTGCGCTTCGACGAGGGGATCCCGAACCGCTACGACGAGCTGCTGGTCGACACGGTCTTCTTCGTCGTCGTCTTGAAGCTGGGGCTGTTCGCGGCCTTCGGCCTCTACTCGAAGCTGTGGCGGTTCGTCGACCAGGCCGACTTCGAGTCGATCGTCAAGGCGGTGATCGTCTCGAGCTTCGCGCTGATCGGGCTGAGCTTCCTGTTCTCGCCCGGCGACGTCGACTCGCCGCGCGGGGTGATCGCGCTCGACTTCCTGCTCACCCTGGCGCTGGTCGCCGGCGCCCGCTTCGCGGTCCGCGCGCTCGTCGAGCGCCAGCTGCGGCGCCCGCTGGTCCAGCGCGCGTCGAGCGAGGTGCTGATCGTCGGCGCCGGCAACGGCGGCCAGCAGGTCGCGATGGAGCTGCGCCGCAACCCCGAGCTCTCCGCGGCGGTGATCGGCTTCGTCGACGACGACCCGCGCAAGCAGGGGATGGTCGTGGGAGGCCACCGCGTGCATGGGAGCACCGACGACCTCCCGCGCGTGCTCGACGACACCAAGCCCGACGAGGTGATCATCGCGATCCCCTCGGCGCCCGGCATGCTGCGCCAGAAGGTCGTCACGGCCTGCCGCGAGCGCAACATCCCGGTCCGGACCCTGCCGACGACCTTCGAGCTCCTCTCGCGCGGGCCGAACCTGCTGCGCCAGGTGCGCGACGTCCAGGTCGAGGACGTGCTCGGTCGCGAGCCGGTGCGCGTCGAGGTCGACCGCGTCGGCGCCTACCTGACGGGCCAGGTCGTGCTGGTGACCGGCGCCGGCGGCTCGATCGGCTCCGAGCTCTGCCGCCAGATCGCGCGCGTCAAGCCGAAGCGCCTGGTGCTCGTCGACCATGGCGAGAACAACCTCTTCGAGATCCGCCGCGAGCTCGAGGACGACCGCCACTTCGGCAACCTCGTCGCGGTGCTCGCCGACTGCAAGGACGCGACGCGGATGGGCGAGCTGTTCGCGGAGGAGCGGCCCGGGGTCGTCTTCCACGCCGCCGCCTACAAGCACGTGCCGCTGATGGAGGAGAACCCGGTCGAGGCGGTGCGCAACAACGCGGTCGCGACGCGGATCGTCGCCGCCGCCGCGGGCGAGTCCGGCGCCGAGCGCTTCGTGCTGGTCTCGACCGACAAGGCCGTCGCCCCGGCGACTGTGATGGGCGCCTCGAAGGCGCTCGCCGAGTGGGCGGTCGAGGCGGCGCAGAACCGCTACCACGGCACCCGCTTCGCGGCCGTGCGCTTCGGCAACGTGCTCGGCTCGTCGGGCTCGGTGGTGCCGATCTTCCGCCGTCAGATCGCCGCCGGCGGGCCGGTGACCGTCACCGACGAGAACATGACGCGCTACTTCATGACGATCCCGGAGGCGGTCCAGCTGATCATCCGCTCCGGCGACCTGACGACCGGCTCGCAGGTCTTCGTGCTCGAGATGGGCGACCCGGTGAAGATCGTCGACCTCGCGCGCAACATGATCCGGCTGTCTGGCAAGGAGCCTGACGTCGACATCGCGGTCGAGATCGTGGGACGGCGGCCTGGCGAGAAGATCCACGAGGAGCTGTTCGACCCCGGCGAGCGGCCGCAGCCGACCCCCGCCGAGAAGATCGTCGCGGCGGTCCGCCCGCGGCTCGACCCCGAGTGGGTCGAGAGCGCCTTCGCGCGGATCGAGGAGCTCGTCTACAACGGCGACGCGGCAGCCCTCGCTAGCGCCGTCGCCGAGCTGTCCGCCGAGCGCGCGCTGGCTGCCGTCCCCGGCGAGGCCCCGACCCCGGCCGACGGCTAGGTTCGGGACCGAGCCCGACACTAGAGTTCACCAACCTCCATGGAGATCGTCCAAGAGATCGGCTCGTACGCGGGCTTCGCCGCCGTAGTGGGGCTCGCGGTGCTGTCCGCGCTCTACTTCTCGCAGGCGCGCGACGTCAAGCGGCTGCGCGAGTGGGCGGGCCGCGCGCCCGACCGCGCGCCGACGCCGCAGGTGCCGGGCGCCGAGCCGCGCGGCGTGGTCGCGCGACCGATCGAGCGCCCGGCCTCGCGGCCGGTGCCCGGCGGGACGCCGCCGCCGGTCCCACGGCCGCCGGGAGTCCAGCCCGCGACGCCGGGAGCGGCCGCGGCGGCCGCGTCGGCGGCAGGCGCCGCTCCGGCGGTGGCGCGCGGTCCGGCGCCCGCCACGCCGGCGGCCGGCGGAGCTGCCGGCGCGGAGGACGACGAGCAGGAGCTTCAGGCCGGCGAGGACGAGGTCGACGTGACCGCGCTCGACACCGAGGTCCACCCGCCGCCGCCCCCGCCGGACGAGGACGAGGAGGTCGATGAGGACGAGCCCGACGAGGTCGACGAGGGGCCCGACGACCAGCCCGACGACGGCGACTTCGAGGAGTCCGAGCCGACGGGCGACTACGAGCCGGTGCCCGTCGACGAGACGGTCGTCCAGCGTCCCGGCGACACCGGGGAGGATCCCGCCCTCGACGACGAGGGCGACGCGCAGGACACCGGCGAGTGGCATCCCGAGGACGAGCATTCCGACATCGAGTTCACCGACGAGCACGACGCCGTCGGCTCGGCGACGCCCGCCGCGGCGAGCGTCCCCCGCCCGCCCGTACCGCCGCGGCCGTATCAGCGTCGCGGCGCTCCGAGCCCCGCGACCGGCTATGCGCGCGACCGCGTCGGATCGATCCTGCCGTCCTATGCCGAGGCGCGGCCCGAGGACGATGGCGCGAGTGACGAGCCGGCCGCCGGCCGGCGGCGGATCCTGCTGGTCGTCGCGGCGATGGTCGCGATCGCCGTCGTCGCGTTCGGCGCGCTGCAGGTCACCGGCGACGACGACTCGGGCGGTGGCGACGACGCCGGCCTGTCCGCGGGCGGCAGCGGCGGCGGCTCTGGCGACGACTCCGGTGGCGGCAGCGACGCCCCGCCGATCGTCCCGGCCGACGTGACCGTCGCCGTCCTCAACGGCACCACCGTGCCCGGTCTCGCCGCGACGATCGGCGACAAGATCGTCGGCGAGGGCTTCCAGCTCGGCACGGTCACGAACAACTTCGATCAGGAGCGCGCCGAGTCCGTCGTGCTCTACGCGCCCGGCGCCGAGCGCGAGGGCGCCGACGTCGCCCGCCGCCTCGACATCCCCCAGCGCGAGGCGATCGACGCAGAGAGCCAGGCCCTGGCCGGTGACGCGACCGTAGTGGTCGTCGCCGGGGCCGACCAGAACCAGTAGTCCCGGCCCCACTCGGGCCTTCTCGACGTATCCGGCCGCTCCCCGCCAGTTGCCGCTTGACAGCGGTAGACACCCTGTTCTACGGTGGCCCCTAGTCAGGGAACACTGTGTCTACCAACGTGCCGGTTGGCGCCGAGGAGTCGCAGCAGAGCAAAGGGAGAGTGCCGCATATGCCGGCTGAGCCAGGAACGCTGGGACGTAGAGGTAGTGGAATGTCGCCTACGAGCAGAGGCCTGCTCGCCGCGTTGGCGACCTGTGTCCTGGCGGCGCTCGTCTTTGGGGTCACGCTTGCGCAGGGTGCGAAGGAGGTGACCGACTACTTCGGGTCCGGTTCGGCGACGCTCGGTGCTGAGTTCAACACGCCGCGTGATGTTGCGGTCAATCAGACGGGTGCCGGCGCGGGCGACGCGGGGGACATCTACGTCGTCGACGACGCCAACAACCGCGTGCAGCGCTTCGACTCGGATCGTGAGTTCGTGAGCGCTTGGGGGGCGGATGTGTCCCAGCCGACGGGGGGAAGCGACTTCGAGGTCTGCGCAGCCGCGGCGAACTGCAAGATGGGTGTCGCCTCGGGCGGCAACGCGACCGCTGCCGGCAATGGCGCGCTCGACAACCCGCAGTCGATCGCGATCGATCAGGACACGGGCCGGGTGTATGTGTCCGATCGCGACAACCGGCGGATCAACGCCTATGACGGTGATGGCGACTTCCTGTTCTCGGTCGGCCGGGACGTTCAGGATCCCGACGGCGACTTGGTGGCTGAGGTCTGTGGCGACGTCGCAGGCGACGTATGTCGTCAGGCCGACGGCGGCGCCGGCGCTGGCGAGATCGGCGCGACGACGACGGCCGCCACGCTTGGCCTCGCGATCTCCACCCCGGACGGCAACCCCGCTACGGGCACGGTCTACCTCGCCGATTCCCAGAACCGGCGTGTGAACACCTACAACCTCGACGGCAGCGCGCCGGCAAGCTTTGGCTCCGCGACTCAATTTGGCACCACCCAGCCGCGTGAGATCGCCGTCGACTCGCGCGGCATCGTCTATGCCTCCGACTCCAACAACGGCGGTGAGATCGACCGCTACGACTCTCAGAACGCCAACGGCGTCGGCGTCGGGTTCCTCGCCTCGATCGCCCCTCCGCCGCTGCTCACGGGCACGGCCGCCAGCGCAACCGGCGGTCTTGCGATCGACCCCGACACCGACGGCGCCGGCACCTCCGACGAGGATGTCCTCTACGTGTTGCGCGACCCGAGCTCGGGACCCACCGTGGTGCAGCAGTTCGGGCCTGTCAACGATCCCGGCGCGACTGCGGCTCCGGCCGCCGCGGACGACCAGCACGGCGCGGGCGCGAGCTTCGGGACCGTCACGGGCTTCGGCGGCGACAGCAGCTCCAACCGCCTCTTCGTAGCCACGACCACGGCCACCGTCGGCACCACGGCGGGTCACCGCGTATACATACTCGGTGACGCGCCTCCGCCGGACGCGACGCTCGATCCCGTCGGCGACCCTGGGGCCACGTCCGCGACGGTCGAGGGGTCGGTCGACGCGAACGGCGCCCAGGCCGGCTACCGGTTCGAGCTGTCCTCGGACGACGGGGCCACCTGGGCCGAGCGTCCCACCGGCGGGAACATTCCTCTTGGCGCCGGGGACGATCCCGAGGACGTCTCGTATGAGTTCGAGGGGCTCGACCCGGCGACCGAGTACCAGGTGCGGCTGGTCGCCAAGCAGGTGTTCGGCGCCTCGTCCGATGTCTCGAACGTCGAGACCTTCACCACGGACTCCGCTGCTCCGGTAGTCAGTCCGCTCACTGCCGCCGACCCTGGTGAGACCGAGGCGGCGCTCACGGGGAGTGTCGACTCGAGCGGCGAGCCCGCGACCTACCGTTTCGAGTACGGGCTCACCGACGACTACGGCAGCCAGGCGCCGGTGCTCGACGGCGATCTCGCGCAGGGCAACGAGTCGGTGCCGGTGACGGCCACCCTGACGGATCTGGAGCCTGGCACCACCTACCACTATCGCTTGGTCGCCTCGAACTCGACCGGCACGACCGAGGGCGGCGATCACGTGTTCGCGACCCCGGCCGAGGGGGATGCGGTCTGCCCCAACGCGGACATGCGCGAGGGGGCGAGTGCCCTCCTGCCGGGCTGCCGAGCCTACGAGCAGGTGTCCCCCGTGGACAAGAATGGCGGTGACATACTTTGGGAGGCCACCCGTCCTGGCGGCCGGATGGTCGCCAACGACGGCGAGCGTGCGATCCTCGTAGCGTGGACGGAGTTCGCGGGATCGACGTACGGCGGGTCTCTGGCCGAGACGGAGTACGTGGCCGAGCGCGGCGCCGACGGCTGGGGCACAGAGCCCGTCCTGCCCCGTGTCACGCCCCCATCGCTAGGTGGCCAGTCGGTGCTCTCGAGCGCGGACCTCAGCACTTCACTGCTCCGCTCAGGAGCGGTGCTCGAGTCCACGCCGGAGGACCTGGACGGCGCGCAAGAGGACAACCTCTACATGCGCGACAACGCGGCGAGCGTGGTCAGTCCGCTGATCGGCATCGACGGTGCGGCAAGCAGCGGCACAGCGTTCTATGCACCAGTCGTGTCGGATGACCTCGGCCACCTCGTGTTCGCCACGACCGCGGTGCTGCCCACGGGGGATCCCGGCGTGCCAAGCGATCTCTTCATCAAGGTCTACGAGGTCGTCGATGGGACGACAAGGCTGGTGAGCGTGCAGGCTGACGGGACGCCGTTCCCCGCTGGAACCCTCCCCGGTGGTGCCCTGCGCGGCGGTGAGCCCTACTCCATCATGGGCGCCTCCTCACGCGACGGACGCCACATCTTCATCTCCAGCAGCAACGCGGCCGGTACGCAACCAGTAGACATCTACCGACGCAGCGACGGGGCGACGACGACCATCGGATCGGCGTCTCAGCGTGCGGTGCCGGATTCCCCCGCGCGCCCGAAGCTCTTCCGCTGGGCCTCGAGCGACGGCAACATACTTCTGTTCACGTCGCGCGAGCATCTGACCGACGATGCCAATACGGGGCCTTCCCGATCGGGACTGGATCTCTATCGGTATGACTTCGACGCCGACGAGCTAATCGACATCTCGGCGACGCCCGGCGGCGACGGCGCCCGAGTGCTGGGGATCGTCGGCGCGAGCGAGTCGGGCGACCGCGTCTACTTCGCAGCCCGCGGCGTTGTCGTCGATGGGGAGGGCGTCGACGACCCCGTTCTCGATGATCCAAACCTCTACGCGTGGGAGGACGACGGAACGGCGGGTGGCTCGACGCGGTTCGTGGCCACCCTTGCCGCGGCCGACCAGGGCAACTGGGAGCACCTGAACGGTAAGTGGACCGCGCGGACCACCCCGGATGGCGCCCAGCTCGCCTTCGAGTCGGCGGCGGACCTAACCGGCGAGAACGCGAGTGGGGTGTCGCAGGTCTATCGCTACGCTGCCACTGCGGCTGGTGGGTCGGGCGAGCTGGTCTGCGTCTCTTGCAATCCGCAGGGCGCGACCCCGCTCGGCGCCTCGACGATCCCGAAGAATTGGGGCGACGACAACGTCCAGCGTTGGGAGCTCACGCGTTTCCTCTCCGAGGATGGTAGTCGCGTCTTCTTCAATAGTGAGGACGCGCTCGTCGCGGCGGATGGCAACGGGGAGAACGATGCCTACGTGTGGGAGGACGGCGAGGTCAGCTTGCTGTCGAGCGGGCGCAGTGACGTGCCGTCTTACATGTACAACGCGAGCGCGGACGGCGATGACGCTTTCGTACTCACGGCCGACGCGCTCGTGGAGCAGGATACGGACTCCCTCGTCGATCTCTACGACGCCCGGGTAGGTGGCGGGTTCCCGGCTCCGGCCTCGCGTTCGGAGTGCGATGGCGAGGTCTGCCAGGGAGCGGGGTCGAGCACTCCGCCGACTCGCGGCGCCGGCAGCGCGGACCTGCGCGGCGTCGGCGACGTCGCGCAGCGCGCGCGGATGGTGCTCGGCGTCAGTCGGCCGTCGCGGGCCCAGCTGCGCAGGCTGGCGAGCGGGCGGCGGATCGGGCTGCGCGTCCGCGTGAGTCGCGCCGCCAGGGTCCGGGTCACCGCTCGCGGCCGGGTCGGCAGGCGCGCGCGGATCGCCGCTCGCGGCGCGGGGCGCGCGCGCCGGGCGGGGACCGTGGTCGTCGGGCTGCGGCTGAACAGCTGGGCCAGGCGCCACGTCCGACGCGGCGGTGCGTTGAGGCTGTCGCTCGCCGTGCGCGCGTCGGGCGCCAGACCGCGGGCGTTGTCCCTGCGGGTCGGGGGCGGTCGGTGATGGCTCGGCCAGCCACGTCCGACGCGAGCCAAGCCATGAACCACGAGGAGACCACCACACCCATGTTGCGCGCGCGCACCCTAGCCGAGCTGCTCCTGGCCGCCGCGGTGGCCACCGCCTTCCTGCTTGCCGCGATGGCGGCTCGGCCCGCCCAGGCCGACGCCGCCCCGGCGTGGGAGTCGCTGACCTCCTGGGGTCCCACGGTGCTCGAGCCTGGGGAGCGTGGCGCCGTCCATCTGGAGATCGGCAACGTCGGCGACCAGCAGGCCACTGGCTGGCCGACCGTCGAGGTGCAGCTCCCGCCGGGTGTGACCTTCGACCAGGCGGACCCTGCCGGGCTCCCGGTCGCCGGCTGGACGTGCTCCGCGTCGGGAGATCCCCAGACCGTCACCTGCGCCAATCCGTTCGCGCCGTCGATCCCGTCGCTGCTGCCGCTGCCGTATACCTACATCGGCGCGTTCGTACCGATCTATGTCGAGTTCACCTTCGACGTCGCTTCGGGTGCGCCGGTCGGGGACCACGAGCTGAGGGTCACGCTGAGCGGAGGCGGGGCGGTCGGCGATCCCGTCACCACCGTGCACGACGTGCGGATCGACGACGCGCCTGCCGGCTTCGGGATCCTCGAGGGCACGTTCGCCACCGACGTGGTCGACGAGGCCGGCGCCGACTTCACCCAGGCCGGCGGCCACCCCGACGAGGCCGTCGCCGAGTTCGCCACCACCAAGGCGTTTCGCGACCCCGCCGTCACCGGCGACTGGGTCCAGGTGGTCGTTCCCGATCAGAGCTTCAAGGACGTGGTGACCGAGATACCGCCGGGCTTCGCCGGTAACCCGCTCGCCACGCCGACATGCGCCGCCCACCTGATCCATGACGACGCGTGTCCGCCGTCGACGCAGGTCGGCTACGCGCAGGCGGAGAACCTCGCCGCGCCGCAGGGCCAGATGACGGCGATCTACAACGTGACGCCCCCGAGCGACGCGCCGGCCCATTTCATGTTCAACTCGGGCGGCGGCCCGGTGCTGCTGACCCCGACCGTGCGCAGCGACGGCGACTGGGGCTTGAACATCAGCGCCAAGGACGTGAGCGAGGCGGCGCCCGTCTACAGCACGCGCGTCGTGCTGTGGGGCAACCCGTCCGATCCGAGTCACGACCTCCAGCGCTGCGCCATCCTGAGCCACGTCGGGGACATCTGCCCCGGCTACAACGCGGCCGGGGGGTCGGGAGGGCCGGGACTGCACGACCCGCACGTCTCTACTATGCCGCCCGGCGCGCTGCTGACCAACCCGACGCGCTGCACCGGTACGCCCGACATCACCACGATCCGCCTGGCGCCGTGGACGGACCCCGCCCCGTTCGAGCCGGACGGCGATCCCGACCTGACGCCGCCGACGTCCTGGTTCAGCGACACGGCGTCGGCGCCGCCGCTGACCGGGTGTGAGGCGCTGATCTTCACGCCGTCGATCGACGTCAAGCCCACCGCCAGCCGGCCGGGCGCCCCGTCGGGCCTCGAGTTCGAGCTGACGCTGCCGCAGAACGACGACCCGGAGGGTCTGGCAACCGCGCACATGCGCAATGCCACCGTCACGTTGCCGGCTGGTACGACGGTCAATCCGGCGACGGCCGACGGTCTCGCGTCGTGCAGCTCGAGCCAGATTGGGCTGACGTCGAAGGATCCGGTGCGGTTTACGAAGCTCGAGCCGTCGTGTCCGTTGGCGTCGAAGATCGGGACGGTGACGGTGGAGACGCCGTTGTTGGCTGATCCGCTGCACGGCGATGTGTTCCTGGCGGCGCAGGGTGATCATCCGTTCGATTCGCTGGCTGCGATCTACATGGTGATCCGTGGTCCGGGGATCTTGGGCAAGGTCGCTGGGAAGGTTCGGATGGATCCCGATTCGGGTCGGATCACGACGACGGTGGTCGATAACCCTCAGGTTCCGTTCGACACGCTCACGGTGCGGTTGAAGTCGGGTGAGCGGGCGCCTTTGACGTTGCCGGGCGAGTGTGGCGCGCATGAGGTTGCTGCCGGCTTTACGTCTTGGGCTGGCCACGACGTCTCGGTCTCCGACGACTTCGCCGTCGACTGTCCGGGCACGGGCGGCGGGTTCGATCCGGCGTTCGCGGCCGGGACGAGCAATCCGATCGCCGGTGGCAGCTCGCCGATGCGGATGCGCGTCGTGCGCGACGCCGGCAAGGAGCTTGGCCGGATCAACATGGACCTGCCGCGCGGACTGCTCGCCGGCCCTAGGGATGTCGCGGTCTGCACCGACGCCCAGCTGCAGTCCGGCGCTCCGAAGACTGGGCGTGAGTTGCAGGTCGTTCCTTCGTGTCCTGTGGGGTCTCAGATCGGCACGACGACTGTGGGTGTTGGTGCTGGTGTGAGTCCGTTCTTCCCGTTGATTCCGGGAACGGCGGCGACTGGCCGGGTGTTCTTGACCGGCACCCATCACGGTTCGGATGCTCCGGCACCGGCTGGTATGGGCAAGGTCGCCTACGGTGCCGCGATCGAGGTGCCGGCGGTGGCTGGGCCGTTCGACCTCGGCCGGGTCGTCGTCAGGGCCGCTATCTACGCCGATCCCACCACGGCCGATCTGAGGGTGGTGTCGGACAAGCTGCCGCGGGTCCTGAACATCCAGTCCGGAACGGACGTTTCGAGCATCGATGGCGTAGTCCTGAACGCTCGGGATGTGCGTGTCGATGTCGACAGGGCGAACTTCGTTCGCAATCCGACGTCGTGTGCGGAGAAGGTCTTCGCCGCCGACATCCACGCCCAGGACGGAACGACGGTCACACGCTCGAGCCGGTTCCAGGTCAGCGACTGTGCGGCGCTGGCGTTCAAGCCGAAGCTCGCCCTGCGGTTGACGGGGCGCAAGCAGCGCACGACGGGCAAGCACCCCGGTGTTAGGGCCAAGGTCACCCAGACCGCTGGTGAGGCGGGGATCGAGGGTGCTGTCGTCCGGTTGCCCAAGAGCCTCGCGCTGGACCCCGACAACGCCCAAGCGCTGTGCGAGTTCGTCGATGGCACCAAGCCCGACCTCGAGAACCACTGCCCGAAGGGATCGATCGTCGGACGCGCGCGGGCCGTGTCGCCGCTGCTGAAGGCTCCGGTGGCGGGGAACGTGTATTTCGTCAAGAACGTCCGCATCGACCCCAGGACGGGGAATCAGATCCGCACGCTGCCGATGATCGTCGTCGCGCTGCGCGGCGAGATCGCGGTCAACCTCCGCGGCCTGTCCTCGACGACCCGCGGCGGCCAGCTCGTCAACACCTTCAACCAGGTCCCAGACGCGCCGATCAGCCAGTTCAACCTCAACATCAAGGGCGGCAAGACAGGCATCCTCACAGTCACCCGCACCAGGGCCTCGCGGATCAACCTCTGCAAAGCTCCGCGCAGCCACAAAGCAGACGTCGACATGGACGGCCACAACGGCAAACGCCGCGACTTCACCACCACCGTCAAGACACCATGCGCGAAGAAGAAGAAGGCGGCCAAGCGCAAGACAGCCGCCAAGCGCAGGGCAGCAGTTCAACGGCAGCGTGACTGACAAGGGGCGGAGGGGCGCGCGCTATCGTCCGCGCCTCCCCCTATGGAAGGCAAGCCATGATCAAGCGCGTTGCGCTGCTGGTCGTGGCCCTGCTGATTGCCGGCTCTGTCGTTGCCGGATGCGGTGACGACGGCGACCAGGACAGCAGGGGCGCGGCCACGGCGACCCAATCGACTCCGAACGAAGCCGGCTCCGCGACCGACGAGGCTTCGGGCGGCTCTGGCGGTCGGGCCGCCGGCGCCGACAGCTCCGAGCCCGCGGACGAGGGCGACGACTCGAGCTCGGACGACGACGCTTCGGCTCAGAGCGGCTCTGCGCCAGCGGCCGAGCCGCTGAGCGTGGACCAAACATCCAAGGCCTGCGAGGAGAACGCCGAGTCGGCCGAGCGGCTGCCGAAGAAGGCGCGCGAGCAGTTCGAGGAGATCTGCGACAAGGCGGCGGCCGGCGACGAGGAGGGTTTGCGCGAGTCCGTCCGCGACATCTGCCGGCAGATGGTCGAGAGCTCGCTCCCCGAGGACTCGCCTCAGCGCGACGAGGCGCTCGCCAACTGCGATCGCGCCACGGAGTAGCCGGACCTCCGCGGGAGGGCGCTCAGGGCTGCACGCCGGCGTCGCGGTAGGCCTCCGCGGCCTCGGCGAGCAGTCCGCGGTCGAGCAGGGTGACGGTCTGGCCGTCGAGCTCGAGCGTGGCGCCGTCGTGCGGCGGGTACCAGTAGGCGCGGATGCGGCGGGCGGTGAGGTCGGGCGGGTCGTCGAGGCGGACGGCGCGCAGCGCCTCGAACTCCTCGCGGGTCACGTAGCGGCCGTCGCCCTGCGGCGTGCGCGGCAGCTCGCGCCCGCCGGCCAGCTCGTCGGCGGTCCAGCGGAACAGCTCGAGCAGCTTGCGCTGGCTGCGGAAGTCGAGCGACAGCGCGGTCTCGCGCTCGCGGTCGAGCGGGAAGCGGTCGACTCGGACGAGGTCGCCGGTGTCGAGCTCGGCGTCGACGAAGTGCGCCGAGACGCCCCACTCGGGCCAGTCCTCGAGGATCGCGACGTTGTAGCCACCGAGGCCGCGCATGTCGGGCAGTGGGGCGGGATGGAAGTTCAGGCAGCCCTGCGCGCCCAGCTCGATCAACGGCGGGCGGATGCGCTTCCAGAACAGGAACGAAAAGACGGCGTCGACGCCCGCGAGGTCCACCTCTGCGCCCGCCGAGCCCTCGATCGCCGCATAGAGGTCGTCATCGGTCGTCAGCGGCAACCCGGCCCGTTCGGCCGCCAGGTCCAGCCGCTGACCCTCGGCGGCCTGCTCGTCGGCCGGTGGCACCACCACCGCCGCCACCTCCCAGCCGGTCGCCAGCAGGTGCTCCAGCGCTCCCACCGCGGAGCGCTTGTGCTTGCCCATGAAGATGCACTTCATTGGCGGCACCCTAGACCTCAGTCCGCATGTCGGCGGGACCGTTCGAGTGTGTCGATGTCGATCAGATCCTGGTCGCGGCCGGCCGCAGCCTTCATCGCGACCAGGTCGTCGAGGCCGGCGAACAGGGTGGGCTCGTCGATCGTCTCGATCTGTGGTTGGACGGCTCCCTCGCGCAGCCGGCGGTAGTCGCGGACACCCGCGACGTACTGCATGACGTCCAGGCGCCCGTAGCGCGTCCGCAGGATCCAGTTGCCGCCCAATTCGAGATTCTCCAAGTTCAGCTCGAGAATCTCTTCCGGCTGGAGATCTTCGAGCGCGGCCGGGGCAGCCTCGAGATCCTCGAGCGCACCCAACAGCCGCCGCAGGTTGACTTGACTTGGCTCCGGAACGATGTCGAGGTCCTTCGTGGCGCGGGCGACCGAGTGGGCGGCGAGGGAGAACCCGCCGATCACGACGAACTCGACGCCATGGCGGTGCAGGGTGCGCAGAATGTCTGGGGCTTTCAGCGGCGGCATCCGGCGCGACGTAGAGCCGTGGCTCGCGGAGCTCACCGGCGAAGCTCTCGACGCGGATCGATGCCGGTGAGGAACTCCGAGAGAGCTGCGGTCTCGGAGATCCGCTCGCCGACGGTGGTCTCCTCGAGCGCGGCTTGCAGCTCGGCGGTCGACTGGTTGCCCCTCGGCCCCGGGACGGCGGTCAACTCGAGCCGCTCGCCCATTGCGCGCAGTAGCTTCTCCAACGTCTCCACGCTCGGCGACACCTCCCCACGCTCGATGCGGCTGATGTGACGCTGACTAGTCAGGCAGCGGCGCGCCAGGCGTTGCTGGCTCAGCCCATGCCGTTGGCGCGCAGCACGCACAAGCTCTCCGACGTCGATGGCCATACCCTCATTCTAGGTCATAAATGACCTCAAGCCCGAATCTCTCGGCGTAGCGGGGCGCCGGCCGACAACGAGGCATACAGCGCCAGGGTCAGGCGAGCGGCCTCCTCCCAGGAGTAGGGCCCGGCCGCGGCCGCAGCGGCGCGGGCCTCCTGGGCGGCGCGAGCGCCGCGGTCGCCGACCAACTCCGCCAGCGCGGTCCGGAGTGCCGCGGCGTCCTCCGGGGGGACGGGGACGAGCGCCCGGTGGTCCTCCGCCACCTCGGCGAAGCCGCCGAGCGAGGAGGCGACGATCGCCTTGCCGAAGGCGAGCGCCGTGTAGAGGACGCCGGACTGGTCGATCTCGCGGTAGGGCAGCGCGACGACGTCGGCGCGGCGGAAGTAGGCGGGCAGCTCGTCCTCGGCGACGAAGCGGTCGACGAACCGGACGGTGCCGCCGCCGCGGGCGGCCGCCGCGCGCAGCGGCTCGACGTCCATCCACGGGCGGCCGACGATCCACAGCTCGGCGCCCTCGATGCCGGCGAAGGCCTCGACCAGGACGTCAACGCCCTTGTAGGGGCGCAGGACGCCGAAGGACAGGATCACCGGCTTGTCGACGGCGGCCAGCTCGGGCGGCAGGGGTTTCTCGTGGGGCTGTGACGCGAGGTAGTCGAACGCGCCGTGGGGGATCACGTGGACGTTCGCCGGGTCGGCGCCGTAGCGGCCGGCGATCTCCCGCGCGCCCGCGCGCGTGTGGACGACGATCGCGTCGACCGCCGCCGCGACGCGCCGGGCGCCCTCTTGGCGCAGACGGCCCGCGCCGCGGCGCAGCACGTTGTGCGACGTGAACACGCGCGGGACGCCGCGCGCCAGCAGCGCCGCGTCGAGCGCCTCGAGCGTCAACCACTGGTAGTGGACGACGTCGACCCCGCGTCCCCCGTCGCGCCGGTGGCGCAGCATGTCCGGCAGGTGCTCGGCGAGTCGCAGCGCGCGACGCGCGTAAGTCGAGCGGTTGCGCGCCATCGCTCGGCTGTAGTAGTCCTCGCGGACCACGACCCCGTCCTCCGGCGCGGGCGCGTCGTAGGTCGGCCGGCTCATCGAGATCTCCACCGTGGCGCCCGCGCGCGCGAGGGCCGCGGCCAGCGCGTGGTCGTAGGGCGGCGTGTAGGCCGGAGGGTCGACGAGCCGGACGCGCATCTGAGGAGGATTCTCGTCGCTTGCCGTCGCGCGCGCGTTACGCGCCTGTCGCAGAACCGCGGTTGCCTGTCGCAGCTCCTCGCTTCCGGTGCGCTGCATGTCCTTGGAGACACAGTCGATATCGGTGCAGCACGGTGCTACACTGATGCGGATGCCGACTTCTCATCCCCGTCACACGATCACCGAGACTCCGCCTGTGCGCGAGGTGCTCGACGAGCTGCGCGCTGCCCTTGGGCGCAACCGGATCGACTTCGCTGAGCTCGCCGTGCTCGGCGCGCGAACCAAGCTGCGTGAGCTACGCCAGGAGAGCCCGGAGGCTGCCGCGGCCCGCGCGCGACTGCTGCAGGAGCTCGACGACGGTGGGATCGAGATCGACGTCGCCGCGGCGGACGAGGTCAAGCGCCTCGGTCTGATCGTGGACGACGAGCCCTAGCCATGCTGCTGATCGACAACTCGGCCTGGGCGCGCTGGCGCAAGCCCGGGGCGCGAGCGCGGCTGAGGGCGGCAGTCGCCGCGAGGGAGATCGCGGTGTGCCTACCCTTCCTGCTCGAGGCGGGGTACTCGGCACGCTCTGGCGCCGACCACGAGGCTCTGATCGGCGACCTCGACCTGCTTCCTCGGGTGGAGCTCGGCCCGGACGTCGAGCGCCTCGCACTCCGAGCGCAGGGCGAGCTGGCCGCGGTCGGCCATCACCGCCTCTCGCCGACCGACCTGGTCCTGGCGGCCTGCGCTCACCATGCCGGCCACGGGGTCCTGCATTACGACCGCGACTACGACGTCATCGCGGCTCACACCTCACTCGAGTTCGCCAGCGAGTGGGTCGCACCCGCCGGCAGCCTCGCCTGAGTCGCCGCAAGTGGCGCTGCGAGCGCTGCGGCGCACCCCCGCGCTCGAATAGCGTTCCGCGGCGTGCAGTCGAGCCGCCTGGTCCGCGTGGTGTTCGCCTTGCTGGTGCTCGCGACCGCGGGGGCGTTCGTGCTGACGCAGGTGCTGAAGACCGAGATGCCGGTCGTGCTGCGCTTCTCGGTCGCGCCGATCTACTTCTCGCCGAACGGCGACGGGACGCGCGACCGGGTGCGGATCGGGTTCGACCTGTCCGAGCCGGCGGAGGTGTCGTTCTCGGTCATCGACATGGACGGCAACGAGGTGCGCGAGCTGGTCGACGACCGCGAGCTGCGCGGCGACGCCAGGCACCGCTTCGGCTGGGACGGACGCGACGACGACGGCGACGTGGTGCCCGACGGCACCTACCGGATGCGGGTGGTCAGGCGCAAGGAGGGGCGGCGGCTCGACTCGTTCAAGGAGATCGTGCTCGACACGACGCCGCCGCGGGTCGCGTTGCGGTCGGCCGAGCCGGGCGTCGTCGACCCGTCGAACGGGAGGCGGGTCGCCGTGACGGTTCGCTACCGCGGGCCGAGCACGCGCGGCCCCGAGTTCCGTGTCTGGCGCACCGACGACGGGCGGCCGCGGATCGTCGACCGCTTCCGCGGCGACGAGCGCCGCCGCGGCGTCTGGAACGGTCGCGTGATCAGCGGCGACTACGCCGTCGACGGCGACTACGCCTTCCAGGCGCGCGTACGCGACCGCGCCGGCAACGAGGCGCTCGCGCCGCCGGGCGTCCCGTCGGCCCGAACCGCGCGGTCGCACACCGGCGTCGCGGTACGGCGGCTCACGCTCGAGGGGCCGGGTGGCGTGGTCGCGGCGGGCGCGCTGGCGCGCCTGCGTGTCGGGCCCGACCCGCGACCGTTCGAGTGGGAGCTGACGCGGATCGGCTCGGGACGGGCGATCGAGCAGGGCCGCGGCCGTGGCGGCGCGCTGCGCGTGCGGCTGCCCGACGACGCGCGCAGCGGCGCCTACGTCGTTCGCGTGCGGTCTCGCGGCGTGAAGGAGTCGCGCGTTGCCGTGGGCGGCCGCCGGACCGGTCCCACCTACGTCGCCAGCTGGCCGGTCGTCGTCGCCGGCCTGCCGCCGCGTGGCGTCCCTGCCGACCGCCCGCGCCCGCTGGTGGTCCTGCCCGCGATCACCTGGCAGGGGCGCAACCGCTTCGACTCCGACGGCGACGGCTTCGCCGACACCCTCGCGGGCTCGCGCTCGATCCCGGCCGAGCGGCCCTATGCCGGCGGCCGCCTCCCCGCGGCGCTGCTGCGCGAGAGCGAGCCGCTGCTGAGCTTCCTCGATCGCGCCCGGCTCGCCTACGACCTGACGACCGACCTGTCGCTTTCGCGCGGCGAGGGGCCGGCGCTCGGCAACGCGCCGGGGATCGCGGTCGGCGGCAGCGCGACCTGGCTGCCGCGGCGACTGCGCGACCGCCTGCTCGGCGAGGTCGAGCGCGAGGGCAAGACGGTCGCGGTCTTCGGCGGCCAGTCGCTGCGCCGCTCGGTCGCGCTGATCGGCGACCGCCTGCGCGACCCCAGCCCGCCGCGCCCCGACGACCTGTTCGGCGAGCGGACGCGCTCGGAGCGCGTGGATCCGCCGGCGCCGCTGGCGGTCGAGCGCGACCGGCTGCGGCTGTTCTCCTCGATCGACAGCCTGTTCGGCGAGTTCAGCGCGATCGAGCGCTCGCTCTCGCTGCCCGACGAGGCTCGCCTGCTGTCGGCCGCCGGCCGCGACCCCGGCGAGCCGGCGTTCGTCGGCTACCGGCTCGGCAAGGGCGCCGTGATCCGCGCCGGCTCGCCGCAGTGGACGCGCCAGCTCGACGAGGCCGCGCTCGACGTCGAGGTGCCGCGGATCACCAAGCGGATCTGGCAGCTGCTCGGCGACCGCTGACAGCACGGCTCAGATAGGGCCGCCTTCGGCGGCATGCCCGCCGCGAGCGGCCCAGCGTCGCCTCTCGCCGGCCCGTCTGCCATCCTGCGGCCGGATGCGCCGTGCCCTCCTGATCATCGGCGCGCTCGCCGTCCTCGTCATGGCCGGCACGGGCGCGTACCTCTACCTGTCGGACGAGGATCCGCCGGAGAAGCGCGGCTCCGCGAAGGTCGAGTTCGACGAGGACGCCGGGCCGGAGAAGCCGACGCCGCCGCCGCGCAAGGAGATCGCGCTGCCGTGGCCGACCTTCGGCTACGACCTCCAGCGGACCAAGGTCGGCCCGTACGAGCACCGCCCGCCGTACGAGCGGATCTGGCGCGTCGACGCGCGCGACTCGCTCGAGTACCCGCCATCCGCCGCCTACGGCAACGTCTACGTCGCACAGCAGAAGGGCCTGTTCTTCGCGCTCGACGGGAGGACCGGCAAGCCGATCTTCAAGACGAAGAACTTCAAGCGCTGTGCCGCGTCCGCGCCGACGATCGCCAACAACACGATCTACCAGTCCTACATGGACTGGGTCGGCGACCTCACCAACCCGTGCCCGCAGGGCGCCGGCAACCCGACCGGCTTCCTGATCGCGATGAACGCTCGCACCGGCAGGCCGAAGTGGCGCTTCGACGCGCAGCCGATCGAGTCGTCGCCGCTGCTGCGCAACGGCAAGCTCTACGTCGGCTCCTGGGACGGGAACGTCTACGCGATCGATGCGCGCAACGGCAAGCAGGTGTGGGCCCACCAGACCGGCGACCGCGTCAACAACTCGGCCGCCTACCTCAAGGGGCGCATATTCATCGCCAACGACAGCGGCACCCTCTACGCGCTCAACGCCGGCACCGGCCGCGAGGCCTGGAGCGCCAGCGACGCGACCGAGTTCTTCTACGCCGCGCCCGTCGCCGCCTACGGCCGCATCTACATCGGCTCGACCGACGGCACGATGTACGCCTACGGAGCCAAGACCGGCAACCTGCTCTGGGCCAAGCCGCTCGGCACCTACATCTACGGCTCTGCCGCCGTCTACGACAAGAAGGTCTACGTCGGCACCTACGACGGCAGGTTCTACGCGCTCGACGCCGCCACGGGCGACACCGTCTGGCAGCGCGACATGCCCAGCTCGGTCCACGCCCCGCCGGCGATCCTCGACGGCCTCGTCTACGTCGCCACCTGCGCCACCTGCGGCTCCGCCGCCCAGCGCTACGTCAAGCAGGGCGTCGACTCGACCACCGCCTTCAACGCCCGGACCGGCAAGCAGGTCTGGCGCAACAACGCCGGCAAGTACGCCTCGCCGATCATCGCCGACCAGGACCGCGTCTACCTGACCGGTCGCAGCATGCTCTACGGCCTCAAGCCGGTGAAGGTCAAGCAGGCACGCAAAGCGCAGCAGCGGGCAGCCGCGGCGAAGCGCTAGCGCGACTGCCCGGGCTAGCCGCCGAGCGCGTGGGTCGCGACGATGCCGACCAGCGACGCCAGCACGCCCAACAGGCCCACGATCGACGCGATCATGCCGCGCAGCATCGTCCCGTGCAGCTGTCCGGGCTACTGCGACAGGCTGTGCGTCATTGCTCCGGGCGCGGGGTTGGCACGCGCTCGCAGGCGGCAACCGCCCCGGCGATGATCGCGCCGGTCATGGGCCAGACGAGGTAGTAGTTGTTGAAGGTGCGGCCGACGAAGAGCAGGACGAGGATCGAGACTGCGAAGGCGGCGGCGGCGGGCCAGAGCTGGCGGGCGCGCTGGACCTGGACGAGCAGGTAGGCGGTCAGCGGCAGCCAGGTGAGGAGGGCGATCAGCGCGAAGGGGTAGGCCCCGTCACGGTCGGCGAGGATGCCGGCGCGGACGAGCATCGCGGACAGGCCGTAGCCGACGATCTTGTAGGTGCCGGCGCCGAACTCGACCGTGTCCTCCCAGAAGGCGGTCGGATCGGCGGCGACGAACGGCAGGCAGGCGACGGCGACGATCGCGGCGAAGATGCCGCCGCAGCGCAGCAGCTCGCGGCCGGCGCCGGCGGCCAGCCGATCGCGCAGGGAGGGCGTGTCGCCGCCGGCGGTCTTCGCCGGCTCGCGGACGCCCGCTCCCTGCTTGACCGCCATCAGCGCCAGGAACGGGATCGCGACGACGGCGAACTGCTTGAACAGGACCGCCGCGGCGAGCGACGCGGCGGCCCAGCGGAAGCGTCCCCGCGTGGCGAGCGCGAACGCGAGGATCGTCAGCGTGAGGGCCGGAGCGTCGTTCTGCCCGAACCAGGCCGAGCGCACCGCGATCGGGTTGGCGACGACCAGCGCGCCGAGCGCGAGGCGCCACTCGAGCGGCCCGCGGAAGGCGAGCACCGCGAAGAAGCCGGCGAGCGTCATCAGCAGCACGAAGGTCCGGTAGTCGTCGAGCGGCGCGGGGACGGTGGCCTGCCAGGCGGCGGCGCTGATCGCCGTGCCGGGGAAGTAGGCGTAGTGGACGAGCGGGACCTCGCGCTCGCGGATCCGCTCCGAGGCCGAGCCGTCGAAGCTGTAGAAGCGCTCCATGCCGGAGAAGCGGTAGTCGTGGCCGTAGGGGCTCTCGCCGTCCAGGACGAGGTCGCCGGCGAGGTCGATCTGGAAGGTCGAGTCGTTGGTGAAGAACCAGGGCTCGGTCGCGTCGCGCAGGCCGACCTGCAGCAGCGTCGAGGGCAGCAGCAGCGCGAGCGCGACGCCGACGGCGATCGCCGTGCCGAGCCAGGCCGGCCGGTCGTGGCCCGGTCGGCGCAGCGCCCACACGGCGATCAGCGCCAGGGCGAGACCGGCGAGGAAGCACGCCGATCGGGCGATGCCGACGTCCCACTCCTCGCCGGCCGCACGCACGAGCGGCGCCAGGATCCCGGTCGGATCGACCGCGCCCGGCCTGAACGGCCAGGGATCCGAGCCGAGCTCCGGCAGGTTGATCGCGACGAGGCCGAGCAGCACGGCGAGCAGGCCCCAGAACCCCGCGGACGAGAGACGGCCCGACAGGCCGAGCGCCTCCGCCAGACCGCCGCGCTCGGCTGGATCGCCGGCGTTCAAGCCGTGGCCTCCGGCGTCGCCGGGCTCGTCGGAGGCGCCGGCGCCGCGTCCGGGTCGTCGACGACCACCTCGCCACGCCCGGTGCCGTCGTCGCGGCGCGGCCAGGTCAGGTAGCCGGCGCCGACGCCGAGGGTCAGCCAGGTCAGCGGGTCCTCGAGCAGGCCGGGGTAGAACAGCGACTGGACGAAGACCCCGAGCAGCACCGCGAGCAGCGTGAGCCCGACGCCCGGCTCGAGCCGCCAGACGGCGGTCAGCATGCGCACCGCCCCGAACAGCATCCAGGCGAGCAGCGCGACCCCGACGGCGCCGAGCTCGGCGAAGACGGTCAGCGGCGCGGTGTGCGACACGAAGTTGGGCGTCGGGCGGTCGCGCTCGGAGAGCCGGCGGCTGGCGTCGGGCTGCCCACCGATGGCGACGCCGATCGCCGGGTCGCGCTCGATCACGCGCACCGTCTCCTCGATGCGCTGCGAGCGGTCGGCGGTCTCGTTGCGCAGCGAATCGCCGCGGATCGGGACCGAGACGACGTAGCCGATCGCGAGCACAGCCACCAGCGCGAACGTTCCCACGACCGCCAGTCGGATCGGGCGCGTCCCGGTCAGCGCCGCGATCACCAGCGTCACGACGACCAGCGCGATCATGCTCGACTGCGAGTAGGAGACGAACAGCCCGGCCCAGAGCAGCACGACCAGTCCTGTCGCGAGCCGCGGCTCGATCCGCCGCAGCGCCATCAGCGCCAGCACGATGCCGAGCCCGACGACCAGGTGACGGCCGTAGAGGCTCGGATCGCCGAACAGCGACGTCACGCGGAAGAAGCTCGAGTTGGCGTTCGAGAGCGCGAGGTTCGGCGCGAAGAAGAACAGCTCGCGTGTCGCCGCCTGGAACAGGCCGATGACGGCGAACAGCGAAGCCATCGCGATCGCGACCGTCGCCAGCGCGCGCGGCATCCAGTCCGGGAACGGCGAGCGCGCCAGCGTGCCGAGCAGGACGGCGAACGGCAGCAGGAAGAAGACCAGCACCTCCACTCCCGCGCGCGGGTGGTCCGCCCAGACCAGTGAGACGCAGGCGAAGCCGAGCAGCGCGGCGGTCGGCAGGGCGAGCGAGCGCGGCAGCGCGCGAACCGGCAGCGTCCCCTGCTCGCGCGTGGCGAACGCGCGCCAGGCGAGCGCCAGCGCCCCGGCCGCGAGCACGAGGTAGAGCAGCAGCAGCCGGCCGAGCTCGCCGTCCTCGGCGAGCTGGATCGGGAAGCCGCCGTCGGCGAGCGTCAACGGCGGTCGCAGCGGCGCCGCGACGAGCAGCGCCAGCGGCAGCCAGGCAGGGTTGCGAACCAGCAGCGTCGCCGCCCCGGCGAGCACCGTCAGGCCGAGCACGGCGGCCACGATCCCGGGTCCGCTGGCGAGCGCGTCGAGGCGCCCGATTCCCGACGCCGAGTAGACCAGTCCCGCACCGCCGAGGCCGATCAGCGCCAGCCCGCCGACGACGATCGTGCGCCCGCGGCCGGCGAGCAGCGCCGCGACGCCGGCGGCCGCGACGACGCAGGCGATGTTGGCGAGATCGGGATGGTCCACGGGAATCGGTCCCGCCAGCGGCGGAGGGGGCGCAGGGAGCGTAGAAGAGCCGCGCCCTACGGTGCGATTCGCGCTCGCCGGTTGTACTCCTCGGCAGCCTCGCGAATGCCCTCGCCATGACCGGGGCTCAGCTCCTGGCGGGCGTGGAGGAGGTAGCGGCGCGGATCGTGACCCGGAAGCGCGAGCGCGGCCAGCGCGCGCTCGAGGTAGAAGACGACGCCGAGCGCCCGCGTCGCCAGGCGCGTCGCCGCGCCGTGGTGCTTGCGCATGTAGAGGTCGCGGTTGCGATGGAACTCGACGATTCGCCGCCGCGCGCGGCGCAGGTCGGTCGTCAGCTGGTCGTGATGGACCGCCTCGGCGGCAGGCACGTAGAGGATCCGCCAGCCAGCGTCGCGGAGGCGCTTGCAGAAGTCGGTCTCGTCGGAGTAGACGAAGAAGTCGGGGTCGAGGTAGCCGACCTCGGCGGCCGCCTCGCGCCGCACGAGCATCGCGCTCGACTGCGTCCAGCCGACGCGGCGGGTCCGGCGCCCGCCGCTCTGCTCGGTCACGAGCCGGTGCAGGAACAGCACTCCCGCGAGCGAGGCGACGACGCCCGGCAGCCGCCACGCGCAGGCCTTCTGCTCGCCCTCGGTCGACAGCAGCTGAGCGCCCGCGACCGCGGCGCGCGGGTCCTCCTCGAGCGCGCCGAACAGCGCCGCCGCGGCGCCCGCGCGCAGCTCCGAGTCCTCGTTGAGCAGCAGGCAGTAGCGCCCGCGCGCCGCCGCGAGCAGCATCGAGTCGTTCTCGGCCTTGCCGGCGCGTCGGTCGAGCGCGATCGTCCGCACATCGTGCGGGCTCTGCTCGACCGCGGCGAGCGAGCCGTCGTCGGAGCAGTTGTCGAGCACCAGTACCTCGCGCGTGAGCCCGGCCGGGTGGGTGCGGTCGATCGCGGCCAGGCAGGCGAGCAGGTACTCGCGGCCGTTGGTGTTGACGACGCAGTACGAGATGTCGACGTCGGTGGCGGTCGCCGTCGCGGAGAGCGGCGATTCGCCCGCGGGGCCGCCGGGAGCGGAGGCCGCGGTCAAGCGGCCTTCCTCGCCGCCGCCCGCTCGAGGACCCCTCGCAGCCGCTCGGCGAGCAGGTCGCGGTCGAACTCGCGCTCGGCGAGCGCACGCGCGTTGGCGCCGTAGCGGCGCGTCCGCTCGGGATCGTCGCGTAGCGACGCGACCTTCTCGGCCAGGTCCCGCGCATCGCCCGGCCGTGCGAAGACGCCGGCCTCGTGCTCCTCGACCAGCATCCGCTGCCAGCCGTCGGTGTTGACGATCGCCGCCCGTCCGGCGGCGAAGGTGTCGAAGAGCTTGTTCGGCGAGTTGGTCGCCAGGATCGGCACGTCCTTGAAGATCGTCATGCAGGCGTCGGACGCCGCCGCGAGTCGCGCGGCGGCGCGCTTGTCGCCGGCCGGGACGAAGACGACGTTGTCGAGGCCGCGGCGGCGGACGTCGACCTCGAGCGCCGCCCGGCGCTTGCCGTCCCCCTGGAGGACGAACGTCACCCGTCGCTCGCCGTCGGCCCGCGCGGGCTCGCCGCCCGCCTTCGTGGCACCGGCCTCGGCGCCCCGGACCGGGGCGGCCGGTCGCGCCGACGCGCCCGCGTCGAGCAGCGCCGCGGCCTCGACGACCTGGGTCAGGTCGTTGGCCTCGCCCATCGTGCCGAAGTAGGCGCAGACGAAGTCGTCGGCGGCCAGCCCCAGCGTCGCGCGCAGGTCGCCGGGGTCGAGCTCGGGCGAGAACAGGTCGAGGTCGGAGGCGTTGGGTATCAACGCGATCCGCTCCGGGTCGACGCCGGTCGCGACGATCCCGTCGCGGATTCCGGGAGAGAGGGCGACGATCTCGCTCGCCGCCCGATAGACGATCCGTTCGAGCCAGCGCGCAAGGCGCTGCGCTCGGGGCGAGCGCAGCGCCCCCATCTGGATCGGCGCCTCCGGCCACAGGTCGCGCACCTCGAAGACCAGCGGCGATCGCCAGCGGCGGGCGGCGACGATCGCCGGCAGCGCCATCGTCAGCGGCGGCGACGTCGCGAAGACGACGTCGGGGCGCGGCCCGCGCACCGCCGCGAGCGTCGCCGACAGCGCGAAGTGCGCGAAAGCCAGCAGTCGGCGCCCGTAGCCGACGCCGGTCGCGCGCACGTAGTCGCCGTAGCCGCCGCGCGCCTCGACCACGCGGATGCCGTCGATCTCGCGCCGCCCGCCGGCGCCCGCGGTGACCATCGTCACCTCGTGCCCCGCTTCCACCAGCCGTCGCGCGAACTCGTACGACCGCGTGCCGCCGCTGCCCTCGCGGGTCATGAAGAACTGGTGCAGATAGAGGACACGCACGTGAGCCGCCACCGTAACCGAGGGCGATCCGGGGCGGCTGCGCGCGACCCGTGCGTCTCGCGTGGAAGTCGTAACACGATGCATGGGCGGCCTGGCGGCGTCGCTGCTCGGCGTGGTCCTGACCGGCACGGCCGGCTGACCTCTCCGCGGCGCATATCCTCCCGCGCGTGAATCGCGCGCTCGACCTGCTGGTCGCCGGGCTGGCGCTGGTCGTCACCGCGCCGGTGCTGGGAGTCTGCGCGCTCGCGATCAAGCTCGACTCGCGCGGCCCGGTCTTCTACCGCCATCGTCGGGTAGGCCGTGACGGCGTCCCGTTCGAGCTGATCAAGCTGCGCACGATGGTGGTCGGCGCCGAGCACACCGGCGCGGGCCTCTACATCGAGACCGCGGACGCGCGGATCACACGTGTCGGTCGCCTGCTGCGCCGCTTCTCGCTCGACGAGCTGCCGAACCTGCTCAACGTGCTGCGCGGCGACCTGGCGATCGTCGGCCCGCGACCGACCGTCCAGGTCCAGGTCGACCGCTACACGCCGCACCAGCGCCGCCGGCTGGAGGTCAAGCCGGGCATCACCGGCTGGGCCCAGGTCAACGGCCGCGCGTCGCTCTCCTGGCCCGAGCGGATCGAGCTCGACGTCTGGTACGTCGACAACCGCTCGCTCGCCCTCGACCTGCGCATCCTGGCCCGCACGGCCCGCATGCTGATCACCGGCCACGGCCTCTACAGCAGCGATCTCACGCAGGGCTGGGACGCGAATCCCGACTCGCCGGCAGACGCGCCGCCGGCCGGCGACCCGCCGCTAGCGTGAGCGAGGCCCGGCGGGCACCGTAACCGCGGGCCTCGCCCCGCCGCGAACCGCTCGAGCGGCGCGACCGACGCGCGCGACGTACTTGTCCGTCGCGCCGCGCGCGTTGTGGGCGTCGGCCTTCGTCGCCACGTAGAAGCGGTAGGCGCCGGTACCGGCGGGCACGAAGGAGCCGCGGAAGGCGCCGTTGCGGGTCGTTCGCAGGACCTTGACGCCGACGTTGCGGTAGCGACCGCGGCGGCGCAGCTGGAGCACCTGGTAGACGCGCGCCTTGCGCGGCCTGACGGTGCCCTTCAGCTTCACCGGAGCCCGCGCGGCCGCGTGTCGCGGCGGGCGACGCAGCTTGACGAGCGCCCGTACCGCGAGCGTCAGGACCGGCGTCACCGAGGAGCGCAGCTCGCCCGCGCCGGCGAAGCGGACACGCAGCGGGCGCGTGACCTTCGGCTTGACGATCGCGCCGAAGGAGCCGTCGCCCGCGGTGGTCGGAGTCGAAGAGGTCCGCCAGACGCCGTTCACCTTCGCCTGGACGGTCAGTGGCTGGCCGCCGACCGCGACGCCGGTGTTGGTCGTCAGGCGTCCGGAGAGCGTGGCGCTGTCGCCGTAGTCGATCGTCGAGCGCGACGCGTCGAGCTGTGCGGCGACGCTCGTCGCCGTGCCTCGCGGAGCCACGCCGCCGACCAGCGAGCGCAGGTCGTCGAGCTGGGCGTAGAGGGCGCCGCCGGGGCACTCCGTGGCGTTGGTGTCGCGGTGGCCGAGCACGCGCGGGACGCGGACGCTGGCGTCGGCGCCATGGCGGTTGGTGCCGCCGCCGGCGCTCTTCATCTCCGCGATGCCCGAGGTCGGGTAGCCGTGCAGCGGCAGCTTCCAGCGGATCAGGCGCGCCATCGCCTCGAGCGCCTCCTGGCTCTGCGGCACGTCGCTGAAGGTGCCGATGTTGGCGATCCCGGTCGAGTAGGAGTTGAAGCCCTCGGCTTGGGCGCCGACCACGGCGGCGCCGACGCCGCCCGCCCGGCCCTCGTAGAGGGTGCCGAAGCGGTCGACGAGGAAGTTGTAGCCGACGTCGTTCCAGCCGTTGGTGTTGCGGTGGTAGCGGCAGATGCCGAGGACCACCTGTGGCGCCTCGGCGCGACTGTAGTCGTTGATGTTGACGGTGTGGTGGACGTACGCGGCGCGGACCTCGCCGTAGATCGGACTGGTCCGCGGCGTGCAGTCGTCGCCGGCCCAGCTGGCGCGCGACACCATCTCCGGCTGGTCCTCCTGGGCTCCGGCGAGATCGGCGCTCAACGCGCCGGCGATCGTCGTGACCGCGGTGTTGACGACACCGCGCAGCGCGGCCTGGAGGCGGTCGGCGGCGGTCGCCGTGCCGTCGGTGTTGACGAAGTGCAGCCGCGCGCCGGCCAGCCGCTCGGACGACCGGTACTGGACCCAGTCGGCCTCGCCCGCCCAGACGGGGTTCGACATCCCGGCCGCCGCGGCCTCGTCGCTGTTCGGGTCTGGGCCGTCCTCGGCGTGGGCGTCGACCGGCGCCCAGCGCGACCACTCGCCGTCGTCGGTGCGCGTCCGCAACGCGAGCGCCGGCTCGTCGTGGCGGTGCTCGGCGCGCTGCCGCTCACCGGCCCCGGACCAGGTCAGCCCGACGAGGTTGAACCGCTTCGGCGCCTCGATCGGCTCCGACACGATCCCGTCGCGCGGCTCCGGATCGCCGAGCACCCCCTGCCCGGCGACCGAGAAGTCGACCGGCTCGGGGCGGTAGGGCTTGGTCGAGAGCGCCGGCGCCGCCACCGTCCCCAGCGCGACGACGGTCGCTATCGCTGCAACGGCTAGCGGGCGTCCCATCCCCTCATCGAACACGACCCGGCGGCGTCAGTTTCGGCGCTGCAACACGGCGTGCACGCACGCGGAGGCTAAGGCACGGGCTCCGGGCCACGACTGCGGTTCTCGTCCTTGAAGGACTCGATCGCCGTGAAGATCTCGTCGTTGTACCTCGGGCAGCCCAGCAGCTGGCCGGTGCCGTTGGGCTCCGGGTCGCGGTTCCAGGCGGTGGCGGCGACCTGATAGGTCATGCCGGTCGTGTCCGGGACGAGGACCATCTGGTAGCTGTCGTCGTCGAAGTACTTCTTCAGCGCGGCGCGGTCGTCGGCCGGAAGGCTCCTCTTGAACCAGATGACGATCCGGCCGTGCTCGAGCGTGTGCACGAGCTCCTTGACGTCCGGCGGATCCTCGTAGGCGCCATCCTCGGCGGGCACCTGGTGGTGCCGGCCGGAGGTCGGCGGCTTCGACGCGTACTTGACGGTTTGATTGAGGTCTGCCAGGTGGTCGCGGCTCTTCGCCAGGAAGCTCTCGGTCTCGCAGCCGGCGGCCTTCGCCGCAGCCGCGACCGGGACGTCGTCCTTCGGCTCCGGGTAGCTGCCACCGCCGGGCAGCACGTCGCCCGACGCCGAGCTGCTGCCACCGCCGCCACCGGCAAGCAGCGCGATCGCGACGATCGCCGCGACGACCACGATCGCGCCGCCCACGCCGTAGCCGATCAGCTGCTTGCGGCGCTGCTCCGCCTTCACGGCGGCTTCGCGCTGCTCGCGCTCCTTGCGCAGCTGTTCCTTCTGGTCTTTCCGGCTCGCCATTCGCGTCCGAACACTAGTGGGCGAGCACGGAGCGTGCCACCCTATGCCGGGGGGCGCCGCGCGGCCCTGCCACGCGCGCCGTTGCGACTGGCGCGCTGGCGGCGTCGCTGCTGGGCGCGTCGCTTGGGCGGCGAAGCCCAGCAGCCGTCGACGAAGCTTGCGATCTCGGCGGTCAGCCGCTCGGGGGAGACGCGCAGCTCGACGATCGAGGACGCGTCGACCAGCTTCGCGTTCGGCATCTCATGGACGAGCATGTCCGCATCCGAGAAGGGATGGATCGGATCGCGCGGATGACCGATCACCAGCGTCGGCGGCGCCAGCGTCCGCCGGACCTCGCGCGGCGGCGCGACGCGGCCGAAGAACAGGCCCTGGAGGACGGAGGCCGATGGCTTCGGCTCCTGGCTGATCCAGTCGAGCAGCATCGTGCCGAGCAGCGGCCCGCGGCGCGGGATCAGCCGCGCGACACGGCTCAGCGGTCGCGCGACCGGCGCGCCGAAGGTCAGCGAGATCAGCAGCGGCGTGAAGCCGATCGCGCAGCCGAGCAGCGCGTTGTCGAGCACCGGCATCTCGACCAGCAGCCCCTTGACGCGCGACTGGTCGCGCGCGGTGGCCTCGAGCGCGCTGTTCGCGCCGAGCGACGTGCCGCCGAGCACGGCCTGCTCGATGCCGAGGTGGTCGAGCAGCCCGATCGCCTGACCGCCGAAGCTCGTCATCGAGTACTCCCACATCTCCTCCGGACGGTCGGAGTCGCCGTGGCCGAGCAGGTCGAGGCAGAGGACGCGATGACCTCGACCGGCGAGCTCCTCGGCGAGCGGCTGGTGCATCTTGCGGCTGAAGAGCAGCCCTGGCATCAGCACGATCGGCCGCGCGCCATCGCCGTACTCGTCGTAGACGAGCTCGTGGCCGTCGTGCACGAAGCTGCGGGTCCGCGGCGCCATCCCCGTGTGAGGCTACGCCTCGGCGCCGCGCGGCTCGCCCTCGGCGGCCTCGCCGATGCCGAAGCGGTCGTGCAGCCGGCGCAGCGGCTTCGGCGCCCACCAGTTCCACTCGCCGAGCAGCTCCATCAGCGAGGGCACCAGCAGCGCCCGGATGATCGTCGCGTCGAGCAGCACCGCGAGCGCGGTTCCGAGCCCGTTCTGCTTGATGAAGACGATCTCCGACGTCGCGAAGGCGCCGATCGCGATCGCGAACAGCACCGCAGCCGCGGTGACGATCCGACCGGTTCGCTCGAGTCCGATCGCGACGCTGTCGGCATTCGACGCCCCGGCGTCGCGCGCCTCCTTGATCCGCGACAGCAGGAAGACGGCATAGTCGGTCGAGAGACCGAAGGCGAGCGCGAACAGCAGCACGGGCATCGTCTGCTCGAGCCCACCCTGGCTGGTGTAGTCCAGCAGCCCCTCGAGCCGACCGTCCTGGAAGACGAAGACCAGGATCCCGAACACCGCGCTGAGGTTGAGCACGTTCATCGCCAGCGCCTTGACCGGCAGCACGAGCGAGCCGGTCATCAGGAACAGGATCAGCAGCGTCGCGATCACGACGATCGCGACGGCGACGGGCAGGTGATCGACGAGGCTGCTCTGGAAGTCGATGAAGTCGGCTGTGGCGCCGGTGACCTGGAACGTGCTGCCCGGTAGGGGCTCGATGTCGCGGATCTGTCGCACGGTCTCCTGGCTGGCGTCGGAGATGTGCGGGCTCTTGGAGAACGCTTGCAGGAGCGTGTCGCCGTTCTCGAGCGCCGTGGGCCCGTCGACGTCGGCGACGCCGGGGATCTTCAGGATCTCCGCACGCAGCACCAGTCCCTCGACCTCGTCGACGCCCTTGGCCAGCACGTCGATCGGCGTGTCGCGGAACGGGGGGAAGTCGGCCCGCAGGATGTCGTCGACCTGGCGCGCGCTGCGGTCCTGTGGCAGTACCTGGGCGTCGACTGACGTGAACTCGATCGACCAGAACGGAATTCCCAGCGTCAGCATCAAGACCGTCGCGGCGATCGCGATCCGGCCCGGGAAGCGCTGCACGAAGCGCGAGAGCCGGTACCAGACGCCGGCGCTGTCAGGCCGCGCGTCGGCCTCGGCGCGGCGCTGGAGGAACTTCGGCGCGCCGGCGTTTACGCGGTTGCCGAGCAGCGCCAGAACCGCCGGCAGCACGACCAGTGCGACGACCGCGGCGAGCAGCGCGACGGCGGCTCCGCCGAGCCCCATCGAGTAGAGGAAGCGCTGCGGGAATACCAGCAGCGAGGCGAGCGCCGCGGCGACCGTCAACGAGCTGAACAGCACCGTTCGTCCGGCGGTCGCCATCGTCCGCCGCATCGCCGGCAGGCCCGGCCCGTCCTTGGCGATCTCCTCCCGATAGCGCGAGACGACGAACAGCGAGTAGTCGATCGCCAAGCCAAGTCCCAGGCCGGTCGTCAGGTTGAGCGCGAAGATCGATATCGAGCCGAGCTCGGAGGCGATGCTCAGCGTCAGGAAGGTGCCGACGATCGCCAGCCCGCCGACCAGCAGCGGCAATGCCGCCGCGACGAGGCTGCGGAAGAACAGCAGCGACAGCAGGAACAACAGCGGGAAGGCGAGCATCTCGGCACGCTGGAGATCGGCCTCGACCTGGTCGTTGACCTGGGCCTGAGCGAGCGCCGGCCCGCCGACCTTGATCCCGGGCCTGCCGGCGAGGTCGTCGGCGACCCGCTCGGCCGCCTCCTGCCAGTGCTTGTCGTCGGTCGCCTTCAGCGCGACGGTGACGTACTGCGACTGACCGTCGTTGGCGAAGAATTCGCGCCGCTTCGTGACATTGTCGTAGCCGTAGACGGCCGCGACCTCGGGATCGCGCTCGAGCTCGGCCTCTATCCGTCGGACGCGCTGCTTGGTCGCGACAGTCTCGATCGGTCCGTCGATCAGCACCACCAGGCTGGTGTCGCGGTGACCGGCCTCGCGCAGCTGCTCGGCTGCCTTGTAGGTCTCGGTGTCGGGGTCGTCGGCCCCGTAGGGGTCGAGCTTGTCGGCCACCCCTCCGCCGATCGCTCCGGCGATCGCGAAGAACAGGATCGCCAGGGCGACGACCAGCTTGCCACGGCGGTCCGCTAGGCGTGCGAGTGCGTCGAGCATCGTTCAGCTCCCTCCGGCGGTGACTCTATCTCTTTCGGTCGTCGTTCGAGGCGGCCGCGGAGCTCGACCGCATGTCGTGCGAGCGCGTCAGCTCGCGCGCGGGTTCTGGATCGGCGTCAGCGTCGCCTCGATCCGCTCGCGCAGCGGCTCGAGCTTCGGTGGCAGGACGAGCTTCTCGCCGAGGTGGGCGAGATCCTCGTCGGCGTCGAAGCCGGGGCCGAGGGTCGCGATCTCGAAGAGGACGCCGGAGGGCTCGCGGAAGTAGATCGACCTGAACCAGAAGCGGTCGATGATCTCGGTCGCCCGCGCCCCGCTGGCGAGCACGCGCTCGCGCCAGGCCGCGTGGTCGTCCATCGTCGACGCCCAGGCGATGTGGTGCACGGTGCCGGCGCCCTCCTGTCCCGGCTCCGCCGGTGGCTCGTCGTAGATCCAGACGCCGCCGCGGTCGGCGCCGCGCACCTCATAGGCGCGGACGGCTCCCATGTCGCCGGGGTGCCCGGGGTCGTCGTCGATCGGCGTGAAGCCCAGCTGCTGCTCGATCAGCTCCGTGCTGGCGGCCGGGTCGCTCGCGTATGCGCGCGCGGCGTGGAAGCCCTGCAGCGCGAGCTCGCGCGGCACCTCCGGGTGGTCGGCGATCAGCGGCGAGTCGGGGACGTCGACGACGAGCAGCTCGTGGCCCAGGCCCTCGAAATCGGCGAAGCCCAGCGATCCGTCGCCGCGGACGGTCTGGATGCCCTCCGCCGCGAGGCGACCGGTCCAGAAGTCGAGCGCCTCCTGAGAGGCGACGCGCCAGACGATCGTGTGGACCATCCCCGCGCCCGCGCGGCCGGGCGCGGCGCCGGGGAACTCGAAGAAGGTGACGTCGGCGCCCGGGCTGCCCTGCTCGTCGGCGTAGAAGAGGTGGTAGACCGACGGCTGGTCCTGGTTGACCGTCTTCTTGACCAGCCGCAGCCCCAGCACGCGCGCGTAGAAGTCGACGTTGCGCGGCGCGTCGCCGGTGATTGCCGTTATGTGATGGATGCCCTCGAGTCGCATGGGGATGAATCTAGCCCGCGCGACTCGAGGCGACCACGCGGCCGCGGAAGGCTTACGGGCCGAGGCGGAACGGCGGGTAGCGGTCCGTCGTCAGCAGGAACGCGTACGCCGACACCCGCAGGAACCAGCGCTGGACGCCGACGACGTAGTCGAACAGCGCGCGCGGGTAGCGGCCGGTGAAGAGGATCGCGAACCAGGCGACGACGACCGCGACGAACAGCCCGATCCAGAGGAAGAACAGCACGACGTAGTGCGGGATCGCCAGCAGCCACTTGACGATCGGCATGCCGCGCATCAGCTCGGTCTCGGCGTTCGGGTAGCGGATCTCGAGGCGCAGCGACTGCCGCTCGTCGGTCGACGGGTACTTGTCGTCGAGCAGCGTGAGGTAGATGTGCACTCGGCTGGTGAAGCGCGCCAGCTCCTGGTTCCAGTCGAACCACCAGCGCGGGTACTTCTTGCGGAAGAGGATCATCAGCAACGGCCCGCCGAACAGGAAGCCGCCGGCCGCGGCGCCGTAGGAGGCGTAGTCGCCGCCGGAGCCGTAGCCGGCGCCCGAGACGGCGGCGAGCACGATCGCGATCGGAATGATCGTGAACAGCCGGAAGAACGTCGTCAGCCGGTTCAGCGAACGGTCGGGGTACTCGACGTCGTACTGGACGGGATAGTCGCTGGACGGTGGGGCGGGGTCGCCTTGCGTCGGGTACGGACCGGTCATCGCTTCCTCCTCGGAACGCTCGCCTGCCGTTTGGAAGGGTTCGCCTTCGCGGCCGGGGATCCTGCCGGCCACGCGTCGACGGCGAGTGTCGCGGCTATGACTGTCCGTCGCCCGGCAGCTTGACGACGGTGACGAAGAAGTTGTCGATCTGGCGCACGACGTCGATGAAGCGCTCGAAGTCGACCGGCTTGGTCACGTACGCGTTGGCGTGCAGCTTGTAGCTGCGCAGCACGTCCTCCTCGGCCTGCGACGTCGTGAGGACGACGACGGGGATCGAGCGCAGGTCCTCGTCGCTCTTGATCTCGGCAAGCACCTCGCGGCCGTCCTTGCGCGGCAGGTTGAGGTCGAGCAGGATCAGGTCGGGCCGCTGCGCGCCGGCGTGCTCGCCCTCGCGACGCAGGAAGTCGAGCGCCTGGACGCCGTCGGTGACGCAGGTCAGCCGGTTGCGCACCTTGTTGTCCTCGAACGCCTCGCGAATCATCAGCGTGTCGCCCGGATCGTCCTCGACGAGCAGGACGTCGATCGACTTGGCGTTCACTGGCGGTGGGGAAGTCATCGGCTCTCCTCGAGTGCGGGCAGTGTGAGGCGGAAGGTCGTACCGGGACCGTCGCTGGGCTCCAGCCAGATCCGCCCCCCATGGTGCTCGACGATCTTGCGACACATCGCCAGCCCGATCCCGGTGCCAGCGTACTCGTCCTTGGGATGTAGGCGCTGGAAGATCACGAAGACCCGGTCGGCGTACGCCGCGTCGATCCCGATGCCGTTGTCCGTGCAGGAGATCAGCCATCGGTCGCCGTCGCGCTCGGCGGCGATCCGGATCTCGGGTGGGGCGTCGGAGCGGAACTTGATCGCGTTGCCGATCAGGTTCTGGAAGACCAGCGTTAGCAGCGACGCGTCACCGCGCACGACCGGCAGCGCGCCCACGTCGACGGTCGCGTTCGAGTCGCCGATGGTCGCGTCGAGGTCGGCGAGCGCGCGCTGAACGGTCTCGCCGAGATCGATCGGGACGAGGTCGCCGGCGGAACGTCCGACGCGCGAGAACGCGAGCAGGTCGTTGATCAGCTGCTGCATCCGCTTGGCGCCGTCGACGGCGAATTCGATGTACTGGTCGGCGCGCTCGTCGAGCTGGCCCTTGTAGCGCTGCTCGAGCAGCTGGCAGAAGCTCGCGACCTTGCGCAGCGGCTCCTGCAGGTCGTGCGACGCGACGTAGGCGAACTGCTCGAGCTCGGCGTTCGAGCGCTCGAGGTCGCGGGCCTGGGCGTCGAGCTGCTCGTGCGCCTCGCGCACCGTCGACAGCTCCTCGACGATCCGCTTGCGCATCGAGTCGATGTCGTCCGCGAGTCCGGCGATGTCGCGCGGCCCTGTGCCGCGCACCGGCGCGGCGAACTGGCCCGAGGCGACGCGCCGCACTCGGCGCGCGAGCGTCTCGATCGGCAGGGTGACGGTCCGGCGCAACATGATCCGCGTCGTGACGAGAGCCACGAGCACGATCAGCGCGATCGCGCCGAACGCGACGGACAGGAAGGTGGCGGCGTCGGCGAAGTCCTCGCGACCGTTCGCACGCACGGCGGCGAGGTCGCTCTCCTGGCGATCGAGGGCGCGGCGCAGATCCTCGAACAGGCGCCGCCCGCGCTCGACGCCGGCGCCGCCGATCGCGCCCGGGCCCTCCTCCCGCACGCGGGCGATCGTCGGCCGCGCGTAGCGGTCGCGCCACGCCCGGGCCCGGCGTTCCACCGCGGCGAGATTGGCCGAGATATCGTCGATCGCGATCTCGTCGACTTGCTCGCGCAGCTCGCCCAGCGCGCGCTCCTCCTCGACACGGCCGGCTCGGTACGGTGCGAGGAAGGCGCGCTCTCCGGCCAGCACGTAGCCGCGCACGCCGGTCTCCTCGTTGATCAACGCGTTGGTCAGCCGCTGCGCTTCGAGCGCGGACGGGTCGAGCTGGTCGACGACGAGGTCGCGCTGGTCGGCGAGGCGGACGACCGCCAGCGCGCCGATGGCGATGCCGGCGAGCGTCACGACGCCGAGAGCGATCGTCGCGATCGAGAACCACTGGTTGACGCGGAAGCGGCTGCGCTGGCTCCGCCGGCCGTCCGAAACCGGCGCCATCGGCGGACGCTCGTCGCTCACGCCGGCGCGCCGGAGCTCGACAGCAGCAGCACCGCGAGGTCGTCGGTCAGCGGCTCGCCGTTGAGCTCCTCGACCTCGGCGATCAGCCGGTCGATCAGCGCCTGCGCGTCGTCGGGCCAGGCGGTCGTCGTCGCGAGCTGGCGCTCGATCATCGAGACCAGGCGCTCCTCGCCGAGCCGCTCGTGGCCGGCGCCGATCTTGCCCTCGACCAACCCGTCGGTGTAGAGCAGCAGCGACCAGGGGCCTCTGAGCTCGGCCTGTGCCGCCGGCCACTCGCTCTGCTCCAATATCCCGAGTGGCGGCGCGCCGCTCGGGACGTCGATCACCGACACGCCGCCGCGATCGATCAGGATCGGCGCCTGGTGGCCCGCCGAGCGGATGCTCGCCGCGCTGCGGTCGGGCGCGATCTCGAGCGTGCAGAGCGTGGCGAAGACATCGGGCTCGTGGCGCTCGTGGGGCAGCATCCGGTGCAGCGTCGCCATCACCTCGTGGGGCGGACGGCCGGCCAGCGTCAGCGCGCGCCAGGCCGCGCGCAGGCACGCGCCCAGCGCGGCCTCGTCGGGCCCGTGGCCGCAGACGTCGCCGATCATCAGGTGGACGCGTCCGTCGTCGAGCTCGACGGCGTCGTAGAAGTCGCCGCCGAGCAGCGCGCGCCGACGTCCGGGACGGTAGTCCGCGGTCAGCCGCAGACGGCTGTCCTCGATCAGCGCGGTCGGCAGCAGGCCGCGCTCGAGGCGGGCATTCTCACGTGCTTGCAGGCGAGCCTCGAGCAGCTCGTGCTCCGACAGCTCGGCACGGCGGCGCTCGATCGCGTAGCGGACCGCCCGCGCGAGCACCTCGGGCTCGACCCGCCCCTTGACGAGGTAGTCGTGGGCGCCCGCTCCGAGCGCCTCGATGCCGAGCTGCTCGTCGTCGCGGCCGGTTATCACCACGACGGCGATCGTCGGCGCTCCCGCGCGCAGTCGCCGGACGCCGTCGAGGCCGGTCGCGTCGGGCAGGCCCAGGTCGAGCAGCGCGCATGCGATGCCGTCGGGCAGCCGCTCGACCGCGTCGGTCAGCGTCCGCACCTCGCGCAGTCCGAGATCGGGGGCGGCCTCGGCGAGCGCCTCGCGGATCAGCAGGGCGTCGCCGGGGTCGTCCTCGATCAGCAGCACGGTCGGCGGGCTGCCCGCACCGCCTACCCCGGCCCACCCGGTGTTCAGCGCGGCCTCCTCCAGTTGTCGTTCCCCCTTGCGATGCGGCGAGCATAACGCCGCCCGCACTGCGCGACGGAGCGTCGCGCCGTGGCCAGGACGCCTGGGTCAGCCCCGGCGGCCGGCGCCGACCGCTCGGCGTTCGTCTGCGGGCTGACGCTCTCGAACTACGGCTGCGCGGCCTGCGCCTGGCCCTCCGGGCCGGAGGGAGTGAGCGACTGGATCGGAACGTTGGAGGCGAGATCGCGCGAAGGCTCGGGCTCGAGATCGCTCGGAATCGCCTCGGGCTCGCTCGACGTGGGTGGCCCTGTGGCGTCCATGACCTTCGGCCGGCCGGGCCCCACGAACATCACCACGCGACGCATCCCCTGCTCCTTCGCTCGCTCCCGTCGCGTTCGTACCCAGAAGCCCCGAGTTCAAACACCTCGATCGGGGGCTCGGTCGCCGGCCAGCGCCGCCGCGGCGATGGCGAGCGCCACCTCGGCGCGCGAGCGCAGCGAGTCGGCGAGGACGTACTCGTCGGAGGCGTGAGCACCCCCGCCGCGCGGGCCGAGGCCGTCGATCGTCAGCGGGATCGCGGTGGCGAAGTGGCTGGCGTCGCTGGCGCCGCCGCGACCGGCGGCGACGATCGGGCGGCCGAGTCGCGCGCCCGCGGCGCCGAGCAGCGGCGCGGTGACGGCGCGCGCGTCCATCGCCGGCCAGCGACGGATGAACTCCGCGCTCAACCGCGCTCCGCCGACCTCGTCGGGCAGCAGCGCGCGCACCTCGTCGAAGGCGGCGGTGCGGCTCGCGCGCAGGTCGCAGAACAGCTCCCCGTCGCCCGGGACGACGTTGAAGGCGTCGCCGGAGCGCATGATCGTCGGCACCGCGGTCAGCTCGTCCGGCCCGCCGGGGTCGTTGGCGCCGGCGACCGCCTGCGCCGCGACGGCGAGCGCGAGCAGCGCGTTGCGGCCGCGCTCGGGCGCCGCGCCCGAGTGGGCCGAGCGGCCGGCGGCGCGCACGCGCAGCGTCGCCGCCGCCTTGCGGCGCACGATCACCGCCTCCTCGCCGTCCGGCGTGCGCTGGCCGGCCTCGAAGCAGAGGCAGGCGTTCCAGCCGGCGAACGCCTCCACGTGGGCGAACGGCGCCGAGCGCCACTCCTCGTCGGTGACGAGCAGCAGCGCGACCTCGGCATAGTCGACCGTTCGCGGGGCGAGGGCGCGCAGGACGCCCAGCGCCAGCACGTCGCCGCCCTTCATGTCGACCGTGCCCGATCCGACGAGCCGCTCGCCGTCGCGCTCGAGCGGGCGGTGGCTGGCATGGCCGATCACCGTGTCGAGGTGGCCGAGCAGCAGCAGCCGTCGCTCGCCGCTCCCGGACAGGCGCAGCACCACGTCGTCGGCGTGGCCCGGCGTCGAGCACGGCCGGCGCTCGATCTCGGCCTCGGTCGGCGCGAGCGCGCCGACCAGCGCGACGCACTCCTCGGCGCCGTCGACGTCGCCCGACGGCGACGACACCGCGACCAGCGCCTCGAGGTCGCGCTCGGCGCGCGCCACGATTCGCTCGACCTCGTCGCTCACCCAGGCGTCCATCGCCGAGACCATACGGCCGCCCTGCGATTCGATGCAGGATCGGCATCGCCTGGACGACCCGATCCTGCATCGGGCGGCTGGGGGACGCCGGCTAGGCGCGGTCGTCGAGCGGTTGCGCCTCGAGCGGCTCGTACTCGATCGGCTGGCGCGGGCGGCGGCTGCCCGGCTCGCGACCCGGCGGCTGCGAAGGAGTCGGGAGGTCGAGCGCGAGCGGGATCGGCAGCGTCGCCGCGTGCTTGGCGGTCAGGTCGACGGGCTCCTCCCAGTGGGTCAGGTGGACTCCCGACCCTCGCTGCACGCGATAGGTCGCCTCCTGGGCCAGCACCTCGACCTGCAGCAGCGTCCCGCGCAGCTCCAGCTTGAAGCTCAGCCGGTCGATCCCCTCGGGCAGGCGCGGCTTGAACAGCAGCTTGCCGAACTGCTCGCGCAGTCCGCCGAAGCCGGCGACCATCGCGATCACCGCTCCGGCCAGCGATGCCATGTGCAGCCCGTCGCCGGTGTTGCGCTCGAGGTCGGCGATGTCCATGTGCGAGGCCTCGTAGAGGTAGTCCTTGGCCAGCTCGAGATGACCGACCTCGGCTGCGATCACCGCCTGCGTCGCCGCCGACAGCGACGAGTCGCGCACGGTGAGCGGCTCGTAGTAGTCGAAGTTGGCGAGCTTCTGCTCGGGCGTGAAGGCGTCGCCGCGGAGCTGCATCGCCAGGACCAGGTCGGCCTGCTTGACGACCTGCTCGCGGTAGAGCTGGAAGTAGGGGTAGTGCAGCAGCAGCGGGTAGTTCTCCTCCGGCGTGTTCTCGAAGTCCCAGCGCTGGTGGTGGAGGAAGCTGTCGTCCTGCGGATGGACGCCGGCCTGCTCGTCGAACGGGACGAACATCGCGTCGGCGGCGCGCTTCCAGGACTCGCGCTCGTCCTCGTCGACGCCGAGCCGCTCGGCGACGGCGGGGTGGCGGCCGGTCGCCCGGTAGGCCGAGTCGAGGTTCAGCTGCGCCATCAGGTTCGTGAAGACGTTGTTGTCGACCAGCGCCGAGTACTCGTCCGGGCCGGTGACGCCGTCGATGCGGAAGGCGCCGTAGTCGTCGTGATGGCCGAGGCTCTCCCACAGCCTCGCCGTCTCGACCAGCAGCTCGCAGCCGTAGCGCTCCTCGAACTCGCGGTCGCCGGTGATCATCACGTAGCGGCGGACCGCGTCGGCGATGTCGGCGTTGACGTGGAAGGCGGCGGTGCCGGCCGGCCAGTAGCCCGAGCACTCCTCGCCGTGGATCGTCCGCCAGGGGAACGCCGCGCCGTGCAGGTGCAGCTGCTCGGCGCGGGCGCGCGCCTGCTCGAGCGTCGAGTGGCGCCACATGAGCGCGTGGCGCACGGTCGCCGGCGCGGTGAAGGTCAGCAACGGCAGCACGAAGCTCTCGGTGTCCCAGAAGGCGTGGCCGTCGTAGCCGCGGCCGGTCAGGCCCTTGGCCGGGATCGCGCGGCCCTCGTTGCGCGCCGCCGCCTGGAAGACGTGGAACATCGCGAAGCGCAGCGCCTGCTGCAGCTCGGCGTCGCCTTCGACCTCGATGTCGGCGCGTTCCCAGTAGCGCTCGAGCACGTCGCGCTGCTCCTCGACGAGGCCGTCGAAGCCCTCGGCGATCGCGCTCTCGAGACTCGCGTCGACCTGGTCGCGCAGCCACTCGACGCTCTGCTGCGACGACCAGTGGTAGGAGACGAACTTGGTCAGCCGCAGCCTCTCGCCCGGCTGCAGCTCGACCGAAAGCGTCACCCGGCCGAGGTCGTCCTCCGACTGCGTCAGCTGCTCGACCTCGCTGTCGCACTCGATCACGTGATCCATCCCCGACGCCATCGACAGGCCGGACGCGCGCGTCATGTGCCCGAGCACGACGCGCAGCTCGTCGTGGACCGACAGCTCGGCGCGCAGCGGGTCGTCCAGGTGCCGCCCGAGGCGCGGGTCGTCGACGTCCTCGACTCGCACGCGATTTACCTGCAGGTTGGACTGCAGCGCGATCCGCACCTTCTGGTCGAGCGCCTCGACCTCGTAGTGGATCGCGGCGACGCTGCGCAGCGACAGCGACACCAGGCGCTGGGTGCGCACCTCGACCGCGTGTCCGGACGCGGTCCGCCAGCGCAGCTCGCGCTCCAGCACGCCGGAGCGGAAGTCGAGCCGGCGCTCGTGGTGCTCGAGCGTGCCGCGGTGGATGTCGAGCGGCTCGTCCTCGACCTGGAGCCGGACGATCTTGCCGTCGGGCACGTTGACGACAGCCTGGCCGTCCTCGGCGAAGCCGTAGCCGCGCTCGCCGTACTGCAGCGGATAGGACTCGTAGAAGCCGTTGAGGTAGGTGCCGTGCGTGCCGACCGGCTCGCCCTCGTCGAGGTTCCCGCGCAGGCCGATGTGGCCGTTGGCGAGCGCGAACAGCGACTCGCTCTGCGGCAGGCGGTCGATCGAGATGCCGCGCTCGACGAACGCCCACGGCTCGGGCGGGTGACGGTCCTCGTTTCTCATGTCAGCAGCTCCGCTAGGTCGGATACGACGATGTCCGCGCCGTGCTCGCGCAGCGCGTCGGGCTGGCCGTGGCGGTCGACGCCGACGGTCACGCCGAAGCCGCCGGCGTGGCCCGCGGCGACCCCGGCGAGCGCGTCCTCGAAGACGGCGGCCGCCGTCGGAGCGACGCCGAGCAGCTCGGCGGCGCGCAGGAAGGAGTCGGGCGCCGGCTTGCCCTCGATGTGCTCGGTCGCCAGCGTGACGCCGTCGACGCGCGCGTCGAAGCGGTCGGACAGGCCGGCGCTCGCGAGGATCAGCTTCGTGTTCGCGCTCGACGAGACGACGGCGGTCTTGAGGCCCGCAGCACGGGCCGCATCGACGAACCGCACCGAGCCCTCGTAGACGTCGACCCCGCGCTCCTCGATCAGCTTCAGGACGAGCACGTTCTTGCGCTTGCCGACGCCGTAGATCGTGTCGACGTCCGGGCCGTCGTCGGGCGTCCCCCGCGGCAGCTCGATCTCGCGCGACGCCAGGAAGTCGCGCACGCCGTCCTCGCGCGGCTTGCCGTCGACGTACAGCCCGTAGTCGCGCGCGATGTCGAACGGCTCGGCGCTCGGTCCCAGGCGCTCGCGCAGGTACTCGTCGAACATCCGCTTCCAGGCCTCGGCGTGGACGCTCGCCGTGTCGGTGAGGACGCCGTCCATGTCGAACAGACAGGCGCGCACCGTGTCGGGCAAGCGGATCATCACAGGAGATTTGCATAACCCGACTCGTCGGCCCAGGGCGGTGCCGCGTCAGAGCTCGCGTGCGGCCTCGCCATGCCCAGCCGCTGGCGGATGCAGCAGGCGTAGCTGGTTGCGGTGCACCGGTACGTCTGCCTGGACTCCCGCCGCCAACTGGTCCGTTTGGGATCGCTGGCGCCCCAGCCAGGTCCGTTTTCTCTTGGGCGCCGCGCTCTCGATGAACTGACTCGTCAGCGTGAAGATGTACGAGCGCATCTGGCCGATCTCGGAAGCGGGAGCTCCTACCTCTTCGGCGAGCTGGATGGCCGCGTTCAGCGCACCGAGGTTGCTTTGGAGCTCCTCGGCACGCCACCGCCGCGAGTCGGCGATCAGCTGCCGGACCTCCGCGAGGACGTTGGGGGCGTTAGGCATCTCGCTCAAGCGCCGTTGGCCGATCTAGCCGGGATGTCCGATCGACGCTCGAGCAGCGTGGCGCCTCGGTCGCTGACTCGCAGCGTCGCGCGACCCTCGTTCACGTCCTCTGTCATCAAGTCCCAATCGATCAACTCATCGACGGTGAGGTCAAGCGTCTCGGTGCTCCAGCCAGGCAACTCGAACTCCTGCCGGTCGACTGTCGTACTACCCACCCGCTCGAGAACCACGTGTGCTCTTGCCAGGAAGCGGTCGACGTCGGCGTGCGCCTCGGTTGACATCTCGTCCAGCAGTTGTTGGACGCGAGCTCCACTGAGATCAAGCTGCTGCCCGATCTGGCGCCGGCTTGACCCCAGCGCTACGGCGATCGCGATCGCGCGCGCTCGTCGACTCGTGGCGTCCTCGAGCTGGCGGCGCAGCAGTCTGAGATCACGCTCCGGAATCACCAGTTGGCCCGCGAGGCCGCGCTCGCGCTCGGGGGCTCGTACGTCCACTGGCTCGCCCGACCGCTCTTGCCAGATCGGCCACGGAACGAGGAACAGCTCATCCTCGCCACCCGTCAGGCGCGTTCCCTCCTGCAGGACCCAACCGAGTCGCTTGTCTGCCATCAGCTCGGAAAGCGACAGCAGGACGGCGTCTGGATGTGCGGCGCCCGGCTTCCGAACCTCGCGCGCGGCGACCATGTCCGCGACCGTGACGTCCTCGGCGCCCAGCACCGGGACGTCGGTGTCCCGATAGCGCCAGAGACCGTCCGCCCCGCGCTCGAAGTCCGGCCCTTCGACATTGGTGGAGATCAGCGAGGGCTCTACGGCCTCGCCGTCAACCGCTGAGCTGCCGCTGTTCGTCGATGAGGCCATCGTCCCCCAGATATCGATCCGGGGGCCAATTTATCATCTATACGTTTAAGTGTAAAGGCGGGTACGCAGTCGCCCGTTCAGACTGCTTGACACCTTGGCTAGGCCCGAGGTTCGCCAGTCGGTGCTTGTCTCCTGCTCGGCCGTTGATCGGGCGCCACGTCTGGCGCTAGCCAGCGGGCTTCTCATGATGCCCGCCGAACTCGAAGCGCATTGCCGAGAGCAGCTTGTCGGCGAAGTCGGCCTCGCCGCGCGACGAGAAGCGTTCGAAGAGGGCGGAGCTGAGCACTGGGGTGGGGACGGCCTCGTCGATCGCGGCGATCGCTGTCCAGCGGCCCTCGCCGGAGTCCGAGACGCGGCCGCCGAAGTCCTCTAGGTCGGGGCTCTTGCGCAGCGCGCTGGCGGTCAGGTCGAGCAGCCAGGAGCCGATCACGCTGCCGCGCCGCCACATCTCGGCGACCTCGGGCAGGTCGAGGTCGTACCGGTAGAGCTCGGGATCGCGCAGCGGCGTCGTCTCGGCGTCGATCTCGTGGTCGGCGTTGCCGACGTTGGCGTGGCGGAGGATGTTCAGCCCCTCGGCATAGGCGGCCATCACGCCGTACTCGATCCCGTTGTGGACCATCTTCACGAAGTGCCCGGCGCCCGACGGGCCGCAGTGCAGGTAGCCCTTCTCGGACTGCGCGGGCTCGCCCGCGCGGCCCGGGGTGCGCGGCGCGGCATCGATGCCGGGAGCGAGCGACTCGAAGATCGGCTCGAGACGGGCGACCGCGTCGTCGTCACCGCCGATCATGTGGCAGTAGCCGCGCTCGAGGCCCCAGACGCCGCCGCTGACGCCGACGTCGAGGTAGTGGATCCCGCGCTCGCGCAGCTCGGCCGAGCGGCGCAGGTCGTCGTGGTAGTAGGAGTTCCCGCCGTCGATCAGCGTGTCGCCCTCCTCGAGGTGCGGCGCGACCGCGGCGATCGTCTGGTCGACGACGCCGGCCGGCACCATCATCCAGACCGCGCGCGGCCTGTCGAGCTTGGCGACGAGGTCCTCGAAGCTCTCGGCACCGGTCGCCCCCTCGCTCGCAAGCTGCTTCACGGCGTCGGCGTCGAGGTCGTACGCCACGCACTCGTGACCGTCGCGCATGAGCCGGAGCCCCATATTGGCGCCCATCCGTCCGAGGCCGATCATCCCGAGCTGCATCGCGTCTCCTGTCGTCCGGTCGAGGGTCAGCCAACTCTAAGGCTGCGCCTGCCGATCCGCGCCGCGATCGAGGTCATGCTGCGCCCGCCTGTCGCGTTCGTCGGCGCAGGCGTGCCCGTTCGGCCGCGCGCGCCGCTCGCCGCACCTGGCGGATCGTCTCCGCCATCGGCCGGATCTGGGAGACGCTCGTCCGCCGGACCCGGACCTCGGCGGCCGACAGCGCGGCCATCAGGTCGACCGCCAGCTCGGCGGACCCGTCGCCGCCGAAGGCGACGACGTACTCCTGCCGGTCCCCGTCGCAGACCGCCGACCACGCGGCCTGACTCGCGGCCTGGCTCTCGCCGATGACCTGCAGGACCTCCTCGATGCGGGGAGCGGCGAGCTCGGCAAAGACGAGCTGCTGGCCCGGCTCGAGGCGCCCCGGATCGGCGGTCTGCGCGAGGCTCCGCTCGAGCGACGCGCGGGCGGGGGCCGGCAGGGCATAGGCGAATCGCGGCCGACGGCCGCGATTCCGCCCGCCGGGGCTGGGCGTCGCGGGCGTGAGCAGGCCGGCCTCGACCATCGCGTCGGCGGCCTTCTTGAGGTTCGACGGGTCCCGGCCGGTGGCCGCGGCGAGCTCCGCGGCGGTGAGCGACTCGCCGTCGGTGGAGTACAGCAGCGCTCGCCCGATCGCCCGCTCGATCTCGCGGTTCCAGTTGGTGCTACCGTCAGGGATATTTGCAGTATTCACCGGATATAGTTCGGTGCCCGAACTCGTTGAGAACTGTCCTGCAAGAGGAGTTTCATGGCGTCCGAGGCGGTAGGCAAGATTACCGTAGATACCCAAATAGAGGCCAGCGGCTGGAGCGCGCGGTTCTCCTCCTAAATTGCGGGTAGGACCCTGTTCCGGTCGTTCACCGTCTTCTAGCCTCCGACCGGAGCCCGCTATGAGCACTGCCGTATCGAACACCACCCTGGATCCGACCGCCGCCGCCCTGGCGGGCGAGGTCATGGCCGCGCGCGAGGCCGTGCTTGAGCTCTGCAAGAGCGATGCCGAGCGGCCACGACTCGCCTACGAGCTCAAGCGCGAGGCGCGCAACGGCTGGAGCGCGGGGGCCATGACGCTTGCCCTCAACGGCCTTCTCGCCGACGGCCTGCTCCAGGCAGAGGGCGACCTGATCCGCCTGGCTGGATAGGCTCTCCGTGTGGAGGCAGTGCTGCTCACTCCTCCCAACGAGGAGCGGCGGAGGGGATTTGCCGAGCGTCGATGGGGGGTTCCGGACGACGAGCCGGCGGCGAAGAGCTACCGAACCGCTCAGCAGCGGGATCGCGACAGGGTGCTCTACTGCTCGGCGTTTCAGCGCCTCGCCTACGTAACGCAGGTGACCGCGCCCGAGTCCGGGCACACGTTTCACAATCGTCTGAGTCACTCGCTCAAGGTCGCGCAGGTCGGGCGAAGAAACACCGAGCGCCTGCAGCACCTCGTCCGCGACGGTGAGATCGCCGGCTTGGCGGCGCAGCTGGTCGACTCTGTCGATCCCGACGGAGTCGAGGCGGCCTGCCTCGCCCACGACCTCGGGCATCCGCCGTTCGGGCACATCGCGGAGACGGTTCTCGACGATCTCGCGAGGAAGCACGACGAGGACGGCTTCGAGGGCAACGCGCAGAGCTTTCGGATCGTGACCCGGCTCGCCGTCCAGAAGGCCGACAGCCAGGGCCTCGACCTGACCCGCGGCTCGCTCGACGGGATCCTCAAGTACCCCTGGCGGCACCTGGCCTCCGATCCGGTTGGCCTGGGCAAGCGCGAGCGCAAGTGGGGCTACTACGGCGACGACGCCGAGGCCTACCGGTTCGCGCGTGCCGGTTGGCCCGACGAGTCCGATGACGAGCCGCCGCCTGAGCGCAGCTTTCAGGCCCATCTCATGGACTGGGCGGACGATCTCACCTATGCCGTCCACGACATGGACGACTTCTTCCGCGCGGGCCTGATCCCGCTCGATCGCCTGGGCGAGAAGGGGAGCACCGAGCTGAGGCGCTTCCGCGATCTGCTGCTCGACGCGAAGCAGGCGAACTGGCAGGCCTTTCCCGACTACGAGGTCGATGACCTAGTCGAGGCCGCGCGCGAGGCGATCTCCCTTCACGGCATCGACGAGCCATACCGCCACGTGAGGAACTCGCGCGCGGCGATGCGGGCGTTCGGCTCCGAGCTGATCACGCGTTACCTGAAGGCTTTCTCGGTCGCGGACGCGGACGAGCCGGGAATGGTCGCGCTGCGGATTGACGATCAGCGGCGCTGTGAGGTCGAGGCGTTAAAGATGCTCGTCACCGTCTATGTGGTCCGCCACCCCGGCCTTGCCGTCGTCCAGCACGGGCAGCAGCGCCTGATCGAGGACCTGTTCCGCTGGTACCTCGAGGCCGCGGCCCCGAGGGGCGATCAGCGACTGCTTCCGCCTGGTGCGAAGGAGCGCCTGGAGGGGATCGATGGCATCGCGTCGGCCCGCGCTCGCGTGGTGATCGACCTGATCGCCGGCCTGACCGAGTCCTCCGCGATTCATCTGCATCGCCGTCTATCGGGTGGCGGCACCGCCCCGACGCTCGACGCGACGGCTTTGATCGGGTAGGAGCTACCACCCGTTCGGTTTGTGGCGGGCGCTAGTGGGACGCGAGCTCGTGGCGCAGCTGCGCCACGAGCTCGCCGTAGCTGCGCATCTCGACGACGATCAGCAGCCACGCCAGCGCCGCGACGATCGCCACGCTGGTCAGTGCCGGCAGCTCGACGGCGACAGGTACGAGCGCGAGCAGGATTAGGCGCCGGGCCGAGTCGGCGCGTGTTGAGCGCGTGGACGTGGCGCCAGCGGAAGGCGACGTGACGAGCAGGTAGGGCGCGACGCCGCCGAGCAGCGCGAGCGCCGGCACGAAACGAGCGCGACGACGTCGAAGTACATCCACCACAGCGCGGGCGATCGCGACGCCCAAGACCGCCGCATCGACGCCGTGCTCGGCGCCGATCTCGGATCGCGACGATCGATTCGCCAAGCTCGATGATCAGGATCAGCCCGTGGCGCCCGGCGAAGCGCTCGGGCACCAGCTTCGAAGCCGAAGAGGTACGGCCCGCCGATGTCGAGAGCCAGCGCCAGCGCCCAGGGCGCGCCCTGCGGGACGCCGTCGAGGAACGACGCGCCCACCAGCCAGCCCGCTGGCGCGCGCTCGCCGACGTTTATCAGACGGCCGCTGCCGCGTCCCACTCCGTGCTCGGGAAGCTGAACGTAGCCTTCGCGGCCGAGCGGAAGTCGGGCGCGTGCCCCAGCACGTCGCGGGTGGTCTTCTCGGTGCGCTCGAAGATCCGCTCCATCTGGTCGGTGGAGAACGGGAGCGAGCTGTCGGCTAAGTGGGCGGCCGAAGCGTCCTGATTGAGCTTGTGGAACAGGTCGCCCGGCTTCGGCTTGGTGCGGATCGCCAGCTCGAGCAGAGGTCCGCGCCGCGTCGCGGGCCACGCGGCGAACGGGCCGAACGGGCCGAACGCCATGATCCACGCGAGGCAGCCGTCACCCGTCACGTCGAGTCGCAGCGCGACGATCGTCGTTCCGTCCTGGGAGCGGTCCTCGCTCGAGGTGATCGCGGTTCCCTGCGCCAGCGAGCCCACGATCGCTTTGAGGTGAGCGACCGACGTCGCGTCAGGGTAGACGAGGCTGACGATCTCGCAACCCGGGTCGGAGATGCCCGCAGCGATCGCGCCGCTCACAGTGGTCGTGGTCCGCTTGCGCAACTCGTCGGGATCCGTCCCGGGTATGACGGCGGTGGCCCAGCGCTCGCTGTTCGCGAGCCGCGCCAGTTGGCGGGCGAACAGGCAGCCGGTCTGCCCGAGCGTGTGCCAATGGCGCATCGTCGCGGCCACTCGTGCGGGATCGTCCCACACCAGCTCGGAGGCGACGCCGAGCTCGGCGTAGGCGCTTTCGTAGTCGCTTCTAGCCGGGAACTCCCGCCGCCCGTAGCGAACCGAGCTCGCAACCGTCAGATCGAGCGGCTTGAAGTCCACGAACGGGGGGCTCGGCGATGACGAGTGCGCCGAGCCCGGCAGCAAACTCACGTTGGCCTCCGCGCGCCGGGTGTCGCACGCGCTGCGCGTCGAGGCCGATCGACCTGAGAGTGCGCTGCGCCACGTGACCGACAGCCACCACTTGCGGAATGTTCCAGGTATCCACCAGCTTCAGCAGGAACTCCCGTCCAGTGGCGAGCTCTGCGGCGAGCGGCGCCCGATTCGAGCACTCTCCCCTCCCTCCATGGGGGTGAAACGGAAACGCCGCCCACAATAGCGGGCACACCGAATGGTCGGTGAGCGTCCTCCACATCACGGTCGACGTCTGCTCGACTATCGGTGACGTGACGTCGGGTGGCAGTCTGTAACCCCGTGACGCGCCGAGCATGCCGAGTGCCGGGGCGCCGTCGAGCAGCAGCCGGCGATCGGCGAACGGGACACCTGTGAGCTTGGTCCCGCGATGTCCGGGGGCCTCGCCGACCAGCAGAAGCGCTGGGTCGCGACGAGCCATCTCGCGCAGGTAGAGGTGGAGATTGTGGCGACGGGCGGCGTCGCCTGCGGTGCGTCGACCGTAGAAGTTGGTGAAGCGGGGGGTCGAGGGAACGCGCGCGAGGTCACGCACGAAGCCGTCGATCCAGCGCGCATGCGGCGGCATCGGGATCTGATTGTGCCGTTGGGGCCGGGCGGACTCAAGCTTGCACGGAACGATGTATCATTCCGTCCTCGTGGAGAAGGTACGCGTCCTGGTCGTCGGCGCCGGCCTGTCCGGCATCTGCATGGCGGTCAAGCTGCGCGACGCGGGGGTCGACGACTTCGTGGTGATCGACCGTGCCGAGGAGATCGGCGGGACGTGGCGCGACAACACCTATCCCGGGTGCGCCTGCGACGTGCCTTCTGCGCTCTACTCGTTCTCGTTCGAGCCGAAGGCGGACTGGAGCCGCTTCTACGCCGGGCAGGAGGAGATTCGCGCGTATGCGCACACCGTCGCCGAGCGCCACGGCGTCGTCCCGCACCTGCGGCTCGGGGTCGACTTGGAGGAGGCGGCCTGGGACGAGGGCGCGCGGCGCTGGCGCGTGCGGACCTCCGCCGGCGAGTACGAGGCGCAGGTCCTGGTCGCCGGCACCGGGCCGTGGCACGAGCCGGTCTACCCCGACCTGCCCGGGCTCGACGACTTCCAGGGCAACGTCTTCCACTCGTCGCGCTGGGACCACGACCATGACCTGCGCGGACGGCGCGTCGCCGTCGTCGGCAGCGGCGCGTCGGCGGTCCAGTTCGTCCCGGCGATCCAACCGGAGGTCGAGCGCCTGCATCTCTTCCAGCGCACTCCGCACTGGGTGCTGCCGAAGGCCGATCGTCCGCTCACACGCGCCGAGCACCGGCTGTTCGCCCGCGTGCCGGGCGCCCTGCGCGCCTTTCGCGGTGCGCTGTACAACCTCTCCGAGCTGCTTGGCCACGGGATGCGGCGCGAGGCGGCGATGCGGCGCCTGCAGCGAATCGGCGAGCGCCACCTCGAGCGCCAGGTGCGCGATCCCGAGCTGCGCGCCCTGCTCACCCCGCGCTACACGCTCGGCTGCAAGCGGACGCTGTTCTCCAACGACTACTACCGAGCGCTCGCGCGGGACAACGTCGAGGTCGTCGCGGCGGCGGTGACCGAGGTGCGGTCCAGCTCGGTCGTCGGCGCCGACGGCGTCGAGCGCGAGGTCGACACGATCGTCCTCGGCACCGGCTTCAAGCTGCTCGACATGCCGATCGCGAAGCTGCTGCGCGACGGCGACGGCGCGACGATGGCCGAGCGCTGGCAGGGCTCCCCGCGCGGCTACCTCGGCACGACCGTCGCCGGCTTCCCGAACGCCTTCGTGCTGCTCGGCCCGAACCTGGGCAACGGCCACAGCTCGGCGACGGTGATCATGGAGGACCAGGCGCGCTACGTGGTCGACGCGCTGCGCACGATGGACGCGCTCGGGCTCGCCAGCGTCGACGTGCTGCCCGCGGTGCAGGACGAGTTCAACGCGCGGGTCGACGAGCGCCTCGCCGGCACGGTCTGGAACGCCGGCGGCTGCGCGAGCTACTACCTCGACTCCAACGGCCGCAACAGCTTCATGTATCCCTGGAGCACGCTCCACTATCGACGCCGCACGCGCCGCTTCGACGTCCACAACTACGCCGTCGCGCCGGCCGCCTGACCATCGACACGCGAGGATCCGCCTTGACCACGAATCATCCCGTCCAACCAGTCGGCGACAGCTTCTTCGGCACCGCGCCGCTGGCGATCCCCGTGACCGTGGAGCTCGCCGCCACGCCGGCGCAGGTCTGGGAGGCGCTCGGCAGCGACGCGATGTGGTCGTGGCTGCCGGTGCTCGACCGGCTGCGCTGGCTGACGCCGCGGCCGCTGACCGAGGGCGCCGTTCGCGTGCTGCGCGTCGCGCGCCTGTTCACGATCGAGGAGCACTTCTACCGCTGGGAGGAGGAGCGTCGCGCGACCTTCCACGTCACCTCGTCGACGCGGCCGGTGCTCAACGCGCTCGCCGAGGACTTCGTGCTCGAGCCGACGGCGAGCGGCACGCGGCTGACCTGGACGATGGCACTCGATCCGAAGGTCCCGGGGGCGCGACTGCTCGGGAAGCTGCTCGGCCCGCTGCTGAAGGCCGGCAACCGGTTCGCGATCGGCGGCATCCGCAAGATCCTGCCGCGCGGCTGAGCGATGGCGACGGCGGAGCTGACCGAGCGGCGCCGGCGCGAGATCGCCGACGCCGCCGCGGCGACGTTCGCCGAGAAGGGCTACCACCAGGCCGGGATCGCCGACATCGCCAAGCGGCTCGGGATCGGCCACGGGACCTTCTATCGCTACTTCGAGAACAAGCGCGACATCCTCGAGCTCGTGATGGACGAGGTGCTGCGCGAGCTCGGCGAGGCGCTGGCGAGCGAGGACCCCGACTCCGCGACGACGCTCGACGAGTACCGCGCCCAGACAGAGCGCATCGGTCGCGGCCTGTTCGACGTGTTCATCGCCGATCCGGCGCTGGCGCGGCTCTTCTACGTCGAGGCGCTCGGCGCCGACCGGAAGCTCGCCGAGCGCTGGCTCGACACCCAGGCCGCGTTCGGCAGGCTCTGCGAGCGCTACCTCGCCAACGGCGTGCGCCGTGGCTTCCTGCCGGCCGACCTCGACCTCGAGGTGACCGCGCGCGCGATCAACGGGACGATCTTCGCCGGGGCGCTCGCCGCGGTGCGGATGCCCGACCCGGCGGCCGAGCGCGACCGCTGGGTGGCGGGTACGACGCGGCTGCTGTTCGAGGGAGTCGGGGGCCGGTGAGTCGCCGCCGCCCGCTACGGTGGCGCGCGTGAGCGTCGCGATGACCATGCCGATCGCCCTCGGCCCGAGCTGGCTCGACCCCGAGGTCCTGATCGAGGCGTTCGGGATGCTCGGCGTGCTGACGATCGTCTTCGTCGAGTCCGGACTGCTGGTCGGCTTCCTCCTGCCGGGCGACTCGCTGCTGTTCACCGCCGGGCTGCTCTCCTCGACCGGCACGTTGCCCGACCTCTGGCTGCTGCTGGTGACGATTCCGATCGCGGCCATCGCCGGCGACCAGGTCGGCTATGCGATCGGCCGCAAGGCCGGCCCGGCGATCTTCAGGCGGCCCGAGAGCCGCTTCTTCCACCGCGAGAACGTCGACCGCGCCCACGAGTTCTTCGACCGCTACGGCCCGCGGACGATCGTCCTCGCCCGCTTCGTGCCGATCGTCCGAACCTTCGCGCCGGTCGTCGCCGGGGTGGCTCGGATGCGCTACCGCACCTTCCTGACCTACAACATCGTCGGCGGCGTGCTCTGGGGCGTCGGCGTCACTACGCTGGGCTACTTCCTCGGCCAGGTCGAGTTCGTCAAGGCGAACATCGAGTTCGTCCTGATCGCGATCGTCGGCATCTCGCTGATCCCCGTCTTCCTCGAGCTGTACCGCGGCAACAGCCGCCGCCGCGCCGCCGCGCGCTGAGCGCGACGGCGAGCGGCGCTCCCCGCTCTCGCTCAGGCGTCGAGCGGGAACTCCAGGCCGTGCTCGGCGCAGAGGCGCGGCACGCTGTCGAAGTCGAACTCGAGCCCGTAGCGCGCGCCGAGCTCCTCCGGCGAGCCGGCGCCCGCGGCCAGCTCCTCGAAGAAGCGCTCGAAGCCGCCCGGCGCGATGATCTCGAGGATCCGGCACGGCTCGTCGCCGGCGTTCCAGAAGGTGTGCCACTGGTCGCGCGGCTTGAACACGAAGTCGTCGGCGTCGGCGTAGACGGTCTCGTCGCCGAGCAGCGCGCCCATCCGCCCCTCGAGCACGAAGCTGTACTCGTCCTCGCGCGAGTGGCGGTGCAGCGGCGCGCAGAGGTGACGAGGCGGAATCGGGTGCTCCACGAGCGAGAAGCCGCCGCCGGTCTCCTCCGACCAGGCCATGAAGCGGACGCCGAGCGCGCCCAGATCGACGGCCTTGCCGCCGGCGGGACCGATCTTGCGCGGACCGAGCGATCCGTCGAAGCGGACGGGCGCGTGCGCTGCCCTGGGGGAGGTCATGACGCTCCTTTCGTTGAACAGAGTGTTCGATCAACATACAGGCCGCCGACCGACCCGCAGGTAGTCGAGCTGATGGCGTGCGCCGCTCGATAGGTTCCCCCGCGATGGCGATCGTCGTCTACGAGAAGCGAACCTGCACGACCTGCCGCAAGCTGGCGGCGCTGCTCGCCGAGCGGGGCGTCGACTTCGAGCGCGTCGAGTACCACGTCGAAGGGCTCGACGAGCCCGAGATCCGCGGCCTCCTCGCCAAGACCGGCGCACCGGCCGCCGACCTCCTGCGGATGCGCGAGCAGGGCGCTCGCGAGCTCGCCGGCGCCGGCGAGGACGCCATCGTCGCCGCGATGGCCGACCGCCCCGAGCTGCTCCAGAGGCCGATCGTCGTCAACGGCGACCGCGCCGTCCTCGCCCGCCCCGTGGAACGCGTCCTCGAGATCCTCTGACGCTCGGCTTCGGCTCAGAGCAGACGCTGCTCGCGCAGCCATGCCTCGGTGCGGCGCATGCCCTCGTCGAGGTCGATTCGGGGCTCGTAGCCGAGCAGCCGGCGGGCCTTCTCGATCGAGTAGCCGCCCGGGCGGGCGAGGTAGCGCATGCTGGCGGCGTTGATCTCGGTGCGGTTGCCGCGTAGGCGCTCGAGGCCGCCGGCGGCGCGGGCCGCCGCGACGGCGATCGTCGTCGGCAGGCAGACCGGTCCGCGCTTGCCGAGCATCCGGAAGTAGTGCGCGAAGAACTCCTTCGCCGGCACGCCCTTCGCCGGTCCGATCGTGAAGATCTGGCCCGCCGCCTCCGGTCGCTCGGCTGCGAGGACCAGGCCGCTCACGAGGTCGTCGACGTAGACGGGGCTGAAGACGCCCCGGCCCATCGCCGGCAGCAGGAAGCGGTTCGACCCGATGATCTCGAGCGGCAGGACCGTCCAGGGCCTCGAGCCGGGCCCGTAGACATCGCCGGGCCGGACGATCGCGCACTCGATCTCGCCGGCCGCATGGGCCTGCAGGACCACCTGCTCGCTGGCGATCTTGGTGTCGACGTAGGGGTTGCCGTCGGGGCGGACCGGGTGGCGCTCGTCGACGCCGTGCGGGAAGCCGAGATCCGAGAACGCGCGCACGGACGAGATGTGGACGAACCGGCGTGCTCCCGCGGCGACGGCCGCGTCCAGCACGCGCCGCGTCCCGAGCACGTTGACTCGCCAGCTTGCGTCGACGTCGTAGGCGTTCGAGACCAGCGCGGCGGTATGGACGACGACCTCGGCGCCGGCCGCCGCGTCCTGCCAGGCACCGGGCATGCCGATGTCGCCCGCCCCGATGCCGCGCTCGAGATCGCCCACCAGGTCCACGCCGGCGACCTCCTCTCCCGCCGCTCGAAAACGGTCTCCGACGGCCCGCCCGATGAAGCCGCCGGCTCCGCTGATGAAGATCCGCATCGGGTCTTCATACCGGAGTGGCGTATCGCCGCGATGTGGCACGATCTTGCAGGTGACCAGCAGACCCGCCGCGGCGCAGCACCTGCGCCACCTCGCGCGGCTGCGCCGCGTACGCGACCGGATCGACCGGGAGTACGCGCAGCCGCTGGACGTCGAGGCGCTCGCCCGCGGCGCTTGCATGTCGGCCGGGCACCTCAGCCGCGAGTTCCGGCTCGCCTACGGCGAGCCGCCGTACGGCTACCTCATGACGCGGCGCATCGAGCGCGCGATGGCGCTGCTGCGTCGTGGCGACCTCAGCGTCACCGAGGTCTGCTTCGCGGTCGGCTGCTCGTCGCTGGGCACCTTCAGCAGTCGCTTCACCGAGCTGGTCGGCGTGCCGCCCAGCACCTACCGACGCCGCGCGGAGCACGCGACGGCCGGGATGCCCTCGTGCGTGGCGAAGCAGGTGACCCGACCGGTCAGGAATCGAGAAGCGCGGACCCTGGCCCGCAGCTAGCGTGACCGTCATGGACATCACGATCAATGCGAGCTTCCTCCCGCACGACGACCCGGAGGCCTCCCTGGCCTTCTACCGCGACACCCTCGGCTTCGAGGTTCGCAACGACGTCGGAAACGGCAAGATGCGCTGGATCACGGTCGGCCCCGCCGACCAGCCCGGCACGTCGATCGTCCTGACCCCGCCGGCCGCGGACCCCGGCGTCACCGACGACGAGCGGCGCACGATCGCCGAGATGATGGCCAAGGGCACCTACGCGATGCTCCTCCTGTCCACCAAGGATCTCGACGCCACCTTCGAGCAGCTGCAGGCCAGCGACGCCGAGATCGTCCAGGAGCCGGTCGACCAGCCATACGGCGTTCGCGACTGCGCCCTTCGCGATCCCGCGGGCAACATGATCCGCATCAACGAGCTGCGCTGAGGAGCATGGCCACGAGGACGAAGGCGCAGGCGCCCGCGCCACACGCCGCCGACAGCCACGATCTGATCCGCGTGCAGGGTGCGCGCGTGAACAACCTCAAGGACGTCAGCGTCGAGATGCCGAAGCGCCGGCTGACCGTGTTCACCGGCATCTCCGGCTCGGGCAAGAGCTCGCTGGTGTTCGGCACGATCGCCGCCGAGTCGCAGCGGATGATCAACGAGACCTACAGCGCCTTCCTGCAAGGCTTCATGCCGACGCTGGCGCGGCCCGAGGTCGACGTGCTCGAAGGGCTGACGACCGCGATCATCGTCGACCAGGAGCGGATGGGCGCGGATGCCCGCTCCACGGTCGGCACCGCGACCGACGCCAACGCGATGCTGCGCATCCTCTTCAGCCGGCTTGGGCAGCCGCACATCGGCTCGCCCCAGGCGTTCTCCTTCAACGTCGCGTCGGTCCGGGCGAGCGGTGCGATCACGGTCGAGCGCGGCGCCGGCAAGACGAAGACCCAGACGGCGACCTTCAACCGTCTCGGCGGGATGTGCCCGCGCTGCGAGGGCCGCGGCTCGGTCACCGACTTCGACCTGTCCGCGCTGTACGACGACACCAAGTCGCTCAGCGAGGGTGCGCTCACGATCCCCGGCTACAGCATGGACGGCTGGTACGGCCGCATCTTCAGCGGCTCCGGCTACTTCGACATGGACAAGCCGATCCGCAAGTTCAACAAGCGGGAGCTGCACGACCTGCTCCACCGGGAGCCGACCAAGATCAAGGTCGAGGGCATCAACCTCACCTACGAGGGCGTGATTCCCAAGATCCAGAAGTCGATGCTCTCCAAGGACCCCGAGGCGATGCAGCCGCACATCCGGGCGTTCGTGGAGCGGGCGGTCACCTTCACCACCTGCCCCGAGTGCGACGGCACCCGGCTCAGCGAGGCGGCGCGGTCGTCGAAGATCGAGGGCATCGACATCGCCGACGCGTGCGCGATGGAGATCCGCGACCTGGCCGTGTGGGTCCGCGGCCTCGACGAGCCGTCGGTGGCGCCGCTGCTCGCGGCGCTGGGGGAGACCCTCGACTCGTTCGCCGAGATCGGGCTCGGCTACCTCTCGCTCGACCGGCCGTCGGGCACGCTGTCGGGCGGCGAGGCGCAGCGCACCAAGATGATCCGCCACCTCGGGTCCGCGCTGACCGACGTCACCTACGTCTTCGACGAGCCGACGATCGGACTGCACCCGCACGACATCCAGCGGATGAACGACCTGCTGCTGCGGCTGCGGGACAAGGGCAACACCGTGCTGGTCGTGGAGCACAAGCCGGAGGCGATCGCGATCGCCGACCACGTCGTCGACCTCGGCCCGCGCGCCGGCACCGAGGGCGGGGAGGTGATGTTCGAGGGCACCGTCGAGGGGCTGCGGGCCAGCGACACGCTCACCGGCCGTCACCTGGACGACCGGGCCTCGCTGAAGCCATCGGTGCGGACGTCGTCGGGGGCGCTGGAGGTGCGCGGCGCCAGCACTCACAACCTGCGGGACGTCGACGTCGACATCCCGCTCGGCGCGCTGGTCGTCGTCACCGGAGTCGCGGGCTCGGGCAAGAGCTCGCTGATCCAGGGCTCGGTGGCTGGGCGGGACGGGGTGGTGACGGTCGACCAGGCGGCGATCAAGGGCTCGCGGCGGAGCAACCCGGCCACGTACACCAAGCTGCTCGATCCGATCCGCAAGGCGTTCGCGAAGGCCAACGGCGTGAAGCCGGCGCTGTTCAGCGCCAACTCGGAGGGCGCCTGCCCCAACTGCAACGGCGCCGGCGTCATCTACACCGATTTGGCGATGATGGCCGGTGTCGCCACCACCTGCGAGGTGTGCGAGGGGAAGCGGTTCGAGGCGTCGGTGCTCGAGTACCACTTCGGCGGCCGCGACATCAGCGAGGTGCTCGCGATGTCGGTGATCGAGGCCGAGGAGCTCTTCGCCGAGGGAGAGGCGAAGATCCCGGCGGCCCACAGGATCCTGGCCCGGCTCGCCGACGTCGGGCTCGGCTACCTCAGCCTTGGGCAGCCGCTCACCACGCTGTCCGGCGGCGAGCGGCAGCGGCTCAAGCTGGCCACCCACATGTCCGAGAAGGGCGGCGCACCGAGGAGCGCAGGCCGGTCGTCGTCCGGCCGAGCACCGCAGGTCTTAGTCCTCGACGAGCCGACCACCGGCCTCCACCTCGCCGACGTGGAGCACCTGCTCGGCCTGCTCGACCGGCTCGTCGACTCCGGCAAGTCGGTCATCGTCATCGAGCACCACCAGGCCGTCATGGCGCACGCCGACTGGATCGTCGACCTCGGCCCCGGCGCCGGCCACGACGGCGGCCGGATCGTCTTCGAGGGCACACCCGCCGACCTCGTCGCCGCCCGCTCCACCGTCACCGGCGAGCACCTCGCGGCCTACGTCGGGGCTTGACCGAGACCCGCATCGTCACGGGTTCCGCTCTGATGGAGCTGAGGGGACTCGAACCCCTGACCTCTGCCATGCGAAGGCGAAAATGGGGGGAGCGGAGTCCGCCTCCTTTCTGGCTCTACAGAGCGGAAAATGGCTTATCCATGCGCCGCGAGCGGGGTCCGAGACAACCGCGCATTGCTTTGCATTACCGGCGATTCTAGGGGGGTTTTGGAACGGGTTTTGCCACCAAGCGCTGAGGCCGGCTCGGCTCATCGAGGTTCTCGTCGAGGTTGCGGGCGCGGACCACGCGTTCGCCGCCCTACCCAGCCGACTGTTGGTCGATCCCGCTGGCTACGGCCTGAGGTCGGGGCCGCGGTCGAGGTCTGGGGTCGGTGGGTTGACGAACTTCTCAGCGAGGTCGATCGCCTGCTTGAAGTCATCGAACTGCCGGCCGGTGAGGGAGGCGGTGTCGGTGATGTCGGGGTCGGGGAGCTGTCCGTACTGGAGGGCGTAGGACTCTTGGGCGGCGGCTGCGCGCTCCCATCCCTCACGGTCGGCGGGGTTCTCGGGACGCTCGCCGAGCTGTCGCTCGATCTGCGCGGCATGTCGCTCGCCGAGGTTGGCGCGCTCTATGGGCTCGGCCCCGAGCGCGTCCGCCAGCTCTTCTACATGACGCGCCTGCCTATTCGCAAGCGCGAGTGGCGACCACCCGGCCATCCTTAGCGGGAGCGCTACCTAGCGCGATGACTGGATGGGCGGTCGCCATAGTGGGCTGGCGCGGCGACCAACCCTGGGCCCATCGTCGGGCCACCGGATGCTGCCCAACCGGGCAGGCGCCCATCGCGCAGCTATCCGTTCCGCCGCCCGGCCTCCGACAATGCTCCAGTGGACAAGGCCGTAATGCAACTCCTACCCGACTATGAATCTGGAATGCGTAGCTCCCTTGCTGGAGGCGCGGATTTCGTAGTGGAAGACGTGGAGCCGGGTCGAGTTGCGGTCTCGCCCCGAGAGGGGGCTGGCGCCGTACGGCAATACTTTCGCTTGAGCAAAGTTGCTGACGCTAACACCGACATCGTCCAGGACGACCCATGGGCGTTTCTCGCGGTCATGCCGCCGGCAAGTAAGCCTGAGGGCTTCGGAATTCCTGAAAAGATGCGTGACCAGTGGGAGCGCCTCCACCAAAGCGACACGCTCGCCGCCTTGACTCAGCGCCTGGGCGTTGAGGTGGCAATCACCGAGGTCGAGCGGCTCCCGCACCTATTTCGGCGCGAGCTGCCGGCGCTCTTTGAGCGCTATCCAGGCGGCTCTCTCTGGTATGTGGGGGTTGAGGAGGTTCTCCTGAAGCGCCTTACAGCTATGAAAATTGCCTTGCAGTCGTCGATCGCACCGGATAGCAAGTTCGCCGAGGGCCGCGAGGGCATTACCTACTTTGGCGCGTTTCAGCTAACCGGTGGGCTTAGTTTCGTGGAGGTCGTTGCTCCGCTGTTGCTCACATTCTCTCCTGCAGTAGCGGGGTTCGCCATGGATGCGCTGCCTGGCGCGTTCGTGTTCTTCTTTGGGCAGTTCGACAACGATCACGATTTACGTCGATCTGCCCGTGACGATCTCTCTATCTCATATCATCCAGCAGTCAACCAGCACCCAACGGCTCCTGGAGTCAAGGTTCCGGTCAAAGGACTCGGTGCGGGAGAGCTGGGCGCACTTCTCGGATGGTGGCTAAGGCGCCTGGATATTCTGTACAGCCACGCCGCTGATCCCACTCGCTTCGTTGCGGGGGACGGTTCTCTGGACAGCAACGCTCAGGCAGCGTGGTACTTCACCGTCGAGCGGCTGCTAGCGGACTTCACGGCACTAGGTGCCGCTGTGACGGCGCCGCCGCTTCTTCGCATGCAGGGCGCATTTGACGCCCTTGACAAAGCGAGCAGCTTGATCGCTGGAGCGGGTGGGAACGACGCGACTGAGTTCATGCGACTCCTCAGTGCCAAGGCGACACTGCCTTGCGTGGAACGCGCGTTCGACCTGATGCCGGCTCAATCGCGCTCCCGATTCAAGCGTTGGGCGCGTGACTCGTACGCCCGGCTCTATTCGGATATTCGCGGCCAGACGCTTCAGGATCGCATCACCCCAGACGGCAAGGCCGTGCTAGTGGCTTGGGATCGTCCTACTGACTTGCGCCGGATGTCCTGGGATGAGTACGTGGGCGCTTTGGTCCGAGAGGCGCGGAATGCCTCTCATGGGCTGATGAATATTCTGACGCATACCCCAAAGAACAAGCGTGCGCACCGCTTTCTTCTTGCGACGAACCAAGGAGACGTTCCGGCGTCATTGTATGAGGTGGCAAGGGTTATCTGCCTGGCGTTGATCGCAGACGCGCAAAGCCTTCGCTTGGGGCAGTGGCGGCAACGCCAAGAATAGAGTTGCGTAAGGCGGCTAACCGAGCGATCCGAGGTGTAACATGCGGGTCCGCGTGGATCGCATCTCGCCTAATGATAATCGACGCCGCGTAGTCTACGCCTTACTCTCTCGACCCATGCCTAGCATTGACGAGCTTCATACGGAGCTGTTTGGCTATGTGCCGGCCAAGGACGGGACGGCCTATGAGCGGATGGGTGCGATTGTGCTCGCGACGCTCGGCTGGAGCGATGTTGTTCACGACACCCGTGAGCGATCGCCGAACCAGCGGGCAAACCACCAACTCGACACTGTCGCGCGAGACCCTTCAGGCACCGTCCGCCGCTTGCTTGTTGAGTGCAAGGACTGGATCAGAAGGTTGGTCAAGGGACGCTGAATGCCCTTGTGGGCGTGCAAAGCGCAGATAGGTGCGGACGCAGCGGCGGTTATTACGACAGAGGGCTTCACGAAGGGCGCGCTCGATGTCGCCGTAGATGCCGACATTGCGCTTGTACGCCTAGATGCTTACACCCGGAGCGCCATGGAACGAACTTCGTGAGCAGCGTAGTCCTGACCTTTAACAATTATTTTCCGGTGCACTCGGATTTCGACATCGAGATTGTCGATCCAGGCAGGTCGAGAGAGGCTCTGCAAGTGAAGGTCACCGGGGCGGATCATCTCCTACATGGGGACGGCTCACCTGCCGAGCGGATATTCGACGTCTTGCGTGCGAATGCGTCGCCTATGCAAGAGGGTGTCTTCAGACAGCGGGCCGCCCTACCACCAGGCCGCTTCATCCCGACGGTGGATGGTCCAGCAGTGGAGATCCAAGCGTTGATATGGACAGAGACCAACCATCTCGACACCTTCGAGGTTGTACACGAAGCTAAGGGCGACCCGGTCCTCTTCCTGAAGCAACTTGATGAGACCGGCGAGGGTGGAGCGGCGAGGCTCCTCATCAGCCAAGATCTCTTTGCTTGGGATGTCGATGCCCAAGGCAACGTTGTCCCACGAGGCAATCTCGCGTCGAATGCGCCGGACGCTTAACCCTTCGACGAGCGCGGATGGTTACCGGGCGAGACCGTGTCTTGATCGCGTATTCGGCCGTTGCGACCCTTTACTACTAGCTCGCCTCCACCGCTCTTCTTGAGGTGTTGGCGGGCGGCGTTTATTGCCTCTTGCTGCGTCGCATGAACTGAACTGGCGCGTTGGGCACCTGGCTTGTCAACCGACCAGCCACGCTCATGCGGCGTAACAGTGCGCTTGTTTGGTGGTGTCATAGACGCGATCTTTTTCTCGCCAGGGGCGGAGTCGCGCTCAACGAACTCACCGCGCTGAAACTCAACGGCCCCCTCGGAAGCCCATCCTCTTTGCCATAGATCGCGATCGTGCAAGAACGCCGCAAGTGCCTGGGTCCACTGACGCGAGGGGTAGCTCGCCTTTACGTTCGCGAGTACCCTCTCCACCTCAACGATGCTCCGAGGCTCGACCTCCAAAGGCTTGCGGTCTGGGAGCTGGCGTAGTAGGCCCTCTTTGATCCACTTCCGAACGGTTGGCTGCGACACATCAAGACGGCGCGCGGTTTGCTCAACAGTCAGCCCCGCGCCGCCAAGGGCCTCCCGCAGTTCGTGGAGCGCGGCCTCGAGCCACTCCCAGACGTCGCTCAGACGCGGGCGCACGTCGTTGGAGAGCCAATGTTCTAGAGCCTGCCGCTCGCGAGCGAGCCGCTCCAAGATCTCCTCGGCATCGACAGCGGCAAGGCCGATCTGACCTCGGTCTTCTTTGGACCGTGTCGTCAGTGAGCCCATAGAAGAAGACTAGCCTATCGTTGTCGTTCTCGGGCGAATCTCGAAACGAAGTTAGGACGCATCGGGTTTGCCCAAGCCGGCCCACGACCTCGATAGGTTCTCTGCCATGGCGAGCGGGAGCGGCTTCGGGGTTCGTGCGACCCGGTCTGCCGATAGGGCTATCCGGGGGCTGAGGGGTACCACAGCCAAGCGCTATGCCCAATTCGAGACGGAGTTGCGCGCCCAAGGCTGCCGAGCGGCCGGCTACCGACTGCTGGCCCCCAATCACGGCGAGTTCTCCTCCTACTGCTGCAAGCATCTCGACCGGCGCTGGCGCGTCATCACGACGTTCGATCCCGGTCTAGTGACAATCGTGGCCGTCGGCGAGCATGATGGCGAAGCCTTCTATCAGCAGGTGGCGTCGATGCTTGAGATCCGCCCGGTCGGCTCTAAGCGCGAGGCGAAGCCGCTGTGCTGCGGTAACGACGGCTGGCCTAGCGTCGGGACACGCTAAACATCTCAGACGATGCCCGAGAACGCGCCATCCGACGAGAAGACCGAGACAGGAATCGGCGCCATCCGTCAACGGATGGGAACTAGCGCGATGTCCGCCGAGGAATTTGAGGCGACGTTCGGCGACCTGCCAACCGACGACGAGGGCTGATTCCTGTCCTTGAGCTTGCGCGCGGCCGACAGCGCCGTCGCGCTCGTCGCCGAGGTCGATCGTCACGCGCTCGCCGTCGACCATGAGCCGCGCCCTGAACTTCGACGTGCCGTCCGCGCGGACGGTCTCCTTGACCTTGGGTGAGGTCGGTCGT
>Ga0190265_10000113_pt1 | contig 85314 bp, 82 predicted proteins | sample Popmic124T_FD_133135 | JGI IMG/M metagenome (GOLD analysis project Ga0190265, IMG submission 133135) | Populus adjacent soil microbial communities from riparian zone of Indian Creek, Utah, USA - 124 T | ecosystem: Environmental > Terrestrial > Soil > Riparian zone | place: USA: Utah | collected... | reverse complement strand
GTCGCTGCCGCCGCCGACCGTCTCGACGATCTGGTCGGTGACCCGGTCGATGATGTAGCTGTCATTGCCGCCGAAGCCGATCGACATGTCCTGCCCCGCGCCGCCGGTCAGGATGTTGGCGCCATTGTTGCCGAACAATATGTTGTTGAGGGCGTTGCCGGTCAGGTTGATCGCGGCGGTGCCGGCCTGGCTGGTCGTGGCGAGATATTCGACCCAATTGGCGGTCAGCACATAGGAGGCGCCGACATAGACCGTGTCGTTGCCGCCGGTCTGGGTTTCGGCGATCGTGTCGAGCGCGTCGACGACGTAGCTGTCATTGCCGTTGCCGCCCTCCAGACGGTCGGCGCCGGCGCCGCCGTCGATCAGGTCGTTCCCTTCGAGGCCGTAGAGGTTGTTGGCGTGGTAATCGCCGTAGATGCGGTCGTGGCCGGCGGTGCCGGTCAGGTCGAGCTGGCCGTCGATCAGCTCGAACAGCGGCAGCCCGTCATAGGTTTTGATCTTGTGGCCGAGATCGGCGAGCACGGCGAGGCCGATCCGGTCGATGTCGAGCCGGTTCCCCTCGTAATTGCCGAACTGGTACATGAGCCCGCGGGCAATCGCGGGATCGCCCTGGCCATAATGGTCGGTGTTCACCGCAAACGGCAGGTTGCCCCCGAACAGGGCGGTGGCCGCCGCGCCCTGGAAATAGCTGATGCCGTTCTGGGTGACGATCTGGTTCTGCCACTGCTGGGTGACCTGGTAGAAACCGAGGGCGTGGAAGATTTCGTGGGTGTAGATGCCGATGAAATCGTGCTGTCCGGCCGGGATGTCCGGATCGACCCCGAATTGCGGATTGGGATCGAACCAGACAGCAGCGCCATAATTGCGAATCGTGCCGTCGCCGGCAAGATAGATGGTGCAGCCGGCATCGGGCAGGCTGGTGTCGGCGTCGACGCCGGTCAGGCACTCGTTCAGCGTCTGATTGATCCAGGCGCTCCCATTCCAGGCGATTTGCGAAACGGTGGGGAGGATTCCGTCGGCCTGGGGATAGGGAGATTCGGAAGCCGGGCGGATATTGACGACGAAGTCGAGTGTGCCCTGCCAATCGATATAGCGGCTGATCAGGCCGATCACGTAATTGGCATTGGCGGTGATCTTGGCCTCGATCTCGGCGGTGACGAGATTGTTGCTGTCGACCAAGGTGAAGGTGAACGCGTTCGGCATCGATCGAAATCCGTCCTGGCTCGCCGCCCGCGGGGCGGCCGGTCATTTTGAAACAGCGGAGAGTTCGCACCGGCCACTGGCTGTCGCAGCCCTCGGCTCGCCCGGCGGCTCCCTTGTGTGCCGATCCTACAACAGCGCCCGGGGTCGCGGGAATCCCCAATTTCTCCGGCTCCCGCCTCGCTTCTCAAAAAGCGGGAATGTGACGCTTCGATGACCGGCCCGCGACTTGATGATGACTGTCAAGTTACGAGAATTAAACGGAGAATCTGAGCCGGCCTGTCACAAAAATATCATGGCCCACATCTAGCCAGCCCCTACAGGCGGCCGCCCCCGGCGAGTCGCCCGCGCGCCACAAACAGGGGGTCCCCGCCATGCCGAAGTTCCGTGCTCTGTTCCTGCTCACCAGCGTCATTCCGCTCGCGGTGGCGTGCGGACCCAACGACGTCGCGTCGCCGGGCGAGGGCACGATCGTGACGCCGCCGAGCGGGCCGACCGGGCCGACCAACCCGGTGCCGCCGGGCAACGGCACGCCGGCCGCCACCTGCCCGGCCGGGACCGTCGACCGGGGCGTGATCGCAACCGCCTTCCGCAATTGCGAGATTTCGGGTCGGATCAACGACGATTATACGGTGCAGCGGCTGCCGGGCGTGATCTATTCGCTGGCCGGCCCGGTCAATGTCGGCACCGACGTCGGCGGCGGCGGTACGCTGGCGGGCGGCGATCCGGTCACGCTGACCATCCAGGCCGGGGTCACCATCTTCGCCACTTCGGGCAACGACTATCTGGTGGTGAACCGCGGCTCGCGGCTGCAGGCGATCGGCAATGCGACCCAGCCGATCATTTTCACGGCGCGCGCCAATGTCGAAGGCACCGCCAGCGACACCAGCCAGGGCCTGTGGGGCGGAATCATCCTGCTCGGCCGCGCTCCGATCTCCGATTGCAACACGGCGGTTCCGGGCGGCGACGTCGCCTGCCAGCAGGTGATCGAGGGCACTACCGGCTCGCTCTACGGCGGCAATGTCGCCACCGACAACAGCGGCACGCTGCAATATGTCCAGATCCGCTATTCAGGCTTCCAGATCGCGCCCGGCAACGAGCTCCAGGGACTGACCCTTGGCGGGGTCGGCAATGCCACCACCATCGATCATATCCAGGTCCACAACAGCTCGGACGACGGAATCGAGATTTTCGGCGGCCGTCCCAATCTCAAGCATCTCGTCATCACCGGCGCCGACGACGACAATCTCGACACCGATCTTGGCTATCGCGGCACCATCCAGTTCGTGATCTCGATCCAGAAGCCGACCGGCGACGGGGATTCCACGATCGAGGCCGATTCGAACGGCAATGAGGACGCGCTTCCGCGCCAATATACCCGAGTCTCCAACCTCACCGCCGTGCAGAACCACAACGGCTCGGGCGGCAACGCCATATTGCTTCGCGGCGGCACCGATTATGCGCTGCTGAACAGCGTCATCGTCAGCCCCGCGGCCTGCCTCGACATCGACGAAACCGGCGGCACCACCACGCGCGCCGCCGACGGCGCGCTTCAGGACGTCGGCCCGCCCGTCTTCCGCTCGACCCGGCTTGCCTGCCCGACCGCCTATCGCAACGACAACAACGTCCTGACGACCGTGGTCGCCACCATCTTCGGCTCGGGGACCAACAACAATAGCGACGCGCACGTGTCGACGCTGGCCGGCACCGGCTCCTATATCAACGGCGCCAACGAAACCGCGGTCGCCGCGACCGATCCGACCACGTTCAACGCCGATCCCCACGCCACCGTCAACGCGGCGGCGCCGAACCGGCTGACCGCGGTCACCTATATCGGCGCGGTGCAGGGCGCGGCGGACCTCTGGTATTCCGGCTGGACCTGCGATTCGGGCTATGCCGACTTCGGCGCCGCCAATCTGACCTGCGTCACCGTGCCGATCTTCTGATCGCCGCCGCCACTCATACGGGGCGGCGGCACGCGCTGCCGCCCCTCGTGATTCGTATCGACGGGGGAAGACCTGATGAAGAAGAGACTGAAGTTCGCGGGCCTGGTCTTCTCGACGGCGCTGGTCGCGCCGGCCGCGGCCTTCGCCCAGGCCACGCAGCAATCGCCCGCTCAGCCAGCGCCAGAAGCGGCTCCGCCTGGCGACGCAGAGGCCGCCGAAGCCGAGCCCGCCGCTCGGGAGGAAGGGCCTGCGCCGGAGGAAGAAACCCAGATCGAAGTCTCGGCGCCCGGCGCGGAGTCGCGCGGCTCGGACGTCGTCGTCACCGGCACCCGCGTCCCCAATTCGATTCGCCGCACGCCCCAGGTCATCTCGGTCCTGTCGAGCGAGGACATCGCCCGCACCGGCGAAGGCGACATCGCCGGCGCGCTTCAGCGCGTCACCGGATTGAGCGTGGTCGGCAACGGCTTCGTCTTCGTCCGCGGCCTCGGCGACCGCTATTCGCTGGCTTTGCTGAACGGCTCGCCGCTGCCGAGCCCGGAGCCGCTGCGCCGGGTCGTCCCGCTCGACATCTTCCCGACCAGCGTGATCGCCTCCTCGCTCGTCCAGAAGAGCTATTCGGTCAATTATCCGGGAGAGTTCGGCGGCGGCGTCATCAACCTCACCACGCCCGCGGTGCCACGCGAAACCTTCCTGGAGGTTTCGGCGAGCGTGACGGCTGACGTCGAAACCAGCTACCAGCTCGGCTACACTTATTATGGCAGCGACCTCGATTCGTTCGGCTTCGATGACGGCACTCGGGATTTCCCGGTGGCGCTGCAACGGGCGGTGGTCGACGGCAATTTCAACGGCACGACCGACGCCCAACGGCGCGATTTCGCGGCGAGCCTGCGCAACGCCGAAACCAATTTGCTCCAGGGAATGGGCCAGACTCCGGTCAATTTCGGCGGCGACGTCAGCTTCGGCACGTCGACCGAGATCAGGGGCGGCCGGCTCGGCCTGATCGCCGCGGCGGGCTATTCCAACAGTTGGCGCAGCCGCGACGCGATCCAGCAGACGTCGAACGACCCTAACCTGGCCGGAACCCCGCAGACCAGCTTCCAGCGGGTCACCACCGACAATCGGATCGTCGTCAACGCCCTGCTCGGCTTCGGCGCCGAGATCGGCGAGCACCGCATCCGCTGGACCAATTTGTTCATCCGCGACACGCTGAAGCAGGGCCGCCTCGCCGCCGGCTTCAACCGCAACGTCACCGATCAGGATCCGGCCCTGCCGCCCTCGCTGATGGAGCAGAACACCTACTGGTTCGAGCGCCAGCTGATCGACACCCAGCTGGTCGCCGAGTTCGAATTCGGTGATTTCAGCGTCGATCTGCGCGGCACTTACGCCACCACCCACCGCGAATCGCCTTATGAGCGCGACATCTCCTATTTCTACGCGGGCGACGGCGATCCGACGACGAGCGGCCCGGGCGACGCCGACGATTATGTCAACGACCTCGCCTCGGCCGGCCAGTCCGCCACGGTGGCGTTCAGCGACCTCACCGAGACCGTCTACGCCGGCGGCGTCGATCTCGCTTACGCGCTGCCGACCGAAACCTCGCTCACCGTGTCCGCGGGCTACGCATATACCCGAACCGACCGCGAGGCCTCGCGCTTCCAGTTCCAATATTTCAGCCCGAACGGCGCCTTGCCCTTCGCGGTCGCGCAGGAGCGGCCCGATTTCCTGCTCTCGGACTACAATGTCTACACCTTCAACATCCAGCTGCGCGACATTTCCGGCGCCGAGGGTGCCGCGTCCTACGCGGCGGACCTGCGCGTTCATGCCGGCTACGGCCAGGTCGAGATCGAGCCGGTCGACGGCCTGCGCGCCACGTTCGGCGTGCGCTATGAGAATGCGGTCCAGACCGTCCGGCCGCTCGGCAACCTGCTCGCGCCGACCCGGCTCGCGCAAAGCTATTGGCTGCCGGCGGCGACCGTGACCTGGCGCTTCACGCCCGACATGCAGGTTCGCCTTCATGCCTCGAAGACCATCGCCCGCCCGCAATTTCGCGAGCTCGCGCCGCAAATCTACCAGGATTTCGAATCCGACCGCGAATTCACCGGCAATCCGTTCCTGACCGACAGCGAGTTGCTCAACGCCGAGGCGCGCTGGGAATATTATTTCGCGCGCGACCAGCGGATCACGCTCGCCGGCTTCTACAAGAGGATCGACAATCCGATCGAGGCCGCGGCCTTTTTCGCGGGCGGCGGCCAGCTTCGCACCGGCTTCGCCAACGCTCCGCGCGCCGAGCTTTACGGCGCCGAATTGGAGGTCCAGACCCATCTTCCGCTCAACGGGCTGGGCGGCGGCTTCTTCGCGACCCGTCGGCTGCTGTTCATCGGCAATTACACCTACAGCCAGTCCCGCCTCCAGGTCGACGACAGCATCACCATCGGCCCGGACCTGCAGCCCGTCGCCGCCAATCTGCTGTTCCGCGACGGCGCGCCGCTGACCGGCCAGTCCGACCATCTCGCCAATCTCCAGCTCGGCATCGAGGATACCGACAGGCTGTCGCAGGCGACGATCGCGATCACTTATGCCAGCGATCGGGTCACCAACAGGGGCCCGATCCAGGGCCTGGCCAGCCAGCCCGATTTCACCGAGCATCCCGGCCTGCGCGTCGATTTCATCGTGCGCGAGGAAATAGCCCTGTTCGGCACCCGCGCGGAGCTGCGCTTCGAGGCGCGCAACCTGACCGGCCAGGATTATGAGGAGTTTCAGGAGATCGGCGGCAACCGGGTCGACATCAACAGCTACGAGGTCGGCCAGACCTTCAGCCTGGGGATGAGCGTCCGCTTCTAGAGCCCGCCCACCAGCCTGACGCCTCACCGTTCGCGATGACGCTTGCCGTTCGCCATAACACTCCACCGCTCCCCTGAGCTTGTCGAAGGGCTCTTCTTGCGGACCAAGAGAAGGAGAGCGCTTTTCTTGCGGACCGAGAGAAGGAGAGGGCTTCGACAAACTCAGCCCGAAGGGTATTGGATTTAGCTCGCCTGCTCAGAACGCCCCTCCGCTTCAGTCCAACCCCGAACGAGGCGGGTCGAAGAGCAGGCGCGCGACCAGCGCGGCGAGGCCGGCGCCGGCCAGTTGCGCGGCGACGAACGCCGGCACCCCGGCCGGAGCGATGCCGGCGAAGCTGTCGGACAGGCTGCGCCCGATCGTGATCGCGGGATTGGCGAAGCTGGTCGACGAGGTGAACCAATAGGCCGCCACGATGTAAAGCGCGACGCTGGCCGGCACCCCGGATGGCCGGTGGCGCACAGTGCCGAGGATCGTGAGGATGAGCCCAAAGGTGGCGATCGCCTCGCCGGTCCACTGCCCCAGGCCGGTCCGGACCCGGCCCGAAAGCTGCAGGATCGGCAGATCGAACATGAGATGGGCGGCCCAGATTCCAATGATGCCGGAGCCGATCTGAGCCAGCGAATAAGCGGCGGCATCGGGCCAGGGCAGCTCGCGGCGGAGCGCCGCGACCAAGCTCACCGCCGGGTTCATATGCGCGCCCGAAATCGGCCCCAGCATCGTGATGAGCACGAACAGGATCGCACCGCTCGCGATCGCGTTGGCAAGCAACGCCACCGCCATGTTCCCGCCCGACAGCCGCTCGGCCATGATTCCCGATCCGACCACGGCGGCGAAGAGGAAGAAGGCGCCGAGGCCCTCCGCCGCCACCCGTTTGGCCAGCGGCGGCGCGTCAGCCACGGGTCGCCCCATCGTTTGCGCGGCCGATCTCACCAAGGCGGTGGCGAAGGCTCATCGCGTCGATCTCGCCATGCGGCAGCGCCAGAAAGAGGGAGATGCGATTGCGCAAATAGCGAAGCGCGGTGGCGAAGGCTTCGCGCTGACCCTCGCCCTCGATCGCTGCGGGATCCTCGATCCCCCAATGGGCGGTGACCGGCTTGCCCGGCCACACCGGGCATATCTCGTCCGCCGCATTGTCACAGACGGTGAAGATGAAATCGAGCGGAGGCGCATCGCGGCCCGCAAATTCGTCCCAGCTTTTCGAGTGGAGATCAGCCGTCGCGAAGCCAAGCTCGTCGAGAAGCCGGCGCGCCGCCGGATGGACTGCGCCTTTGGGAAAGCTGCCGGCCGAAAAAGCGCGGAATCGCCCCGCGCCGTCCCGGTCAAGCAACGCCTCCGCCATGATCGAACGGGCGGAATTGCCAGTGCACAGGAAGAGGACGTTGTAGGGTCGGCTCATGCCGGCGCGCAGCATTGGCCGGGGGCCGCGTCCGGCGATGCCGCCCCGATCGATTCGAGCGCCGGGCTGTCGCCATAGACGGTCGCCTCGCCGGTGGTGTGGAACGCCTCCCAGATCACGCCGTCGGGATCGCTGATCCAACTCTTCTCGGATTTGGCATAGCAGCAAGTGGTCGCGCCTTCCTCGAGCACCGGCTGGCCGGCGTCGCGGAGCCGAGAATAGATCATGGCGAGTTCGGCACCGTCCTCGGCCTGGATTCCGAGATGCTCGATTCCCGCGCGCACATGCTGGCCGGTCGAAACCGCGAAATTGACCCTCGGATCGTCGAGCATCCATTTCGCATAATCGGCCTTCACCACGTCCGGAGCGCTGCCGAACAAGGTCGAATAGAAGCCGATCGACCGGTCGAGGTCGCCGACCCCGACATGGATGTGGAGGCGCGTCATATAAGCTCCTTTTTCTCTGAAACCCGGGTGTCGATTGGGGCGGCGGGGGTGCAGCCCGCGCCGGCGCAGCAATTCTCCATGAGATAGCCGACCAGCGCATTCATCGCGCCATAATCGGCGCGGTAGATAAGCGACCGGTGGCGGCGCTCTTGCCCGATAAGCCCGGCCCGGCTGAGCTGGGCGAGGTGAAAGGACAGAGAGGAATTGGGGATTGCGAGCGCCTCGGCGATGGCGCCGGCGGCCATGCCGTCCTCGCCCGCCTGGACCAGCAGCCGGAACAGTGCCAGCCGATGCTCCTGGGCGAGGGCGCCGAGGGCCGTGATCGCGGTCGCCGCCGGGTCGAGTCTCATTTCCATGGTTCTGGAAATGTCAGAGGCTCGCCGCCCTGTCAACCCTCAATTCGAAAGTTATGGAAATGAAGGCGGCCGGGCCGTCATATTAGTTCAATCGGGGAGTCACGGATCGGGCGCATGACGCAGGCATGCGCGGACCGGCTGACGACGAATTCGAACTGCTTGGCATGGCCCCAGGCGTCGGACGCCTGTTCGCCGACGCTTTGGCCGAGCCCGCCGGCGTCATCCTCATCGCCGGGCCGGCCGGGTCGGGGCGTTCGACGACGATCGCCGCCGCGCTCGCCAAACGCCCCGACGCGCTGGCCGTCGGGATCGAGGACCGCGCGGGCGCCGAGGCGGCAATCGACGCGGCTCTCTCGGGCCGGCTCGTCCTCGCGGAAATCGACGCCGGAGATTGCGTCGGCGCGATCGCCCGGCTGAGGGCGATGAGGGTCGAGCCCTTCCCGATCGCGGCGAGCGTTCGCGCGACGATCGCGCAGCGGCTGGTCGAGGGCCTCTGCAGCGACTGCCGGGTGCCGGTGCAGGCGGCGGGATCGCTCTCGGCCTTGCTCGGCTTTGATCCCGGCACGCTCGTCTATGAGCCGCGCGGCTGCGTCTCGTGCGGCGGCACCGGCTTTGCCGGGAAGATCGGCCTGTTCGAAGGCTTCGCCTTCGATGCGCCGATCCGCCGGCTGATCGGCTTTGGCGGCGACGAGGCGATCATCGCCAGCCACGCCTTTCGCGACAGGCCCAATTTCGGCGGCGCGGCCCGGGCGATGGTGCGCTCCGGCCTGATCCGCGCCGAAGAAGGCGTCCGCGCCTCGCGCGTGCACATGCTCGAGGCCTGCTAGCGTCGTCCGCGATCCGCACGGACCCGGCATGGACCCCGGCCAGCGCTGGGGTGACGAGATACAACCTAGCCCTCCCAATAACCAGCGGCGGCGGCGGCGTTTCGATAGGCTCTTTCGGCCGCCTTGGTCGCCAGCCGGGCCGCCTTTCCATCCTCGACCGGAAGCTCCGGGCTGAGCTCGGCGGCCAGAGCGGCGCCGATGCGCAGGTCGTTGAGCGTGCCGAGCCGCTCCTGAAGCAGCTTGAGCGCGGCGACGAAGCGGTCGCGGCGACCGGACAGGGGCCTCTTGGAATAAAGCCCGCCGAGGAATTCGGCGGCATAGCGAAGCTTCTTGATGTCGAGCCGGAGTCGGTGCTGGGCGTCGGCATCGAGTTCGGCGAGGCCGGCGCCATGTCGCCGCACCTTGCGCCACAGCTGCCCGAGGCGCCTGTCCGCGAGGCCGGAGAGATCGCGCGCGGCGCGGGGCCGGAAGCGCCACGCTCCGAGTTCGATCCACAGCGACAGGCTCAGCATCAGGGCGCGGGCGCGGTGTGAATCCAGCCCTTCGATCAGGCGTTTGTAGGTCCGCTCGCGCTCGGCGCGCAGAGCCTTGCTTTCGGCATAGCGGCTGAGCAGCACGTCGAGGTTGCGGGCCGCGCCGAACAGGCCCGTCAGCCAGCGCAGCTCCCCGCGTATCTCCTGATAGCCGCGGCCGGAGACGGTCGTGCGGAACAGCGACAAGGCCGAGCGCAGCCGCCTCAGCGCCACTCGGGCCTGATGGAGCGCGTCGGCATCGCGCGTCCGGCGCAGCGCGATCTCGTTGAGCCGGAAATGGCGCAGGCAGGACGAGGCGACCGCCTGGAAGGCCTCGGCCTCGCCGAGCGGCGGCTTCAGGCGGATCGGTTCGGCCTTGGCCGGCCTCCCCAGCCGCCCGTCCGCCAGCGCGAAGCCGCGCTCGGCCTTGGTGAGCACGCCGAGCCTGAGCGAAGCCGCCTCGCCGATCTCGGCCGCAAGCGCGAACAATGCCTTTGGCTTGCCCTCGATCAATTCGAGCTCGAGCTCGCACAGCGGCGCCTGCGCCGCGCCGCTCGCCACCTTGCCTTCGTCGAGCACGACCTCGATTCGGCTGCCGTTGCGCTCGATCAGCCAGGAGGTGCGGCGGAAGAGGGTCCGGACGACGGGCCTCAATTTGCCCTTGGCCCGGGCGAGCAACCGTTTGAGCGGTGCTGCGCTCGAGGCGGCGGGATCGAAGGCGAAGCCGGCGACCTCGTCCTCCCATTCCTGGCGCGCGAACAGGCCGGCGGAGGCGACCGGCTTGCGCTTCACTGTCTGGACGAAGATCTCGCCAACCCGCCTTACCCGCAGCGAGAAGCCGGCGCGGCGCAGCGCGCCGTCCCTGGTGTCGAAATAGAGGGTTTCGAGGCTGCCCCTCGCGGGCTTGGCTGCGGCGAGCGCTGGCGCGCGGCGAAGCGCCGCGGCGCCGCCCGGCTCCAGGTCGAATTTCAGCTCGACTTCATGCGGCATGCGCGCCCCGCCGGGCGCCGATCGCCCCGCCGACGCTTTTGCGACATCTATGTTACGGTTTTTTGTGGTCGGCACCTCAGCCCGCCAGGCCGTCCCAGAGCAGCTTCGCGCCGGCGACGATCATCAGCAGATAGATGAGGGTGTAGAAGCGGTCCATGGCGATGCGCCGGACGAGATAGACGCCGGCGAGGCTGCCGAGGAGGGCGAAGGGGAGCAGGACGAGTGTGGTCAGCGCATTGTCCCGCGTGAACTGGCCCAGAGCGAGGTAGGCGGGAACCTTGATCCAGTTCAGCACCGCGAAGAAGATGGCGGTGGTGCCGATCAATATGTCGCGCTGGAGCCGGCGCGGCATCACCCACATCTGGAAGGGCGGCCCGCCGGCATGGGCGATCTGGCTGGTGAAGCCGGTGGCGATGCCGAACAGGGTGCCGACCCAGGCCGGCGAATTGGAGGGGGCGGCGATTCGGCCGCCGCGCTCGATCCACAGCCGGTAGAGCCCGAACAGCAGCGAGATCGCGCCGACCGCGATCAGAACCGCGTTCGACGACACCGAGGCTGCGAACCACCAGCCGAGAATGACTCCGATCGCCGCGCTTGGAAGCATCACCGCCAGGATGCGGCCATCCCAGGTCTTCCGGAAGGCGGCGACTCCGATCACGTCCTGAGCGATCAGGATCGGCAGCAGGATGCCGGCGGCCTGGACCGGGTCCATCGCCAGAGCGAGCAACGGCATGCCGAGCGCGCCCATCCCCGAAAGCCCGCCCTTGGCAAGCCCGACCAGAAGCACGGCCGGAATGGCGAGGAGATAGAAAGAAAGGTCCTGCGGCATCACTTCGTCATTCCAGCCTGTCCCGTCATTCCAGCGAAAGCTGGAATCTCTTTGCCTGCAAAAAGAAGGGAGATTCCAGCTTTCCCTGGAAGACGGTGTGTCGGGCGGCGCCCTAGTCGACGTGGGCCCGCTCGAGCCGGGGCGAGAGGAGATGGACGATCGCAAGCGCGACGAAATAGGCGCTGCCGGCGACGATGAAGATCGGCGTGTAGCTGCCGACCTTGTCGAGGATCTGGCCGACATAGAGCGAGAAGATCATGCCGCCGATGGCACCGACGGTGCCGCCGATGCCGATCACGCTGCCCACAGCGCTGCGCGGGAAGAGATCGGAGGGGAGAGTGTAGAGATTGGCCGAGAAGGCCTGATGCGCGGCGGTGGCGATGCCGATGACAAGCACGGCGACCCACAGATTGTCGTAGGATTGGGCGAAGAAGATCGGCGTCACCGCGAAGGCGCAGATCAGCATCGTCATCTTGCGGGCGTAGTTCACGCTCTTGCCCGCCTTGATCCAGCGCGACGAGAGCCAGCCGCCGGCGACCGAGCCGACGTCGGAGAGCAGGTAGATGGCGACGAGCGGCGGCCCGAACTGGAGGATGTCGAGATCGTAGCGCTGGCCCAGATAGCCGGGCAGCCAGAACAGGAAGAACCACCAGATCGGATCGATGCAGAATTTTCCAAGCGCATAGGCCCAGGTTTCGCGCTTGGTCGCGATCTTCGACCAGGGCAGGGGCGTGACCGGATCGACCGGATCCTGCTCGATATAAGCGAGTTCGGCGGCGGAGACGCGTTTGTGCTCCTGCGGGCGGCGGTACATTGCGAGCCAGAAGAACAGCCAGACGAAGGTGGCGAGGCCGGTGATGACGAAGGCGGCGCGCCAGCCATAAGCGACCACCAGGAAAGGCACGGCGAGCGGCGTGATGATCGCGCCGATATTGGCGCCCGCATTGAACACGCCCACGGCAAAGGCCCGCTCCTTGGCCGGGAACCATTCGGTCACCGCCTTGATGCCCGCCGGGAAATTGCCCGCCTCGCCGATGCCGAGGCCGAAGCGCACCATGGCGAACTGGGTCACCGAGTGGACGCCGCCATGGGCGATATGCGCGATCGTCCAGATCACGAAGGCGATGGCATAGCCGAGCTTGGCGCCGATCAGGTCGACGATGCGGCCGAAGCCGATATAGCCGATCGCATAAGCGGTCTGGAACCAGAAGACGATGTTGGCGAAATCGATCTCGGACCAGCCGAGATCCTCGGACAGAGTGGGCTTGAGCACGCCCAGCATCTGCCGGTCGACATAGTTGATGACGGTGGCGGCGAAGAGCAGGGCGACGATGACCCAGCGATAGGAGCCGATCCGCCCGGCCGCGCGCTCAACCGTCACGTTCGCCTCTTCAGCCATCTCGTCCTCCCCGATGCGCCGGAGCCTTTTGACTCTCGAGATATGGGTGTATGGGAAACCGGTGTCATAAGCAATATCGGAGGCAGGGATGCGCGGGATGCTGTGGATGATCGGCTTGGCCGGGCTGGCGGCCTGCGGCGCCGAGCCGGCGGCGGAGATGCAAGCGCAGAACCATGCGCAGACGAACCGCGTCGCCACTTCCGGCAAGACCGAGGTTGCCCTGGCCGACGTGCCGGCGGGGGTGCTCGCGGCCGCGCGCGCCGAGCGGCCGGACTTCGTGCCGACGAAGGCGGAATCGGAGACGCGCGACGGACGGCGCTATTTCGACGTCGAGGGGCGGATGCCCGACGGCGCCGAGATCGAGTTCGACATTATGGAGCGGGACGGCGTCTGGGGCGTCGTCGAGACGCAGCGCGACATCGCCTTCGCCGCGGCACCGGCCCCGGTCCGGGCCGCGGCGCTGGCGCATGACGCGGCGCTGGTCCCGACCCGGGTGATCGAGAGCGTCCAGGCGGACCGGCTCGTCATTTACGAAGTCTATCAGGGTGAGTGGAAGATCGAGGTGAAATGGGACGGCCGCCGCGCCGAGCTTCTCGCCGGGGAATGGGCGCACTGACGATTATTCCGGCGTGGCCGCCGCCAGGGTGCAGGCGACGCTCAGGCCGGCGCGGAAGCGGGCCTCGACCCGCTGGCCGGGCCGGGCCGGGTGGACGCCGGTGACGGCGCCGGACGAGATCCACTGGCCGGGCGAGAGCGCGATGCCGCGCCGGGCCATCAGCTCGAACAGGAAGCGCGCCGCGCCGATCGCGCCGTCGGGGAAGCCGGACGCTCGGCCGGTGCCGATCTCTTCGCCGTCGATCAGGGTCGCGACGTCCCAGCTCTCGAAACCGCTGTCCCGCCAGTCCGCGATCTCCGGCCCGATCACCATGCCGTTATTGTTGCCGAAATCGGAGATCACCGCGATCGGGCCGAGCTCGTTGATCGTGCCGAGGGGGGAGCTGGCGACTTCGATACCGGCATGGACGGCGTCGATCAGCGCGGCCGCATCCGCCAGGCTGTAGGCGCCTTTTCCAGCCGGCGGCGCGGCGCCGATGCGGAGCAGGAACTCGGCCTCTCCGGCGGCGAAGCCATTGGCAAATACCGGCATTTCGACGGGCTCGCCGTCGAGCCGTGCCCGCGCCTCGCGGAAGATCGGGCCGGCCAGCCGATCGGTGCCGAAGCGGTCGATCAGGGGAGGCGGCACGCGCCCCACCTTCCAGCCGAGCACCGGCCGGCCCCAGGCGGCGATCGCCTCGTCCTGGATGGCATAGGCCTCGTCCAGAGTCGCGGGGAAATCGCCCGGATAAGCGTCGAGGCCCGCCGCGGCGCGGCGCGCGGCGAGGAATCGGCCGGCGATCCGGCTTCGTTCTGCAACGACGGACAAAAGCCTCTCCCGCTTTTCGAGCTGTGCTAACGGAAACCGGTGTCATAAGCAACTGCGCGCAGGCGCTACGAAGGAGTTTCAGGCGCGAGCGAAGGCAGCCGCGGCTTCGGCGCGACCGCGAATCGCGTCCGGATCGACCGGCGCGCCGGCCGGAACCAGCCAGGAGCCGCCGACGCAGGCCACCGACGGCAGAGCGAGCCAATCGGGCGCCGAGATCGGGGAGATGCCGCCGGTCGGGCAGAAGCGCATCTCGCCGAACACCGCGCTCAGCCCCTTCAGGGCCGGCAGCCCGCCCGCCGCGACGGCCGGAAAAAATTTGAGCCGGGTGAGGCCGCGCTCGCGCGCCCGCATGATTTCCGACGCCGTCGCAACTCCCGGAAGCCAAAGCGCGGCGGCCTCGCGCGCCGCATCGGCGAGCGCGTCGGTGAGGCCCGGGCTGACCGCGAACTGGGCGCCCGCGGCAAGCGCCGCCTGGAGTTGCTCCGGATCGAGCACCGTGCCGGCGCCGACGATCGCGCCCGGCACCGAACGCATCGCGGCAATGGCGGCAAGCGCGGCCGGCGTACGCAGCGTCACTTCGAGAACGCGCAGCCCCCCCGCGACCAGCGCTCGCGCGATCGGCACGGCGTCCTCGACGCGCTCGATCACCAGCACCGGGATGACCGGCGCGGCGGCGAGGATCGCATCCATGTCTTGCGCCCGGTCCATTGGAAACCGGTGTCTAAAGTCCGCTGGCACGGCGGGCAAGGGCGCGCTAATCCCGGGGCATGGCAATGAAGGGCTCGGGCAAGGCGGACGACGGCGGCGCGCGGGCGGCCAAGCCGACGATCAACGACGTCGCCCGCCTCGCCGGCGTCTCGAAGAAGACGGTGAGCCGGGTGATGAACCGCTCGCCCTTACTCAACGAGGAGACACGCGAGAAGGTCGAGAAGGTCATTCGCGAGCTCGGCTACGTTCCCAACCCGCAGGCGCGGGCGCTGGCGCTCAGGCGCAACTTCCTGGTCGGCCTGATCCACGACAATCCCAACGCCCAGATGGTGCTCAACATGCAGCAGGGCATTTTGGAGGCGCTGCAGGGCACCGAGTTCGAAATGGTCGTGCGCCCAGTCGACCGCAACAGCTCGATGATGCTCGACGACGTTCGGCTGTTCCTTGAGCGGCAGCGTCTGTTCGGCGTCGTCATCCTGCCGCCGATCAGCGAGAATGACGCGCTTGCGCGCCTCTGCGATGACGTCGGCTGCCGCTACGTGCGGATGGGATCGGCCCAGCTCGACGATTCCGAGCATATGGTCGCCTCCAACGATCGCGAGGTGGTGCGCGAGGCCGTCGCCCATCTGATCGGCCAGGGCCACCGCCTGATCGGCCTGATCGAGGGTCCCGACGGCTTCCGTTCGGCCCGCGAGCGGCGGCTGGGGTTCGAAGATGCGCTGAAAGCGGCCGGGATCAAGCTGCCGCGCAGCCTGATCGCCGGCGGCAATTACACGTTCGAAACCGGAGTCACCGCCGCCAATCGCCTGTTCGACCTGTCGCCCAGGCCGACTGCGATCTTCGCCAGCAACGACGAGATGGCGGCGGGCATCGTCTTCGCGGCGCGCGAGCGCGGCATTGCCGTGCCCGAGGAATTGTCGGTGATCGGCTTCGACGACACCCCGATCGCCGCCCATATCTGGCCGCCCTTGACGACGGTGCGCTGGCCGATCGTGTCGATGGCGCGGGCGGCGGCGCGCAAATTGGTCGGCGACATGATCGGCGGCGTCGGCGACCAGCCCTCGATGCTGCCCTCGATGCTGATCCACCGCGCGTCCGTGGCGCCGCCGAAGCGCTGACGCTTGCCCGAGGGCGTGACACCGGTTACCTTGGTTGAAAGGCCGGGAGATGACGATGTTCGAGAGAACCTATTATGCGACCCATCCGGACATGATGGAGTGCGTGTCGAACGCCGAATTGCGCGATCGTTATCTGATCGGGGGCCTGTTCCGCGAGGGCGAGTGCGTGCTCAACTATACCCATGCCGACCGGTTCGTGATCGGGGGAGTCGCGGTCGGCGCCGCGCCGGTAACGCTGCCGGCGCAGACCGAGCCGCCCTCGGCGGCGGGCCATCCCCTCCTCGAGCGGCGCGAGCTCGCCATCGTCAATGTCGGCGCCGTCGAGGGCATTGTGACCGTCGACGGCGAGGTCTTCGCGCTCGGCAACAAGGATTGCCTTTACGTCACCATGGGCGCCAGCGACGTGTCGTTTTCCGGCCAGGGCGCGCGTTTCTACCTTGCCTCCTGCCCGGCGCATAAGGCGTTCGCCACGCGCAAGCTGTCGATCGGTGAAGCCAATAAGCTGGAACGCGGCAGCCTCGAGGAATCGAACGAGCGGACCATCTTCCAACTGGTGATCCCCGGCGTCTGCGACAGCGCCCAGCTGGTCATGGGGCTGACCGTGCTGCGGCCCGGCAGCGTCTGGAACACGATGCCGCCGCATATCCACGAGCGGCGCTCCGAAATCTATTTCTATTTCGAATTGCCCGAGACGAGCGATCGGGTCTTTCACTATATGGGGGAAGGGGAGGCGATGCGGCATATCGTCGTCGCCAACGAGGAAGCGGTGATCTCGCCGCCCTGGTCGATCCACATGGGGTCGGGGACGCGGGCTTATGCCTTCATCTGGGCGATGGCGGGGGAGAATCAGGATTATACCGACATGAACGTCCTCGACATCTGCCAGCTCGCATAGCCCGATGGCCGTGCAATATCCCGTTCGGGCTGAGCTTGTCGAAACCCTGCCCTTCTCTCGCTCAGCGGAAAACAAGGAAAGCCCTCCGACAGGCTCAGGGCGAACGGAGGGGGAAGAGAGGCCGTGACCAATCCTTTCGACCTCACCGGCAAGGTCGCCCTCATAACAGGCGCCAATACCGGCATCGGCCAGGCGATCGCCTTTGCATTGGCCGGGGCCGGCGCGGACGTCGCGCTGGCCGGACGTTCGCGTGCGGAGGAGACCGCCGGCCGCGTCGAGGCGCTGGGGCGCAAGGCGACGACGATCGATGCCGACCTCGCCAGCCTCGCGCCGGTCCAGCAGGCGGTGGACCGCACGATAAGCGCGCTCGGCGGGCTCGACATCCTCGTCAACAACGCCGGCATCATCAGCCGCGCCGACGCGGTGGACGTCTCCGAGGCCGATTGGGACGCGGTGATCGACACCAATTTGAAGTCGCTCTTCTTCCTGTGCCAGGCGGCGGGACGGCACATGATCGGCGCCGGCGGCGGCAAGATCGTCAACATCGCCTCGATGCTGAGTTTCCAGGGGGGGATCCGCGTACCCGCTTATACCGCGTCGAAAAGCGCGGTGGCGGGGCTTACCAAAGCGCTCGCCAACGAATGGGCCGGGAAGGGTGTCAATGTGAACGCGATCGCGCCCGGCTATATCGCCACCGACAATACCGCCGCGCTACGGGCCGACGATGCGCGCAACCGGCAGATCCTCGAGCGAATCCCCGCCGGCCGCTGGGGCGATTCGGCGGACATCGGCGGCGCCGCATTGTTCCTTGCCTCATCGGCCGCGGATTATGTCCACGGCCATGTCCTGGCCGTCGATGGCGGCTGGCTGGCACGCTGATGCCTGTCCGGAGCAAGGTCGCAGGGGGCAAGGTCGTCGCGTTCGGGGAATTGCTGCTGCGCCTGGCCGCGCCGGGGCGCGAATTGCTGATGCAGAGCGGCCGGCTCGAGGTGCATGTCGGCGGTGCCGAGGCCAATGTCGCGGTCGGTCTCGCCCGGCTAGGTCACCAGGCGGCGATGGTCAGCCGGGTGCCGGCCACGGTGCTGGGCGACGCGGCGGCGGGCCATTTGCGGCGCTACGGCGTGGCTACGGAGGACGTGTCGACCGGGCCGGGCCGGATGGGCCTCTATTTCCTGTCGCCGGGCGCTGGCGTGCGGGCCTCGGACATCGTCTACGACCGCGAAGGCAGCGCCTTCGCTTTGGCCGGGCCGGCGGATTTCGACTGGGACCTGTCGTTCGACGGCGCCGATTTGCTGCATCTGTCCGGAGTGACTCCGGCGCTCGGCCAGCGCTCGGCCGAGGCGGCGCTGGCGGCGGCCGAGGCGGCGCTCGCCAAAGGCATTCCGATCTCGTTCGACGGCAATTACCGGGCCGGCCTGTGGGCCTTGCGCGGGACCGATCCGGCGCCGATCCTGCACGCTTTGGTCGAGAAAGCCGACATCCTGTTCGGCAATCATCGCGACATCTCGCTGTTGCTCGGCACCGCCTTTTCCGGCGATGGCGAAGAGCGCCGGCGCGAAGCAGCCGAAGCCGCGTTCGCAGCCTTTCCGCGCCTTCGCCTGATCGCCTCGACGGCGCGCCACGTCACCGATGCCGACACCCATCTCATCTCCGCCCGCATCGACGGCCGCGACGATGCGGTCCGGACGAGCCCGACGGCAGTGGCCGGGATCGTCGACCGGATCGGTGCCGGCGACGCCTTCGCAGCCGGCGTGCTGCACGGCATGCGGACCGGGCTCGATCTCGACGCCACCGTCCAGACCGGACTCGCGCTGACCTGCCTCAAACACTCGTTGCCGGGCGATTCCAGCCTGTTCGGCCCGGGCGACATCGCCGCTTTCCTGGCGGGCGAGCGCGACGTCCGCAGATAAGGCGGCGCCCGTCCCGATACGGCGCCGTATCGGTCTTGACAGACGCAAGGGATCGGCTCAGAACCTGTTATGACACCGGTTACTTAGTGGAGCGACCGGAAAAGGCGACTGCGGCAAACGCGGCACCTGGGAGAGGGAAAAGGGGCGGCCCGCCGAGGCCAGATCGTCTTTCACCCACCGTGCGTGACTTGCGCAGGCTTTTTTTGGACCGGTATAGACACCGGTGTCACAAAGAGGGGAATGCGCCGGCTGGGCGCGTGGGTTCTGGAAGGAATGGCAATGACCTCGAAGACCTCGAAGCTCGACGCCGCGCCGCGCCGCCGCATCCTGATCGGCCTGCTCGGCGCCGCCTCCTTCATGGCCGTTCCGGCTTATGCCCAGGATCCGCCGCCGCCGGCACCGGTCGAGGAGGATGAGCCGATCCCGGCCGAGGGCGAGGAGCAGAACGTCTTCGTCACCGGCTTTCGCGCGTCGCTGAACGCCGCGCTCGAGGACAAGCGCGAGGCGACCGGCATTATCGACGTGATCCGCGCCGAGGACATTGCCGACTTCCCCGACAACAACCTCGCCGAATCGATCCAGCGCATCCCGGGCGTCTCGATCACCCGCGATCAGGGCGAAGGGCGCAACATCTCGGTGCGCGGCCTCGGCCCGGTCTTCACCCGAGTCCGAATCAACGGCCTCGAAGGCCTCAGCACGACCGGCGGCGCCGACGCTTCGGGCGGCGCCAATCGCGGCCGCCAGTTCGATTTCAACATTTTCGCCTCCGAGCTGTTCAACTCGATCACCGTGCGCAAGACCTCCTCGGCCGACATCGAGGAAGGGTCGCTCGGCGCCACCGTCGATCTGCAGACGGCGCGGCCGTTCGACACGCGCGGCGACTTCAATCTCGTCGCCTCGGCGCAGATGGGCTTCAACGATCTGTCGAGCGAGGTCGACCCGCGCCTTTCCGTCCTGTTCTCGCGCCGTTTCGCGGACGATAGGCTCGGCATCCTCCTGTCGGCCTCCTATTCCGAGCGCGGCATCCTCGAGGAGGGCCCCTCGACGGTGCGCTGGGAGCGGGGCACCGACAATGGCGGCTTCAACGGCGCCTCGGTGCTGCCGACCGGCGCGCAGCAGGGCTTCGCCTTCTTCCACCCGCGCATTCCGCGCTACGACAGCTATCGCTACCAGACCGAGCGGCTCGGCCTGACCGGCGCGCTGCAATGGGCGCCGAGCGACTCCACTCTGGTCAGCTTCGACGCGCTCTATTCGCGCTTCCGCTCGGAGCGCGCCGAACAATATCTGGAGGCGATCTCGTTCAGCCGCTCGGGCACCGGCAAGCCGCAGACCGTGATCGTCACCGGCGAGGTCGACGACACCAACAGCCTCGTCTCCGGCACCTTCAACAATGTCGACGTCCGCGTCGAATCGCGCTTCGACGAGCTCGAAACCGAGTTCCAGCAATATACCCTGAACTGGCATCAGGAGTTCGGCGATCGCCTTCGCCTCGACTTGCTCGGCGGCTATTCGGTTTCCGACTTCTCGAACCCGATCCAGACCACGGTCGCTCTGGATGCCAACAACGTCCAGGGCTACAGCTTCGATTTCACCAACGGCCGCAATCCGACCTTCGATTACGGCAATCTCGACGTCACCAATCCGAACAGCTTCGTCCTCGGCGAAATCCGCCTGCGCCCGCAATTCGTCACCAACGATTTCTGGGTCGGCCGGGGCACGCTCGAATTCGACGTCAGCGAGCAGGTCAAGCTGCGCGTCGGCGGCGATTACAAGCGCTACACCTTCGATTCGATGGAGCTGCGCCGGGCCAGCGAAACCCAGGTGCCGGTGCTCCAGCCCGGGCAGCTGGCGACGCTGACCTACACATACGGGATCGGCGCCGGCACCGACATCAACGGCAGCCCGCGCGGGTTCGTGGTTCCGGACCTCGATCTGTTCGCCGACGCCCTCGGCATCTATTCGGGCACCGGCATCTACACGTTGACCGGAACCAACAATACCAGCGCGCAGGGCAATTGGCGTTTCATCCGCGAGCGCGATCTGGCCGGCTTCATTCAGGCCGCTTACGATTTCGACCTTGGCGGCGTTCGGCTGCGGGGCGATGTCGGCGTCCGCTACGCCCGCACCAGCCAGCTTTCGCAAGGCTATACGGGCGGCGCCCAGGCGATCCTCGTCACCGCCGAGCGAAGCTACGGCAATTGGCTGCCATCGGCGAATTTCGTCGCGGAATTCGGCGACGACTTCGTCGCCCGCCTCGCCGCGGCGCGCGTCATGACCCGGCCCAATCTCGGCACGCTCAACCCGACCGGCGCCTTTTCGATCTCGGGCGGCAACCGCACCTACACGATCGGCAATCCCTTCGTGGATCCGATCACGTCGACCAATTACGATCTGTCGCTCGAATGGTATTTCGCGCCCGAATCCGCGCTCGTCTTCGGCGCCTTCTATCGCGACGTCTCAAGCTTCATCGCCAATACCGTCCAGTCGATCCCGTTCAACCAGCTCGGCCTGCCGACCGCTCTCATCACCGGGCCGAACGGCCAGCTCCTCATCCAGCCGACCGACCTCATCACGGTGACCCAGCCGGTCAACAGCGACGGCGGCACGGTGAAGGGCTTCGAGATCGGGCTGCAGGTGCCGTTCCGCTTCCTCGGCGGCCTGCTCCACCATATGGGCGTCCAGGCGAATTACACCTACGCCAAGTCGGACATCGAATATCCGCTGTCGACCGCCGCCAACGCGCCGGTCGTGATCCGCTCGCTGACCGATTTGTCGCGCCATGCCGCCAATGTGACGCTCTATTACGAGGACAGCCGCTTTTCGCTGCGCGGCTCGCTCGCTTATCGGAGCGGCTATCTGCAGGCGGGCGGAGTGCCTGGCCGCAACGGCGTCGCGCCGGGCGCGGGGCCGGTTTTCAACCCGAATGCCGGCCAGCCGACCTTCAACGACGTCGAGGGCGTCCACGGCACGATCAACGTCGATCTCGCCGCCTCCTACCGGATCAACGACCATTTCATGCTGACCGCCGAGGCGATCAACATCACCGACGAATATGTCGACCAATATATAGACAGCGCCGCCGACCGGCTCAGCGTCTACCACCATACCGGCACGCAATATTGGTTCGGCCTTCGCTATACCTATTGAGCGAGCGGGCCGGTCTGTCAGGATGAGATGATGATCCGCGGCGCGCTCGCCATTCTCCTCCTGCTCGCCGCACCCGCCGCGGCGTCGGCGCAGAGCCGCGCGGAGATCGAGCGGACCATGCGCCGCGCCACCGAATATATGGTCGATCACGTCGCCACCAACGGCGGCTACGTCTGGTCCTATCTGCCAGATCGCTCGCGCCGCTGGGGGGAGATCGAGGCGCGGCCGAGCATGATCTGGGTCCAGCCGCCCGGCACCGCGACCATGGGCCATCTGTTCCTCGACGCCTATCACGCCACCGGCGACGATTATTATTACGAGGTGGCCGCCCGGGCCGCCGACGCGCTGGTCGCCGGCCAGCACCGAAGCGGCGGCTGGAACTATTTCATCGACTTCGCCGGCCCCGAATCGACCCGCGAATGGTATCGCACGATCGGCCGCAACGCGTGGCGGATGGAGGAATTCCAGCACCATGCCGACAATGGGACGTTCGACGACGCCGGCACGTCGGAGGCGATGCAGCTTCTGCTTCGCATCTACCTCGAAAGGCGAGATGCAAAATACCGCGCGCCGCTCGATCGGGCGATCGCCTTCGTCCTCGACAGCCAATATCCGAACGGCGGCTGGCCGCAGCGCTGGCCGCACGTGCGCGATGACCCGTCTTATGCGCGGCTGATCACCTTCAACGACGACGTCGCGGCCGAGAATATCCGCTTCCTGCTGATGGTCTATCGCTCGCTCGGCGAGGAACGGGCCCGGCCCGCCATCCTGAGGGCGATGGAGGTCTTCCTCGCCACCCACCAGCCGATGCCGCAGCCCGGCTGGAGCCTTCAGCACGGCCTCGATCTGAAGCCTGCGGGCGCGCGCAGCTACGAGCCGCTGTCGCTGGCGACTCACACCACCGCCGCCAACGTCCGCCATCTGCTGAACTTCTACCGGATGACCGCCGACCCTCGTTTCCTGGCGCGCGTGCCCGAGACGCTCGACTGGCTCGAATCGCTCCGATTGCCGGCCGGCGTCGGTCCGCCGGACCGCCGCTTCCCGACCTTCATCGAGATCGGCACGAACCGGCCGCTCTACGTCCACCGGCGCGGCTCCAACGTCGTCAACGGGCGCTATTATTGGGATTACAGCCCGGTCGCGACGCTCGGCCATTACGGCGCCTTCCGGGCGATCGATCTGGCCGCTCTGCGCCGCGACCATGATGTGCTGCGGACGACGCCGCGCGACCGCCTGCTGCGCGAATCGCCGCTTCGGGCTCCGGGCCAGGCTCCGCTGCCGGCGACGATGACCAGCCTCGAAATCGGGTCTGACCTCAACGCCCGGCCCGCCGCCAATGCGCGCGAGGCGATCCGAACCCTCAACGCCGAAGGCTGGTGGCCGGCGATGTTGCGGGCGACGAGCAATCCCTATCGCGGGCCCGGGCCGCGCCGGCCGCCGCCCGGCGACTTCCGCACGACCCATGTCGGCGATTCGAGCGACACCTCGCCCTTCGTCACCGACACGCCGGTGATCGGCCTCTCCACCGCCACCTATATCGCCAACATGGCGCTGCTGATCAGGGCGCTGCCAGCGCCTTGAGCGGGATCGACATGTCGACGAGCAGGGCCCGGTCCGGCGCAGCCGCGCTTTCGATCAGCTTGCGGCCCTGGACATAGTCCCTGACCGCGTTGACGCAGTCGAGCGCGACGACCCGGCCCTGGCGCAGGTAGATGACTGAGAAGCTGCGCAGGGCGGGATCGCCGCGCACGATCAGATCGTCATGGCCGTGAAGCAGGCCGACGGTCTGCAGCTTGAGATCATATTGGTTCGACCAGAACCAGGGCAAGCTCGCATAGGGTTCGGGCGTGCCGGTGATCGCCCTGGCTGCGACCACCGCCTGGTCGTGCGCGTTCTGCACCGATTCGAGGCGGATTCGGGCGCCGGCGGCGAAGCGGTTCGAATGCGCGGCGCAATCGCCGACGGCGTAGATGCCGGCAAGGCTGGTCCGGCAATTGTCGTCGACGTCGACGCCGTCGGCGCCGCGCGCCCCGGCCGCTCGGAGCGGGCCGATTGCGGGCGCGATGCCGATGCCGACGATGATCATGTCGGCTGGCACCTCTTCGCCGCCGGCGAGGCGGACCCCCGTCTCGCCGATCGATTCGACGGTGACGCCGGTGCGCAGGTCGACGCCGCGGGCGCGGTGCTCAGCCTGGTAGAAAAGCGACAGCGGTTCGCCCGCCACCCGCGCCAGGACGCGGCCCTGCGCTTCGAGAAGCACCACCGTCTTCCCGAGCCTGGTCAGCACCGCCGCCGCTTCGAGGCCGATATAGCCGCCGCCGATCACCGCGACGCGCCTGGTCCCCGGCAGCTCGGCGATCAGCCGGTCGACGTCGGCGCGGTGGCGGATATTGTGGACTCCGGGGCGGTCGCCGCCCGGGCAGGGGAGGCGGTGGGGCGTGCCCCCTCCGGCCCAGATCAGATCGCCATAGCCAAGGGCGACTCCATCGGTGAGGGTGGCGAGGCGCCGGGCCGGGTCGATTGCCGCGACCGGCCGGCCGAGCAGCAAGGCGATGTCGCGCTCGGCCCAGAAGGCGAGCGGTCGGATCAGCATCCGCTCGAATGCCTTCTCGCCGGCGAGATAGTCCTTCGACAGCGGAGGTCGCTCGTACGGCGGATCCGCCTCGCCGCCGACGATGGCGACCGATCCGGCGAAGCCTTGCTGCCGGAGCGCGATCGCCGCCTGGGCGCCGCCATGGCCGCCGCCGACGATCAGGACGTCGTAATGGGTCATTGGGCGGGGGCGAGATCGCCCAGCAGGGTCGGGATCAGCTCCGACACGGTCGGATGGATCGGCACCGCCTGCCGCAGCACCGGATAAGGCAAACCGGCGTTCATCATGTCGATGATGCCATGGACCGCCTCGTCGCCGCCGGGGCCGAGGATGGCGGCGCCGAGGATGCGCTGGGTTTCGGCGTCCACGACCGCCTTCATCAGGCCCTGGGTCTCGCCTTTCTCGATGGCGCGGCCGACCCTGGTCATCGGCGCCGTGAAACGAGGATCGGGCGCCCTGTGGCCCGCGCTTCGGCCTCGGTCATGCCGACTCGGCCGAGCGGCGGATCGACAAAGAGCGCGTAGGCGTGAATTCGGTCGCTGACCTTGCGGCGTTCGCCGTCGAGGAGGTTGGCGGCGACGATCTCGAAATCGTTATAGGCGGTGTGGGTGAAGGCGCCGCGGCCGTTGCATTCGCCCAGCGCCCAGATTCCGGGGACATTGGTGGCGAGCGCGTTGTCGACGGGGATATAGCCGCGCTTGTCGGTCGCGACGCCCGCCGCTTCGAGGCCGAGATCGTCGGTATTGGGGCGCCGCCCGACGGCGAGGAGGACGTGGCTGCCGGAGACTTCCGGCGGGCCGTCCGCGCAGTCGAGGCCGATGGCCACGCCCTCGTGATGGTTCATCAGCCTGATGCATTCGGCATGGGTGCGGATGGTGATGCCCTCGGCTTCCAAAATGCCCCGGACCGCTTCGGAAATCTCCTCGTCCTCGCGGCCGATCAGCCGCGGATTGCGCTCGACCACGGTCACCCGCGCGCCGAGGCGGCGGTAGATCTGGGCGAATTCCAGGCCCACATAGGAGCCGCCTACGACCAGCAGGTGCGCGGGCCTTTCGGTCAAAGCGAGCAGGGTAGAATTGTTGAGCGAAGGCACGTCGTGGACGCCCGGGAGCTCGGGCAAAGCGGCGCGGCCGCCGACGTTGAGGAAGATGCGCGGCGCGGTCAGCAATTCGCCGCCGATCCGGACCCGGTCCGGTCCCTCCAATCGGGCGTGGCCGTGGAGGAAGGTGCAATTCGCCATGCCTTCCAGCCAGGCGGCGATGCTGTCCCGATTGGTCGCGGAGACGGCGTCGGCGCGGGCCTTCACTCTGGCATAATCCACGCGCACCTCGCCGGCGGTGAAGCCGAAATCCGGTCCGCGCCGGGCGAGATGCGCGGCATAGGCGCTGGCCACCATCGTCTTGGTCGGCATGCAGCCGGTGTTGACGCAGGTCCCGCCGACGAGGTGGCGCTCGGCCAAAGCGACCTTCATCCCCGCGGCCGCGAGCCGGCCCGCCAGCGGCGGCCCGGCCTGGCCGCCGCCGATCACGATCGCGTCGTACCGGCTTTCGCTCATAGATTGGCGACGATCAGCCAGGCGCCGCCGATCGCGATCGCGTCCTCGATCAACGCGGCGGGCGGATCCTTGCCGAAGCTCTTGGCGAGCGCCGCGCGGAATGCCGCGCCGACATAGGTGCCGATCACGGCGCCGACGATGCCGGCGACCAGGCCGGGCACCAGCAGGTCCGCCGCGGAGCCGATCGCCGCGCCGGACAGGGCGCCGGTGAGGATCCGGGCGCCGAACTGGATCGGCACCTTTCGGCTCGGAGTCGACGGTGCCTGATCGGCGACGAGCTCGACCAGCGCCAGCAGGGTCAGGACACCTGCGGTCCATGGCGATGCGAGGAAGGCGAGCGGCGTATCGTTGAGCGTCAGCCAGCCGCACCAGGCTGCCAGGCTCACCGCGGCCGGCGCGGTCATCGCGCGCAGCCCGGCGACCACGCCGATCGCCAGTGCAAGTGCGTAGATCATGTCTCGCTCCCCTATTTCTCCGAGTCGCCATAGTGTCGGTTTTCGAGCGGCGAGGGAAGGGCGCGGCCCTGGTCGGCCTGCGTCCGGCAATGGCGCTCGCGGATTGCGCCTAGCGGGCCGGGCAGGTGGTTTCCGGTCCGGGATCGAGATCGAGGCAGCGGCCGTCGACGCTGTTCGGCACGAGCGGCAGGCCGATCAGCGCGGCCAAAGTCGGCATGATGTCCACCGTTTCGACGGCGAGCGGCTGCTCGAAGCCGGCCATGCCGCGCCGCCAGAACAGGATCGGCACCCGCCGGTCATAATCCCACACGCTGCCATGGGTGGCGACGCTGTTCCGCGGCGGTGCCGGGATCGGCGTGATTCTCGGTTTCAGCATCACATAGAAATCGCCCGAACGCGCGGCGTCGAACGAGGCGCGCGCGCGCTGGATCAGAGTCCAGCTATCGGGCGGGCCCGTCGGGATCGGAGCCGCCGCGATCTGCGCGCGCGTGAACGCGGCTTCGACCTGGGGATGGGCGCGATAGGCGGCCACGGCTTCGGCGAGGACTCGCGCGCGCGTCCGCGGCGGCAAGGCGCGGTCGACATAGACGTCGCCGAACGTCCCGTCGCCGATCAGCACCGGACCCTGCAAACGGAGGCGGCGGCCCAGCGCCTCGCCCATCGCCGTGGCGCGCAGGCCGGGATCGGCGCGGGCGGCGTCGCCGCCGGCCTGGAGGACGATCCTCTCGGGCAGATCGTGGCCGCCATGATCGGCGGTCAGCATCACCACATAGTCGATCCGCTCGCGGTCGAGCGCCTGGAAGAAATCGCCGAGCATCCGGTCGAGCGCGAGAAGCTGGATGCACATTTCGGCGCCCTCGGTGCCGAAGCCGTGGCCGACATAGTCGGTCGCGGAAAGGCCGATGGCGATAAGGTCGCTCGCAGCGCCGCGCCCGAGCCGCATCTCCCCAATCAGGCCGCGGGCGAGGGCGAGGGTGGCGGCATCGAAGTCGGGCGAGGCGCGGAAGGCGCCACGGTCGCCGGCCGAGCGGGCGAAGCGGCCGGCGCCGACCGGATCGTCGCGGCCGGGAATCGCGATCGGATCGTCGCGGCCTTCGCAGATCTCCGGCAGCGGTCGCGGCTCGCCGGCGCGGGACAGGGCGGCCGCGACTTCGCCATTGGCATCGCGCACTGCATTGGGTTCGATGGCGCCGGCATGGCTGACGAAGCTTTGGCCGCCCCACCACCAGCGTTGGCTTGGGCCGTGGCCGCCCATCATCACCGCGGCGCGGTCCTTGCCGGCAATCGCGACCACTCGGCTGCCGCCATCGGCGCGGCGCATCAGGTCGCCAAGCGCCGGTACCCGCAGGTGGAAAGGGGAGACGGTGTAGCGTTCGGACGAGCTGCCGGGGACTCGCGGATCCTCGGCGCAATAGATATATTTGTCGGTGCGCGCGGCACCCAGATCGTACCAATTGTTGGCGATGATTCCGGTCCGCGCCGGGCGGGCGCCGGTCAGGATCGTCGAATGGCCGGGGCAGGTCTCGGTGGCGGCGTGCGCCTGATAGCCCGATGGGAAGACCGCGCCCTGCGACAGGCGCCTCAGCCCGCCGGTGAAATGCTGGCGATATTGCGCGAACAGGTCGGCCGAGAATTGGTCGACCGAGATGGCGACGATCAGCCGCGGCCGGTCGACCTGCTGGGCCGCGGCCGGGGCGGCGGCGAACAGGACGGCGGCGAGGAGCGCGCGCGTCACCGGGGGGCGTCGAGCCGGCGGCCGAGCGCAACCAGGGCCATGATCAGGAACGGCACCAGGACGATGCTCAGGGCCACCTTGGCCGTTGCCTGGCCGATCAACAGATCACCGATCGGGCGCATGCCGTAGAAGGAGATGGTGATGAATATCAGCGTGTCGACGATTTGGGAGAGGGCGCTGGCGATGGCCGCGCGCACCCCCAGCCAGCCTTCGCTGACACCGCGAAGCCAGGAGAAAATGTAGACGTTGAGGAATTGCGACACGCCATAAGCGATGATCCCCGCCGCCATCAGCCGCCAGCTCTGGCCGAGGATGATCGGGAAAGCGGGCTTGGCCGGCTCGTACATGCTGGGGTCGGTCGGCAGCTGGATCACCAGCCAGATGAGGGCGATCGCGGTGATCAGCGGGATGAAGCCGAAGCGGACGAGCCGGGTGGCGGTTTCCTTGCCGTGGAGTTCGGCCACCGCGCTCGACAGACAGACCAGGAGCAAGAAGGGGAAGATGCCCGCTTCCACCACCAGCGGGCCCAATGTGACCTGCTTCGCGCCGAGCACGCCGGCGATGCAGACCATTCCGCCGTAGAGGAGGCAGAAAATGAAGAGGGAGCGGGCGATCGGGGCGGGTGCGGGCTGCGTGGTCATTTCCGGTGCGTAACCGGTTTGGCGCCGCGCAAAAAGGGCTTTCCGTCGCCGCCCATTCCCGCCACAAGCCGCGCGTGACTGAGACCCGTCTTGACGTGCTGGCGATCGGCGATGCGGTGGTCGACGTGATCGCCGTGGCCGAGGACGAATTCCTGCGCGCCGAGGGCCTGGTCAAGGGCTCGATGCAGGTGCTCGACGCCGACGGCGCCACCAGGCTCTACGCGCAGATGAGCCATGCCCGCGAAACCAGCGGCGGCTCGGCGGCGAACACGATGGCGGGGGTCGCCGCCTTGGGCGGGCGCGCCGGATTCGTCGGCCAGGTCGCCGACGACCAGCTGGGCGAGATCTTCAGCCACGACATCCGCGCATTGGGCGTCGAATTCGTGACCCCGGCCAAAAGCGGCGGCTTGCCGACCGGACGCTGCCTGATCCTGGTTACGCCAGATGCGCAGCGGACGATGAACACCTTCCGGGGCGCCGCCCACGAGCTCGACGCCGGCGCCCTCGACGCCGGGCAGATCGCCGGTGCCGCCATTCTTTACCTCGAAGCCTATCTGTGGCGCTCCGCCGGCCCGCGCGCGGCGATGGAGCAGGCGATGGCGATCGCCCACGAGGCGGGCCGCAAGGTCGCCTTCACCCTGTCGGACATCGCCTGCATCAAGCCGCACCGGGCCGAGATCATGGCGATGCTGGATGCGGGCGCGATCGACCTTCTGTTCGCCAATGAGAATGAGATTACCGAGCTTGCCGGCGAGTCCGACCGCGACGACGCGGTGGCGGCGATCCAGGACAAGGTGCCGCTCATCGTCGTCACCTGCGGCGAGGATGGCGCCATGGTCTTGGAGAAGGGACGGCGCGTGTCTGTGCCGATCGCCCGCCTGGGCTCCGGCGTGGTCGACACGACCGGCGCAGGCGATCTGTTCGCGGCGGGCTTCCTCGTCGGCCAGGCCCGCGGCCGGAGCATCGAGGACAGTCTGCGCATGGGCGCGATCGCCGCGGCCGAGGTGATCTCGCATTTCGGGGCCCGGCCCGAGGCGGACCTCAAGGCCATGGTGGCGGACCTGTGAGGCAATCTCCTCCAGCGAAGGACACTGGCTGTTCCCCGGCCTTCGCCGGGGAACAGGCATGAAGCGTCTCGCCGTCTATTGCGGCGCCAGCATGGGCGCGGACCCGGCATTCGCCGCCACCGCCCGGGCGCTCGGCGAGGAGATGGCGGCGCGCGGCATCGGCCTCGTTTACGGCGGCGGCAGGCTCGGGCTGATGGGCGTCGTCGCCGACACGGTGATGGACGCGGGCGGCGAGGTCTATGGCGTGATCCCGCAGGCGCTGATCGACCTGGAAGTCGCCCATACCGGCCTCACCGAGCTCCACATCGTCACCTCGATGCACGAGCGCAAGGCGATGATGACGGACCTGACCGACGCCTTCGTCGCCATACCGGGCGGGATCGGCACGCTCGACGAATTGTTCGAGGCCTGGAGCTGGAACGCGCTTGGTTATCATGCCAAGCCGTTCGCCCTTCTGAACTGCAACGGCTTCTGGGACGGGCTGATCGCCTTCCTCGACAACGTGACGGCGAGCGGCTTCATGTCGCCGGCGCGGCGCGCGCAATTGCTTGTCGCGGACGGCATCGGCGAGGCGATCGACCTGCTCGACGAGGCGATCGTCCGGGCCGAGCCGAAAATGGTTTGGTGATTCCGCGGCTCCGCCTCATGGTGTCGCGACGACAGGACGCTCCGGGGGGAATCGCATGCATTATCTGATCGGCATCGGCGGCATGGCGCTGATCCTCGCCATCGCGGTTCTGTTCTCGTCGAACCGGAGCGCGATCCGGCTGCGCGTGGTCGGCGCCGCCTTTGCGCTTCAGGCGGGGCTTGCTCTGCTCGTGCTCGGCACCAGCGGCGGCCAATATGTGATCGGCAAGATGTCGACGGGCGTCTCCAACCTGCTCGGCTATGCCGGGGCGGGCACGAACTTCATCTTCGGGCCGCTCGCCGCGCCGGAAGTCGGCGGCAACAGCTTCGCCATCGCGGCGCTGCCGGTGATCATCTTCTTCGCGTCGCTGATCTCGATCCTCTATTATCTCGGCATCATGCAGCTGATCATCAAATGGGTCGGCGGCGCGATCAGGCTGGTGACGGGGATCAGCCGGGTCGAATCGCTGGGCTCGGCCGCGAACATCTTCGTCGGCCAGTCCGAAAGCCCCCTGGTCATCAAACCCTATCTGGCCAACCTCACCCCCTCGCAGCTCTTCTGCATCATGACGGTGGGCATGGCCGGCGTCGCGGGCACGATCCTGGGCGCCTATGCGATCATGATCGGCGAGCATCTGCTCCCCTATCTGCTCGCGGCGAGCTTCATGTCGGCGCCGGGCGGCATTTTGATGGCCAAGATCATCATGCCCGACGATCCGGCCGCCCGCGACATCGAGCCCGAGCCGGTCGACGAATCGGAGCATGGCGAGGAAAAGCCGGCCAACATCATCATGGCGGCGGCGATGGGCGCGCAGACCGGCGTCAAGCTCGCCGTCGCGGTGGCGGCGATGGTGCTCGCGTTCGTCGCCCTGGTCGCTCTCGCCAACGGCCTGCTTGGCGGCGTCGGCGGCTGGTTCGGCTATCCCGATCTGTCGTTCCAGCAGATCGTCGGCTGGATCTTCCAACCGGTCATGTATCTGATCGGCATACCGTGGAGCGAGGCCGAAGCCGCGGGCGGGCTGTTCGGGACCAAGGTCGTGCTCAACGAGTTCGTCGCCTTCAGTGAGCTCTCGGCCGCGGGCCTTTCCCCGGCGTCCCTGGCGATCGTCACTTTCGCGCTCTGCGGCTTCGCCAATTTCAGCTCGATCGCGATCCAGATGGCGGTGACCGGCGGCCTCGCGCCCAACCAGCGCCCGATGATCGCCCGGCTCGGCCTCAAGGCGCTGCTCGCCGGTTCGCTCTCCAACCTGATGAGCGCGGCGCTTGCCGGCTTCATCCTGACCGCGACCGCGGCCACGCCAGCCGCCGCGCCGCCGGCGCCCGCTCCGGCGCAGCCCGCGGCCGCGCCCGCGCCGGCTGCTCCCGCTCCCGCTCAAACACCCGACCCGGCGGCTCCAGCACCCGCCCCGGCGGGTTAGTCCGCGGGCACCATTGGATTCGGGCGGCTAAGACGCTAGATTCGCCCGCATGGACACGCTCGCCCCCGTAAAATCCGTCGCCTCGGTTTCGCTGCTCGACGCGGACCGCGACCCTCAAGGCTTCGCCCAGGAGCTGGGCGCCTCGTTCGAGCGCTACGGCTTCGCCATCGTCTCGGATCACGGCATCCCGGCCGATCTGATCCACCGGGCCGAGGAGAAAGCCAAGGCCTTCTTCGCGCTGCCCGAGGAGGTGAAGCGAAGCTACCATCAAAAGGGCCAGGGCGGTGCGCGCGGCTACACACCGTTCGGAATCGAGACCGCCAAGGGCGCGGTCAATTACGACCTCAAGGAATTCTGGCACGTCGCGCGCGAGCTTCCGCCCGGGCACAAATATGAGGATTCGATGCCGCCGAACCTGTGGCCCGCGGAGGTCGAATCGTTCAAGGCGACCTTCCTCGAGCTGTTCGCGGCCTTCGACCGGACCGGCGCCAAGCTCCTGGAGGCGATCGCCCGCTATCTGGGGCTGCCCCGCGACTATTTCGTCGATACGGTGAAGGACGGCAATTCGATCTTGCGCCTGCTCCATTATCCGCCGATCCCGGGCGACGGGCCCAACGTCCGCGCCGGTGCGCATGAAGACATCAACACCATCACCTTGCTGCTCGGGGCCGAAGAAGCGGGGCTGCAATTGCTCGACCGCGACGGCGACTGGCTACCGGTCACCCCCAAGCCGGGTGAGCTCGCCGTCAATATCGGCGACATGCTTCAGCGGCTGACCAACAACGTGCTCAAATCGACCACGCACCGGGTCGTGAACCCGCCGCCCGAGCGGCGCGGAGTCTCGCGCTACTCGATGCCCTTCTTCCTCCACTTCCGCTCGGATTTCCCGATCGAAACCCTGGAGAATTGCGTCACCGCGGAACGGCCGGACCTTTATCCGGATCCGATCACCGCGGACGAATATCTCCAGGAGCGGCTGCGCGAGATCAAGCTGGTCTGAGCCGGCCCGGCAGCCACCGCCGTCCCCGCTTCGCCCGTCACCCTGAACTCGTTTCAGGGTCCAGCCTTCCGCCCGCGCCGCGGCTCGCCGCTGGATGCTGAAACAAGTTCAGCATGACGGGCCTGGCCAGCTGGCTGGCTGGTCAATCCCCGCCCGCATCCGCCAGGCTTGCCGGGCCGAAGCCGTGCGGAAGCAGCGCCCTGATCGTGCTGACCACCGTCTCCGTGCCGTCGCCGTTCGCGGAGATCACCTCGATATCCAGGCCCGACAGGTCGGCCGCCTCGAAGATCGACTGTCGGCACCCGCCGCAGGGCGTGACCGGCGCGGCGCCGGCGAGCGCGCCGTCGGCGCCGACATGGCCGCCGGCGACCGCGATTCGGGCGACCTTGTCGAGCCCGAAGGCCTGGCGCGCCGCGGTCAGAGCCGAAATCTCGGCGCAGATGCCGAGCCGGTAGCAGGCATTTTCCATATTGGCGCCGAGTACCACCTCGCCATCGACCGATTCGATCGCGCAGCCGACGCTGAATTTCGAATAAGGGGCGTAAGCGGCGAGCGCCGCCCGGCGGGCCTGCGCGACGAGGGGATGCTGGGTCATCGCCCGAGCATAATGGTATTGCGGGCAAAAAGAAGGGCCGCCGCAGCCCAAGCCGCGGCGGCCCTGTCGATGTCGCAGGCTCGGCCTAGATGCCGAAGTTCAGCGTCAGCATGAAGGTCTGCGGCGAGCCGACCGAGAAGTTCGGATTGCCGCCCGCGTTGATCTGCGTGCTGATGTTGCCGAAGTAACGCTCGTTGAACACGTTGGTGACGTTGAGCTGGACATAGCTGTCGTCGAGGCCAAGCGGCTCGAGGCTGAACCGCGCGTCCAGGTCCACGACCGTATAATCGTCGGTGTAGATGCTGTTGTCGTCGGTCGCGAAGCGCTCGTCGACCCACTTGAACTGCGCGCCGAGGGTGATCGGGCCCAGATTGAGCTGGGCGCGTCCGCCGAACTGCCATTCCGGAGTTTCGGCGACCATCTTGCCCGCGGTCCGCGCGCAGATATTCTCGGCGATCGGAACGTTGCCGTTCATCGGGATCGCAGCGTTGCCGCACGACGTGACGCCGGCGGGCAGGGTGCCGATCTGGACGTTCTCCTGCAGCTCGGCATTGACGTAGGATCCGAGCGCGTAGAGGCTGAGCTCCGGGATCACGTCCCAGCCGATGCTGGCGTCGACGCCCCAGCTTTCGACCTTGCCGACGTTGCGGTCGACCGACAGGCCGAGATCGGGGTTAAACGAGCTCACGATCCGGTTCTGGTAGTTGATCATCCATGCCACGGCCTGGGCCTGGACGCCGCGCCGCGAGTAGCGGACGCCGAGGTCGAACGCGTCGGTCGTCTCGGGTTCGATGGTCACGATCGGCTGGCGGTAGAGGTTGTCGGTCCGCGGCGAGGAAAGACCGCGGGCGTAGCTGGCGAAGGCGCTGATGCCGCTGCCGAAATCATAGACGATGCCGACATTGGGAAGCACGGCGTTGAAATCGTAATCGGCCGTGAAAGGCGCAAAATAAGGCGTCGGGCCGGCGGTCGGCACCGGATCGTTCGGACCGATGATGACGAGAGTCGCGGGCAGCTCGCTGCTGCAATAAGCGAAGCCGGCGCTGCCGCGGGCCTCGGTGTAGCAGCGCTGCTCCAGCTCGCGCTTGAAGAAGGGAGCGCGAACGCCGACCTCGACCCGCAGGCGATCCTCCATGAAGCGGCCGATATACTGGCCGGCGACCTGATTGAGCATGGCGATCGAGTTGCGGTCGCGCTGCTGGAACTGGAAGCCGGTCGCATCGAGCACCGGCGTGGCGTTGCGGCCGCCGAACACGCTCTCGGGATTGCCGTCGGCGTCGAGGAAGCCCCACTCGCCGGTCTGGCGGTGCTCGGCCCGATCGAACGTATAGGCGAAGCGCAGACGATGATCGTCGTTGATGTCCCAGATTAGCGACGCCGTCAGGCCGTAGCGATGGGTGTTGGTGTTGTTCGGCGTGTAGAAGCGGACATTGTCGACGAAATCGCCGTCGCCGTTGTAATCGACGCCGGGCGAGGCGGGGGTGCCGCCGCGGACGCGGATGTTGTTCTCGAAGATGGCGGTGGTGCCGCCGCCGTTCGCAAGCACGTACTGAAAGCTCGGATCGACGGTCAGGATCAGATTGTCGGAGAGCGTGAAACGGCCATTGATGCGGATGTTGCCCGTGTTCGACGGGTTGACCCTCAGGCCGGCGAAATTGCCGCAGCTGTTGGTGTTGAGGATATTGTTGGCGCCGCCCGGGGCCTGGGCGCCGGTGCCGTTGGGCCCGGTGCCGCTATTGTTGTTCTGGACGCCGGCACCGGGGACGGTCCCGGTGCAGGTGGCGAAATTGTTGTAAGCGAAGATCGCGTTCCACTGCTGGTCGTCATAGTCGCCGATCAGCGACGGCGCGTCGGTCGAGGCCGGAGGAACCACGGCGGCGCCGAGAATGCCGGCCTGGCCGTTCGCCTGGGCGACGGTCCGCAGGTCGTTGAACGACGGGTTGCGGTAGAAATTGTTGCGGTTGCGATTGTAGTGGCCGGCGATCGATACGAAGTCGCCATTGTCGCCGAGCGCGTAATAAACGCGGGCGTTGAACTGCTGCTTGTAGATCTCGCCCGGACCGCGGAACAGGTCGTTGCGTGCGTTCGAATAGGAAACGAAGGCGCGAGGGCCGTTCTCCCACCACTCGCCGGTGTCGACCATGCCGAAGATGCGGCGATAGTCGAATTCGCCGATCGAGCCTGCGACGCGAAGGCCGAGCTCGCGATCGGGCACACGGGTCCGGTAGGCGACGGTGCCGCCGGCGGCCGACGCGGTCGGGCTGTCGACGTCGGTCTGGCCGAGATTGACGTTGACCTGGGTGATCAGCTCCGGATCGAGCTGCTGGTTCGAGAAGATCGCGTAATTGCCCGAATCGTTCAGCGGAATGCCGTCGAAGGTGAGCGAGATACGGTTGCCGTCGAAGCCGCGGATGCGCAGATTGCCGCCCGAGGAGCCGTAGGGATCCGAATTGGTGAAGTTCACGCCCGGGACCAGATTGACCGTCTGAAGGATCGACTGGCCCGGCGCCTGCCGCGCGATCAGCTCCTGGCCGAGCACGCCTTGCGCCTTGGCGGTGTCGGGAACGCTGATGCCGTTAACGTCACGGGTGCGAGTGCCGGTGACGACGACGTTCGCCTCTTCCTCGACCGCGATCGAGCCGGTCGATTGGGCAAAGGCCATGCTGGGCATGGCAAAAGCGGTGGTTGCGCAAAGCAGTGCGATTTTCTTCATGTGCTGATTCCCCCGAGGCAGACGTGCCTTCCGATGCCTCGGCCTATAGCAAGGCCTATTTTACCGTTCAAAGACTCTTCACAGGCGCACTCAAGATTCTGTGGATAGCGTGGCGCGCTTGCGTCAGCCCCTCCGAAAACCGGCCTTTATCCTGGGGAAATTGGCCGCCCGCGGCGGTCGCGAGCCTAGCGGAACGGCGGTTCGTCGAACGCGCGCAGCTTGCGCGAGTGGAGCGCGGCGCCCTCGCGCTTCAGGATTCGCAGCGTTTCGATGCCGATTCGCAAATGCTGGCTGATCGCCCGCTCGTAGAAGGCGTTGGCCTGGCCGGGGAGCTTGATCTCGCCGTGCAAGGGCTTGTCGGAGACGCACAGCAAGGTGCCGTAGGGGACTCGAAACCGGTAGCCCTGCGCCGCGACCGTCGCGGACTCCATGTCGATCGCAACAGCCCGCGACTGATTGAAGCGCAGCGCCGACAGCGTGAAGCGCAGCTCCCAATTGCGGTCGTCGGTGGTGACCACGGTGCCGGTCCGCAGCCGACGCTTCAGCTCCTGAGGATCCTCGCCCGTCACTTCGACCGCGGCGTCGAACAAAGCCTGCTGGATTTCGGCGATGGCGGGAATCGGGATTTCGGTGGGCAGGACGTCGTCCATGACATGGTCGTCGCGCAGATAGGCATGGGCGAGGACGTAATCGCCGATCGTCTGGCTGGGCCGAAGGCCGCCGCAATGGCCGATCATCAGCCACACTTCGGGCCGCATCACGGCGAGATGATCGCAGATCGTCTTGGCGTTGGACGGGCCGACGCCGATATTGACCAGGGTGATGCCCTCGCCGCGCGGCGCGATCAGATGGTAAGCGGGCATCTGGTGCCTCCGCCAGCCGCCCTCGGTCACCTGCGCCACCGCTTCATCCGTGTCCCTGGTGACGAAAACGTCGCCGGCGGCCGAAAGCGCCTCATAGGGGCTGTCGGGCTTGTGAAGCTCGTCCACCGCCCAGCGGACGAACTCATCGACATAGCGGACGTAATTGGTGAACAGCAGATAGCGCTGGGTGTGTTCGCTCGGCGTACCGGTATAATGGCGAAGGCGGGCCAGGCTGAAATCGATGCGCGGCCCGTCGAACAGGGACAGGGGCCGCGGCGCGCCCGGCGGCTGCATCCATTCGCCGTCGGCGATCTCGTCGCCGATATTGGCGAGCTCGGTGGTCGGGAACCAGAGCGCGAGGTCGATCGCCTGGGCGCCGTCGAGCCGTAGATCGTCGGTGCCGTCGAGGACGTAGGGATAGGGGATCTCGCTCGGCGAGCGGCCGACGGTGACCTCCACCTCATGATCCTGGATGAGGTAGGTCAGCTGCTCGATCAGATATTTGCGGAAAAGATAGGGGCGGGCGACGCTGGTCGCGTAGAGGCCCGGCTGGTTGAGCCGGCCGAAGGCGCGCGCCGGCACCGTCCCGGAATGGCCGTGGCGGTAGTCGATCCGAAGCTCGGGATAAGCGAACATGCCCTCGGCCCGCGCCTTCGGATCGGGCCGCTCGCCGCTCTTCAGATAGCGGGCGAGCGCGCCTCGCAGATTGGCGACCGATTCGTCGTACATCTCGCAGATCCTGTCGATCACCTGCGGGATGTCGTCTACTTTGGTTACCCCCCCCAATGCCGTCTCCTCGTCTTTCCCAGGACCTTTCCGCCTCCCGCCCGGCCATGTCAAACCGGCGCCGCCGGCGGACAGGGTCAGCGGCGGCGCGGCTCGAACAGCCGCCGCCGCATGCGTTGCTCGCCGCAGGCCTCGAGCAATTGCTCGACCGCGGGGCGGACGCCGACCAGGCGGAAGGTCACGTCGACCGGCCGGTCTTCGATGTCGCGGGTGCGGAACAGCAATTGCTCAGCGGTGAGGAGGCCCCTCAGGAAGCCGGTCACCCGGTCGCGGCCGGCCAGGCGGGCGCCGCGATCGCGCATGATCCAGACCAGCCGTCGCGGCCGCTCCTCGTCGAACCGGTAGATGAGCGGCCGTTCGCCGGTGAACAGGCTGCTGCCGGCCAGCCAGTGCCGCGAGGTGAAGATGACCCGCACCCCCTCATAATCGTCGGGCTCGCAGGCCAGCGTCAGCTTCGATCCCCGATCCAGCAAAATGGCGGTGGCCGCGAGGTCGTCGCTGATCGAATCGCGCGTGATCTCGACCCGCATCGGGCGGGGCGGCGGCGCCGGAGGCTCGGCCGCTGCCAGGGCCAAAGCGGTCAAAAACATTCGAAACAACTCCTTGGCGGTGCGAAATAGGTTGCGAAGCGGCGCGGGGCAACTCCACGGCGAAGGAAATCCGCTTGAGGGCGAGCGGCTTGGGGTTGCGCCGCGCCGCGCGGCGGCCTAAATCGCGTGCCGAAGCCGGCCGCTCCGAGAGGGGCGGCCCTTATCATTTCTGGAGATTAGCATGGCCCAGCCGCTCATGCCGCACGCGACCGCCTCGTGGCTCGTCGACAACACTGCCCTGACCTTCCAGCAGATTGCGGAATTTTGCGGCCTGCACATATTGGAGGTCCAGGCGATCGCCGACGATACCGCCGCTACCAAGCTGACCGGGCGCGATCCGCTGCGCTCGGGCGAGCTCACGCTCGACGAGATCGATCGCGGCCAGGCCGATCCCGATTACAAGCTCCGCATGCACCGCGAGCCCGACCAGGCGGTCCGAACCAAGGGGCCGCGCTATACGCCCGTCTCCAAGCGCCAGGACAAGCCCGACGGCGTCGCCTGGCTGATCCGCCACCATCCCGAATTGTCGGACGGCCAGATCGGCAAGCTGATCGGCACCACCAGGACGACGATCCAGGCGCTGCGCGAGCGCACCCATTGGAATATCTCCAACATCCAGCCCAAGGACCCGGTAACCCTGGGCCTGACGTCGCAGCGCGAGCTCGATGCGGCGGTCGCCAAGGCGGCCAAGGCCGCCGGCGCGGAGGCCCCGCGCGACCTCACCTTCAACGAAGATCGCGAGGCGCTGATCGAGGAGCTGCGCGCCGAGCGCGACGCCCATGCCCGCGAAGCCGAGGCCGCGCTCGCCGCCGAGAGCGGCGAGGTCGTGCGCGACGACGACGTCCTGAACATTGACGACGTCTTCAAGCGCTGAAGCACCCCCAGGCGTGAGCGAGGGCGCGGCGCCGGACGCGTCGCTCGCCGCCGAGCCATATTCGCATCGGGGCCTGACTTTCCCGCTCGGCCGCATGCGGCCGGAGGCGGGCGACATTATCGAGCTGGCCGACGGAATCGGCTGGATGCGCTCGCCGGTGCCGGGCTCGCTCAATCATATCAATCTGTGGATTCTCGACGACGATGACGCCGGAGCCGGCGGCGTGGCGCTCGTCGACACCGGCCTCGACATCCCCGCCGCCCGCGAGGCCTGGGAGGCCGTGCTGGCAGGACCGCTCGCCGGGCGGAAGGTGAACCGGATCGTCTGCACCCATTTCCACCCCGATCATCTCGGCCTCGCAGGGTGGCTGTGCGAGAGGTTCGGGGTGCGGCTGTGGATGACCCGCGGCGAATGGCTGTACGCGCGCATGCTCACCACCGACATTCGCGATACGCCGCCCGCCGAGGCGCTTGCTTACTGGCGCGGCGCCGGCTGGAGCGAAGAGCGCATCGCTATGGAGGCCGCGAAGGGCTGGGGGCGCTTCGCCGCCATGGTCAGCCCGGTTCCGGTCGCCTTCGCACGCCTCCAGGACGGCGATTCGCTGCGCATCGGCGGGCGCGACTGGCGGATCGTGGTCGGCAGCGGGCACTCGCCCGAACATGCCTGCCTGGTCGACCATGAAGGCCGGATCATGATCGCCGGCGATCAGGTGCTGCCGCGGATCACGTCCAACGTCTCGCTGAGCCTCAGCGAACCCGAGGGCGACCCCCTCGGCGAATGGCTCGCCTCGATCGCCAGGCTCAGGCGATTGCCCGCCGATCTCCTCGTATTGCCCTCGCATGGCGAGCCGTTCACCGGCCTCCATGCGCGCCTGGATTCGCTCGCGGGAGGCCATCGCGGCCGCCTCGACGCCCTCCACGAGCACCTCGCCGAGCCGCGGCGCGCGGTGGATTGCTTCGCGGTGCTGTTCGGCCGCAAGATCGACGACGGCATCCTCGGCCTCGCCACCGGCGAAGCTTTGGCCCATTTGCGCCACCTGGAGGTCGAGGGCCTGGCGTCCCGCGAGGTCGTGGACGGCGTGTATTGGTATCGGGCCGTCTGATCTCGCTTCGATTTGCGAACGTCGTGCTGCGCCGCCTCCGGCGCTGACCGTCGCCCGTGGCGGCGCCGCTTGACCGCCGCTTTCCCGGGGGCCATTGCTCCGCCCGATGGCTGAGGAACAGGAAAAGGACGTCGCCGAGCTCTCCTTCGAGGCGGCGCTGAAGCGGCTCGAGGAGATCGTGCGCAAGCTCGAGAGCGGCGAGGCCTCGCTCGACGACGCGATCGCGCTCTATGCCGAGGGAGACCGGCTGAAGCAGCAATGCGAGGCCAGGCTCGCCGCGGCCCAAGCCAGGATCGAGCAGATCCAGTTCGGGCCGGACGGCGGCCCGTCAGGCACCGCGCCCTTCGGCGAATGACGCTCGCGGCCGCGCTCGAGGAGGTCGGCGCCGAGGTCGACCGCGCCTTCGACGCGCTGCTCCCCGTCCCGCCCGACGCGCGCGCCCGGCTCTACGAGGCCATGCGCTATGCCGCGATCGGCGGCGGCAAGCGCATCCGCCCGATGCTGGTGCTGGCGGCCTGCGATCTCTTCAAGGTCGATCGGGCCCGGGCGCTGCGCGTCGCGCTCGCGGTCGAATCGATCCACGTCTACTCGCTGATCCACGACGATCTTCCCAGCATGGACGACGACGATCTTCGCCGCGGCAAGCCGACCTTGCACCGGGCCTATGAGGAATCGACCGCGATCCTGGCCGGCGATTCGCTCCACGCCCTCGCCTTCGAGATCCTCGCCGACGAGGCGACGCACGAGGATCCGTTCGTCCGCGCCGAACTGGTGCTCGAGCTCGCCCGCGCCTCCGGGCCCGCCGGCATGGCGGGGGGGCAGATGATGGACCTGATGGCGGCCGAGATCGATCTCGACCTCGCCGCCGTGACCCGCCTCCAGCAATTGAAGACGGGCGCGCTGATCGGCTGGTGCGTCGAGGCCGGCGCGATCATGGGCCGGGCGCCCGCCGAGGGGCGGATCGGCCTGCGCGGCTTCGCCCGCGACGTCGGCCTCGCATTCCAGATCGTCGACGATCTCATCGACCATGAGGGCGCCGAGGAGAAGGCCGGCAAGCGCGTGCGCAAGGACAGGGCCGCCGGCAAGGAGACGTTCGTGTCGCTGCTCGGCCCGGAGCGGGCGCGCCTGCAGGCCTACCTGCTGGTCGCTCAGGCCTGCGAGCATCTCCACGGCTTCGGCGCCGAAGCGGACCTGCTCCGCGCCGTCGCGCGCTTCGCGGTGGAGCGGGATCATTAAGTCCGGCTCCCGCCGCCTCTAGGCAACGGATTCAGAATGGATTCCAGCTTTCGCCGGAATGACGGTAAGGGGACGGCATGAGGACAGGCGTCTATCCCGGCACGTTCGACCCGATCACCCTCGGGCACATGGCCATCATCCGCCGCGCCGCGCATCTGGTCGACCGGCTGGTGATCGGGGTCACCACCAATCCGTCCAAGTCGCCCATGTTCACCGTCGAGGAGCGGCTCGCGATGGTCGAGCGCGAGGTCGCGGCGGTGACGGATGGGGCCGCGTTGAGCGTCGTCTCGTTCGATTCGCTGCTGATGGACTTCGCGGAGGCGCAGGGAGCGTCGATGATCGTCCGCGGCCTGCGCGCGGTCGCCGATTTCGAATATGAGTATCAGATGGCTGGAATGAACCAGCAGTTGAACGACGAGATAGAAACCGTCTTCCTGATGGCCGACGTGTCGCTGCAGCCGATCGCTTCCAATCTGGTCAAGGAAATCGCCCGCTTCGGCGGCAGCATCGACAAGTTCGTCACCGCCGCCGTCGCCGCCGACGTGCGCGCGCGCGTTCAGGAAACCGGGCGCAAGGGTGCTTGAGGCGCGCGCCGCGCCGCTCTAGACGCAATCCAGTGAATTGAATCGGGGTTAGACCATGTCGCGTTTGTTTTTGACGATCTCGGGCCTGTGCGGCCTCTTCTTCGCGAGCCTGCTCGCCGCTCAGGCGCCGACCTCCGGCTCGCGGGCCGACCCCAAGATCGCGCCGCCGACTCCGCCCCTGGAGGCGGAGAACACCTGGAATCTCGATCTTTCCACCGGCGGCCGGGTGTCGATCCAGCTGCGGCCCGACGCCGCTCCGATCACCGTCGAGCGGATCAAGACCCTGACTCGCCAGGGCTTCTATAACGGTCTTACCTTCTTCCGGGTGATCGAGGGCTTCATGGCCCAGAGCGGAGACCCGCAGAATAACGGCACCGGCGAATCGCCGCTCCCGGACCTTGCATCCGAGATCAACGGCCTGTTCCACATGCGCGGCTCGGTCGCGATGGCCCGGACCCAGGATCTGAACAGCGCCAACAGCCAATTCTACGTCATGTTCACGCCGCGGTTGAACATGGACCGCAGCTACACCGTCTTCGGCCGGGTCGTCAGCGGAATGAGCTATATCGACGCGATCGAGCGCGGCGAGCCGCCGGCCGCGCCGAGCCGCATCGTCCGCGCCTCGATCGGCGCCGACAACGTCCCGCCGCTGACGGCCGAGCAGCTCCGCTCCGAGGCGGCGCGGATGGCGGCCGCGGCCGCGCCGGCGCCGGCCGGGCGGATCGACGGCCTCGGGCCGGCGGTGCCGCCGCCGCCCGCACAGCCGCGCGCGCTCGAGCCCGTCCGTTCGCCCGGGGCGCCGCCGCGCTAGGGCGCGCCCCTGGTGCGGGTGGACCTTTTCGATTTCGACCTCCCGTCCGACCGGATCGCGCTGAGGCCGGCCAGCCCGCGCGATTCGGCGCGGCTGCTTCGCGTCGCGGATGGCGCGATTTCCGATCATGAGGTCGCCGTATTGCCGGCTTTGCTCCGGCGCGGCGACCTGCTCGTCTTTAACGACACCAAGGTGATCCCGGCCCAGCTCGAAGGCCGGCGCGGCGAGGCCCGGATCGGCGCCACCCTGCACAAGCGCGAAGGGCCGCGGGCCTGGCGCGCCTTCATCCGCAATGCAAGGCGCCTCGGGGAGGGCGACAGCGTCGATTTCGGCGGCGGCGTGACCGCATCGGCGAGCGCGCGCGGACCCGACGGCTCCTTCCTGCTCAGCTTCGCCGGCGACGAGCCGGTCGAGCTGCTGCTCGAGCGGGCCGGGCGGATGCCGCTGCCGCCCTATATCGCCGGGAAGCGCGCCGCCGACGCCCGCGACCGCGACGATTATCAGACGATGTTCGCGGCCAGCCCCGGCGCCGTCGCCGCGCCGACCGCCGCGCTCCACTTCACCCCGGCCCTGATGGCCGCGCTGGCTAAGGCCGGCATCGGCCATGAGACGCTCACCCTCCATGTCGGCGCAGGCACGTTCCTGCCGGTCAAGGCCGAGGATACGAACGACCATGTCATGTACGCCGAATGGGGGCGGATCGACGCGCGGGCGGCGGCCCGGATCGAGGCCGCCCGAGCGGCGGGCGGACGGGTGATTCCGGTCGGAACCACCTCGCTGCGCCTGATCGAGAGCGCCGCCGACGAACGTGGCCGGATCCAGGCGTTCGAAGGCGACACCTCGATCTTCATCACCCCCGGATACCGCTTCCGCGCCGCCGACGGGCTCATCACCAACTTCCATTTGCCCCGCTCGACCCTGTTCATGCTCGTGTCGGCGTTGATGGGGGTGGAGGCGATGCAGGCGGCTTATGCGCATGCGATCGCGGAGGGTTATCGCTTCTACTCTTATGGCGATACCAGCTTGTTGCTGCCGGGCTAGGCGGCCTGGGTCAGACGGCCGACTTGCCCCGCAGCCGGCCGCGAAGCTCCGTCATTCCGATCGCTCCGACCGCCGCATTCCTGTCCTCGGCGATGAGGATAGCCGCGACGTGGCTGAGGATCTGACCGGCCAGGTCGAAGCTCTGGAGCGCCTTGGCGTGACGATGGACGATGCCGGCCTCGGTCACCAGCTCCTCGCCGATTCCCTCCAGCAGCCGCCGCACATAAGCGAGCTCGTCCGCCAGGCGAGCTTCCATGCCGCCGGCGTCCGATCTGGAATCCGAACGAGCGACGGGCGCGGGCGCCGCCACGGCACCGCGGATGGCGGCCGGGAGCGCGTCCGCTCGGGATTGGCCGCTGGCGCCGGCGCCGGGCTTTCCGGGTATCCATTCGGCGACTCGGATGCGCCCGTCGAACGCCACGCCGCAGCGCGGCGCCGCCAGCCAGACGACGGTGGCTGCGACCGCCACGTCGAGCCGCCGAAGCGTCAGCCTGTCGCCCACATTGGGCAGCGCCGGCCCCTCGATCAGGGCGCCGGTATCGGACAAGTTCCTGATCCGCACCGGCCCGCTCACGCTGTCGGCCTCGATGGCGGCCGCGAGGAGGAGGTTGGAGCGAGGGCTGTATCGCGGATCGCGCTCCGCCGGCCCGCGATCGCTCGCCGGCGGCTCGTCCATGGGAATGCATGCGGCGCGCGACATCGTATTAGGGCCTCGGAACTCGATAACCATCTAAATTTAAATGGATAATCCGCGCTAAATGGGGTTCTCGTATTATTACTGTGTCGGTTCGGCGGACGACCGCGCCCTCGCCTATTGCCAGGGCCGCGCGTCGTTGCCGTGGAGACGGGATGTGTCGCCTCCCGCTGCTGCATTCCGGTCACGGCCCCGCCGCCCGGCATGCGCGTTCCGAAGGGGCTAATCCTCGCTTGGGCGCTCGGCGGCGCGGCGCCGGGCCCGATCCGCCCTCCGCTCGCGCTCGTAAATGTCGCGGGAATTGCGGCCCGGCATCACCACCAGCCGCTCGATTGATCCGGGGACGGCGACGCCGTCGCGCATGATCGGCGCGGTTTCGAAGGCGCCGTTGAGGAAGGCGCGGCAGGTCCAGAAGCGGCGATCGCGATTGCGGTCGTTGGTCGCCGTCATCCGGCAATTCGTCGCGTGCCCGCGCCGGTCGATGTCGATGCGGACCCGATACCAAAGGTCGCCGGGCCGAATCTCCTGCTCCCCGCCCCAGGGCTCGTAATTTTCGGGATCGCGCGGTCGCGCTGCATCGCCGGACTTGGGCGGCCCTGTGCCTGCCGCGTTTGGCTGACCCGACGAGACGAGGCTGAATGCCATTACGATTTCGAGCATTTTTCTTCCTCCCCGTGACGTGGCTAACCCGGCCTTGCCAAGCCGGCAAGCCGGGCTTGCGTTTAGTTGACTTTGTCAACCAATTGCCCGACATTGCCGCGATGGATCACGCCATTGCGGCCCTGCGCGCCTTCAACCGTTTCTATACCCGCTTCGCCGGCGCGCTCGATGCCCATTATCTGGACAGCGAATTGTCGCTCGCCGAGGCGCGGCTGCTCTACGAGATCGCCAGCCGCAAGGCCCCTCTCGCCGCCGAGCTGCAGGCGGAGCTGGGGCTCGACGCCGGCTATGCCAGCCGCCTCTTGCGCCGCTTCCAGGCGAAGGGCTGGATCGACCGCGGTCGCGGCGAAGACGGGCGCCGCCGGCCGATCAGCCTGACCGCCGCCGGACGCGCCCGCTTCGACGCGCTCGACGCGCGCACCCGCGCCGAGGTGGCCGGCCGGATCGGGAACCTCAGCGACGGCGACCGCGACACCCTGGTCGAGGCCTTGGGCACGGCCACCGCTTTGCTCAGCGGCAAGGAGGCGCCCTGGCACATCCGCACGTTCCGCACCGGCGATCTCGCCCTGATCGCCTCGCGCCAGTCGATCCTCTACGAGCCCTACGGCTGGGGCCGGCCGATGGAAATATTGCAGGGCGAGGTCACCACCGCCTTCCTGCGCGATTTCAAGCCGGGCCGCGAGCAATGCTGGGTCGGCGAGCGCGCCGGCGCGATGGCGGGCGCGGTGCTGATCGTCGATGCAGGCGACAATGTCGGCCAGCTCCGCCTGCTCCATGTCGAGCCCTGGGCGCGGGGCCTCGGCATCGGCGGCGCCTTGGTCGCCGAATGCGTGAAATTCGCGCGCGGCGCCGGCTACGGCCGGATGCGCCTTTGGACCCACACCATCCTGACGAGCGCCCGCCGCATCTACGAGGCTGAGGGGTTCAGGATCGTCGAAACCGCGATGCACGACGAGTTCGGCGAGCCGGTGCAAGGCGAAACCTGGGAGCTTGAACTGGAGGGGTGAGCCGCCAGGGTCCGTACTCGATACCGGCAACGACCATTGCCGGTATCGAGTACGGACCCTAAGCCGCGCCGATGACGCGCTTTGCCTTCACCATCTCCGCCACCGACGGCCGCGCCCGCGCTGGCACGATCGCGATGCGGCGCGGCGAAATCCGCACCCCGGCCTTCATGCCGGTCGGCACTGCGGCGACGGTGAAGGCGATGAAGCCGGCGGACGTGCGCGCAACCGGCGCCGACATCATCCTGGGCAACACCTATCACCTCATGCTCCGCCCCGGCGCCGAACGGGTGGCGCGGCTGGGGGGATTGCACGCCTTCATGGGCTGGGAACGGCCGATCCTGACCGATTCGGGCGGCTACCAGGTGATGAGCCTCTCCGACCTGACCAGGGTCGGCGAGGAGGGGGTGAGCTTCAAAAGCCATCTCGACGGCAGCCGGCACATGCTCTCGCCCGAACGCTCGATGGAGATCCAGACCCTGCTCGGTTCGGACATCGTGATGGCGTTCGATCAACTCGTCCCCACCGCCTCCGGTCGTGACGAGGTGGTCGCGGCGATGGAGCGCTCGATGCGCTGGGCGAGGCGTTCGAAAGACGCCTTCGCAGGGAACGACGCGCTGTTCGGAATCCAGCAGGGCGGGCTCGACGAGGCCTTGCGCCGGGCCTCGGCCGACGCGCTCGTCGATATCGGCTTCGATGGCTATGCGGTCGGCGGCCTCGCCGTCGGGGAGGGGCAGGACGCGATGTTCGCCTGCCTCGATTACGTCCCGGAGCAGCTGCCCGCCCGGGCACCGCGCTATTTGATGGGAGTCGGCAAGCCGGACGACATCGTCGGCGCGGTCGAGCGCGGCATCGACATGTTCGATTGCGTCCTGCCCACGCGGAGCGGCCGCACGGGTCAGGCCTTCACCTGGGACGGGCCGATCAACATCCGCAACGCCAAATTCGCCGACGATCCCGCCCCGCTCGATCCCGAATCGCCGACCGCCCCTTGGTCGAAAGCCTATCTCCACCACCTCGTCCGCTCAGGCGAAATCCTTGGCGCGATGCTGATGACCGAGCACAATCTGTGGTTCTACCAGCGGCTGATGCAGGAACTGCGCGAGGCGATTGCCGAAGGGCGGCTCGCGGCTTTCGCGGCCGCGTTCCGTGCCCGCTATCGGGGGGACCCGGGCGAGAACGTGACACCTGCGTAACGAGAGTGTAGCCTGCCCGCCTGCGGTTATGCGGGGAGGGCAACACGATGTCGGATTCCGGAGACGGCCTCTCACCAACGATCTACGGTGGCGGCGGCGGCGCCGACTTTTCGGACCGGCTGCCGGCGGGCGCCCGGATCTGCGAGGTCTACATCCGGCACGGCGACTATGTGGACGGCCTTCGCCTCTCCTGGGTGACGGCGGACGGCACCCGGGTCGACGGCCCCTATCACGGCGGCCAGGGCGGCATGGACCACAGCTTCACGCTCGCGCCCGGCGAGCTGATCGACGTCGTTCGCGGCGCCGGCGGCGAGTATATCGATTCGCTCGCCTTCGAAACCTCGCTCGGCCACAGCTACGGCCCCTATGGCGGCGGCGGCGGCAAGCCGTTCGAGGAGATTTTCAAGTCCGAACGAAGCCCGTTCGCGCACACCCTGGTGACCCGTCCCCTGCGCGGCATCTGCGGCCGAAGCGGAAACCTTCTCGATTCGCTCGGCTTCCTCGTCGATCTCGATTTCACGGAGGGCTAGTCGGGCGGTTCCGAGCCCGGCCCCGTCTCACTGCGGGAAGAGCCGGCGGCTTTCGCTGTCGTCGGCGATCAGCACCCGGCCGGCGGTTCCGCGCCGGAGCCGGGGGGCCATCGATGGATTGGACGCATAAGCGCGCCCGTCGAACCGCATCCGCGCTTCATGAGGGATTTCGAAGCCGCCGCCGCGGACATGGACGGCGAGATCGCGCCAGCCGCTGCTGCGCGTGTTCAGCAGCCGCACCGGCGCGTTGACGATGGTGAGTTCGGCGACTTCGCGCCACGAAGCGCCGGCCGGCGTGTAGATATAGAGCGCGCAGCCGCCCGAGCCGCACAACAGGCCCGATCGGAGCGAGACGAGCGCCTCGGCGCGCCCGTCGCCGTTCAGATCGGCGAAGGCGGCGACATAGGTCGTGTCGCCATAATTCTCACGGGCGTCGGCATGCGCGGTTTGCAGGAAGGTGTGGAGACTTTCCTCTCGCGCCTGCGCGGCGGCGGGGCCCCCAAGCCCGAGGGCGACCAGAAGCATGGCGAGCGTGGCGAGCATTCTCATGCCTGGAATTTGCCACGCTCCTACTCGTCATGCCAGCGAAAGTCGGGCTCTTACTTCTTCAAATCGGCTGGCGAAAGGCAAAGGGATTCCAGCTTTCGCTGGAATGACGGCTCAGCTGGAACGACGGCTTGGAGTCTGCGCTCTAGCTGCCGAATCCCGTGCCGAGGAAGCTCGGGACCGGGCCATTCCAGCCGTCGTCGTCCGCTTCGGCTTCCGGCCGGCGCTCGCGTTCGCGTTCGCGCGGCTTGCGCTCGTCCGCCGCCTTCGAGGCCGGCCTGGGCTCTGGCGCCTGGTCGCGAGGTTCGCGCGGCGGCCTGGGCGTTCTGGCGGCGCGTTGCCGCGGCGGGCGCGGTTCGCGTGACTCGCGAGGCTCCCTTGCTTCGCGCGGAGCACGCTCTTCGCGCGGCGCCTGCGCTTCAGGCGCCTGCGCTTCCGGCGCGGGCTTGTCGCCCATCTCGGCGAGCTTCGTACCGGTCAGTTTCTGGATATTGTCGATCGACTCGGAATCCTCGCGGGTCGCCAGAGTGATCGCGATTCCGGTCTTGCCGGCGCGGCCGGTGCGGCCGATGCGGTGAACATAATCGTCCGGATGCCATGGCACGTCATAGTTGAAGACGTGGCTCACCCCCTTGATGTCGAGCCCGCGCGCGGCGACGTCGGAAGCGACGAGGATGTTGATCTCGTCATTCTTGAACCGGTCCAATTCCTTGATCCGGTCGGATTGGGCCATGTCGCCATGGATCTGGCCGACATTCATATGGCCACGCTTGAGGCTGGTGGCGAGCTCGCGCACCGTCGTCTTGCGATTGCAGAAGACGAGCGCGCTGCGAACGTCCCCGGTGCGCAGGAAATCGGCCAGCACGTCGCGCTTCTTGCGCGATTCGACGCGGATCATCCGCTGGTCGATCAGCAGGTTGGACGAGGCCGGCCGGGCGACCTCGATCGACTTGGGATCGGTCAGGAAGCGGTCGGCGAGCTTCTTGATCGGCGGCGGCATGGTCGCCGAGAAGAGCAGGGTCTGCCGGGTCTTGGGCAACTTGGTGCAGATTTCCTCGATGTCGGGGATGAAGCCCATATCGAGCATCCGGTCGGCCTCGTCGATGACCAGCAGGCTGCAGCCGTTCAACATGATCTTGCCGCGGCCGAACAGGTCCATAAGACGGCCGGGCGTGGCGATCAGCACGTCGACGCCCTTCTCCAGCGCCTTGATCTGGTCGCCCATCTGAACGCCGCCGATCAGCAGCGCCATGCTCAGCTTGTGGTGCTTGCCGTATTTCTCGAAATTCTCGGCGACCTGGGCGGCGAGCTCGCGGGTCGGCTCGAGGATCAGCGAGCGCGGCATGCGGGCGCGGGCGCGGCCCTGCGCCAATATGTCGATCATCGGCAGGACGAAGCCGGCGGTCTTGCCGGTGCCGGTCTGGGCGATGCCGATGATGTCGCGGCCCATCAGGACCGGGGGGATCGCCTGGCGCTGGATCGGAGTCGGCGTGTCGTAGCCCGACTCGCTTACCGCGCGGAGCAATTCGTCTGAGAGGCCGAGATCGGCAAAGGTCATGGAGGTTCCGGGATTTGGGCCCGCTTTCGCGGAGGGCGCTTGCGGCCAGCCGCTTGTGCCAAGCGGCCCTGCTTGTCAAGCAAAGGCGGGGGCGAACAAGCCGGTTCAACGCCTTTGCGCGGTAAGGTTCCGAAACTGGTCGATCCCGCATTCGCCGCCGGTGCGCGAACGCAATACGTCGCGGTCGGCGCAGATGCGGCCGTCGCGCGAGGGCTGGACGTAGAGCGCGCGGTAGAATTCGATGGTCGGGCAGCGCCGTTCGAGCTGGGCGCGGACCCGGCTGTTGTCGCGCAGGATGAAATCGACGCTTTCCTGCCGGGGCGAAACCGCCGCCGCGATCAGGCTGATCGGGATGCAGCGCGGGCCGCGGCCTTCGCGCCAGACGATCGGCGTGGCGCGGGCGGCGGCCGGCGCCACCCGTCCCCGCGGCGGCGGCGTGACTCTTATGATGACATGCTGCTGGCGGACGGAGATCGTGCCGCCCTGCGGCGGCGGTCCCTGGCGCTGATCGTCGGCCGCGCCCAGCACGAGCAACAGGATTGCGGCCCCGCCCGCCCGGATCACGCTTTCGGCTCCATCGGGTCCATCGATCGGGCAGCGCGGTTGAACATGCGATTAATTGATCCTCCGGTGTCGCGCCTTTATCACCCGCTTCATGGCTTATCCTTCCCGGCCCCTGCTCGACAAGCTTGCGGCCCTGCTTGGACCCAAGGGGTTCACGACCGAGCCGGCGGATATGGCGCCTTGGGCCACGGACTGGCGCGGCCGTTATCGGGGCGCGGCGGCCGCGCTCCTGTCGCCCGCCGATTGCGCGCAGGCGGCCGAGTTGGTCCGGCTCTGCGCCGCCGAAGGCGTGGCTTTGGTCCCGCAAGGCGGCAACACCTCGATGGTCGGAGGCGCGACGCCCGACGAGTCGGGCGAGGCGCTGATCGTCTCGATGCGGCGGATGAACGCGATCCGCGCGCTCGATCCGGCGGCGGGGATCGCGGTCTGCGAGGCGGGCGTGATCCTGGCCGATCTGCAGGCGGCCGCGCTCAACGTCGGGCGGCGCTTCCCGCTCACGCTCGGCGCCAGGGGCTCGGCGACGATCGGCGGCCTTGTTTCGACCAACGCCGGCGGCACCCAGGTACTGCGCTTCGGCACGATGCGCGGGCTCGTCCTCGGTATCGAGGCGGTGCTGCCCGACGGAGCCCTGTTCGAAGGGCTGACCGCGCTCAAGAAGGACAATCGCGGCTATGATCTGCGGCAGTTGCTGATCGGTGCCGAAGGCACGCTCGGCCTGATCACCGCGGCGAGCCTCAAGCTGGTCCCCGCGGTCGGAGAGCGGGCGGTCGCCTGGGTCGGGCTCGCTTCGGCCGAGGCGGCGATGAGCCTTCTTCGCCACCTCGAGGCGAGCATGGGCGAGGCGGTCGAGAGCTTCGAACTGGTGCCCAGGAGCGCGCTCGACCTCGTTCTCGCCCATGTGCCCGGGACGCGCCAGCCGCTGGCGGCGCCGGCGCCGTGGAACGTGCTCGTCGAGGCGGTCGGGCCGATGGCGGCGCCGGGGCCGGAGCGCGCGCTCTACGACGGGCTTCGTTCGGCGCTCGACATCGGCTTCGTCGCCGACGCCGCGATCGCGTCCAATGAGGCGCAGGCCGAGGCCTTCTGGCGACTCCGCGATTCGATCTCCGAGGCCGAGAAGAAGGACGGCCCGGCCGCCAAGCATGACATTTCGGTCGCGGTCGAGGCGATGCCGCGCTTCATGGCCGAGGCGGCGGTCGCGGTGGAGGCCCGCTTCGCCGGCACCAGGGTCAACGCCTTCGGCCATCTCGGCGACGGCAACGTCCATTTCAACGTCCGCGCGCCCGCAGGAGCCGGCGAGGACTGGGTCGAGGCCGACGGGAAGGCCGTCTCCGCTTTCGTCCACGATCTCGTCACCGCGGCGGGCGGGTCGATCTCGGCCGAGCACGGCATCGGCCAGATGAAGCGCGACGAACTGGGCCGCCTCGGCGATCCCGCCCGGCTCGGCGCAATGCGCGCGATCAAGCGGGCGCTCGACCCCCGGAACATCATGAATCCAGGCAAGCTGGTGCCGCCCTCCGCCCCGGATCAGGAGAGCCTTGCACATGAAGGCCATCCCTCATAGACGGTTGCGCTGAAATCCCGCGGCGCCCTGCGTGCCGCTCCCAAACCCGATGGAGATCCACCCATGGCGACTCAGCCGCCGGCAAATTTGCCCCTGTTTTACAAGAACCTGACCCCGCTCGCCGCCAGCCTGCACGGCGATCTCAAGGCGCGCAGCACCGAAACCGCGCCCTATCTGGCCGCGGCACATGCGATTCCGCTGACGATCGACGAGTTCGGCACCGCGCAGCGCCACTATCCGATCATCTTCTCGATGGGCGAAACGCCGGTGCCGCTGGCGCTGATGGGGTTGAACGAGGGCGTCAACGTGTTCATCGACGAAACCGGCAAGCCCTACAATCCGATCTACATCCCGGCCTATGTCCGCCGCTATCCCTACATGCTCGCCCGCATCGATCCGGCCAAGGACGAGCTGACGCTCTGCTACGATCCCCAGAGCGACCTGGTCAGCACGACCGAGGGCCGTCCCTTGTTCGACGGCGATCAGCCGAGCGAAACCCTGACCGCCGTGCTCAAATTCTGCGAGGAGTTCGAGATCGCCGCCCAGCGCACCCAGGCCTTCGTCAAGGAGCTCGACGCGCTCGACATCCTGATCGACGGCGAAGTCTCGATCCAGCCCGACGGCGCCGGCCAGCCTTTCCTCTACCGCGGTTTCCGCATGGTCGACGAGCAGAAGCTCAAGGACATGGACGGCGAGACGCTTCACAGGCTCAACCAGAACGGCATCCTGCCGCTCCTGATGGCGCACCTCTTCTCGCTCGGCCTGATGCGCGAACTCTTCGCCCGCCAGATGCAGCAGGGCAAGGTTCCCGAAGCGCCGGCGGCGGCGTCGGATGCGCCGCAGGGCAACGCCTGACCGGCGCGCTCGCGGCGTAAATCGGGGGCGCGGGTCGCGGGCGCAAATCGTTCTGAAATCGGAAAAAGTCGGTTCGGTCTTGAAACCGGATCGGCTTTTTCTATCTAGGACTCAGCGTCGCCGTTCCCCCCCTTTCGGCGGCGTGAGGCGCCCCCTTCGCAGGGGGCGCACCTCCCTGAACCTGGCCGCCTCACGATTTTCGTGAGGCGGTCTTTTTCTTATCGGCATCCTTCATTCCGCCGCGATCTGGGCGCAATCGAGCAGCCGCGTTTCGAGCGCGTCGGCGACCTTGGCGATCAGCCGGCAGGCGCCCTCGAAGCCGGGCCCCGGCGCGCGCAGATCGGCGTCGAGGTAGATCGAGCGGTCGAGCTCGATCTGGAGCGCGTGCTGGCCCTGGCGCGGCCGGCCGTGGCGGCCGACGACATAGCCGCCGGCATAAGGCGCGTTACAGGCGGTCTTGTAGCCGAGCGCGCGCGCGGCCCCGACCGCCGCGTCGAGCAGATCGGCGTCGATGGTGGTGCCGTGCCGGTCGCCGAAGATCACGCTCGCAGCGCCGGCGCCGCCCGCCATCCGCGCCCGCGGCGGCATCGAATGGCAATCGAGCAGGATCGCGGCGCCGAAGCGCTCGCGCGCCAGATCGAGCGCCTTCGCGATGGCGCGATGATAAGGCTGGTGGATCTCCTCGATCCGCCGGTTGAGCTCGGCCCGCTCGATCCGCTCGCGCCAGATCGGCCCGGCGCCGGCGATCCGCGACGGGACGAGGCCGAGCCCGCCGCGCGTCCGCGCCGACTGGACCAGGCTGCCCGACGGCAATGGCGGGTGGATCAGCGCCGGATCGAGCTCGCGCTCGTCGCGATTCAGGTCGATCTCGGCGCGCGGCGCCCTGGCGACGAACGCGGTCGCGCCGGCCGTGGTCGCCCGCCAGATCAGCCGGTCGACCAGCCGGTCCTCGAGCGGTTCCAGAACGGCCTTGCCGAGCCGCGCCGCGCGCAGCAATTCGGGCCGATAGTCCCGCCCCGCATGCGGCACCGAGAGCACGACCGGCGACGCCGGGCGCTCGGGGCCGATCCGGAAGAAAGGCAGATTGGCGGGGGAGCGACTCATAGTCGATGCAGGATTAGGCCCGGAGTGGGACGGGTGCAACGGTGTCGCGCGCCGCATCTGGCCAAGGCCTGCCCGTTCGCGCATAACGGGGGCCTGGAGACGCGATGCTGAATATCCTCCTTGCCGAAGACGACGAATCGATGCGGACCTATCTGGCGCGCGCGCTGGAGCGGGTCGGCTATTCGGTCGTCGCGGTGGACAACGGCGTCGCGGCCTTGCCGTTGCTTGAGGCCGAGCCGTTCGACCTGCTGCTGACCGACATCGTGATGCCGGAAATGGACGGGATCGAGCTCGCCCAGAAGGCCGCCGAGATCGCGCCCGGCATCCGCGTCATGTTCATCACCGGCTTCGCCGCGGTGGCGCTCAAGGCCGGCCGTAAGACCCCCGACGCCAAGGTCCTCTCAAAGCCCTTCCACCTGCGCGACCTCGTCGCCGAGGTGGAGCGGATGTTCCTGAGCGAAGACCAGCACGGAAGACTGTAGAGGCGGTTCAAATCGCCATTCCCTCAGATCGGGAAAGTCCGTCGTTCCGGCGGCAGCTGGAATCCCCCATTTTCCTGAAGGCAAAGAGAGTCCAGCTTTCGCCGGAATGACGCGAAAAGGAGTGGGCAGCAGGGTTGCGCCCCTCCCAACCCCTCGCTACATGCCCCTCCGCGTGGGCGTGTAGCTCAGTGGTAGAGCACTGTGTTGACATCGCAGGGGTCGCAAGTTCAATCCTTGCCACGCCCACCATTTTTTCCTGAGGCGTGCGATGAAAGCCAGCCTGGGCTGCCTGACTTTCCTCTTGGGGTTGATCGGCAGCGGTGAGCTCCGCGCAGGCTCTGGGCGAGAGCCTCCCACGATTGCGCGGCCCTCCTCGAGCGCTCCGGCAGCGGTTGCGCCGGCCCCCATTTCAGTTACGGTCGATGGCGTTCCGATGGCGTTCTACGCCTCCGGTTCGCGTGGGCCGACGATCGTCCTCGAAGCTGGCAGCGGCGGCGATCACCATAGCTGGCTCCGGGTGCAGCCGCGCTTGGCCGCGATCGGATGTGTGGTCAGCTACGACCGGCTCGATTATGGCGCATCGGGGCGGTCGCCGAGGCCGCGGACGGCGGTCATCATCGCCGAGCAGCTTCGCGACGGATTGACCAGGGCGGGCTTCCGGCCGCCCTATCTGCTTGTCGGGCACTCCTATGGGGGAGCGCTCATCAGAGTCTTCGCCGCGCGCTATCCTGACGACATCGTCGGGCTGGTGTTGGTGGATCCGGCGCAGGAGGGCTTCTACTTGCGCGCAGGAGCGGAGGCGCCCGGCGCGTATCTGGCGCAGCTGGAGGAAGACCTCGCCTTTGCCGACGCGAGGGCGAGCGAAGCGCTTCGGCGAGAATATCTCGCCTATGAAACCAGCATGGCGCAGGCCCGGCAGGCGCGGCCCGTGGCGGAGGGACGCATCGTGCTTCTCAGCGCGACCCAAATGGAGCTGGCCGAGCCGCTCCGGGCCATCTGGCTCGACGAGCAGGCCGCCTGGGCGGCGCGCGCCGGCGCACGCCTGATCCGCGTAAATAGTGGCCATGACATTCCCCGGCGGCGCCCGGAGGCGGTCGTCGAAGCGGTCCGTTCACTGATGCCGGCGGCGGCCGGCGCGGCGTCGCCCTGCCCGACTCATCCCCGGTCCTGAGGAAGGCGGACGCTTTCCTTTCCGCAGGATTGCTTCCACATTGCCGGAGATGACCGATTTCCCCCAGCCCGCCTTCATGGCCGACGAGGAGATCCGCATGTTCGCGGATTCCGTCGGCAGGTTCCTCGATCGCAACGCGCCGCCGGAGCGGGTCGCGACCTGGCGCGCCGACGGGATGGTCGAGCGCGAATTCTGGCGCGAGGCGGGGCAGGCGGGGCTGCTCGGCGTCTCCGTGCCTGCCGACTATGGCGGCGGCGGCGGCGATTTCCGGCACGATCTGGTGGTCGCCGAGCAAGTCATCCGCAAGGGCGCCGAGGGCTTCGCCGCCAGCCTGCACAACGTCATCATCACCCCCTATATCCAAGCCCACGGCACCGAGGGGCAGAAGCGCAAATGGCTGCCTTTGCTGTCGAACGGCGAGCGGGTGGCGGCGATCGCGATGAGCGAGCCGGGCGCGGGCTCGGACCTCCAGTCGATCCGCACCACCGCGCTCAAGGACGGCAATGGCTATCGGATCAACGGTGCCAAGACCTTCATCTCGAACGGCCAGGTCGCCGACCTCATCGTCGTGGTGGCCAAGACCGATCCGGCGCAGGGGGCGAAGGGGCTTTCCCTGTTCGTCGTCGAGCCGGGCGAGGTCGAGGGCTTCCGCCGCGGCCGCAAGCTCGACAAGGTCGGCCTCGACGCGCAGGACACGTCGGAGCTCTTCTTCGACGACGTCTGGGTGCCGGCCGAGAACCTCCTCGGCGACGAGGAGGGCAAGGGCTTCTCCCAGCTGATGGGCGAATTGCCGCGCGAGCGGCTGCTGATCGCGATCGGCAGCGCGGTGGTGATGGAGCGCGCGATCGAGGAGACGATCGCCTACACGAAGGAGCGCCGGGCGTTCGGCCAGCCCATCATCGATTTCCAGAACAGCCAGTTCGTGCTCGCCGACTGCAAGGCCAAGGCCGTCGTCGCTCGCGTTTTCGTCAACGATTGCATCGAGCGGCAGCTTAAGGGCGATCTGGACGCGACAAGGGCGGCCATCGCCAAATTGTGGGTCACCGAGGCGCAGGGCGAAGTGGTCGACGCCTGCTTGCAGCTCCACGGCGGCTACGGCTATATCAACGACTATCCGATCGCCCGCATGTGGCGCGATGCCCGCGTCCAGCGCATCTACGGCGGATCGAGCGAGATCATGAAGCTGCTGATCGCCCGGTCGCTCTAGGCACTGTCCCTCGCGGGGAGGTTGCATTGTTCCCCGGCGAAGGCCGGGGCCCAGGAGCCGAAGGCTTTTTGGAAGGGTTGCAGGTCGAACTTCCCGACCCCGGCTCGCGCCGGGCCTGGGTCCCGGCCTTCGCCGGGGAACGGGATCGTGCAAACCCGGTCGCGTTAGAGTCCGGCCTCAGCGCGTGCCGTAGGTCCTGTCCCCCGCATCGCCGAGGCCGGGGATTATGTAGCCATGGTCGTTCAATTCCTCGTCCATCGCGGCGGCCCAGATCGGCACGTCGGGATGGGCGGCGCGGACCGCCTCGGCGCCGGGCCGCGAGGCGAGCAGGCAGACGAAGCGCATGTCGCGGACCCCGGCCTCCTTGAGCCGGTCGATGGCGGCGATGGCGGTGTGGCCGGTCGCCATCATCGGATCGACGATGATGACGAGCCGCTCGGCGCAATCCTCGGGCGTCTTGAAATAATATTCGACGCACTGGAGCGAAACCGGCTCGCGGTAGAGGCCGATATGGGCGACGCGGGCCGCGGGGACGAGATCGAGCATGCCCTCGGCCATGGCCAGGCCGGCGCGCATGATCGGCGCGATGACCAGCTTCTTGCCCGCGATCACCGGCGCCTGCGTCTGCGCGACCGGGGTTTCGACGCTGATCAGGTCGGTCGGCAGGTCGCGCGTGACTTCGTAGCAGAGCAGCATCGCGGTTTCCCGGACGACGGCGCGGAACAGCTGGATCGAGCTGTTCCGGTCGCGCAACAGGGTGAGCTTGTGCTGGACCAAAGGGTGGTCGACGATCGTGAGTCCGTCCATGGCTAGAATACCGTTCCGTCGCTGATGATGTTGAAGGGAGGGCCGCCGCCGGGGCGGCGCTCGGCGGCGATTCGGCGGCCGGCGTTCCAGCTGCCGCCCTCGAGCATCCGGGCCAGAGGGAAATCCGCCTCCGAGACGCCGAGCTCGGCCCGAACCAGCGGCGCCAGCCGGTCGAGCAGGGCCACGGTCATCGCCCGCCAGGCCACGATCAGGGGGTCGGACACGGCGTGGGCGCGACCCGCGTCGGCGGGATCGGCGAGGCGCAGGACGCCCAGATCCACGAACAGGCCGCCATTGCGATATTCGGCGAGGCCGGTGAGGCCGTCTATGTCGACCACCGCGATGCCGGCCCACTGCAGGGGCTCGATCAGCGAATAAGACAGCCATTGCGAGAGCTTGTGGAGCGGTACCAGCCCGTCGCTCAGATCATCCCGCCGGATCGCCGGATGGCGCCAGCAATCGCCGAGACGGACGCCGCCGATCTCCAGCCGGTCGGCCCAGATCGGCCCGAGCCCTTCGAGCAGCAATTCGAGGATCGCGGGCGCCGGCAGCCTGCCGCCCTCGGCGCGGGCGGCGAGTACGTCGTAGAGGCCGCCGGGGCGGGCCACGTCGGCGCTTGCGAACAAATCGGGCCGGGCCAGCACCTGCTGGCCGAGGCGGCGGAGCAGGGCCGCGCGGCCGTCGAGGCCGACGAGCGGGTTGGTTCCGCTGACCTGGAAGCCCGAGGTGAGAATCGCGGGGTGGAGATTGGCCAGGGCGGCGCCCTCGACCCGCTGCGGATCCATGTCGGTGGAAAAGGCGCCCGCCTCGAACAGCCACTGGCTCGCCACCGCCAGGCCCTCGGACCGGCTCAATATCGTGCCGGTCGCGGGCTCCCGGTAGCGCCAGTCCGGACCCGCGCCGGCATCGAGCAGCACTGACAGGATGACGAGGTCGAAGGCGGCCCGCGCCCTCGCCGCCGCGTCCGGGGCCGCGAAGACCGTCTCCCCGGCGACGAAATGGCGCCAGCGGGCGTGGAACGGGATGGCGAGGTCCGGATAGTTTTCGCGCGTGACCGCGGCGGTCAGCGCCGCGACGTCGCCGAGCCGGGAGAGATCGACCGTCCACCCCTCGACGCCGCCGTCCAGCGCGATGTCGAGCATCTCATGCGCTCGCTCGCGCACGGCGGCCGCGTTGAGCAGGCCCTTGAGCGGATCGGGCATTTCAGTCCTCCCTGTCCGCGCAGCGGATGGGGAGGGGGACCATGCGAAGCATGGTGGAGGGGCTTTCGGCGTCCGATTGCCCCTCCACCGTTCTACGGACGGTCCCCCTCCCCATCGCCTTCGACGACAGGGAGGACTGGCATTCCCCAAATCCCGACAACGTCAGAATTTCCCGAGGTCCCGGCCCAGCGTGGAGCGGAGCTTCTTCGCGCTCGGCGGCTTTTCCGAGGAGAAATAGCCGGCCGCCTTCTTGGCCTCCATCTCGACGCTGGCATCCTCTGGCACCAGCCAGTCGGGGATCGGCACGCGCTCGCCGATCTCGACGCCGCCGGCGGCCAGCGCGTCATATTTCATGTTCGACATGGAGACGAAGCGGTCGATCCGGGTGATTCCGAGCCAGTGGATCACGTCGGGCATCAGCTGCTGGAAGCGGGCGTCCTGGACTCCGGCGACGCATTCGGTGCGCTCGAAATAGGTCGCCGCCTGGTCTCCGCCCGGCTGGCGCTTGCGGGCGTTGTAGACGAGGAACTTGGTGACCTCGCCCAATGCCCGGCCTTCCTTGCGGTTGTAGACGATCAGGCCGACGCCGCCGGCCTGGGCCTGGCGGGTCGCCTCCTCGATGCCGTGGGTGAGATAGGGGCGGCAGGTGCAGATGTCGGAGCCGAACACGTCCGAGCCGTTGCATTCGTCATGGACCCGGCAGGTGAGCGTTTTCGCCGTATCGCCGAGCGCGGCCGGATCGCCGAAGATGTAGAGCGTCATGCCGCCGATCGGGGGCAGGAAGACGGAGATGTCGGGGCGGGTGACGAGCTCGGGATACATGCCGCCGGTCTGCTCGAACAGGCAGCGCCTGAGGCTCTGCTCGTTGACTCCGAAGCGCTCGGCCACGCCGGGCAGCCACCAGACGGGGTCGACCGCGATCTTGGTGACCGAGATGTCGCCGGCCTCATGGACGATCTCGCCGTCAACCTCGAGCCGGCCGGCGGCGATCGCGCCCTGCAGCTCGCCGAGCGTCAGCCGGGCCTTGGTGATGGCGATCGACGGGCGGATGTCGATCCCCTCGGCGATCAGGTCGCCGAAATCCTGCGCCACTCGATGCCCCCAGGGGTCGAGCGAGACGATCTTGCCCGGATCGCCCCATTGCGGGTGCGGGCCGATCTCGCAGACCGGGGAGGTGTCTTGGAGGTCCGGGCGCGCCTCCGGGTCCATCGCGCCCGAGGAGATCGCAAGCGCCCGGTAAATCGAATAGGAGCCGCCATGGGCGCCGATGGCGTTGCGGTCGGCGCGGGAATTGACCGTCGCGACGACCGGCCCCCGCTGCGCGACGGTGGCCGCGCCCCAGTGGATCGGGAACCGCACCGGCCCGCGCGAGCCGGGATGCGACGTCAGCCGGATATGGCCGCTCTTTCCGTCCGAAGGCTTCATCCGATCCTACCCCGCTTCGTCTCGTCGCCGGCGGTGCCGGCCTCCGCCGGACGCTACGACAGCATGAGCGCAGGCGCCAGCCGGTGATTCTGCCGCGACCGCACTAGCGCAGCGCCGCCGCCGCGGGGGAGGTTTGCGGCCGGCGAAGCATCCACGGATCGGCTGGCCTGGCAACGTAGTTCGCCCAAAAATAGCGCCACGGGATCGCGGCGATCAGGACCAGTCCCAGGGACGTGTCGAAGACGGTGGTTCGCATGCCCTCGTCCAGGGTGCCGTCGAGCCAGCGCGGGCCGGCGAAGGCGACGAGCCAGATCGCCTTCCAGCTCAGCTCGAACAGCAGCAACGGCATCATCTGCAGCGGGTAGCGCAGCCCCAGCAGCGACAGCAACCCGATGGTCCCGAGCAAGGCCAGGGCAATGCCGGTCATGCGCGGCAACGCGGGGTCGTGGCTCACGATCAGCGGCCAGATGGTGAGCCCGAGCCCGATCGCCATCACCAGATACATGCCCCGCATCACCCACAACCGAATCGGCGAAACCTGGGTCATTGTTCTTCCTCCATGTCCGGGGGCGAGTTCATGCGCGCGTCCCTTCTCCCGCCATTGGACCGCTCGTCCTGCGCGGCCTCGGGCAGGAACTCCAGAATGTCGCCTGGCTGGCACGATAAAGCGGCGCAGATCGCATCCAGCGTCGAAAAGCGGATGGCGCGGGCCTTGCCGGTCTTCAGGATCGACAGGTTCACGATCGTGATTCCGACGCGCTCGGCGAGCTCGGTGAGAGTCATGCGCCGGTCGTGGAGCAAATCGTCGAGCTTGACGGCGATCGCCATGTCACACCGTCCCTTCGAGGTCTTCGCGCATCAGCGCGCCTTCCGCGAACACCCGCGCCAGCACGAAGGTGAGGAGCACGGCGAGCCAGCCATTGACCGAAAAGCCGGCATCCAGATCGAGCGGATGCGCCGGAGTCGAAACGGCTTCGGCGATCGCCCAGATGAGCAAGCCGAGCAGCTGCAGCGCGAGCAGGGCCCAGGCGATCACCTGCAGACGCTGCGCGTTCGCCCGGACGAAGGGGTCGCCCGCGCGAACTGTTTCGATGATCGCGAGCAGCCGCTTGAGAATGAGATAGTTGATCGGGATCGTCGCCAGGCCGATCGCGGCGATCCCCCGCAGGCCGACAATCAGCCGGTCCGCCTCCGGCGAGGGCGCGATCTGGAACGCGCTCATAATCCATTGCTCGTTGGGCAGGACGACCAGCAGAGCCAGAATGGCGGCGCCAACCAGCCCGTTCAGGATGATGAGGATTCGCAGCACGGCATGTGCGATCGGCAGTGCAGCGGAATATGATCGGGACATCGGCTTCCCTCCAGCGACTCGCAATATCGATAAACGATAATAATATTATCGATAGTCGTCAAACGCTATTTCAACGTCCGGCTCGGTGGGGCAAATTCGGACCGTGTTGAATTGTTCGCCCATCCTGCGTAGCCGGGGATCGTCCATTCGGGATGAGCGGCCAAAGGCCCTGTCATCGCCTCACGGAGAGAAACCTTGCCGGAAGCCTATATCGTCGCCGCCGTCCGCACCGCCGGAGGCCGCAAAAGCGGGCGCCTCGCCGGCGTCCATCCCGTCGATCTCGCCGCGATCAGCCTCGACGCGGTCGCCGATCGTTCCGGGATCGACCCCGCGGCGATCGACGATGTGATCATGGGCTGCGTGACCCAGGCCGGCGAGCAGTCACTCCATGTCGGCCGCAACGCGGTGCTGGCCTCGAAGCTGCCGCAGAGCGTGCCCGCGGTGACGATCGACCGCCAGTGCGGCTCATCCCAGCAGGCGATCCAGTTCGCCGCCCAGGCGGTGATGTCGGGCACTCAGGACGTGGTGATCGCCGCCGGCGTCGAGAGCATGACCCGGGCGCCGATGGGCCTCTCCATGGTGGCGGAGAAAGACTTCAAGCCGTTCCCGGCCAGCGTCACCGAAAGATATGGCGTGCCATTCTTCAGCCAGTTCATGGGCGCCGAAATGATCGCCGAGAAATATGGATATTCACGCGAAAAGCTGGATGAATATGCATATCGCAGCCATTTGCGCGCCGCGGCCGCGACCGAGGCCGGGGCGTTCGCCGGCGAGATCGTGCCGGTCGAGGTGACGCTCCCCGACGGCGCCGCGGATATCCACCGCATCGACGAGGGCATTCGCTTCGACGCGACGATCGAGGGCATCGGCGCGGTCAAATTGCTCAAGGAGGATGGCGTGATCAGCGCCGCCTCGGCCAGCCAGATCTGCGACGGCTCCTCCGCGGTGATGGTCGTCTCGGAAGCCGCGCTGAAGGCGCACGGGCTGACGCCGCTGGCGCGCATCCACAATCTCACCGTGACCGCCGGGGATCCGGTGATCATGCTCGAAGAGCCGCTCTTCGCCACCGATCGGGCGCTGAAGCGCGCCGGCATGAGCATCGCCGACATCGACCTCTACGAAGTCAACGAGGCCTTCGCGCCGGTGCCTTTGGCCTGGCTCGAACATACGGGCGCCGATCCGGAGCGGCTCAACGTCAATGGCGGCGCGATCGCATTGGGCCATCCGCTCGGCGCTTCGGGGGCGAAGCTGATGACGACTCTCGTCCATGCGTTGCAGGCGCGCGGGAAGCGCTACGGCCTCCAGACCATGTGCGAAGGCGGCGGCATCGCCAACGTGACGATCGTCGAGGCGCTGTAGCCATGCTCCTCGGGGCGCCCACTGCTTCGACTCCCTCCCCCTGGAGGGGGAGGATAGGGAGGGGGTGTCGGGCGCCGGGCGCCCTACTCCCAACGCCGAACCCCCTCACCCCAACCCTCTCCCCGCCGGGGAAAGGGAGCATGGCTTGCGGGTCCGTCTGATGCCCGGCCCGCTCGCCGGCATCCGCATCCTCGAGATGGAGGGGCTCGGCCCCGCGCCCTTCTGCGGGATGATGCTGGCCGATCATGGCGCGGACGTGATCCGGATCGAGAAGGAGGGCGGCTTCAAGCTGCCCGGCGACCCGCTTGCGCGCTCGCGCCGCGCGATCCGGGTCGATCTCAAGCGGCCGGACGGGATCGCGCTGGTCCGCGACTTCGCCCGGGGCTGCGACGGCCTGATCGAAGGTTATCGGCCGGGCGTGATGGAGCGGCTCGGGCTCGGGCCGGACCTTCTGCTCGAGGACAATTCGAAGCTCGTTTACGGCCGCATGACCGGCTGGGGGCAGGAGGGCCCGCTGGCCCAGGCCGCAGGCCACGACATCAATTATATCGCCCTCTCGGGCGTGCTCTCCACGATCGGCCGTGCCGATAATGAGGGCAGGGGCCGGCCCAGCCCGCCGGTCAATTATGTCGGCGATTTCGGCGGTGGCGGGATGATGCTCGCCTTCGCCATGGTCAGCGCGCTGCTGGCGGTGCGGAACGGCGGGGCGGGCCAGGTGATCGACTGCGCGATGACCGACGGCTCGGCCCTGCTCGCCAGCCTGACCTTCGGCCTTCACGCCGCCGGCCTGTGGGAGGACCGGACCGGCGCGAACATCATCGACGGCGGCAGCGCTTATTACGACACTTACGAAACCGCCGACGGCCGATGGATCGCGATCGGGGCGATCGAGCCCCAATTCTGGGCGGCATTGTGCGGCAAGCTCGGCCTCGATGAAGCGCAGAATGCGCCCGGACTGAAGACGCGGCTGGCCGCCATGTTCCGGGCGCGGACGCGCGACCAATGGTGCGATCTGCTCGAAGGCACCGATGTCTGCTTTGCCCCGGTTCTTTCGCTCACCGAGGCGCCGCTCCATCCGCACAATGCGGCGCGCGGGACGTTCACGCAGGTCGGCGGCGTCACCCAGCCCGCCCCGGCGCCGCGTTATGGCGGCACGGCGACGGACCCGCCCCGGCCGCTGCGCGAAGAGGCCGACGCCCTGCTCGACGAACTCGGCTACGATGCGGCCCGAATCTCCGCGCTGCGCGAGGCCGGCGTCATCGGCTGAGCCGATCGGCGTGCCAGCGGAGGTGATCCTCCATGAAGGTCGAGATGAAATAATAGCTATGGTCGTAGCCCGGCTGCACGCGCAGCGTCAGCGGAATGCCGGCGGCCGCGCAGGCCGCCTCGAGCAATTCGGGCCGCAGCTGCTCGGCCAGGAAGGCGTCGGCCTCGCCTTGGTCGACGAGCAGGTCGGGCAGGCGCGCGCCGTCCTCGATCAAGGCGATGGCGTCGTGGCGGCGCCATGCGGCGCGGTCGGCGCCCAGATAGCGGCCCAGCGCCTTCTCGCCCCAGGGCACAAGCGAAGGCGCGACGATCGGCGCGAAGGCGCTGCAGCTTCGGTAGCGGCCCGGATTCGCCAGGGCGATGGTCAGCGCGCCGTGGCCGCCCATGCTGTGTCCCATGATCGCCTGCCGCGCCGGATCGGCTGGGAAATGGGCGGCGACCAAAGCGGGCAGCTCGGCCGTCAGATAGGAATACATCCGGTAGTTGGACTCGTAAGGCGACTGCGTCGCATCGACGTAGAAGCCCGCGCCCTGCCCGAAGTCATAGGCGTCGTCGTCGGGCACGTCCGGGCCACGCGGGCTCGTGTCGGGTGCGACGAAGATCAGGCCCAATTCGGCGCAGGCGCGGCGATATTCGCCTTTCTCGGTGACGTTGGCGTGGGTGCAGGTGAGGCCCGACAGATACCACACGACCGGGCATGGTGCGCCGCCAGCAGCCTGCGGCGGCACGAAGACCGAGAAGGTCATGTCGGTGCGGGTTTCGGCGGATGCGTGGCGGTAGACGCCCTGCGTGCCGCCGTGGGCCTTGTTGGTCGAAATGTTCTCCACGCTCATTCACCCCACCGTTCGCCCGGAGCCTGTCGAAGGGCCGTCCTTCTTGGGTCTAGGAACAGGACAGGGCTTCGACAATGGTCAGGTGGAAATGTCCCCGGACATTTGCAGCCAGGCCGGGGGCTTCGCGACCCGACCATCAGCCCGAACGGCGTGGAGGGTAGGGGGTTGGGCTATTTCCAACCCGCACCCGGCCTCAAAATACGAAGAAATAGAGCAGGAGAATGATCGGGATCGGCACGCCGACCGCCCACAACAAGATGCCTTTTCCCACGGTCCCGTCCTTTCACCGTTGCGTCCGGGCGAGAACGAGGGGGCTTCGGGACGGTTCCGAAATGTCAGTAGAGCACCACCGAGCGGATGCTTTCGCCCGCATGCATCAGGTCGAAGGCCTTGTTGATGTCCTCCAAAGGCATTGTGTGGGTGATCAGGGGGTCGATCTCGATCTTGCCGTCCATGTACCAGTCGACGATCCGCGGCACGTCGGTGCGGCCGCGCGCGCCGCCGAAGGCCGTGCCCTTCCAGGTCCGGCCGGTGATCAGCTGGAACGGGCGGGTCGAGATTTCGTGGCCGCTCTCCGCGACGCCGATGACGACGCTCGTCCCCCAGCCGCGGTGCGCGCTCTCCAGCGCCTGGCGCATCACCGCCGTATTGCCCGTGCAGTCGAAGGTGTAATCGGCCCCGCCTTTGGTGACGTCGACCACTGCCTGGACGACCTTGTCGGCGCCGACGTCCGCCGGGTTGATGAAGTCCGTCATTCCGAATTGCTCGGCCATCGCTCTTTTGGCCGGATTGAGGTCCACGCCGACGATCTGAACGGCGCCCGCCATCCGCGCGCCCTGGATGACGTTGAGGCCGATCCCGCCGAGGCCGAACACGGCGACGGTCGACCCCGGCTCGACGCCGGCGGTCCAGATCGCGGCGCCGATGCCGGTGGTGACGCCGCAGCCGATATAGCAGATCTTGTCGAACGGCGCGTCCACGCGGACCCTGGCCAAAGCGATCTCCGGCATCACCGTGAAGTTCGAAAAGGTCGAGCAGCCCATATAATGGGCGATCGCCTCGCCGCCGAGCGAGAAGCGGCTGGTCCCGTCGGGCATCACGCCCTTGCCCTGGGTGGCGCGCACCGCGGTGCACAAATTGGTCTTGCGGCTGAGGCAGGACGGGCAGGCCCGGCATTCGGCGATATAGAGCGGGATGACATGGTCGCCGACCGCGACCGAGGTCACGCCGGGCCCGATCTCACGGACGATGCCGGCGCCTTCATGGCCGAGGATCGAGGGGAAGATGCCCTCCGAATCCTTGCCCTCCAGCGTATAGGCGTCGGTATGGCAGATCCCGGTCGCCATGATCTCGACCAGCACCTCGCCGGCTTTGGGCCCGTCGAGGTCGACCTCGTGGATCTCCAGCGGCGCGTTGGGCGCGACGGCGATTGCGGCGCGGGTCTTCATGGCTTGCCTCCCTGCGAAGTCGATCTTTCCTGCCGACTAGGTCGGCCCGCTTCCCGTGACAAGCCGTCATCCTGAACTTGTTTCAGGGTCCATTTTCGGCGACGCATAGGCGGTGGAAGCATGGATGCTGAAACGCGTTCAGCATGACGCGGGGGCGAGAAGGAAGCGCCGGATCCATTCCCCGACGCGGGCATTGTCATTGGGCTCGTCGAGGGAGGCGATGGCGGCCTCGGCATGAGGAATGCGGCCGGCGCGCGAGGCGATCAGGGCCTTGGCGAAGTCCGCTGACATTTCCGGGTGGAACTGGAAAGAGATCGCCGGCTGATCGCGCCAGGCGAGGCCCGCATAGGGCGTGAAGATCGACGAGGCGACGACGTCCGTCCCCGGCGGCTGAAGCACGACCTGGTCCTGGTGCGAGGCGGGGATCGAAACGAGATGTGTCGCCTCCATCCAGGGCTCGCGCTGGACGATGGGATAGGCGTGCAGGCCGGCGCCCCAACCTTTCTCCGATTTCTCGACCCGTCCGCCGAACGCTTCGGCCATGATCTGGTGACCGAAGCAGATTCCGACCAGCTTCGCCCGGCCTTTCGCGGCCTGGAGGAAGGCCCTGAGCTTCGGGATCCACGGCAGATCGTCGTAGACGCCGGCCGGCGAGCCGGTGATCAGATAGGCGTCGTGCCGGCCGACATCCGGCGGCAGCGCGCCCGCGGCGACATCGTAGTTGCGCGCCTCGAGCCCGAGCAGCGCTTCGAACATCGCCGGATAGCGGCCGAACTCGACTTCGAGCGGCGCGGGCGGCGTTCCGGTTTCGAGGATGGCGAGCCTCATCGGGAGAGCGCCCGCAACGCGGCCATGGCCTCGACGCGCCGGTCCCAGGGAACGAAGACGTGATCGTGACGGAAGGCCGCGACGATGTTGGCGCTGATTCCGCGTTCGGCGAGCGCGGCCGCGACGCGCGCGGTGAGGCCGACGGCGGCGAGGCTGGATTGGACGCCGAGCGTGATCCGTGCCCATCCCTGGCCGGGCCGGATCACCGTCACCCCTTCGTGTTCGCGGATCAGCGCGAAGGCATCGCCGAGGGCCGGCACCTCCGCGACGGTCTCGAAGCCATATTGCGCGTCGGCAAGCGCGGGCGCGATCGTCGCGAGCAGGCGATCGAGATCGGTTTCGCCGCTCAGCTTTGCCTCCGGCTGCGCGCCGCCAGCGTCCTGAGCCTGAGCGCGTTCAATTTGATGAATCCGGCCGCGTCGCGCTGGCTGTAGCTCGACGAGCCTTCCTCGAAGGTCACCAGATCCTGGTCGTAGAGCGCGAATTCGCTTTCCCGGCCGATCACCGTCGCATTGCCCTTGTAGAGCTTGACCCGCACCGTGCCCGTCACATGCTCCTGGCTTTTGTCGATCAGCGCCTGAAGCATCTCCCTCTCGGGGCTGAACCAGAAGCCGTTATAGATGAGTGCCGCATAACGCGGCATGATCTCGTCCTTGAGATGCGCCGCGCCGCCGTCGAGGGTGATCGATTCGATCCCGCGGTGGGCCGCCAGCAATATCGTGCCGCCGGGCGTCTCGTAGACCCCGCGCGACTTCATTCCGACGAAGCGGTTCTCGACCAGGTCGAGCCGGCCGATGCCATTGTCGCGGCCGAGATCGTTGAGCCTGGCGAGCAGCGACGCCGGCGAGAGCGTCTCGCCGTCGATCGCGACGGGATCGCCGCGTTCGAACGCAATCTCGATCACCGTCGGCCTGTCGGGCGCGTCCTCGGGCGAGAGGGTACGCTGATGCACATATTCGGGCGCCTCGACGGCCGGGTCCTCCAGCACCTTCCCCTCGGACGAAGAGTGGAGAAGGTTGGCATCGATGGAGAAAGGCGCCTCGCCCTTCTTGTCCTTGCTGATCGGAATCTGGTGCTTCTCGGCGAAGTCGATCAGCTGCTCGCGGCTCGCATATTCCCATTCGCGCCAGGGGGCGATGACGCGGATGTCGGGCTCCAGCGCATAATAGCCGAGCTCGAAGCGGACCTGGTCGTTGCCCTTGCCGGTGGCGCCGTGGCAGACCGCGTCGGCGCCCACCTGCCGCGCGATCTCGATCTGGCGCTTCGCGATCAGCGGCCGGGCGATCGAAGTACCGAGCAGATATTGGCCCTCGTAGACCGTGTTGGCGCGGAACATCGGGAAGACATAGTCGCGGACGAATTCCTCCCGGAGGTCGTCGATGAAGATGTTTTCGGCCTTTATGCCGAGCAATTCTGCCTTGGCCCGAGCCGGCTCGACCTCCTCGCCCTGGCCGAGATCGGCGGTGAACGTGACCACTTCCGCGCCATATTCGGTCTGCAGCCATTTCAGGATGATCGAAGTGTCGAGCCCGCCCGAATAAGCGAGGACGACTTTCTTGGGCTTGTCGGTCATTTGAGATCCTTAGCAGGCTTCACCGTCTCCGGTCCCCGGCGAAGGCCGGGGTCCAGGGCTGGCGCCCTCCTGGGCCCCGGCCTGCGCCGGGGGCAAGATGGTTCGGCCCTTCACGCATAACTCACCTTCTCCTGGCCCATCATCCGCTCGAAGCGCTCGAGGATCGCGTGGGCGTTGGTGCCGTCGCGGATCGCGACGAACATCGTGTCGTCGCCCGAGACGGTTCCGGCGATTTCGGGCAATTGGCTGTGGTCGATCGCGGAGGCGACGAGGTGGGCCGAGCCGGGCGGGGTGCGGATCACCAACATCTGGCCGGCGGCCTCGATTGAGACGACCCAGTCCTTCAGGATCTTCTCGAGTCGCCCTGCGCCCCAGTCTGCGGCGCCGATCTGCTCCGGCAGCGCGTAGCAGAGCGCGCCGCCGCGCTTCACCTTGACCGCGCCCAGCTGATCGAGGTCGCGCGAGACCGTCGCCTGGGTGACTGCGAAGCCGAGCGCCTTCAGCCGCTCGGTCGCCTCTTCCTGACTGGCGAGTGCGCCGTTGCGGATGAGGTCGGCGAGCGCGCGCAGCCGCTGGGTACGGGTGTCGGTCACGGCCGCGAGCCAGCCAGCCAGGCCAGCGCCCCGCGCGCTGTGTGCATGCGGTTGCCGGCCTGCTTCCAGACCGCGCTTCGCGCGCTTTCGATCACCTCGTCGGTCACCTCCTCGCCGCGCCGGGCGGGAAGGCAGTGGAGGAAGAAGGCGCCCTCCGCTTTGGCCATCAGCGCCGCGTCGACCTGATAGGGGGCGAGCGCCGCGTGCCGCGCGCCGGCCTCTCCGTCCTGGCCCATCGAAACCCAAACGTCGGTATAGACAATCTGCGCGCCCGAGACGGCTTCGACCGGGTCGACGACGTGGCGAACGCCGTAGGGCGGCGCGGCCAGGGCATAGGCTTCGGGGCTGGCCAGGGTCAGCTCCGCCCCGGCCAGGACGCAGGCCTGGGCCAGCGAGCGCGCGACATTGTTGTCGGCGTCGCCCACATAGGCGATCCGCGCGCCCTCGATCCGGCCGAGCAATTGCTTCACGGTGAGCAGGTCCGCCAGCGCCTGCAGCGGATGATCGGTGTCGGAGAGCAGGTTGAGCAATGGCGTATCGGTCGCCGCCGCCATCGCGGCGAGGTCGCGATGGTCCAGCACCCGCGCGGCGATGATGGCGTGGTAACAGGCGAGGGTTCGCGCCACGTCCTCGGCGCTTTCGCGCGTGCCGAGGCCGATCTCCTCCTTCTGGATGTAGACCGGATGCGCGCCCAGCTGCACCGCCGCAATCTCGGTCGCGCTTCGGGTGCGCGCGCTCGGCTTCTGGAAGACCAGGGCCACGCCCAGGCCGGCCAGCGGCGTGCCGAGATCGTCGCGCTCGGACAAAGCGAGGATTTCGGCAAGCCCGTCCGCGCCGAGTTCGGCGATGCTGAGAAGGTGGGTCACCGGCCTTTGTCCTTTGCGTTGGTCACCAGTCGCGATCCTTTTTGACCATGGTGCCGATGCCCTCGTCGGTCAGCAGCTCGATGAGCAGCGCGTGCGATACCCGCCCGTCGATGATGTGGGCGGTGCCGACGCCGCCGTCGACGGCCTCGGCGCAGGCGCGCAGCTTGGGGATCATGCCGGCGCTGATCGTGCCGCTTGCGATCCGCGCGTTCAGCTCGGAGGAGGTCAGGCGGGGGACGAGGCTGGTTTCGTCGTCGACATTTTCGAGCAGGCCGGGGGCCGAGGTGAGATAGACGATCTTCTCCGCGTTCATGGCGACCGCGATCGCCCGCGCCGCCTCGTCGGCGTTGATGTTGTAGGGCTGGCCGGTCGCGTCGGCGCCGACCGTGGAGACGACCGGGGCGAGCCCTTCATCGAGCAGCCGGTGGAGGACCGAAGCTCGGACGTGGGAGACGTCGCCGACGAAGCCGAACCCGCCGCCGAGGGGGGTCGCGGTCAGGAGACCGCCATCCTCGCCCGAGACGCCGACCGCGACCGGCTCGTCCAGGGCCTCGCGATTGATAGTGGCGACGAGATCGCGATTGACCTTGCCGACCAGGACCATGCGGACGATCTCGAGCGTCTCCGCGTCGGTGACTCTAAGCCCGTCCTTGAATTCGGGTGCCTTGCCCACCCGCTTCATCATCGCGTCGATCTGCGGCCCGCCGCCGTGGACGAGGACGCAGCGCATGCCGACGCTGCGCAGCAGGAGCACGTCGAGCGCCAGCGCCCGGTCGATCTCGGCGTCGATCGCAGCGCCGCCCAGCTTGACGACGACCGATTTGCCGGCGAAGCGCCTGATATAGGGCAAGGCCTGTATAAGTATGCGCGCGGTGTCGATCGCGCTCATGCCCGATCCCCCGGCATCACCCACACCGCCCCCGCCACGCACACCGCCCCCGTCGACCACACCTCCATCGTCATGCCGGCGAAGGCTGGCATCCATGTCGGGTCCGCCTGGACCCCAGCCTCCGCCGGGGTGAAGGTGGGAAAGGCGATGAGGAACCTCGTCATGACGTTTTCGAATTCTCCTTGATGTAGCCGGGGCCCAGGTCGATCCCGATCATCCGCGCGCTTCCGGCGCCGGTGCCGAGCCCCACTTCGATCTCGATCCGCTCGCCTTTCATGTGGTTCTCGACCCGCTGCGGGTCGTGCGGGATGGGGGCCCCGGCCTTCGCGACCCGAGTGCCGCCATAGGCCACGAGGCTGTGCTTAGTCTCGAATGCGATTCCCGCGGAGCCCGCGGCGGCGAGCAGGCGGCCCCAATAGGGGTCGGAGCCGTACCAGGAGCATTTGACGAGGTTGTTCTCGGCAATGGCCTTGGCCGCGATCCGCGCTTCCGCGTCGCTGGCGGCGCCGGTGACGATCAGCGTCACCATCTTGGTCATGCCCTCGGCGTCCCTGGCCATCTGCCAGGTGAGATCCTCGCACAGCCTGTGGACCGCGTCGGCGAACTCGGCCTCGTCGGCTTTGCCGCGGCGGCCTCCGGCCAGCAGGATGACGGTGTCGTTGGTCGAGGTGGCGCCATCGACGTTCAGAGTGTTGAACGTGCGGTCCGCGGCATCCTTCAGGATGCGCTGCAACCTCTCGCGGGGCAGATCGGCATCGGTCGTGAGGAAGGCGAGCATGGTCGCCATGTCTGGCGCGATCATCCCGCAGCCCTTGGCCATTCCGCCCAGGGTAAAGGTCGAGCCTTCCACGAAACCGGTCTTCGGCACCGTGTCGGTGGTGAGAATGCCTCGCGCCGCATCTTCGGCGCCGTCCCTGGAGAGCGCCTTGGCGAGCTTCGGAGTCGCCTCGAGGATCGCGTCGATCGGCAAGGGCGTGCCGATGATTCCGGTCGAGCAGACCAGAATCTCCTGCTCGTCGATGCCCAAAGCGCCGGCGGCGGCGCCGGTCATCGCCTCGGCATCGGCCATGCCGGCAGCCCCGGTGCCGGCATTGGCGTTGCCCGAATTGACGATGATCGCGCTCGCTTTGCCGCCATTGGCGGCAAGTCGCGCGCGGTCGAGCGTCACCGGCGGCGCGACGAACTTGTTCTGGGTGAAGACCGCGACCGCGGTCGCCGGCCGCAGATCCTGGGTGGCGATCAGCGCCATGTCGTGGCGGCGATGCTTGATCCCGGCATGGCAGCCGGCGGCGACGAAGCCCAAAGCGGCGGTGACGCTCACGGCCAGACTCCCACGCTCGAAAGGCCCGCCGTCTCCTCGAGGCCGAGCATCAGATTGGCGCACTGGATCATCTGCCCGGCGGCTCCTTTCACGAGATTGTCGAGGGCGGCGATGGCGAGCACGCGTCCGGTCCTTTCATCGTAGCGCGCAGTGAGATGGACCGCGTTCGACCCCAGCGTCCATTTCGTCGAGGGCGAGCGCTCCGAGACATGGACGAACGGCTCGTCCGCATAGGCTTCGGCAAGTGCCGCCAGCGGGTCGCACGGCCCCCTGGCCGTCGCGGTGCAGGTGGCGAGGATGCCGCGGTTCATCGGAGCGAGATGTGGCGTGAACAGGATCGTCCCGCCCAGCGCCATCTCCATCTCGGCGGTATGGCGGTGGGCGAGCAGCCCGTAAGCGGCGAAATTCTCGTCTATCATATTGAAATGCGTGACTTCGCTGGCGCCCTTGCCGGCGCCGCTGACGCCCGAGGCCGCATTGACGTTGATCGTGGCGGGATCGATGAGGCCGAGCAGGGGCTTCAGCGCCAGGATCGCCGACGTCGGATAGCAGCCCGCCGCGGCTACCGCCTGGGATTGCGCGATCGCGTGCCGGTAAAGCTCGGGAATGCCGTAGGCGAAGCGGCCGAGCAGGTCCGGCGCCGCATGCGGCTCGCGATACCAGCGCTCATAGCTGGCGGGGTCGTCGAGCCGGAAATCCGCCCCCAGATCGACGACCTTCAGGCCCTTTTCGAGGATCGGGGCGGCGATCTTCTGCGATTCGCCATGGGGCAAAGCGGCGAAGACCAGCGGGCACCCGAACTCGCCGGTGCCGGACATCCCTTCCGCGAACGCCGGCAGCCTCTCGACGATCGAGTCCGGATAAGCGGGGGCGAGGTGCGGAAAGAGGTCGGCAACGGACCGGCCGGCCTGGCTGTCGCCGAAGAGGCGCGCCGCGCGCAGGCCCGGATGGCCCGCGCAGAGCCTCAGCAGCTCCGCGCCGACAAATCCCGAGGCGCCAAGAATCGCGATGTCGATCATGGCGGCTATATGCAGAGGACTGCATAATTATGCAACCCGGCAAATCCGCCGGTCCCGCCCGAAAAAAGGGCGCCCCGGGACCGGACTCCGGAGCGCCCTTTAAGAGGCGGCCAAATGGACGGCCGAAAGACTTACGGGCTGGAGGGCTCGTCGTCCTTGAGCAGCTCGATGGCGCCCCAGATGATCAGGCCGAGCGCGATCGCGCCGATGATGTAGATGCCGTAGCCGCGGCTGCCGAGCTCGCTCGTGCCCTCGCTGCCGGCCGCTTCCATCGCGGGCGCGTTGTTGAGGCTGAGCGGTGCCGCGGTCTGCGCGGCGGCGGCGGTGCTGCCGGCGACCAGCGCAAGCGCTGCGACCGCGGCGAAACTTCTCGAAAGCATACGACCTCCCTTGGGATCCAATTGTGGCAAAGCGCCAAACCCTCCCATGGCACATCTGTTCCGCAGATATATGACAAAGTGAGGGTTCGCGCGAAAATTGCGGTCATCCGAGCCGGGACCGTGTCCAATCGGCCACGACATTGGCCAGCACTTCCAGCGGCATGTCGCCGTTCGAGAGGACGGCGTCGTGGAAGGATTTGATGTCGAACCGCGGGCCGAGCCGCGCCCGCGCCTCCTCGCGCAGCCGGACGATCTCGTTATGGCCGATCTTGTACGAGCAGGCCTGGCCCGGCCAGACCACATAGCGCTCGACCTCGGAGGTCGCCGAGATCGGATCGAGCCCGACATTCTCGGTGAAGTAACGGATCGATTGCTCCCGGCTCCAGCCCTTGGCATGCATGCCGGTGTCCATGACGACTCGGGCGGCCCGGTACATGAAGCTTTGCAGCATGCCGATTCGGCCGGTCGGGAAATCGGCGTACATGCCGATCTCGTCGGCGAGCTGCTCGGAATAGAGGCCCCAGCCCTCGCCATAAGCGGGCACGCCGATATTTCGGTGGAGGAGCGGGATCGCCTCATTCTCGATCACCGTCGAGCCCTGCCAGAGGTGGCCGGGGATGCTCTCGTGATAGGTGAGGGTCGGAAGCGCCCATTTCGGCCAGATCCGGGTGTCGACCAAATTGATATAATAGGCGCCGGGCCGGGAGCCGTCGAGGCTCGGCCCCTGGGCGTAGCCGCGCGGCGCGCCGAGCTCGATCGCCGGCGGCACGCGCTTCACCTCCATCGGCGAGCGCGGGATGGTGTTGAAATAATCGGGCATCCGCGCCTTCACCGCTTCCATCTGACGGTTGAGATCGGCGAGCAATTGGGCGCGGCCGGCGTCATTATTGGGATATTGGAAGCGCTCCTGCCCGCGCAGGGCGTTGATCCTCTCGCCGGCGGTGCCGCGGGTCAGCCCCTCGGCGCGGAGCAGGGGATCGACCTCGGCGGAGAGCTCGGCGACCTGGGCGAGGCCGATCGCGTGCGCCTCGTCGGGGGTGAGGCCGGTGCTGGTATGGTAGCGCAGGCACAAAGCGTAGAAACGCTCGCCGTCCGGCAGCCGCCCGGCGGCCGGGCTGGTGCCGGCGCCTCGGCGATGCTCGGTCAGCACCGCGATCTGGCGGTCGAGGGCGGCGGCGAGGCGGCCGTCGACGATCGCCGTCGCCTGCCTCTCCCAATCGCCGGCGATGCCCTTTTCGCGAGTCCGCCGGACCAGGGAGCGGACCAGGTCCGAGTCCGCGCCGCGATCCCCGCGCAACGTGCGCGTCTGAGTCAGCGCCTTGTCGAGGATGTAGCCGGGCGGGACGACGCCGCGGCCGGCATCGGCGCGGGCAGTGTCGACCTCGAGGTTGATATTGGCGGCGAACGCCTCGAGCCTGGCGACATAGGCCTCGGCGTCGGCACGGGTTTCGATCTTGTGCTGGCTGTCGAGGAAGTCGGGGACCTCCTGATAGGAGCCGGTCAGCTGCGAGAGCACATAAGGGACCGGATAATTGTAGCCGGCGATGCCGCCATAAGGCACGCTCGCCGCCTCCGACATCCTTTCGCCGAGCCAGAGCACGGTATCGAGCCAATGGCGCTCGCGGCCGGCGAGGGCCGCGCGGTCGATCCGGCGCAGCTGGTCCATATGGTCGAGCAGCGGCCGGTAGGGGCCCATCTTGCCGGCCGGGCCGCCGTCGTGGAGGCGACTCCTGAGGAAAGCGAGTTCGCCGACGTCTAGCCCGAGTCCGGTCGCCATTTCGGGCGAGGCGCGCAGCATGCCCTGGAAGATGCTGTCGTAAAGCGCCCGCGCCGCCGCGGTTTCGGTGCGCGGCACCATGCCGGCGCAGCCCGCGAGCGCGAACGCGCCGGTGGCGGCGGCGGAACCGAGCAGGAACTGGCGGCGGTCGAAGCTCATGGTCATTTGGGGCCTCATGATGAGAAGGGGGGACTGGGGTTTGGGGGCTGGGGACTGGCAAGCCGGGTCGCTGCTGGCACGGCCCGGTCGAGGCTGCGATGAAAACCGTTCAGCATCCGGCCCACGCGGTCTGCCAGGCTCAGGACGGGGTCGACGGCGCCCGGTTGTGCGATGGCCGGGCGACGCGCGAGCATGAGGAACGTTTCGGTTTCTGCAAGCGAGCCACGCGCGATTGCGACGAAGCGGGCATGGTCCCGGGGACTGGCCCGGGCGTTACCCTCCGCGAAATTTGCCGGGACGGAAATGGCCGAGCGTACGAGTTGCGAGGTAAGCCGATACTCTTCTGCCTTGGGGAAATCGTGCACGAGTCGGGAAACCGCTTCCGCCAGGTCCATTGCCAGGCGCCAGACTTCCAGATCGCGATAGTCCCGTACCATCCCAGCCCCTAGTCCCCAGTCCCGAGTCCCTCGTCAAGGCTCCTGCCGATGCACGCGTCCTCTCGCCATCACGAACCCGATCTGTCGCAGCACGCCGACGTCGGCGAGCGGGTCGCCGCGGACGGCGACGATGTCGGCGCTCTTGCCGGGCTCGATCGTGCCGGCTTCGGCGGCGAGGCCGAGCAGATCGGCGGCATTGACCGTCGCCGCCTCGATCGCGGCCGCCGGCGACATGCCATGCTCGACCATCAGCGCGAATTCGTCGGCATTGCGGCCGTGGAGCGAGACGCCGGCGTCGGTGCCGAAGGCGATCCTGACCCCGGCCGGGACGGCGCGACGCAGCGCCTGGCCGGTGATCGAGATCCGCCATTCGATCTTTTCGCGCACCGCCGGCGAATAAGCGCCCGGATTGGCGCGCAGCCGCTCGATATAGCCGTTGATCGTGGACAAAGTCGGCACATAATAAGCGCGGCTCCGGCGGAACAGCCGCAGGCTCTGGTCGTCGAGCAATGTGCCGTGCTCGATCGAATCCGCGCCGACCCTGAGCGCGAGGTTGATGCCGTCGGCGCCATGGGCGTGGACGGCGACGCGCTTGCCGTAGAGGTGCGCGGTTTCGACGATGGCGCGGGCCTCGTCCTCGAACATCTGGGCGCCGAGGCCGAGGCCGATGCGGCTGTTGACCCCGCCGGTGGTGGCGAGCTTGATCACGTCGACTCCGCGGGCGATCTGGCGGCGGACGGCGCGGCGGCAATCCTCGGCGCCGTCGCAGGTGCTGCCCGACTGGCGCAGCGCGTCGTGGAATTCCTCGCGGACGCCCAGGGTCGCGTCCATGTGGCCCGTGGTCGTCGAGATCGAGGTGCCGGCATCGACGATCCTCGGGCCGATCGCCCAGCCGCGCGCGATGGCGTCGCGCAGGCCCAAAGTGACGCCATCGTCCGAGCCCAGGTTGCGCACGGTGGTGAAGCCCGCGTCCAGCGTCTTGCGCGCATTCCAGGCCGCTTCGTAGCTGCGCAGCGCCACGCTGTCGGTCATGTCGGCGAGCTGGCCTTCGACGCCGGCGCGGTCGGACGTCAGGTGGACGTGGCTGTCGATCAAGCCGGGCAGGACGAAGCGGTCGCGAAGGTCGATCAGGCGCCCGCCCGCCGGCACCGGCGCGAACCCGTCGCGGACCGCCTCGATCCGTCCCCCGCGGATGATGATCGAGGCGTTGCGGCGGGGCGGCCGGCCGGGCCGGTCGAGCAGGGTGCCGGCGTGGATCACGACGACCGGCTCCTCGGCGGCGGGCGCCGGCGCCTGCTGCGCGGCGGCGGGCGTGGCGAGCAGGGCGGCAAGGAACGGCAGGATCGCGTGGATGCGGCGCATGGACGTACTCCCGGGAAGGCGCGCGACGATAGCCGATCCGGCGCCCTCGCCAATCCCGAAAATCGGGATGCGCGATCCCCGGGAAAACTGAATCGATCGCACTGAACTTGCCCCGCACCAATGCCATGTGTCCATCGGCGCGAATGGGGCCACCGGGTGCAATGCGCTATCGTTACAGAACCGCCGCTTTGCTTGGGGGGTGGAAGACCACGGCGACGATGCGTGCGAAGACGCAGTCAGGGCCAGGCAAGCGGCGCGGGCGGAAGATGGCACGATGAAGTGGGTGGGAAGCGCGGGCATCGAGGCCGCAGGAATAAGGGAAGTCGCGCCGCGAATGTCCCGGGCGGCCGGGCGGCGTGCTGCCGGTCGCCGGTGAAGATGCCGGACTTGCGTCGCAGGGGAGGGCGGCAACCGAAAAGCCACGCCCCTCGTCTTAAAAAGGGCTGGGGGATCCGCGTGATCCCCCAGCCCTTTCTGCTCCCGGAGAATCTAATCTCGGCTGCGCCACCCCATTAACCGTAAATCTACGGTGATAGAATCGGGTAGTAATACGGTAGCTGACGCGCGCCAGCAGCGCGCCTCGGCATAATGATCAACTCCAGCACCAAGGGGCGACCCGCCACCCGCTCAAGCGCGGCTCGCGCCGCCGGCCTCTCCCGGATCCTGCATGCGCATTATGTTGCAGGGCAGCAACAGGTCGCGCAAGTTGTTGCGTCACCGCCACAGCGAGGCTGTACGGCGATTCTCGCGGCGGTTATTCTGGCTGCGCAACAAGGGGAATTTCCATGTCACGTCCGAACTTCACGCTCCGCCGCCCCGCCCTCATCGGCGCCGCTTCCGTGCTGGCAATAACCATGGCCACCCCGGCCTGGGCCCAGGAAGAGCCGGGCGCCGCGGCGCCAGAGGCCGACGAGCAGAACATCGTCGTCACGGCGACCCTGCGCGAGCAGAATCTGCTCGACGTTCCATTCTCGATCAACGCCCAGACCGAGCAGGACATCCAGCGGTCTGGCGCGACCACGATCGAGGATCTGTCGCGCAACGTCGCCGGCCTCGCCATCCAGAATCTGGGGCCGGGCCAGAGCCAGGTTTCGGTGCGCGGCGTCTCCGCCGGCCAGATCGTCCGCGACCAGCCCGGCGTGAAGGAGCAGGTCGGCGTCTATATCGATAATACGGTGACCTCGCTGTCGCTGTTCAACCCCGATCTCGACCTGTTCGACCTCAACCGCGTCGAGACGCTGCGCGGCCCGCAGGGCACGTTGTTCGGCTCGGGCTCGGTCGGCGGCACCATCCGCTACATCACCAACCAGCCCGACCTCGACAGCCTCGAGGGCAATATCGAAGGCAATATCAATTTCGCCGCCGGAGGCGATCTCGGCGGCCATCTCAAGGGCATGATCAACCTTCCGGCGGCCGAGGGCGTGGCGATACGCGCGGTCGGCTATTACACCCAATATGCGGGCTTCGTGGACGCGCGCGGTCCGGCCGCGGGCGAGAACGTCAATGATGGCCACCGGGTCGGCGGCCGCATCGCCATCGCCCTGCAGCCGTCGCCGGACGTCACCATCACGCCGCGGGTCATCTATCAGGAAATCCGCGCCAACGGCTTCAACCGGCAGGAGGTCTTCAACCTCTATGCCAATCCGTTCACCACGCCGGCGCTGACCTATGACGAGCGCGAGCAATTTCTGCTGCTGCGCGAGGGCTTCGCCGACGACACGCTGATCGCCGACCTCACCGGCAATTTCGAATTGGGTCCGGTGACGCTGACCTCGATCACCTCCTATATCGATCGCCAGATCACCGTCAGCCGCGACGCCAGCGCGCTCACCGGCTCGGTTTCGGTCGATCTGGGCTTTCCGGCGGCGGGGGTGAATCTGCCCTCGAACCTGGTCGACACCACCGATCTCAAGTCGATCGTCCAGGAGCTGCGCCTGTCCACCAACAGCGACGGCCCGATCAACTTCGTCGCCGGCGTCTTCTATTCGGACACCGAGCGCTTCTACCGCCAGCGCCTGCCCACCCCGGGCTATGACGCGGTCACCGACGCCGTGCTCGGCGCCGGCACCTCGGCGGCGGTCGCCAACGGCTTCCCGGCAAATTCGCCCTACAATGCCGATCTTCCCTACGATATCACCCAATATGCGGCATTCGGCGAAATGACCTGGGACCTTACCGAGCGCCTCCACCTCACCGCCGGCGGCCGCTTCTACGACTTCTCGGAGGAGCGCCAGTTCAATTCGGGCGGCCTGTTCGCCAACGGCGACAACAATATCAACGAAACCTCCTCGAGCGGGTTCAGCCCGCGCTTCATCGCCAGCTACGAACTTGCCGACAACGTCAACATCAACGCCCAGGCTTCGAAGGGCTTCCGGCTCGGCGGGGTCAATGATCCGCTCAACATCCCGCTCTGCGCCGGCGGCGCGAACGGCATCGACGCCCAGACCTACGGCAATCGTCCCACCTATGAGGACGAGACGCTGTGGAATTACGAGCTCGGGGTTCGCGGCCAGCGCCGCGGCCTTCGCTTCGCGGCGGCCGCTTTCTACACCGACATCCGCAATTTGCAGGTGACCGCCGATGCCGGAAGCTGCTCGTCGCGCGTGGTCTTCAACGTGCCCGAATCGCACTCGATGGGCGTCGAGTTCGAAGTTTCGGCTTCGCCGGTGGAAGGGCTCGATCTCTCGATCAACGGGAGCCTGCTCGAAGCCAAGTTCGACTCCGACGTCACCACCACCGGCGGCGTCGTGATCGCCGGCATCCGCGATGGCAACCGGCTGCCGTCCGTGCCCAATTTCCAGATGTCCGCCGCGGCGAGCTACAGCTGGCCGATGGGCGACGGCGCCGAGGCCTATGTCGGCGCTTCGGTCCAGCATGTCGGAAGCCGCTACACCCAGGCGAGCGACCAGGAGAATAATCCGCGCTCCTTCGTCTCGGGGCTGGCGTTCAACGGCGCGACCGGGGCTGGCGCCACGATCGTCGATCTGAGGCTGCCCGAATATCAATATGTGAACCTCAGCGCCGGCATCGACTGGGACAACGGCCTCAGCGCGATGATCTACGTCAACAATCTGTTCGACGAGAACGCCTTGCTCTCCTTCGATCGCGAGCGCGGCGGCCGCGCCAGGCTCGGCTTCAACATCGGCCAGCCGCGCGTCATCGGCGTCACCCTCAGGAAGCGCTTCGGCAATTGATCCCGCCGACGGGTTCGTCGTGAAGCTGATCACCCGCCGCTCCCTGCTCCTCTCCGGAGCAGGGGCGGCGGTTTCGCTTTCGCTGCCGCGCGGAGCGCTGGCCTCGGTCCCGCGCCGCGCATGGGACGCCGTCGTCGTCGGCGCGGGCGTGTTCGGCGCCTGGACTGCCAAGAGGTTGCAGGAGGCGGGCCAGCGAGTGCTGCTGATCGACGCCTGGGGGCCGGCCCATGCCCGCTCTTCCTCGGGCGGGGAATCGCGGATGATCCGCGCCGGCTATGGCGCCGACGCCGTCTATACGCGCATGGCCTGGGAATCGCTGCCCGAGTGGCGCAGCCTCTCGGCCCGCGCCGGCCTGCCGATTTTCCACGAAACGGGCGTGCTGTTCTTCGCGCCCGCGATCGATGCCTATTTCGAGCAGTCGATCGAGGTTCACCGGCGGCTCGACTTTCCGATTGAGGTGCTCGACGGGGCGGCGCTCCGCAGCCGTTTTCCGATGATCGACTTCACCGGGATCGGCGCCGGCCTCTTCGAACCCCGTTTCGGCGCACTGATGGCGCGACGCGCGGTGCAGACTTTGGTCGCGGAGTTCGTGCAGGCCGGCGGCAGCTATGGGCAGGGCATGATTCCACCCTTCTCGCGGCACGATAATCCATCGTCTCTGGTTACCGCCGATCGCACCCTGATCCCTGCTTCGCGCGTCGTCTTCGCCTGCGGCCCGTGGCTCGGAAAGCTGTTCCCCGATCTGCTCGGCCGCCGCATCTTCCCGACCCGGCAGGAGGTGTTCTTCTTCGCGCCCGAGGCCGGCGACACGCGCTACCTGCCCGGCCGGCTGCCCGGCTGGGCCGATTTCAACGGCGGCGACATCTATTACGGCTTCCCCGATCTGGAGAGCCGCGGCTTCAAGATCGCCCACGACGCGCACGGGCCGGCGATGGACCCCGACGCGGGCGACCGCACGCCTTCCGAAAGCGCGCTCGCCGACGTGCGCGCCTTCATGGCGCGCCGCTTTCCGGGCCTGGCGCGCCGGCCGCTCAGCGAGGCGCGGGTCTGCCAATATGAGAACAGCTCGAACGGCGACTTTTTGATCGACCGCCACCCGGATCATGAGAATGTCGTCCTGGTCGGCGGCGGCTCGGGCCATGGCTTCAAGCACGGCCCAGCCGTCGGCCGCTACGCCGCGGACCTGGCGCTCGGTCGCCTCACCACGCCCGAGCCCCGCTTCAGCCTCGCCACCAAGGCCGAGCAAGCCAACCGCGCCGTCCACTGATCGCCGGCCTGCTGATCATCCACGGCCCCGCCTCCCGGCCCGGCTTGACGTATCGGATAAACCCGATGTATTCAGGCTTGGTGACCAGGCCCGCCGCCGATTCCTCCGCGTTCAGCGCGATCGCCCATCCGACGCGGCGCGCCGTGCTCGATCTCCTGCTGAACGGCGAACGGAGCGTCACCGAGCTTCGGCTGGCGCTCGCGCCGCGCATTCCGGGCGCGAGCCAGCCGGCCTTTTCGGAGCATCTATCGGTCCTCTCGCGCGCCGGCCTCGTCGATGCCCGGCCGAAGGGGCGCGAACGCATCTATTCGCTGAGCGCCCGGCCGCTGGCCGAAGCCTTCGACTGGCTGAAGCCGTACGAAGCCTTCTGGGATGCACGGCTGGCGAAACTGGGCGACTATCTTGATCGGAAAGCGAGGCCCCAATGAAATCGTTTCGACGGGTCGCCACCTACAAGCACGGCATCGAGGACGTGTGGACCGCGCTCACCGATCCCTATGCGCTTGCCGAATGGCTGATGCCGGTCACCGACTTCGAGCCGACGGTCGGCAGCAAGTTCCGTTTTCAATATGATCCGGAGCGGCTGTGCCCGTCGGGAATCGCGGACTGCGAGGTCATCGAGAGCGAGCCGCCTCGCCGCCTCGCCTGGTCCTGGCAACACAGGGCGGTCGAAGGCGCCAAACAGGCGCCGCCGATGCGCGTCGAATGGACGCTGACGCCGGTCGAAGGCGGGACCCGGGTCGAGCTCGTCCAGTCCTACGAGAACCAGCCGTGGAAGATCACCTTCGCGATGGGCATGGGCTGGCGCTTCTACCTCCGCATGTTCCTGCCCAAGGCGCTGAAGAATGTCAGCAACGGCGTCTTCCGGCGCGGCGCGATCCCGCTTGCGAAGCGCGCCTATAAGGCGACCAACCTGCCGGACGACGTGATTGTCTAGGACGATTTCCAGTCGGATGGACTCATCCGACGGCTCGGAAAATCGCGGCAAGGCAAGGAACTGGAGCGGTCGGTCCGATGCAATCGGATTGTGGCCCGCTCAAGGGGGGTGATGATGGAGCGGCGCGCGCGCTGCTCACCGCCGTGGCCCGAGCCGCGCTCGTCACCCGCCGGACGTCGACCGGCTAGACTAGCGCCGCCGCCCCGCCGATTGCCGCCGGACCGCGAGGAATTCGGGCTCCGGACGCCATGGCAGTGCAAAGCGCGGGCAGTTCGCCGAACACGGAGGATGGACGGCGCGCAGCTACGAAGCGAAAGCAAGAAAGGAAATCGCGTCAAGTGTCCACCGGCAACAGGTTGCGCGCGGCGCGTCGGTCCCTATGTCCAGATTGGAAGCGATGTTTGGTTACCCGAAGTTCATGGATATTTCAGGAATGCTGGTTTATCCGAGAGTTAGGAGTAGAAAATGCATGCTGGCAGCAAGCCGGGATAGCCAAAAGGTCTTTCTTTTCGATCCTCGCATGGGGATGTCGGTTCCCATCCTTTTGGACTTGAACGACCTCAAAATTCGCGTCGCGATCCCCGAGGTTGCGGAGCTTGAGGAAGATTTTGCTTCGATGGATGCGCTTGAAGAGATCAAGGATGCGGTGCAGGGTCACGATCAGCTGGTCGATGCTGCCGCGAACTTCTCGCGCTTTTATTCCAAGCATTTTCGGAGCGAGCTGGATCGTTCGGATATGACGATCACGCAGCTGAGAACGCTGATCGAGCAGCATTACAGCCAGGTCGACAAGAGGCACGAACCTCGTCGCAACCACTTTCCCGCAATCCCTGCCTTCGCTTTCGACGCCGGCTTCGAAACCTAGATCCGACTCACCAGCAAGCTTACGATCGCGGTGCGGTTAAGCTGCCGCGCCGATTGCAGGGCGGTCGCTCTCGGCGGAGACTGCAATATCCCGTCGATAAGGAAATCCAGATAGGCCTCCCGGCTGAACCTTGTGTCCCTGTCCAATTGGTTGGCCTGACGGACGCTGAGGCTCGATGCCGGTACCGCCCGCCTATTCCAGCGCTCGGGTCCGGTCCGAAAGCCGCTGCGGGTCGATCGGCGCGAAGGACGCGGGGGAGGCGGGGTCGGCGGTCGCTCCCGGGCCTGAGGGCGGCGCAACGGTCGCGCAGGCGGCCAGCGCCAGCACGCCGAGGAGCGAAATCAGCTTTCTCATGGCGGCTCTCTTTGGCGCTTTTCGCGGCGTGCACAAGGCTGCTAAACCCCGCCATCCTCTAGCGAAAGCCGTGCCTCATGCGTTGGTCACTTCCCCTTCTTCTCCTTCCGATCGCGGCGGCGTCCGCCTTCGCCCAGCCGCCCTCGGCTCCGATCGCCTATCCCGAGACCGCCAAGGGCGACGTCGTCGAGGAGCAGTTCGGAGAGCGCATCGCCGATCCCTATCGCTGGCTTGAGAACGACGTTCGCGAGGATCCGAACGTGCGCGCCTGGGTGACTGCCCAGAACGAGGCGAGCAGCGCCTATCTCTCGGCCCTGCCGGGCCGCGACGCGATCCGCGCGCGGATGACGCAGATGTACGATTACGAGCGCTTCGGCCTGCCCGAAAAAGCCGGCAACAGCTATTTCTACACGCGCAATGACGGGCTCCAGAACCAGGCGG
>Ga0190265_10000112_pt1 | contig 85398 bp, 84 predicted proteins | sample Popmic124T_FD_133135 | JGI IMG/M metagenome (GOLD analysis project Ga0190265, IMG submission 133135) | Populus adjacent soil microbial communities from riparian zone of Indian Creek, Utah, USA - 124 T | ecosystem: Environmental > Terrestrial > Soil > Riparian zone | place: USA: Utah | collected... | reverse complement strand
GATGATCAGCGTGTGCTCGAAGGTGCCCTCGTTGGCGCCCTCCATGCGGAAGTAGGCCTGCAGCGGCAGGTCGACCTTGACGCCCTTCGGCACGTAGAGGAACGAGCCGCCGGACCAGACCGCGCCGTGCAGCGCCGAGAACTTGTTGTCCTGCGGCGGGACGCACTTCTTCATGAAGTACTCCTGGACGAGGTCCGGGTACTCCGTGATCGCGGTATCCATCGAGCAGAAGAGGATCCCGAGATCCGCGTACTCCTTCTTGAGGCCCTCGTAGACGGGCTCCTGGCGCCAGACGCCGACGACGCCGGCGAGATGCTCTCGCTCGGCCTGTGGGATGCCGAGGTCCTCGTAGGTCTTCTTCATCTCGGCCGGGACGTCGTCCCAGGAGTTGAAGCGACCGGCCTCGGGCGGGCTGTAGAGCACCAGCTCGTCGAGATCGAGGTCTGAAAGGTCGACGCCCCAAGTCGGGATCGGCTTGCGCTCGAAGATCTCGAAGGACTTGAGCCGCAGCTCGGCCATCCAGTCCGGCTCGCCCTTGATCTTCGACAGCTCCTGGATCACCTCGCGCGAGACGCCCTTCTTCGCGAGGAGCTGACCCTGCTCGTCCTCGACGATGGGGCTCGGCTTGGGGATGCGGGTCTTGTCTGGAGTCGCCATCAGATCCTGTGCTCGGGTTCAAATCCGCGCTGTGCGGTCGGATATCGAATTGTATCGATGCCGATGGCCGGCCCTGGGGCGGTGCGCCTTTTGGGAAAGCCGGTTCGGGAGATAGGGTCCAGGCATGAAGCTCTACATCTGTTACGGAACCTTCCCGACCCCGCGTCCCGGTAACCACCCGTGCCGCAACGCCTACAAGGCGCTCCGCGAGGCCGGCCACGATCCCGAGTTGGTCAAGACCTACGGCTGGGGTGCTCTCCCTGACGCGCTCAACGGCTCGGGCCGCAAGGAGGTCAAGCGGCTGACTGGGGAGACCTGGGTCCCGGCGCTGGTGACCGATTCGGGCGAGGTCGTCTCGGACTCCGAGAACATCATCGCCTGGGCGAAGGCGAATCCGGCCTAGCGGACGGTGATCCGGACCGAGAAGCTCTTTCGAGCGGCTCCGGTACCGGTTGCGACGAGCTTCAGCACGTAGGTCTTGCCGGCCTTCGCGGTCCTCGTCGGCTTCACGGTCAGTGTGCGCCGGACGAGCCGCTTCGCGGTCAGCCGGCCGACAACGATGCACTTGCGCACACGTAGCGCCTTCAGCGTCGTCTTGGACGCCTGGACGCAGATTCGGACGTTCCCGGCTGGCGCGTTGCCCGAGTTGCGCAGGCCTGCGGAGATCCGCACGAGACCGCCGCGCATGACCGTCAGCCTCTTCCTGCGCGCGCCGAGTGAGAACGCCGGCTTGCGCTGCGGTGGCTCGGTGACTGGCGGCTTGGGGACGGTGGGGGGAGTGGTCGGCGGGCTGACCGGAGGCGTGACCGGTCCTGGCTCGGTGTAGCGCGAGAGCTCGATCGCCGTTGCGGACTGCCACGCAGCGGTGACCCTGCCGTCGTCGTCAGCAGCGATCGCCGGAGAGTTCAGGTCGAGGACCCCTGTATCGGGGTCCTCATGGAGGGCGAGCGTGGCGAGCGGTCCGGCCGTGCCGCCGGAGGTGATCCGCCTGGCCTCGATCGTCGAGACGCCCCCGTCGGCGTTCTCGCCGGTCCAGATCGCTGTCACCGCGCCGTCGGGACCGATCGCGAGGTCGGCGTTCAGCGCGTTGCGGTCCACCTCGGGCGACAGCGTCTGCGCGCCGCCGGGAGTTCCGTTCGGCGCGATCCGCGCCATCTGAACTGTGTAGGGCGCCTCGAAGTCGCTCTCGGTCCACACTGCCGTCACGGTCCCGCTCGCGTCGACGACCACCTCGGGGTGGTGGCCGACACTGGCGGCGGCGACGTAGTGCGGGCCCGCTAGCTCGCCGACCGCTCCCACCGTTCCGGCGGGATCGATCTGGACGGTCTCGACCACGACGTCGACGCCGACCGCACGCTGCCAGACCGCCGTCACGGTCCCATCCGGCGCTGCGGCGAGCGCGGGCGGGTAGAAGTCGCTGGTGGCGTCCTCGACGACGTCGTCGTCGATGGGCCCGACCTCGCCGTCGTCGATCCGCGCCGACTGCAGGCCGACCGACTCGGCGTGCCAGACAACCGTTGCGACGCCGTCGTTGTCGATCGTGACCCGCGGTTGGGCGGCCTCGTCGTCGCTGTCCGAGACGTCCTGGGGGCTGTCCAGATCTCCGTTGGCGGCTATCTGGCGGGCCTGGATGACGTTGCCTCCGCCGCCGGCCAGCTCCTGCCAGACGACCAGCACGGTGCCGTCGGAGGCGACGTCGAGGTGGGGGGCAGACGCATCGGCGCCGGAATCGGAGAGATCGACAGCTGTGCTGGCGGTTCCATTCGCCGCGATGCGGGCCATGCGGACGATCCCGTTGCCGTCGTCCTCCTCCCAGACCACGGTGGCGGTGCCATCCGGAGCGATGACCACCTCCAGGTCCTGGGGCGCGTTGGGGGCGGATGCGACAGGCGCCGCGAGCGGATCGACGGCGGCGGCGGGCGTCTGACGGGCGGCACGGACGTCGTAGTCGGTGCCGTCGTACTCGACCCAGACCGTCGCTCCACGACCCTCCCCGTCGACGGCCTCGTCGAGCAGCAGCGCGACCGGGGCCGCCGGGTCGACGATCGGGACGTCGGTCGGCGTCGACCACGCAGCCAGGGCATTGGGACTGGCCGCGAGCGCGAAGGCGCATAGCGACGCGGCGACTGTCAACCCTCGCTTCACGTAGGACAAGAAAGCAGATGGACGGGGGAAGTTGCGCTACTCAGGCCACGAAGGGTCGCCAGTTACGGCACCGCGCATCACCTTGAGACTCAGTAGCGCGCACTTGCGCCGCGTCGGGGAGATCTCGATTCCGAGCAGGTCGATGATCCAGTCCGCGCCGAGCGCGGCGACCTCGTCGGCCTTCATGCCGATGATCTCCTCCGAGGCGATCGAGGCGGACGCCTGTGAGATCGCGCAGCCCTGGCCGTGGAAGCGGAGGTCGGTGATCGTGCCTGCCTCGTCGACGGTCAGGTGCACGCCGAGCTCGTCGCCGCAGAGCGGGTTGTGGTCGTGCGCCTCGAGATCGTGGGGATCGAGCTCCCCGAAGTTCCGCGGGTTCTTGTAGTGGTCGAGGATGTAGTCGCGGTAGAGGGCGTCCATCAGAGCGCGAACACCTCGCGTGCCTTCTGGAGCGCGGCGATCAGGCGGTCTACGTCGTCGTGGTTGTTGTAGACGTGGAAGCTGGCGCGGGCAGTTGCGGGGACGCCCATCTCGCGCATGAGCGGCTGGGCGCAGTGGTGGCCGGCCCGGATGCAGACGTGCTCGCGGTCGCAGATCTCGGCGAGGTCGTGCGGGTGGATGCCCTTCAGCTCGAGCGAGACGACGCCGCCGCGCTGGTCTGGATCGACCGGCCCAAAGGCGTGCACGCCCTCGACCTCCTCGAGCCGCTCGAGCGTGTAGGCGGTCAGCTCGCGCTCGTGGGCGCGGAGGTTGTCCATCCCGATCGCCGCGAGGTAGTCGATCGCCGCGCCGAGCCCGACTCCCTGTGCGATCGGCGAGGTGCCGGCCTCGAACTTCCACGGCAGGTCGTTCCATGTCGACGTGTCGAAGCCGACCGAGCGGATCATGTCGCCACCGCCGATGAACGGAGGCATCGCCTCGAGCAGCTCGCGACGGCCGTGCAGGACGCCGATTCCCGTCGGCCCGAGCGCCTTGTGGCCGGTCCAGGCGTAGAAGTCAGCACCGATCTGACCAAGGTCGACCGGCAGCTGGGGCACCGCCTGCGATCCGTCGATCAGCGTCACGGCGCCGGCGGCGCGGGCGCGTGCGGCGATCTCGGCGACCGGGTTGATCGTCCCGAGCACGTTCGACACGTGCGCCACCGAGACGATCTTGACCCTGCCGCCGGCGAGCACCTCGTCGAGCTGGTCGAGCGAGAGCTGCCCGTCCTCGGAGACGCCGAGGTAGCGCAGCTTCGCGCCGCGCTCGGCGCAGAGCAGCTGCCACGGGACGATGTTCGAGTGGTGCTCCATGTGGGTAATCACCACTTCGTCGCCGACGTCGACGTTCGTGCGGCCCCAGGCGTAGGCGACGAGGTTGATCGCCTCGGTCGCGTTGCGCGTGAAGATCGTCGTGTCGGTCTCGCCGCCGACGAACGCGGCGATCCGCTCGCGTGCGCCCTCGAAGAGGTCGGTCGCCTCCTGGGCGAGGCCGTAGACGCCGCGGTGGACGTTCGCGTTCGAGTCGCGGTAGTAGGAGTCGATCGCGGCGATGACCGACTCGGGCTTCTGCGACGTCGCGGCCGAGTCGAGGTAGGCGATCGGCACGCCGTCGCGCTCGCGACGGAGGATCGGGAAGTCGGCGCGCACCTCCGCGAGCGGCTTGGCGGTGGTGGTCGCCGGCTCCAACGTCACGCCTCCTGTGCCGCTCCCGCACGGTGGCCGACGAACTCCTTGACCTGGTCCTCCGCGGCGAGCAGCTTCTCACCGATCCGACGGCGCACGAGCGCCTCCAGGCCCGGGTCGTCGAGCCGCTGGACGACCTCCTCGAAGTACCCCTCGACGAGCGTTTGGACAGCCTCGATGCGCGAGATCCCGCGGCTCATCATGTAGAAGATCTGGTCCTCGTCGAGCTCGCCGACGGTGCCGCCGTGCGACGCGGAGACGTTGTCCGTCTCGACGATCAGCGACGGGATCGCGTCGCCCTTCGCCCTTTGCGAGAGCAGCATCTGATGGGTCTGCAGGTAGGTGTGCGTCTCCTGCGCGTTGGGGACGATGTGGATCAGCCCCTCGTACGACGCGCGCGAGTCGCCGGTCAGCGCTCCCTTCCAGACCGTGTCGCCGGCGGTGTTGGGGGCCTCCTTCTTGTCGGTCGTGAAGAGGTCGAGGTGCTCGTCGCGCTCGGTGAAGTAGAGGCCGGTGTGGCGCATGTCAGCCCCCTGCTCGGCGGTCACGATGTCGAGCGTGTGCTTGATCAGGCGGCCGCCGAGGTGGACCGGCACCCAGCTCACGAACGCATCGCGGGCGATCTCGACGCGCTTGGTCGAGATGTCGTAGACCTCGCCGCGGCCCCAGTCGTGGAAGTGCGCGAGCTTGACCCGGGCGCCGGGTCGCGCGTAGAGCTCGAAGCCCCCGGCATGTAGGGCCTGGCCCTCGATGTCGCTGCCGAGGCAGTACTCGCGGATCGAGCAGTCGGCGTTCTCCTCGACGATCGCGAGCGTGTGCGCGTACTGCGCCGTGTCGCCCTCGTCGATGACGTAGACCGTTTGGATCGGCTGCTCGATCTGGGCGTTGCGCGGCACGTGGATGAAGACGCCGCCGGTCCAGAAGGCCGCGGTCGCGGCCGGGAACTTGCCCTCGGTCTCCGAGAGGCGGTGCATGTACCACTCGCGCACGAGGTCCTCGTGCTCGACGACCGCCTGCTCGAGCGGCATCACGACGACGCCCTGCTCGGCGAGCGCGGGATCGATCTCGAGGTGGATCGTGCTCGCGCCGCGCTGGACGATCAGTGCGCCGGGCTCGCCGTCGAGCGCCTCGCGCACGACGGAGGGCAGCTCGTCGGTCGAGGTCACCGGCTCGTAGCGGCGCGGCTCGAGCGCGTCTAGATCGAGGTTGCGCAGGGTCGTCGTCCAGAAGCCCGAGCGGCGCCACGTCGGCACCGGCTCGCTCTCGAACGCGTCGAGTGCGGCCTTGCGGCGCTCCTCGAGCCAGGAAGGCGTGCTAGCCGGCATTGGCGGCCGCCACCTCCTCGCGGACGAAGTCGTAGCCCTGCTCGTCGAGCTTGTCGGCGAGCTCGCGTCCGCCCTCGCGGACGATCCGGCCGTCGAGCATGATGTGGACGAACTCCGGCTTCACGTACTCGAGGATGCGCGTGTAGTGGGTGATGATCAGCGAGCCCATCTCGGGTCCGCGCAGCGCGTTGACGCCCTCGGAGACGATTCGCAGCGCGTCGACGTCGAGGCCGGAGTCGGTCTCGTCGAGGACCGCGATCTCGGGCTTGAGCATCGCGAGCTGGAGGATCTCGGCGCGCTTCTTCTCGCCGCCGGAGAAGCCCTCGTTGAGGTAGCGGCTCGTGAAGGCGCGGTCGATCCGCAGCAGCTCCATGTTCTCGCCGAGCATCGCGCCGAACTCCTTGACCTTGATCGGGTCCTCGCGGCGGGCGTTGACCGCCATCCGCAGGAAGTTCGCGACCGAGACGCCGGGAATCGTCGCGGGGTACTGGAAGGCCATGAAGAGGCCGGCGCGGGCGCGCTCGTCGGGGTCTGCCTCGGTCAGGTCCTCGCCGTTGAAGAGGATCTTGCCCTCGGTGACCTCGTAGTTCGGGTTGCCCATGATCGTGTTGGCGAGCGTGGACTTGCCCGAGCCGTTGGGTCCCATCAGGGCGTGCGTCTCGCCCTTGCGCACCGTGAGGTCGAGGCCCTTCAGGATCTCGCGCTCCTCGATGCGTACGTGCAGGTTCTGGATCTCCAAGCTCATGCGGTGGCCTTCTCCATGCCCTTCGGTGTCGTGGTCGGCCGAACGAGGTCGGCCAGTGTCATCTCTCTAAGCGTTCGAACGATCGATCCCTGAACCCGCGTCCACAGCAGCTTGGTGGGGCAGGGGTCGTGACCCGGCTCGCCGTCGCGCGAGCAGATCAGCGCGCCGTCGGAGCCCTCGGTGATGCACTCGATCGGGGCTATCTCGCCCTCGAGCGCCTGCACCACCTCGGCCATCGTGATGCTCTCGGCAGGTCGCGCCAAAGAGTATCCGCCCCGCGCCCCGCGGCGGCTCGTGACCAGCTCGGCGCGCCGCAGCTTGGCGGCGAGATGCTCGAGATAGGCGAGCGGCAGTCCCTCTGCCTCGGCGATCGATGCGAGCGAGATCGGCATGTCGCCGTCGCCCGCCTCGGCTTCGCGGGCGAGATGGGTGAGCACTCGGATGCCGTACTCGGCTTTCGTGGAGAACATCATGGTGGGGGTGCGGCACGGATCGAATCCATACCAGCGAACTAGGATAACGCCGGGGTGAGTCCGGCTATCGACCGGCCGCCAGCAGCCGCAGATCGTGCGCGATCCCCTCGGGCGTGACCTTGTCGAGCGGGTAGCCGACACGCTGGATCCCGTCGCCGTCCACGAGCACGATCCGCGCGGTGTGCTCCAGGTCGTCGCGCTGGGGCTGGATCGCGTAGCCGCTCCACACTCGCTGTAGCTCCGGTCGCGAGCCGAGCACGAACCGCATCCGTCCGGTCATCCGCTGCTCGCCGAGGAAGGCGCGCGCGGTCTGCTCGGTGTCGTTCTCGGGATCGACTGAGATCGCGAGCGCGGGGTAGTCCTCGCCGAGCTCGTCGAAGGCTCCCTTGACCTGCTGCGCCTGCGCTGGGCAGGTGTCGTCGCAGGTCGAGTACAGGAACGTGACGACCACGGGCCGGCCACGGAGATCGGACATCCGCACGCCCTCCCCGTCCTGATCGCCGAGGCCGAGCTCCGGGGCGCGCAGGCCGGTGGGGAGGACCGCGCCCTCGAAGCGGTCGGAGCCCGAGACGGCCGGCTCCTCCGACTTCTCATCTGCGGCCAGCGCCACCGCGACGAGGGCGGCGACGGCGACGACGACCAGCGCGATCACGACGCGGGGGTTCACGCGCCGCAGGGTAGACGCCGACGGCCCGCTAGGGCTCGACCAACCCGCGTCTGATGGCGTAGCGCGCCAGCTCGACGCGGTCGCGCATCCCGAGCTTGGCGAGGACGTTCGCGCGGTGCGACTCGACGGTCTTCTCCGAGACGCTGAGCGCCTCGGCGATCTGGCGGTTGGTGCGGGCCTCGGCGATCAGCTTCACGATCTCGAGCTCGCGCGCGGTCAGCTCCTCGCGCCGGGACGCGGGGTCCTCGTCGAGCCAGCGGCGCATCAGCGTCCGTTGCGTGCTCGATGAGACGAACGTGCGGCCCTCCGAGACCGTGCGGATCGCGTCGATCAGGTCGGAGTCGGCCGCTCGCTTGGGCACGTAGCCCAGCGCGCCGGCGTCGAGCGCATCGAAGAAGTAGTGCTCGTCCTCGTGCATCGACAGGATCAGCGTCCGGATGCTCTCGTCGTGGGCGTGCAGCTGGCGCGCGGCTTGAGGACCGGTGAGGCCGGGCATCGTCACGTCGAGGACGGCGACGTCAGGCCGCTCGGCGAGCGCCGTCTCGACTGCCGCCAGCCCGTCCGGCGCCTCGGCGACGACGCGCATGTCCGGCTGGCGGTCGATCAGCATCGCCAGGCCCGAGCGCACGATGCCGTGGTCGTCGGCGAGCAGGACGCGGATCACGGGACCCTCAGCGTCAGCTGGGTGCCGTTGCCGCGCGACGAGCGGAGGTCGAGGACGCCTCCCGCGAGACGCGCGCGCTCGGCCATGCCGGCCAGCCCGAGACCGCCCTCGCGACCGAGGAGCGGGTCGAAGCCCTCGCCGTCGTCGCGCACGCGCAGCTCCACGCCGCCGTCCTTGGCGATCAGCTCGACGTCCACGCGGCCGGGATGGGCATGCTGCGCGGCGTTCGACAGCGCCTCCTGCGCAACGCGGTAGACGACCGTCTGGGTCTCGTCGTCGAGCTCGCCCGGGTCGCCGTGGACCTCGATCCGCGCCTCGACGCCGGTGCGCTCCGAGAAGCTCCTGACCTGGGCCTCGACGGCCGGCGCGAGGCCGTGGTCGTCGAGTGCGGTCGGGCGCAGCTGGCGTGCCAGGCGCAGCAGCTCGTCCATCGCCTGGCCAGTCAGCTGCTTGAGCTCGTCGACCTGGGGGCGCTGCTCGGGTGGGGAGTCGAGCGCGAGCGCCTCGAGGCGGACGAGCACGGCGGTCAGCGCCTGGTTGACCTCGTCGTGCAGATCGCGCGCGACGCGGCGCCGCTCCTGCTCCTGTGCGCGCAGCACGAGCTTGCCGGAGCGCCGGCGCTCGGCGTCGATCCGTTCGAGCAGGCCCTGGAAGGCGTGGGTCAGGCGGTCGATCTCGTCGACCGGGTCGCCGTCGCCGATCTCGAACGTCGCGGGCTCGGCGGGGTCGATCGCCTCGACTCGCTCGACGAGTCGCTCGAGCGGGTCGAAGCGGCGCTGGAGCATCCAGAGGTTGACGCAGAGCGTGAGCACGATCGCGAGCGCGAGCACGAGGAACTGCCAGCGCTGCTCCGCGATCGAGATGTCCAGGCCGGCCGCGACGCTCGCCGCGAGCAGGGTCAGCGTGACCAGGACGGCGTTGGCCGCGACCACCTGCCCGATCAGGGAGTCGTCGCGGCGCTTGAGCTTCGGTCGGGACATATGGGGTCGAGACCCCATATCGGCAGGAACGGCCGTTGACGACAATCTGCCTAGAAGCTTGTGGGCGGACCGTGCCCGCGAGCCTTCCGCTAGCAGTGTCTGGGTTTGCTCGGGGCGTCCGCAAAGGGCGCCCCGAGCTGTTTTTGGCATCCCGCTAGAATTGGCGCAAGACCCGACCAAGTTTTAGGAGTTTCGATGTCCAGCGGTGCCGAGCTGATTCGGAAGGCGAAGGAGCAGATCACGGAGGTGGACCCACGCGAGGTCCATGACCTGCTGGGCAACGGCCACCGCAACGGCACCGTCCTGGTCGACGTTCGCGAGCAGAACGAGTTCGAGGAGGCGCACCTGCCGGGTGCCGTCCACGTCCCGCGCGGACATCTCGAGCAGCGGATCGAGGGCGCGGCGCCGGACCGCTCCGAGCGCGTGATCCTCTACTGCGCCTCGGGCAACCGCTCGGCGCTCGCGGCGAAGACGCTGATCGACGAGCTGGGCTACCAGCAGGCCGAGTCGATGACCGGCGGGATCGCGCTCTGGAAGGACCGCGGCTTCGACGTCGAGGTTCCCCGGCGGCTGACCCCCGAGCAGCGCGAGCGCTACTCGCGCCACATCCTCGTGCCGGAGATCGGCCTCGAGGGCCAGCTCAAGCTGCTCGACGCGAAGGTGCTGCTGCTCGGCGCGGGCGGGCTCGGCGCGCCGACCGCCTTCTACCTCGCCGCGGCCGGTGTCGGGACGCTGGGCATCGTCGACGACGACGTCGTCGACCTCTCGAACCTGCAGCGCCAGATCATCCACTCGGTGAGTCGCATCGGCGAGTCGAAGGTCGACTCCGCCGAGCAGGCGATCCACGAGCTCAATCCGGGCGTCGAGGTCAAGAAGTACAAGACCCGCATCGACGCCTCGAACATCATGGAGATCATCGAGGGGTACGACATCGTCGTCGACGGCGTCGACAACTTCCCGACGCGCTACCTGCTCAACGACGCGACCGTGCGGCTGAAGATCCCGGTCGTGTCGGCGTCGATCCTCGGCTTCGACGGCCAGCTGTCGGTCTTCGCTCCCTACGAGGGCCCCTGCTACCGCTGCCTCTATCCGACGCCGCCGCCGGCCGAGCTCGCGCCTTCCTGCGGTGCCAACGGCGTGCTCGGCGCGCTGCCGGGGATCATGGGCGTCCTGCAGGCGATCGAGGTCGTCAAGCTGATCACGGGCGCGGGCGAGCCGCTGATCGGCCGGCTGCTGCTCTACGAGGCGCTCAGCACGTCGTTCACCGACCTCAAGGTCCGCCGCGACCCCGAGTGCCCGATCTGCTCGCGCGATCCCGACTCGATCTCCGACGACGAGATGGGCGTCTTCCCGGACTACGAGCAGTTCTGCGCCGCGGCCGGTTAGGCTTCCCGCCCGATGAGCACGATCAAGATTCCCCCGGTCCTGCGCGCGTCCACGGGCGGCGAGCGTGAGGTGGCGGCCGACGGGTCGAACGTCGGCGAGGTCCTGCGTGCGCTTGCGAGCTCCCATCCGGCGACCGAGGCTCAGCTGTTCGGCGACGACGGCACGCTCAACCGCTACGTCAACGTCTACCTCAACGACGAGGACGTGCGGGTGCTCGACGGGCTCGACACGGCCGTCAAGGACAGCGACACGCTCGTGATCCTGCCGGCGATGGCCGGGGGCCGCTAAGCGCTGAGAAGCGCTGGCCGGCCCTTCCGCGCGCCGCTACACTTTCTGAAGTGATGGAGGGGTTGAGAAACAAGCCCTGCGGAGGGCGCTACGGCGACATCGTCGAGGCGATCGGCAACACGCCGCTGGTCGAGCTCAAGCGGCTCTCGCCCAAGCCTGGCGTCCGCATCTACGCCAAGCTCGAGTCGCACAACCCGACCGGGTCGGTCAAGGACCGCGTCGCCCGCGGCCTGATCGAGGACGCCGAGGCGAAGGGGGCGATCCAGCCCGGGCAGACGATCCTCGAGCCGACCTCTGGCAACACCGGGATCTCGCTGGCGATGATCTGCAAGCGCAAGGGCTACCCGCTGAAGGTCGTGATGCCCGACAACGTCACCGAGGAGCGCACCCAGCTGCTGCGGATGTACGGCGCCGACATCGTCTACTCGCCGGGCGCTCAGGGCTCCAACGGCGCGGTCGCGATGGCGCTGGAGATGGCCGCCGGGGATTCGTCGTACTACATGCCCTACCAGTACGGCAACAGCGCCAATCCCGACTCGCACTACAACGGCACCGCGCTCGAGATCCTCGAGGAGCTTGACGACGTGACGGCCTTCGTCGCCGGTCTCGGCACCGGCGGGACGCTGATGGGCAACGGCCGCCGGCTCAAGGAGCACGATCCGAGCACGCTCGTCGTCGCGGCGGAGCCGCTCCAGGGCGAGCTCGTCCAGGGCCTGCGCTCGCTCGACGACGGCTTCATCCCGCCGATCATCGACCTCTCGCTGATCGACCGCAAGATCTTCGTCTCGAACCGCGACTCGGTCGTCTGGACCAAGCGCCTGCTCGCCGAGGAGGGGATGTTCGTCGGTGTCTCGAGCGGCGCGATCGCCGCGATCGCCGTCCGGATCGCCGGCGAGCTCGACGAGGGCAACGTCGTCTTCGTCGTTGCCGACGACGGCTGGAAGTACCTCAGCTCGGGCGTCTACACCAAGCCGATCGAGCAGCTCGAGGCCGAGGGCGTGCTCGACTCAGCCTCGTTCTGGTGAGAGCCTCGGTGCGGTGCTCGCCCGATCAACGGTCGGGCTGCGCTCCGCCCGCTTCGCTCTCGACCGGCAGATCGTCGTCGTAGGGTGGATCGTCGACGTACGCGGGATCTACGGGCAGCGCGCCGGGGTCGTCGGCACGCACTGCGCGCGGTGGGGCGTCTTCCTCGTCGGATCCCTGCAGCGAGTCCTTGAGCTCGCGCATGCCACGCCCGATCGAGCGCGCCGTCTCCGGTAGCCGCGACGGGCCGAGGACGAGCAGGGCGATCACGAGGATCACCGCCAGCTCCATCGGGGAGGGCGAGAGGAACGCCATCCACCGCAGGCTACCGCTCGTCGACCACCTCGATGATGCCGGTGGCGCCGACGTCGAACGACGAGAAGTACTCGTACTCGCCAGGCGTGTCGAACGCCACCGTCTCCGCCTCGCCCGGCTGCAGGGTGTGGGTGTCGAACAGGTTCTTCGCGTCCAGCTTGCGTAGGTCCAACTCCACCTCGGGGACCCCCGACGTCTGTGCGGTTCCGGCGTCGTCAGAGACGTTCACCCAAGTGATGCGGCCGCCGACGGGGATCTTCGCCCGCGACGGGTGGTAGCCGTCGTCGCGCAGCTCGACGGTCGCCTTGGGCGGTGGCTCGCTCTCGTCCGAGGCGCCGCCGCACCCCGCTATGGCAAGGGCGGCGATCGCCGCCGTCGTGACGAGCAGCCGCTCAACCATCACCAGGCGCCTTCTTCCTCGGCTCGACCACGATCTCGCCGTCGAACGTCTCGGAGTCGTAGGAGGAGAGGTATCTGTCGCGTCCGGGACGCTTGAAGACGACCGACTTCGCCTGGCCGCGATAGAGGGTGTGGGTATCGAACTTCGGCAGCGCCTGGCCCTGGTTCTCGGCGGTCGCGCGCGCGGTCCCGGTGTTGATCCACGTGACCCTTCCGCCGACGTCGACGCGCACGGTCTTCGGGCGATAGCCGTCCGCGCGCATCTCGACGACGACGTCGTCCGGTCCGGTGCCGTACCGGTCGCCGTAGACCGACTGCCAAGTAGGTGGCTTGGCGTCCGCTGCGTCCTCGTCGCCGCCGCAGGCGACCGCCGTCACGGACAGCGCCAGCACCATGGCGATCACCATGGCGTGCACGTGCACGCGCCGCCTAGGAACATCACATACACGCATCCCGTCGCGCTCCCTCCAGTCGCGAATCCTGCTTCGCCGATCATAGATGTCAGCCGTCCACACGTGAAGGCGACGAACGCGCGTCACGTACGCTTTGGCCGATGCGGATGACACGCGCCCAGTGGGACGGGCTGATCGCGCACGCGCAGGCCGATGCGCCGAACGAGTGCTGTGGCTACGCCTACGGCCGCTCCGGAGCGGTCGAGCAGATCGTGCGGGCCACGAATCCTCGCCGCTCGCCATACGGCTACGAGCTCGATCCGAAGAGCCTGCTTGCAGCCAACGACCTCGACGACGAGGGCTACGACGTCGCGATCTACCACTCGCACCCGCGCAGCGCGGCCGAGCCGTCGCAGACGGACATCAACCTCGCCACCTACCCGCACTGGACCTACCTGATCGTCTCGCTGGCCGACGAGCCGCGCGTGCGCGCCTGGCGGATCGCCGACGGCAAGGTCGACGAGGAGCCGATCGAGGTCACTTGACCGACCGGGGCGACAACGTCGAGCCGGCGCGTGACGCCGCGCACGAGGTCGCCCGCAAGATCAAGCCGCAGTACACGGAGGGGGAGCTGATCAAGGTGGCCTGGGCGCGCAATCAGGCCGAGGCCGAGCTGATCCAGGGGATGCTGCTCGAGGAGGGCGTTCCGAGCGTCCTGCGGCGCACGCGCGGCTTCGACGTGCCGGACTTCCTCGCGGCCGGGCCGCGTGACGTGGTCGTGCCGGCCGCCGGGGTGGAGATGGCCCGTGAAGTGCTCGCCGTCGGCAACGTGCCGCCGATCGCCACCGGCGCGGGCGACGAGCAGTCGCTGGCGATGGCCTTGAAGATCACCGCGTTCATCCTGCTCGCCGCGGGCGCGACGGCGTTGATCGCCTGGCTGGCCCTCCAGTCAGGCGGCTGACGGTGCGCGATAGCCTTCGCGCGCCATGGACTTCGCACCATCGGACCGCGTCGCTGAGTTGCGCGAGCGCGTCAGGTCCTTCATCGCCGACAACGTCCTGCCGGTCGAGCAGGAGGCGATGCGTGCACTCGACGAGCAGGTCGCACCCGGGGTCGCCTATCCGCCGCTGCTGATCGGGCTGCGCGAGCAGGCGAAGGCCGACGGCCTCTGGAACCTGTTCCTGCCCGAGGACGAGCGCGGTCCGGGGTTGACGAACTGGGAGTACGGCCTGCTCTGCGAGGAGATGGGGCGCTCGCCCGTGGCGCCGATGGCCTTCAACTGCTCGGCGCCGGATACGGGCAACATGGAGATCCTCGCCGAGTACGGCACTCCCGAGCAGCAGGAGCGGTGGCTGCGGCCGCTGTTGGAGGATCACTCGCGCAGCTGCTTCTCGATGACCGAGCCGCACACCGCTGGCTCCGATCCGACCGGGCTCGCGACGCGCGCCGAGCTCGACGGCGACGAGTGGGTGATCAACGGCCACAAGTGGTTCACCTCGGGCTACAACGGCGCCGACTTCGCGATCGCGATGGTCGTCACCGATCCGGATGCCGCCCCTCACAAGCGGGCGAGCATGATCGTCGTACCAGTCGACACGCCGGGCTTGACCGGGGTAAGGCCAGTGCCCGTCATGGGGCATGACGCGGGCCCGGGGCACTGGGAGCTGCTCTACGAGGACGTGCGCGTCCCGGCGGCGAACCTGCTCGGCGCCCGTGGCGAGGGATTCGCCATCGCGCAGGCGCGGCTCGGGCCCGGGCGCATCCATCACTGCATGCGGGCGATCGGGTCGGCGGAGCGGGCATTCGAGCTGATGTGCCAGCGGGCCAACGACCGCGAGGCGTTCGGAGGTCCGCTGGCCGAGAAGCAGTTCGTCCAGGACTTCATCGCGACCTCGCGGATCGAGATCGACTCGGCCCGCCTGATGGTGCTGCACGCCGCCTGGAAGATGGACACCGAGGGCAAGCGGGCTGCGCGGCAGGAGATCTCGATGATCAAGGTGATGGCGGCGCAGATGCATCAGGCGGTCTGCGACCGGGCGATGCAGGTCCACGGCGCGCTCGGCATGTCCGATGACGTCCCGCTGGCGCTGATGTGGCGTGAGGGCCGCTGGCTGCGGATCGCCGACGGACCCGACGAGGTTCACAAGGTGTCGATCGCGCGGCGTGAGCTGAACCGTTTCAAGACACGAGTGGAGGCATGAGGACACGATGGCCGTAGCACCACCCAGCAGCCCGGCCGATCACGGCCTCAGCGACGAGCAGCGCGCCTTCGTCGCGTCGGTCCGCGACTTCTGTGCCCGCGAGTGCACCCCGGACAAGCTCGACGCCCTGACAGACGGCGGCCGCGACCCGCACAGCGACGAGATCGCGCGGCGGATGGCAGAGCTCGGCTGGTACGGCCTGACGATCCCCGAGGAGTACGGCGGATCCGGTGGCAGCTTCTTCGACGCGGCGCTGTTCCTCGAGGAGGTCGCGCGCGGCCAGGCCCCGGTCGGTGCCTTCGGCGTGACGCTGATCTGCGTCGGCGCGCTCAACCGCTTTGGCACCGAGCAGCAGAAGCGCGAGCTGCTCGGCGGCGTCGCGAAGGGCGACACGCTCGCGATAGCGATGACCGAGCCCGACGCCGGCTCCGACGTGGCGGCGCTGAAGTGCCGCGCGCGCCGCGACGGCGACGAGTGGGTGCTCAGCGGCTCGAAGATGTGGTGCTCGTTCGCCCACAAGGCGAGCCACGTGTTGATCGTCTGCCGGACCGGCGAGGGCTCCGAGCGCCACGAGGGACTGTCGATGATCTTCGTCCCCAAGGACGCCGAGGGCTTCACGATGCGCCCGATCGACACGCTCGGCGGCGAGGACACCAACGACCTCCATCTCGATGACGTCCGCGTTCCGGCGGACAACCTGCTCGGTGAGGAGGGCGGCGGCTGGCTGCAGCTGATGGCCGGGCTCAACAACGAGCGCGTGATCCTTGCCGCGCTGGCGCTCGGGCTCGGCCAGCGGGCGTTCGACGACACGCTTTCCTACGTCAAGGAGCGGCACCAGTTCGGCCGTCCGGTCGGGTCCTTCCAAGCGCTCCAGCACCGGCTGGCGGACCTCGCCACCGATCTGATCCAGGCGCGACTGCTCGTGCGCTGGGTCGCGCGGATGACCGACGAGGACCCGAACCGGATGCTCCCCCAGGAGGCCTCGATGGCCAAGCTCGCCGCGACCGAGCTTGCGAAGCGTTGCGCACTCGAGTCGGTCCAGATGGCCGGTGGCTACGGGTACGCCACCGAGTACCCGATGGAGCGCCACCTGCGCTCGGCGGTCGTCACCACGATCTACGGTGGGACCTCCGAGATCCAGCGCAACATCATCGCCAAGACGCTAGGGCTCTAAAGCCAACCGGCGTCCCGGTCGATCCATAGTGGGTGGGCATCCCTCGCCCGATAACCCGACTGGCCTCTGCAGGGGACGGCGACGCGCGCGTCGGATCGGCTACCGATGCCATGCAGGCGGTCACACGCCTGCTCAGCGTCGCCGCCGACCTGCAGGGGCCAGACGTGGTTCGCCGCCGTCTCGTCACCGAGGCGTGCCAGTTCTTCGATGTGACTCGTGTCGTCCTGCTCGCTGTCAATGCCAGCGACAGCGCTGTCGAGCCGGTTGCGTCGAGCACGTCGACTGGATCTGTGCGCAGGGGCCTTGCGATCGCCGATCTGCCGCCCGTCGAGTTGCTGCTACGCCAGGGGCTGCCAGCGCTGCTCACCCAGCGAACGGAGGCGGAGCAGCTAGACCGCTCGCTCGGTGGCGCCGGTGCGGACGGCGGTGTCGGCTCGGCACTGCTGCTTCCGATGCGCGCGGGCTCTGAGGTCCGACACGTGTTGCTGCTGTTGGACCGAGAGGGCAGGAGCTTCAGCGAGGTCGAGATCGGCGTTGCGTCGTCGTTCGCCGCGGCTGCGGCCGCCAGCCTCGCCCAGATGCGTCTCGCGGAGGAGCACGCGGAGCAGGTCGCCCAGCAGGCGGCGCTCGCGCGTGCCGCGAAGACGCTCAACGACAGCCTCGACCTGAACCGTGTCCTGGTCCAGATCTGCAGGGAGGCGGCGAGCATCCTCGACGGCGACAACGCCGCCATCTTCCGTGGCGACGCCGGCGGGTTGACGGTCGAGGCGGTCCACGGGATCGTGCCCGAGGCGATCGGCTATCGGGTGGCGGCCGGGGTCGGGCTGTCGGGCAAGGTCGCCGAGCTCGACCGGCCGCTGATCACCAACGACTACCAGGAGCTCTCGTCGAAGCCCGACCAGGCGTTCTTCGGAAGCGTGCGCAGCTGCGTGGCCGTGCCGATGCACTGGGACGGGAAGCTGCGCGGCGTGCTCGCCGTCGGCTACCACCGCCGTCACCGCGTGACGCGCGAGGACATGAAGCTGCTCGAAGCGTTCGGCGAGCTCGCCGCGGCTGCCTGCCGCAACGCCAGCGCCCACGCCGGCTTGGCCCAGGTCGCGCGCACCGACGGACTGACCGGCTGCCTCAACCACACCGCGATGCAGCACATGCTGCGCCGTGAGATCGACCGCTGTGAGCGCACCGGCCACCGCCTCTCGCTGATCCTGATCGACCTCGACGACTTCAAGCAGGTCAACGAGGAGCATGGCCACCTGGCGGGCGACGAGGTGCTGCGCCGCGTCGGGGCGGCTCTGCGCAGCACGGTTCGTCCCTACGACCTGGTTGCCCGCTACGGCGGCGACGAGTTCGCGGTGGTCGCGATCGAGGCCGACGAGCGCGTGGCGGCAGAGCTGGCCGAGCGTGCGTTGAGCGGGATCGACCGAGCGCTGCAAGAGGACGACGGCACCGGTCGAGCTCGTCGTGCGACCGCCGGCGTCGCCGAGTGGGAGCCGACCCAGACGCCGACGGCCGTGATCGACAACGCCGATCGTGCGCTGCTGCACGGCAAGCAGCGCCGCGCACATGGCGCGGTAGTCGTCTACTCGGGCCTTCCCGCGGGGCTCCCCGCCGCGGTACGCACGCCGAGCCCGCCCCCTCCCGCCGCGGCGATCCCGCCGGACGCGCCATGGCCGGAGCCGGACCGCGAGACCGCGTGGCCCGACCAGGGGCGCGAGCAGACCGAGCGACTACGCGTCCGCACGCGTCAGCTCTCGCTGGCGAACGCGCTCGGCACTCGGGTCGCGGCGATGACAGAGCCGCAGCAGATCCTCGACGCGGCGGTCGACGAGCTGCACCGTGCGTTCGGCTACTTCCTGTGCGCGATCGTGCGCCTGCGTGACGACAACTACGTCGAGTCCGTCGCGCAGCGTGGGCAGGCGCAGCCGCACTCCGCCGCCCGCCCGAGCGCCCAGCCCCGTGCGGCTGGCGTGATCGGTCGCGCCCTGCGCGAGCGCCGTCCGGTGATCGTCGGTGACGTCCGCGAGGAGCCGGGATACGTGTCGAAGCCCGAGACCGAGGACGTGCGTGCCGAGCTCGTCGTGCCGCTCTGGGTCGGCGAGGAGCTGTGGGGCGCGATCGACATCGAGGAGGTCCGCGCCCACGCATTCGACGACGACGACGCTCGCCTCGTCCAGACCGTCGCGGACCAGGTTGGATCGGCACTGCGCTCGGCGATGCTCTACAAGCGCCTGGACAGTGCTTACATCGGCACCGCTCAGGCGCTGGCGAGGGCGCTCGAGACGGGCGATCGCGAGTCGGCCGAGGAGAGCTCGGAAGTGATCGAGTGGGCCACGGCCGTCGGTCGCAGGCTCGGCATGACGGAGGACGAGGTCCGTTCTCTGCGCCTGGCGGCGATCTTCCACGACATCGGCAAGGTCTCGCTGTCGGACGAGCTGCTCAACAAGCGCGAGCCGCTGACCGACGACGAGCGCAGGCAGGTCGAGCGCCACGTGATCGTCGGTGAGCGGATCCTCTCGTCGGTCGACTTCCTCGACGACGTGCGGCCGCTCGTTCGGCACGCTCACGAGCGCTGGGACGGGACCGGCTACCCGGATGGGCTCGCCGGCGAGGACATCCCACTCGGCGCACGGATCGTCCACGCCTGCGATGCCTATGAGGCGATGACCGCGGGCCGGCCCTATCGCGCTGCCCTCTCGGTGGCCGATGCACGCGAGCAGCTGGCCGCCGGCGCCAGTAGCCAGTTCGACCAGGGTGTCGTCGGTGCGCTGCTCGAGGTGCTCGACGGCGACGCTGCGTCGCCAGAGGCCGCGCCGGCCGGAGGCCGTGCGCGGCGGCGTTCGGGTGTGCTCGGCTAGCTAGGCGAGAACCGGAACCGCGTCCGAGGCGATCGCCTCGATCTCCGCGGCGGCGCGGTCGAACTCCTCGTCGGAGAGCACGGGCGTGCCCTCGAACGGGAGATCCCGGTGAAGCTCGATCCAGGAGCGACAGCCGTGGTACTCGGGGCGCACCTTGACCGTGACCGGTCGCGGGATGCGGTAGGTCCGGAGCAGGATCACGTGCATCGGGTGATGACGCTTCCACTCGAGCCGCTTCTCGGCGTAGTCCGAGGTCCACACGTAGTACGGCGAGAGAGCGTCGACCGTGCGCGGGTCGGTGATCAGATAGCTGGCGGCGACCTCGGCCCAGGCGCGGATGCGGACGCGCTCGGGCTGGGCGATGCCACCGTCCTGGATCAGCGCGCGAGCGGGCGGATCGCCGTCGGGCCAGACGCCCTCCTCGAGGGCACGGCCGAGCTCGGGAAGGTGCGAGTCGCGCACCAGATCGTTGCGCTGGTGGTCGAAGGTGGGGTAGAGGAAGAACTGATCGTGCTCGATCTCGAAGTGCTTGTTCTCCTCGCGAATCCCGCCCTTGCGGAGGGTGAGCAGCTGCTCACCCTCCGCGAGAGCGCGCACCGTTACGGCCCATTCCTTCAAAGCGACTGGCATGAAAAAGGGATACCTCCGGGGTTCCGCGCGAAAGTGGACTCAGGTCTGAGGGGCGCGCGGCCGCCAAAGATTGTTACGCAGGGGTTTCCCGAAATCAAGGGTAGTTATGTGACGAGGCGCACACAAATGCCTACTCAGGGGGTCCAAGACCCCCTCCGCCGGGTGTCTCGAGCCGCAGGCGGTCCCCGCGGCGGAGATCGCCCGATGCCTTCGGCGGTAGCTGCTCGCCGTTGAGCGAGTTGCTCCCGGGCATGCCGTCTCGACCTCCCTCGGCGCCCGGGGGGGCGTGCCGGCGGCGCTCGGTGATCAGCGAGAAGCGCATCTCGTCCAGCGCCTCGAGCTCGCGGACGACGCCATCGCCCCCCGTCCATCGCCCGGCGCCGCCAGAGCCGCGCCGCACCGCGTACTCGATCGCACGCAGCGGGAACTCGAGCTCGAGTGCCTCGATCGGCGTGTTGAGCGTGTTGCTCATCGCCACGTGCACGGCGCTCGGCCCGTCGGCGCCGGGGCAGGCCCCCTGGCCGCCGCCGAGCGTCTCGTAGTAGGTGAAGCGGTCGTTGCCGAGCGTCAGGTTGTTCATCGTGCCCTGGCCGAGGGCATGGCCGAAGGCGAGCAGGACGAGATCGGCGACCCGCGATGAGGTCTCGACGTTGCCGCCGGCGACCGCCGCCGGCGGCGCAGCATTGAGCAGGCAGCCCTCGGGCACGGAGACCGTCAGCGGCCGGTAGGCGCCGGAGCACGGCGGCACGTCGGGGTCGGCGATGACGCGCAGGGCGAAGTAGCAGGCGGACAACGTCACCGCCAGCGGGCAGTTGAGGTTGCCGCCGTGTGCCGACGCGCTGCCGCTGAAGTCGAGGCCGATCTCCTCCCCGCTCACGGTGGCGCGAACCTGCAGCTCGAGATCGCCGTCGACCGCCTCGAGGACGTCGGAGGCGGTCCACTCGCCGTCGGAGAGCTCGGCGATCCGCGCGCGGGTGCGTCGCTCGGCGTAGTCGAGCGTCGCGGCCATCCCCGCGCGAAGGTCGGCGAGGCTGGTCCGCTGCGCGAGCCCGCGCAGCCTGAGCACGCCGGCGCGGTTGGCGGCGAGCTGGGCGCGCAGGTCCGCGCGGCGCTCGTCGGGATTGCGCATTCGGTTGGTCAGCTCGCCGAGCAGCTCGACGTCGACCTCGTCGGCGCGGGCCAGACGCGACGGCGGGATCACGACCCCCTCGTCGGCGAGCGTGCGCGAGTCGGCGGGCATGCTGCCCGGCTCCGGGGCGCCGACGTCGGCGTGGTGGGCACGGCTGGCCGCGAACCCGATCAGCTCCCGATCGAGGAAGACGGGCGAGATGACCGTGATGTCGGGCAGGTGTGTGCCGCCCTGGAACGGGTCGTTGAGGATCCACGCGTCGCCGGGCCGATGATCCTCCTCGAGGACCGCCGCGATGGCGCTCGGCATTGCCCCGAGGTGGACGGGGATGTGCTCGGCCTGCATGACCATCTGGCCGCGCTCGTCGAAGAGCGCCGTCGAGGCGTCGCGGCGCTCCTTGATGTTGGCCGAATGCGACGCTTGGACGAGGACGACACCCATCTCCTCGCACGCCGATCGCAGCGCGCCGACCATCACCTGGAGATCGACGGGATCGAGGCTCACGCCCGCTCCAAGGTCACGCCACGAGCGCCGGATCGCCCGTTCCAGCCGGGTGGGACCACCAACGTCGACCCGGGCAGCTCGACGATCGCCGGGCCCTCGATCGCTGCCTCCCCGGCGCCGAGCACGGACGCTTCGCTCCAGCCGTCGCGGAACCTCATACGGCGTCGGCCGAGGTCGGCGGCTGGACTGGTCGCCGGCTCGGTTGCGGCTACGCCCGGGACCGCGGCGGCGACCCGCACGGTGACCAGCTCGAGCTCGGCGTCGCCATCCGCGTAGCCGTAGCGGTCCGCGTGCGCTCGATCGAAAGCCGCGCGCAGGTCCGCGGGATCCGGCTCGGGCTCGGCGTCGATCGGCAGCTCGAACGCCTGTCCGGCATAGCGCAGCTCGTAGGTCGCTCGTAGCTCGGCGTCCGCCACGCCGAGCTCTTCGCGACCGATCGTGCCGAGCTGCCGGACCGCGCTCGCGATCGCCCCCCGGGTCAGCTCGGGTCCGCTCAGCAGCAGCGACCGGACGACCTCGTGGCGCCGCTCCGAGACCGCGAGCCCGAGCGCGGACAGGACCCCGGAGGCCGCGGGCGCAAGCAGGCTCCGCATGTCGAGCTCGGTGGCGATCGCCGCGGCATGCAGCGGTCCCGCGCCGCCGAACGCGACGAGCGTCATCGTGCGCGGGTCGATCCCGCGCTCGACGGTCATCACCCGCACCGCCTGTGCCATCTCGTTGGCGGCGACGCGCAGGATCCCGACGGCGGCGTCCTCGGCGGACATGCCCAACGTCGCGGCGAGCTTCCCGAGCACCCGCTCGGCGGCGGCGCGGTCGAGCCTGATCCCGCCCGCCAAGGGCGAGTCGGGGTCGAGATGGCCGAGCAGCAGGCTGGCATCGGTGACCGTCGGCTCGCTGCCGCCGCGGCCGTAGCAGGCGGGGCCGGGATCGGCTCCCGCCGATTGCGGACCGACGCGCAACGCGCCACCGGGATCCCTCCAGGCGAGGCTGCCGCCGCCCGCGCCGACCGTGTGGATGTCGACCATCGGCAGCGCCAGCGACCGACCGGCGATCTCGCGGCCACCCGTGATCCGCACCTGTCCATCGGCGACTACCGACACGTCGCAGGAGGTCCCGCCCATGTCGAGGGCGACCGCGGCCTCGACACCGGACGCGCGGGCAGCCCCCGCGGCGGCGACAGCTCCGCCGGCGGGGCCCGACAGGACCGTCCACGAGCCGTGACGCGCCGCGGTCTCGGCGCCGACGACGCCGCCGCTGGAGAGCATCACCTCCGGGTCGGGCAGCCCGGCCTCGGCGGTGCGGCGCGTGAGGCGGTCGAGATAGGTGCGCAGAAGCGGCGAGATCGCTGCGTCGACGATGGTCGTGACGCAGCGCTCGTGCTCGCGAAAGACCGCGGCCGCCTCGTGGGAGAGGGACACGTGTGCGTCCCCGGCGCGAGCCAGCAGCTCGGCGACGGCACGCTCGTGCTCGGGGTGACGGAAGCCCCAGAGCAGGCAGACCGCGACCGCATCGACACCGTCGATCCGCTCCAGCCGGCGACGCAGCTCGTCACGATCGATCGGTTTCAGCACGCCATCGGGACCGCAGCGCTCTGGCGCTGCGATGCGCAGCTCGGGCGGCACGAGCGGCGCTGGCCCCGCCGTGCAGAGCCGGTAGAGCTCCGGTCGCGCTTGACGACCCAGCTCCTCGATGTCGGTGAACCCCTCGGTCGCGACGAGCGCCGTCCGCGCTGTGCGGCCCTCGAGCAGCGCGTTGGTGCCAACGGTCATGCCGTGGACCAGCCGCTCGACCGATCCGGCGGGGGCACCGTCGAGCACCTGCTCGATCGCCGCGATCACGCCGATCGACTGATCCTCCGGCGTCGTGAGCGCCTTCGCGGTGCGGACGCCCGCGGCGTCGATCGCCACCGCATCGGTGAAGGTCCCGCCGACGTCGACCCCGAGGATCACAGACGGGAAGCTACCGGCGGTCGGACGCGTCCCGAGCGGAGCGAAGCCCGGGACGGCGCAGCGAGGGTCGTGCTAGGCGGCGGTGGCCGCCAGCTCCTCGGGCTGCGCCTCCTCGAGGTGCTTGTGCGAGGGGCAGTACTTGTTTCCCGGCAGCGGCACGCGTGCGCAGGACGAGCCCTTGCGGGTCGTCGCGTGGCAGCGAACGGGGCTGCCGTCGAACGTCACGCCGTCGCGCGCCTGGCTGTCGACGTAGGCGACGGCCTCGAGCATGTAGCGCTCGATGACGCGATAGACCTTCATCTGCGCCGAGATGGGGAACAGGCTGCGGACGTCGTTGAAGAGGGTGCGGACAGGATGGGCGAAGTAGTGGCGATCGGTCGCGAGCCGCTCCATGGCGGACTCGCACTCGCTCAGCAGGCGGGCCTGTGAAAGGGCCCGTCCACCGGACGGCTGGGGGCTGACTTCCAGCGCCAGCTCTCTATAGATCGCTCTGCTGAACTGATACATACGATCCTCCTACTCAGGCGACGTGCCCCGTCGCCGTTCTCCCACGAGGCCATTAGAGCAACGGCTCATGTAGTGAGAACGAATCCAAAGTTAAGTTCGCGTTAACTCAGACACGAATGCGTACCTGGATCAGCCGTCGTGTGGATGGAGCAGCCAGTCCATGCGCCTGCGCGCATATAGGAGCGGCTCGGCGGGATCGATGCGACCGCCCTCTATGTCGCCGATCAGGATCGTGTGGTCGTAGCGGGAGAAGCTCTCGCCGCGGCGGCAGCGCAGGTAGGCGAGCGCGCCGTCGAGCTCGGGGACGTCGCCGTCCCAGCGCCACTCCAGGCCGGAGAACTTGTCGTCGGACTGGGCGGCGAATGCCCGCGCGATGTGCTCCTCGCCGGCGTGCAGGATGTGGACGCCGAAGCGATCGCAGCTGGCGAGCGCGTCGTGGCAGCGCGAGCGGTGACCGATCGATGCCAACAGCGATGGAGGCTCGGCGCTGTAGGAGGACACCGATGTCGCCGCGAGCCCACAGGGGGCACCATCCGGGCGCCGCGTGGTGATCACGGCGACGCCGGAGGCGAGTGAGGCCATCGCCTCGTGGAAGAGCTCGCTGATGTCGGCCTCCACGGCTGTGATGCTACGGCCTGGGCGTCAGTCCCAGTGCTCGAGATGCGCCGCGCCGGAGCGATCGACGACGGTGTGGCAGCCGTCCAGGGCCGGGTCGGTGCGCGGGAAGTCCTCGCGTTGATGGGCGCCCCGGCTCTCCTCGCGTGCCAGGCAGGCTGCCGCGATCAGGCGCGCGATCGGGTAGGGGTCCTCGAGCAGCTGGGCCAGGCCCTGAGCATCGCGTCGCAGTCCCGCGTAGCGCCAGAGAGCCGAGCGGGTCGCCTGGGAGGGCGGGTCGGGCAGCGCGTCGGCCTGAGCGGCGTCGGAGCCGTCCGGCAGCCCGCTCCCGACCGCCGACAGCGCAGCCCGGCGGCTGAGCACGAGGCACTCGGCGAGCGAGTTGGAGGCGAGGCGGTTGGCCCCATGAAGACCGGTGCAGGCACACTCGCCCACCGCGTACAGGCCGGCGGGCGACGCACGGCCGTCGATGTCGGTCGCGATTCCGCCCATCGTGTAGTGGGTCGCCGGAGCGACCGGGGCCGTGTCTCGGCGTGGGTCGATCCCGTTGCGGTCGAGGACATCGGCGATGTTCGGAAAGCGCGCCATGTCGACCGGCCGGAGGTCGAGCTGGACCGCGCGAGCGCCGCTGCTGCCGAGCTCGGACTCGATCGCGAGCGCGACCTCGTCGCGCGGAGCCAGCTCGTCGACGAAGCGCTCGCCACGACCGTCGAGCAGCTTGGCTCCCTCGCCGCGGACCGCCTCGGTGATCAGGAAGCCGTCGTCGTCACCGTCGAGGACCAGCGCGGTCGGGTGAAACTGGACGAGCTCGAGGTCGGCGAGATCGGCTCCGGCAGCGTGCGCCAGCGCGAGGCCGACGCCGACCGACCCACGCGGGTTGGTCGAGCGCTCCCAGAGCGCGGCTGCTCCACCGGTGGCGAGCACGGTCGCTCGCGCGACGACGCGCGCGTGCTCGCCGCGGCGCTTGGTGCGGACGCCGACGCAGCGGCCGTCCTGCTCGAGCAGCGCATCGGCGACGGTGTCCTCGAGCACGTCGATCCGCTCATGGGTAGCGGCGAGAGCTGCGAGCTGGCGGGTTATCCGGCGGCCGGTCGCGGAGCCTCCCGCGTGCACGATCCGGCGTGCCGAATGGCCGCCCTCGAGTCCAAGCGCGAGCTCGCCGTGGCGGTCGGCGTCGAAGCGGACACCGAGCTGCTGCAGCTCGCGGACGCGGTCGGGCGACTCCTCGCAGAGAATTCGCACGGCGCTCTCGCGAGCGGCCCCACGGCCCGCAACGAGCGTGTCGGCAACGTGACGCTCGGGCGAGTCCTCCGCGCTGAGCGCCGCGGCGATGCCACCCTGAGCCCAGTAGCTCGCCGAGCCGTCGAGCGGTGAACGGGAGATCAGCGTGACGCGCGCGCCCTCGCGCGCGGCGACGAGCGCGCAGAAGAGCCCAGCGGCGCCGGCTCCCACGACGGCCACATCGGTGCGACGCGCTGTCGTGGCGGAGGGGTCCACAGGACGTGGGTACGGTAACGAGATCGCGCCGCCGCTCTATGTCCGTCACCCCTCGTCGCTCGATCACGACACCGGGATGCACCCGGAGCGTGCCGATCGGATCCGCGCGCTGGAGGCGTCGCTGAGCGCCGCCGACTGGCTCGGCTGGGAGGTGGCTGAGGCGCCACTCGCGTCGGCGGAGCACCTGCTGCTGGTGCACTCGCGCGAGCACGTCGAGCGGGTCCGGCGCGCGTGCGAGTCGGCCACGCCGCTCGACCCCGACACGCCCGTCGTGCCCGCCTCGTGGGACGCTGGGCTGCGCGCCGCCGGCGGCGCCTGCGCGCTCGCCGAGGCGCTGATGGGCGGAGCGGCGGCGACTGGGTTCGCGGCGCTGAGGCCGCCGGGACACCACGCCGAGCCCGACCGGGCGATGGGCTTCTGTCTCTTCTCCAACGTCGCGATCGCCGCCCGTCATGCGCTGACCGCACTTGGTGCCGAGCGCGTCGCGATCGTCGACTGGGACGTTCACCACGGCAACGGCACGCAGGCGGCTTTCTACGCCTCGCGCGAGGTGCTGTTCGTGAGCCTGCACCAGTGGCCGTTCTATCCCGGGACCGGAGCGACCGGGGAGACGGGCAGCGGGGCGGGGGAGGGCTTCACGTTGAACCTGCCGCTGCCGGCGGGCTCGGGACACGGCGACTGGCTGGCGCGGCTGGAGGGCGACGCCCTGCCCACCCTGCGCGCTCACCGGCCCGACCTGATCCTGATCTCCGCGGGCTACGACGCTCACCGCGACGACCCCCTCGGCGGCTGCCTGCTCGACACCGAGAGCTACGCGGCGATGACCCGGAGCCTGCGCACCGTCGCCGACGAGCTCGAGGTCCCGATCGGGGCGGTCTTGGAGGGCGGCTACGACCTCGACGCGCTCGTCGAGAGCGCGGTCGCGACGATGGACGCGCTAGCCGCGGGCCGCTAGCGCCTCGCCGGCCACCCGCAGGATCCCCTCGCGGCGGATCTCGAGCGGGAACTCGGTGAGGATCCGCTCGCGTGCGCGGCCGTGTGCGCCGGGATCGAGCTCGAGCGCCTTCGAGATGCCGGCGGCAACGGCCTCCGCATCCTGCGCGGAGATGAGCACGCCGGCTCCGTCGACGACCTCCGGCATCGCGGTCACGTCCATCACGACGGGGACGCAGCCGGCGAGCATCGCCTCGGCGACGGCCAGCCCGAAGCCCTCGTGGCGGGACGCCTGGACGTAGACCGACGCGCTCGCGTAGATGTCGCGCAGCTCGTCGTCGGAGACCCAGCCCTTGAACTCGACGTTGGGTCCGGCGGCGGCACGCAGCCGCTCGATCGAGTCGTCGAGCGGCTTGCCGACGAAGACGAAGCGGACGTCGGGCAGCAGGCGCGCGGATTCGACGAACGGGAGCTGGCCCTTCTGGATCAGCGTTCCCGCGTCGATCGGACCGACGGTCAGCGCGATCCGCTCGCGCTCGGTCGCCGTGTCGAGCGGGCCGAAGGGATCCGGCACGCCGTGGTGGACGACCGTGACGTCCGCCGGGTCGATCGGCGTGTTGGCGGCGATCTCGCTGCGGCTGTAGCTAGAGTTGGTGACCAGGCGGTCGGCGCGGCGCATGATCCAGCGGCTCGCCCAGCGCCGCAGCCCGCCCTGCTGGTAGCCGAACCCGATGTCCGGCATGTCGGCGGTGTCGAAGCCACCGCTGATCTGGATCGACGGCTTGCGCAGCAGCCACGCGAGCGTGATCGGGAAGAAGCTGTGCCAGGAGGCAAACCAGCTGACGACGAGATCGGCGCGCAGGACGGCCGGGATCAGGCCGATCAGGTTCGGCCAGCGGCCCGGCTGGTACCAGTCCTCGATCTCGTAGCGCTCGGCGAGGATCTCGCGGTCGATCGCCACGAAGCTCGCCTTGCGGCTGTGTACGTAGAGGACGCGCGGCTTCGACATATCAGCTGACGTTGGCCGTCGTGGGGGCGGCGCCCTCCACGAACGTGCGGTGCCACTCCGACAGCTCGAGCAGGCAGTAGAGGATCCGCTTCTGGTCGGCACGACCCGAGCGGTGGTCGGCGACCAAGCCGGCGACGGTGGCCGAGTCGATCAGCTCGGACGCCGGCGCCCCGGGCGCGTAGCGGCGCTCGACCTCGCGCCCGAGCGACTCGCGCAGCCAGCTGTCGTACGGGGTCGAGAAGCCGTGCTTGGGCCGGTCGACGATCTTGGCTGGCACCAGACCCGCCATCGCCTTGCGGTGCAGCCGCTTGCCGTCGCGCACCCCGACCCGCTCGCGTGCAGGGATCTGCTCGACGAACCGCAGCAGCTCCACGTCGAGGAACGGTACCCGCTGCTCGAGGCTCGCCGACATCGACATCTTGTCGGCGCAGACCAGCAGGCCGTCCGGCAGGAAGAGGTGGGTGTCGAGGTAGAGCGCCTGCTCGAGCAGCGACCGGTCACCGACGTCGGCGAGCACGTCCGCCGCCAGCGCGGTGCGCTCGGCCGCTGCCTCGTCGCCCGAGTTGCCGACGAGGCTCGTGCGCAGATCCTCGCCGGTGATCTCGACGAGCCGCGTCAGTCGCTCGGCGTCCGACAGGTCCCCCAGCAGGCGGCCGGCGCGTCGTGCCCGCTCGTTGCCCGCCAGCAGCCTGGTGGCGGCGCGCAGGGGCGTTGCGAGCGGACCCAGGTGGCGCGCGGCCCCCAGCGCCATCGCCGCCTGATGGCGACCGTAGCCACCGTGCGGCTCGTCGGCGCCCTGGCCGGACAGGGCCACCTTCACCGACTGCGCGGCGAAGCGCGACAGCTGCATCAGCGCGGGCGCAGAGGGGATCCCGCACGGCTCCTCCAGATGCCGCACCGCCAGCGCGAGCTCGTCCAGGAAGTCGCGCTGCTCCATCGCCGTGTCGTGGTGGTCGGTGCCGATCAGACGGGCCGACTCGGCCGCGTACGCACGCTCGTCGAGCACATCGCCATAGCCCGGGAAGCCGATCGTGAACGTCTCGGGCGGAGCCTCCGAGCGCTTCGCCATCGCGGCCACGATCGCCGCCGAGTCGACGCCGCCCGACAGGAACGCGCCGTAGGGGACGTCGGACATCATCTGGCGCTCGACAGCGTCGGCGAAATGCTCCGCGAGCGTGCCCTCCAGGTCTTGTCCGCTGAGCGATCGGTCGGTCGCGGAGGGACCCTCGCGGTAGCTCACCACGCGCGGCGCGGCATCCTCCTCGGCGATCAGCAGCGACGCAGCCGGCAGCTTCGACACACCCTCGAACAGGGTTCGCGGCGCAGGCGTGAAGCGGCAGGCGAGGTAGTGGTCGAGCGCGATGCGGTCGACACGTGGCTCGGCAAGCCCCGCCGCCAGCAGCGCGCCGACCTCGGACGCTGCCGCCACCCGCCGGCCGTCGGAGCACCAGTAGACCGGCTTGACGCCTAGCGGATCGCGCGCGACCACCAGCCGCCGGCGCCGCTCGTCCCAGATCGCGAAGCCGAAGATCCCGTTCAGCTCACGGACGCAGTCCTCACCGTGCTCCTCGTAGAGGTGGACGATCACCTCGCAGTCCGAGCCTGTCGCGAAGCGGTGGCCGCGGGCTTCCAGCCCGGCGCGCAGCTCGAGGTGGTTGTAGATCTCGCCGTTGGCGATCACCGAGACGTCGCCGTCCTCCGAGCGCAGCGGCTGATCCCCGCCCTCGACGTCGACGATCGCGAGGCGGCAGTGCGCGAGGGTCGTGGGGCCGAGCGTGAGGATCGCCTCCCCGTCGGGACCGCGGTGGCGCAGCGCGGCCGTCATCCGCTGCCCGGCGTCGGGCGGCGCCGAGCCGGCGGGATCGAGGAGGGCGCCGATTCCGCACACGTGGCGAATCTTCGCAGCGCCGTCACAGAACCGTGGCGCGAGGCCGTAGAGCTGTGGGTCGGTCCCCAAGAGGCTCGTTCTCCTTGGCAACCGACACAGGAGAGATCCATGTACCGCCTCTTCGGACGTACCCACGCCGCGCTCGCGACCACGACGGCCCGGCTCGGACGCCAGCTCGGGCAGGGAACCGTCGAGTACGTGGCATTGATCCTGCTCGTGGCTCTGGTGATGGCAGGGGTCGTCGCCGCGATGAAGGGCTTCAAGACCGACGAGGGCCAGGAGCTCGGCGACGTGATCCTCGGCAAGATCAAGGAGGCGGTGCGGAAGGTCGAATTTTAAGAAGGTAGATCTGGGGGCTTGCGCCCCCAGGCCCCCGCGCACGCTGGCCGGTGGGTGGCGGGCTTGGCGTCTTCGAGCCCCAGTGATGCCTGACCGGTCGGTGGCGGGCTCGTAAGGACCGGCCGCCGGCTCTCCTGGCACGATGCAGATATGAGAATCGATGGGCGTGCCGCCGACGAGCTGCGGCCTTTGAACATTCAGACTGGTTTCGTGAAGTCGGCTTCGGGGTCGGCGTTGATCGAGGCGGGTGGGACGCGGGTCATCTGCACCGCCTCGGTCGACGAGGAGGTGCCGCGCTGGATGAAGGGGCAGGGGCGTGGCTGGGTGACCGCTGAGTACGGGATGCTGCCGGCGTCTACGGGCGAGCGTAAGAAGCGCGACGTGTCGCGTGGGCGTCCGGATGGGCGGACGGTCGAGATCCAGCGGCTGATCGGGCGTTCGCTGCGCGGGGTCATCGACTTCGAGGCGCTGGGCGAGCGGACGGTCTGGATCGACTGCGACGTCCTCGAGGCCGATGGTGGCACCCGCTGTGCGGCGATCACCGGCGGCTATGTAGCGCTGGAGCTCGCTCTAGCGCGGCTCGTGAGCGAGGGGAAGCTCGACGCCCTGCCGCTGAACGGCACGGTGGCGGCGGTGTCGTGTGGAGTCGTCGACGGCGTGCCGCTGCTCGACCTCAACTACCCGGAGGACTCGAACGCCGAGGTCGACATGAACGTTGTCATGACCGGAGAGGGCGGCCTCGTCGAGGTCCAGGCGACCGGCGAGCGGACACCACTCTCGCGCGCCTCGCTCGATGCGCTGCTCGCGCTCGCGGCCACCGGCATCGAGCAGCTCCGAGCGGCCCAGCGGACAGCGGTCGACGGGGCCACCGTCGCGGTCTGAGGCCGTCGTGCGCTTCGTGCTCGCCACGCGCAACGCGCACAAGGTGCGCGAGCTCGAGCCGCTGCTCGCCCCACACGAGCTGACCCTGCTGCCCGAGTCCGTCGAGCTGCCGCCCGAGGACGGCTCGACGTTCGCCGAGAACGCCCTCGGCAAGGCGCGCGCGGCGGCACGAGCCACTGGCATGCCGGCGATCGCCGACGACTCCGGGATCGAGGCCGCGGCGCTCGGTGGGGCCCCCGGCATCTACTCGGCGCGTTACGCCGGCACAGATGCGAGCGACGGCGAGAACCTCGCCAAGCTCCTGCGTGAGGTCCCGGCCGACGGCGACACGCGCGTCGCCTACGTCTGTGCGCTGGCGCTCGTCGACACGGACGGGCGCGAGCGGGTCGTCGAGGGGCGTTGCGGCGGCCGGCTGACGCACGACCTGCGCGGCGACGGGGGATTTGGGTACGACCCGGCTGTGATCCCCGACGACTACGACGACGGGCGCACGATGGCCGAGCTGAGTCCGGCGGAGAAGGATGCGATCAGCCACCGCGGCCGCGCGGCCCGTGCGCTGGCCGGGACGCTCGACGAGGACGGAGCGATCGGGTGACCGATCTCGGGCAGGGGGAGCGCAAGACGCGCGCCGCCCTGCTCTCGATCCTCTCCAACAGCTGCCTGATCGCGCTCAAGCTCGCGGCCGGGATCATCACCGGCTCGATAGCGATCATCACCGAGGCGATCCACTCGAGCATCGACCTGCTCGCCTCGGTGATCGCGTTCATCTCGGTGCGCAAGGCAGAGGAGCCCGCCGACGAGGACCATCCGTACGGGCACCACAAGATCGAGCACCTCGCGGCCGCGATCGAGGGGATGCTGATCCTCGTCGGGGCCGGGATCATCGTCTTCGAGTCGGTCCGCCGGCTGGCAGACCCGCCGGAGGTCGAGTCGCTCGGCATCGGCATCGCCGTGATCGCGTTCTCGATGGTCGCCAACGTCCTCGTGTCGACCTATCTCTACCGCCAGGCGCGCGCTACGGACTCGCCCGCCCTCGAGGGCGACGCGGCCCACCTGCGTACCGACGCGCTCACCTCGGGCGGCGTGCTGATCGGGCTGATCGCGGTCGAGGTAACCGGCGTCGAGCTGATCGACCCGCTGGTCGCGCTGCTGGTCGCCGGAGCGATCGTGATCGCCGGCCTGCGGATCCTCGCCCGCTCGTCGCGCGTGCTCGTCGACGAGGTCCTGCCCGAGCAGGAGCTCGCCGCGATCAGGTCGGTGCTCGAAGGGCACGGCAACGACGAGATCGCCGGCTACCACAAGCTGCGCGCCCGCCGGGCGGGCAGCAGGCGCTACGTCGACATGCACGTCCAGTTCCACGAGGGCACGACGCTCGCCCGCGCCCATGAGCTGTCGCACGAGCTGCAGGCTCAGATCGCCGCGCGCGTCCGGGGCGCCGACGTGCTGATCCACCTCGAGCCGGAGCGCCCGTCAGAGCAGGTTCACGGCGGCGGCGGCACCGACGGCGACCAGCACCCCGGCATAGCCTGAATAGCCGCTGATCAAGAGCAGGACGGCAGCGAGCACGCAGATCGCCACGGCGGCGATCCATGAGATTCGGGCGAGCGGCACCGGGCTATTCTGACCGCGATGCACGTCAGACGCCTCGTCGACACCTCGCCGGACGTCCACGCGGCCGTGCTGACCGACGCCGCCGGTGGCCTGCTCGCCTCCAGCGACCCTGACGCCGAGCGTTCGCGTGAGCTCGCGGACCTCACCCGGCAGCTGGTCGAGCGGGCCGACCGCGCCTCCGGCGACCCCGCCGAGCAGATCGAGGTGCAGATCGCCGGTGGCGCCGTCTACGCCGTTCGCTCGCCGAGGCACGTGCTCGCGTGCGTGACCCGCAAGGGAGCGCTGTCGGCGCTCGTGCTCTACGACCTGCGTCACGCCCTGCTCGACCTGGAGCGCGAGCGGTGAAGGAACGGCCCAAGGGCGCGGTGGCTCGAGCGACCGCCGTGGCGGAGGGAGTAGCCGGCGCGGTACGCCGTCGCCAGCGCGATCGCGAGCCTCGAGTCGTGCTCTACGTAGCCCCCGGCGAACCGCGACTGCTGGCCCCTGGAGCCAAGGGTCACGACGACCTGCTCGACGTCGCAGAGCAGATGGTGGCGGCCGCTAAAGCCGCAATTTCCGGGTCTTAGATAGACCGAACCCGATTCCAGAGCGGCATCTGACCGCCCACCGTCCGCAACCGTTGTTAGTTTCGCGGCACTGCTACGACCCTCCAAGGAGGAAACTAAGGTGACGAAGTCCGAGTTCGTCGATCAGGTGGCCGCCGAGTCCGGCCTCTCAAAGGGTGACGCCGGAACCGCCGTCGACGCGGTTCTTACGGTCATCGAGGACACGCTCAAGCGTGGCGGAGAGGTCAGCTTCACCGGCTTCGGCAAGTTCTCCGTGGCCGACCGCGGCGCCCGCCAGGGCGTAAATCCCCAAACGGGTGAGCGCATCCAGATCGCGGCCAGCCGCGTTCCGCGCTTCTCCGCCGGTTCGGCCCTCAAGAAGGCAGTCAAGGGCTGACGCATTTCGCGGACCGGCTCGCCGCTCTCGTAGAGCGGCGTTAGAGTCGGATCGTGCTGGGTCTCGACCCAGATCCAGTGGCGTTGTGGCCGTCCGCGCTTGAACGCGCGGACGGCGGCAACGTTGCCGAGCGGACGGCTGACGCGGTCGTCCGCCACTGTCGCTTGGCGATCGACGCTGCGGGTCCGTCCTGTGTCGCGATCAAGCCGCAGCTCGCCTGCTTCGAGCGCCTCGGCGCCGCAGGCTGGAGCGCCCTCGAGCGCGTCGTCGCGGATGCGCGCGCCGCCGATCTGCTCGTGCTCGCCGACGGCAAGCGCGGCGACGTTCCCGTGACCGCCCGTGCTTACGCGCAGGCGCTGGTCGGAACCACCGAGGGGCCCTTCGGACCGGTCGAGGGGCTGGGCGCAGATGCCTTCACCGCGAACCCACTGCTCGGGCGCGACTCGCTCGAACCGCTGATCGAGGCGGCCGCAGAGAAGGGAGCCGGCTGCTTCCTGCTCGTCAACACGTCGAACGCGGGTGCGGCAGACATCCAAGATCTGGACAGCGGCGGGCGGCCGTTGCACGAGCGGCTGGCGGATCTCACGGATCGCGTGGGCGCCGAGCACGTCGGCGACTGCGGGCTGTCGCTGGTCGGCGCGGTCTGCGGTGCGACGCGGCCCGAGCGGCTCAGCCGCCTACGCGAGCTGATGCCGCGCGCGATCTTCCTGCTACCCGGAGTGGGTGCCCAGGGCGGGATCGCGGACGCGCTCGGCCCGGCCTTCGCGCCGCATCCAGCGGCTGGACTGGTCGCCGCATCACGGTCGATCGTCAACGCCCACGCCGATCGCGGCGGCGATCCGGCGGCCGCGGCCGCCGCCGCGGCTGAGGAGTTGCGAGCGCTGGCGTGGCGGGCCTAGCCCCCTATGCTGCCCGCCTGATCGAGCAATGCCTCCGCAATCCTCGAGAGCCTCCGCCCGTCTGCTCGCACCGCTTGCGCTGATCGTCTGCGCGATCGCCGTCCTGGTGATTCTCGCCGGCTCGATCGGCGGCGACGACTCCGACGGCCCAACCGCCACGTCTGAGCCGGCCGGGCAGTCGGACACCGCCACCCAGACGGCACCGGAGCCGCGCACGCCGGCCAGCTACACGGTCCAGGCGGGCGACACGCTCGGCGCGATCGCCGAGGAGACGGGGGTGAGCGTCGAGACGATCGAGCTGCTCAACCCAGAGGTCGATCCTCAGGCGCTGATCGCCGGCCAGAAGCTCAAGCTGCGCGAGTGATCGCGCTGCGATCCGCCCTGGCCATGGCCGCGGGCCTGCTGGCGCTCGCGCCGGCGGCTACCGCCGCGCGGCCTGTGCCGCCGAGCCTGCCCGGCGCCGAGGCCGCGATCCTGGTCGACGCGCGCGACGGGACGCCGATCCTCCAGAAGGATCCGAACGAGTCGCACGCGATCGCGAGCACGACCAAGCTGATGACGGCGCTGCTGACGCTCGAGCTGGCCGATCCCGACGACGTCTTCACCGCACCCGACTACCGGGCCTCGAGCGCCGAGTCGAAGATCGATCTGGGCGCGGGCGAGCGGATGCGAGTCGGCGATCTGCTCGAGGCGCTGATGCTGGAGAGCGCCAACGACGCAGCCGCGACGCTCGCCGAGGGCATCTCGGGATCCCGTGCGGCCTTCGTCGAGCAGATGAACGCGCGCGCCGCCGAGCTCGGGCTGAGCGGTACCAGCTACGCGAACCCGATCGGGCTCGACGACCCGCTCAACTACTCGACGGCCAACGACCTCGCGGCCCTGGCGCGCCGCCTGCTGCGCAACGCCAGGTTCGCCGAGATCGTCGACATGCCGTCCGCCACGCTCGAGTCGGGCGCCCGGCGGCGGGTGGTCGACAACCGCAACGACCTGATCGCGCGGGTGCCGGCCGTCGACGGCGTCAAGACGGGCTACACCGGCGACGCCGGTTACGTGCTCGTCGGCTCGGCGACCGGAGCCACCGGCGCACAGGTGATCAGCGTCGTGCTCGGCGAGCCGAGCGAGGCGGCGCGCGACGAGGAGTCGCTTGCGCTGCTGCGCTACGGGCTCGCGCAGTACCGGCGGGTTACGCCGCTGCGCAAGCGCCGGCCGGTCGCCGAGGCTGACGTCGCCTACCGCGACGAGCAGGTCGAGCTGCTGCCAGCACGCTCGGTGAGCATCGTCGCTCGGCGCGGACAGAGGGTGAGGACCCGGCTCGACGTCCCGGACGAGGTCGAGGGCGAGCTCGCGGCCGGCGCCCGGGTGGGCACAGCTGCCGTCGTCGTGGACGGGAAGGTCGTGCGCAACCTCCCGGTCGTGACCGCGGATGCGGTTCCCGGCGCTGGGCTGCCACGCCGGATAGCCTCGACCCTGGGCCTCTCCTTGACGGCGCTCGTCCTGTTGGTCATCGTTTCCGCGGGGGCGCTTGTGGGAATCGGCCTCCGCCGAAGATGATCATCACCGTCACCCTCAACGCCGCGATCGACAGGACCCTGGCGGTCCCGAGCTTTCGGCTCGGCCGCCGTCACCGCGCGGTGGAGCAGACGTCGATGGCGGGCGGCAAGGGCATCAACGTCGCGCGCGCTCTCAAGGCGCTCGGACGGCCGGTGATCGCCACCGGGTTCGCCGGCGGGCATACGGGCACCCGCATCATCGAGCAGCTGACGGACGAGGCGATCCTGTCCGACTTCGTGCGGATCCGCGACGAGTCGCGGATGTCGACGGCCGTCGTCGACCCGACGTCCGGCCAGCAGACGGAGATCAACGAGCGCGGCCCGTCGATCTCCGAGGCCGAGCTCGAGCTGTTCGTCGACAAGCTGCTCTACCTGGCGCAGGGCGCGGCGATGTGCGTCTTCAGCGGCAGCCTGCCGCGCGGCGTCGACCCGGGCATCTACGCACGCCTCGTCGAGGAGCTCAGCCGACTCGGCGTGACCACCGTCCTGGACAGCGAGGGCGAGCCGCTGCGGCTCGCCACACGCGCCCAGCCGAGCGTCGTCGCGCCGAACGAGCTCGAGGCGGAGGAGCTCGTCGGCCACGAGTTCGCCGACGACGACGACCGCCACACGGCGATGCGCGAGATGGTCGAGCTCGGCGCGCGCGAGGCGATCATGACGCTCTCCGACGGCTGTCTCGCGCTGCACGACGGCTCTGACCCCGCTGTTACGCGGCGTCTGACGCGGGCAGTGCTCGCCCCGCTCGAGCCGGTCTCGTCGGTGGGCTCCGGCGATGCCTTCCTGGCCGGGTACGTCGCCGCTCGCTACGAGGGCGTGGCGAGCGAGGACTGCCTGCGGTTCGGTGTGGCCTGCGGGGCCGAGTCGACGCAGCATTTCGGCGCCGGCGTCATCAACCCACGCGAGGTCGAGCGGCTCGCCGACGAGGTCGAGATGACCGTGTCCGAGGCGCCGGCCGTCGAGATAGGCGGCTAGCCCCGAACGAAATGCCCGCAAGGTGCGGGAATTCGGCGTAACGACGCCGAAAATCGCCACTGGTACCCTCGGGTTTCGTCCGCCTTCGAACCTAGGATTCCCGCCAATGGAGATAGAGATCGGTCGTGGCAAGAAGGGCCGTCGGGCGTACGGGTTCGACGACATCGCAATCGTCCCCTCGCGTCGGACACGCGACCCCGACGACATAGACATCACTTGGACGCTTGGCAACTACCGCTTCGAGCTCCCGCTGCTCGCCTCGGCGATGGACGGTGTCGTCTCGCCGCGCACGGCGGGCGAAGTCGGCAGGCTCGGTGGCCTCGCGGTGCTCAACCTCGAGGGCATCTTCTGCCGCTACGAGGACGCTGAGGAGCAGCTCGAGCGGATCTCCACGTTCGACAAGGACCGCGCTACGGCCGAGATGCAGCGCATCTACCAGGAGCCGGTCAAGGACGAGCTGATCGCGAAGCGGATCCATGAGATCAAGGAGCAGGGCGTCGTCTGCGCAGCCTCCCTGACCCCGCAGCGCGTCCGCTCGCACTACGAGGTGGCGATCGAGGCTGGCCTCGACATCCTCGTGATCCAGGGGACCGTCATCTCCGCGGAGCACGTCTCGACCGACGAGTCACGGCCGCCGCTCAATCTCAAGGAGTTCATCCGCGAGGAAGTGCCGCAAGACGTGCCGGTAGTGGTCGGCGGCTGTGCTTCGTACTCCACCGGCCTGCACCTGATGCGGACCGGCGCCGAGGCGGTCCTCGTCGGAGTCGGCCCCGGCGCTGCGTGCACCACGCGCGGCGTGCTCGGCATCGGCGTGCCGCAGGCCACTGCGATCGCCGACGTCGCGGCCGCCCGCTCGCAGCACATGCTCGAGACCGGCGAGTACGTCAAGGTCATCGCGGACGGCGGGATGCGCAACGGCGGCGACATCTCGAAGGCGTTTGCCTGCGGTGCCGACGCAGTGATGATCGGCTCGCCGCTCGCTCGCGCCTACGAGGCGCCCGGTCATGGCTACCACTGGGGCATGGCGACCTTCCACCCCGACCTGCCTCGCGGCGCCCGCGTCCAGACGACGCAGAACGGCTCGCTCGAGCAGATCCTGCTCGGCCCCGCGCACGAGAACGACGGCACCTTCAACCTGATGGGGAGCCTGCGCACGTCGATGGCGACCTGCGGCTACGAGGACATCCCGTCGTTCCACCGGGCCGAGGTGATGGTCGCTCCGTCGTTGCAGACCGAGGGCAAGCAGCTTCAGCGCGATCAGGCGATCGGCATGGGAGCGCAGTCCGCGGCCAAGGCCGCACCGGCCGCCGATGGGGTCACCAACGGCTCCGGCCCGATCCCCGCCGATCCGGCGCTGGTCGAGTAGTGCAGGAGCTCGGAACCGAGCCGGTCGGCGCCGAGCAGCTCGATGCGTCGCGTGAGGTCCGCCAGGACGAGGTCGTCGTGCTCGACTATGGCGGCCAGTACTCGCAGCTGATCGCGCGCCGGGTGCGCGAGTGCGGTGTGTTCAGCGAGCTGCTGCCGCACCACGTCGGTGTAGAGGAGATACGCAAGCGCAGCCCGCGTGGCCTGATCCTCTCGGGCGGACCGGCCTCGGTCTATGCAGACGGCGCTCCACGCCTGGACCCTGAGCTGCTCGAGCTCGGGATCCCGGTGCTCGGCATTTGCTACGGAATGCAGGCGATGGTCCAGCAGCTCGGTGGCCGCGTCGAGGGCGCCGAGGTGGGGGAGTTCGGTCGTTCTCAGCTGACCGTCCAGGAGCCCGGCCGGCTGCTGGCTGATCTGCCTGCCGAGCAGAGCTGCTGGATGAGCCACCGCGACACGGTGTTCGAGGCGCCGCCCGGAGCCGTCGCGCTCGCTTCGTCGACCGAGTCGCCCGTCGCGGCCTTCGAGGACACCGCCCGCGACCTCTACGGCATCCAGTTCCATCCGGAGGTGGTCCACACCCCGTACGGGACGCAGATCCTGACGCGCTTCCTCGAGGACATCTGCGGCTGCGACATGTCGTGGAACGCCGCCTCGGTCGCCGAGGATCAGATCCGCCGTATCCGCGAGCAGGTCGGCGACGGCAAGGTGGTCTGCGGCCTCTCGGGCGGAGTCGACTCCTCGGTCGCGGCACTGCTCGTCCACAAGGCGATCGGCGACCAGCTGACCTGCGTCTTCGTCGACCACGGCCTGATGCGGAAGGGCGAGGGCGAGCAGGTGGTCGGCGCCTTCCGCGACCACTTCAAGGTCCCGCTCGTCGCGGTCGACGCCGAGGAGCGGTTCTTGGCCCGGCTCGAGGGCGTGACCGAGCCCGAGGCCAAGCGCAAGGCGATCGGGGGCGAGTTCATCCGCGTCTTCGAGGAGGAGGCCGCCAAGATCGGCGATGCCGACTACCTCGTGCAGGGCACGCTCTACTCCGACGTGATCGAGTCGGGCGGCGGCACCGGCGCAGCGACGATCAAGTCCCACCACAACGTCGGCGGTCTGCCCGACGACCTCGAGTTCGAGCTCGTCGAGCCGCTGCGCACCCTGTTCAAGGACGAGGTCCGCAAGGTCGGCATGGAGCTCGGCCTGCCCGAGCGGCTCGTCTGGCGTCAGCCGTTCCCCGGACCCGGGCTCGGCATCCGGATCGTCGGCGGCGAGGTCACCAAGGAGCGGCTCGAGATCCTGCGCGACGCCGACTTCGTGCTCCAGGAGGAGATCCGCGCCGCAGGCCTCTACCGCGAGCTGTGGCAGTCCTTCTGCGTCCTGCCGGGCGACCTGCGGACCGTCGGGGTGCAGGGCGACGAGCGCACCTACGGCTACGTCGTGGTCATCCGCGCGGTCACCAGCGACGACGCGATGACCGCCGACTGGGCGCGCCTGCCGTACGACCTGCTCGAGCGCGTCGCCTCGCGCATGATCAACGAGATTCGCCAGGTCAACCGGGTTGTGCTGGACATAACCAGCAAGCCGCCCGGCACGATCGAGTGGGAGTAGCTACTCCGGCCAGAAGCCCTGGGTGAGCTCGACCTCGCCGTCGTAGTTCGCGGCCTTGGCTGAGGTGATGATCAGGATGGCGTCGGCGTCGCTGTCGTTGTGGACGCTGCGGACGGTCTCCGGGGCCACACGGATCGCCGTGCCCGGGCCGGCGTCGACGGTCTCGTCGCCGAGCTTGAACGTCAGGCGGCCGTCGAGCACCAGGTAGAGCTCCTCCTGGGTCTTGTGGCTGTGGCCGTAGCTGCCGCGGCCACCGGTGCCCGGCGGCATCCGGCGGTAGGTCAGCGCCGCCTGCTCGGCCTCCAGCGCACCGGCTAGGAAGCGCATCTCGCCCGGATAGTCGCCCAGGACGTCGGGCGCGTCCTCCATCGAGATAACCGTGTAACCGCTCATGCGGCGCACGCTAACCGGTCAGGACCAGGAATCCCAGGCCTTGAGCGCCCGGAGCGGGTCGAACGGGCGGCCGCCCTGGTACCAGCCGGGTCCGGCCCACATCTCGAAGTGCAGGTGGCAGCCGCGGGCGTTGCCGGAGTCGCCGACCGACCCGATCCGCTGGCCGGTCTTGACCCGGTCGCCGCGGTCGAAGGGGCTTGCCGACTCGAGGTGCATGTAGGCGTAGTCGACCTTCGTGTCGTCACCGTCGATGACGAGGTAGTGGCCGCCGGCGGCGTGGTAGTCCTCGAACTGGACCTTGCCCCCGCGTGCGGCGACGAGTGGGGTGCCGCAGCGGGCGAAGACGTCGTGTCCCTGGTGGCTGTGGCCGGAGCGACCACTGCCGAAGTCCGCATTCGCTCCGCCGAAGTCGTGCGGCCCGCGGACCGGGAAGACGTGGCCCTTGCTCGCAAGGATCTCGGGCGGCAGCGGTGGCAGGATGACTAGCGGAGTGGGCGGGGAGTCGACGGCTTCGGCCGTTCGCACCGTCACCGGCCCGCTGACCGCCTTGCGCGGCACCTTCACCTGCGCGCGCTTGGCGCCGAGCGTCACGACCTCCGTCTCGACGTCGTCGCCGGAGCCGCTGGCGCCCCAGAACGTCGCCTCGGTCACCTTCGAGAGTGACTTGCCGGCGATCCTGATCGTGCTGCCAGCTTGGACGCGCTCGCTGGTCGCGCAGCGGCGAACGCACTTGACCTTGGTGATCTTCGGCGTCTCGACGAACATCACGCCACCGCCACTCGAGGTCGCGGGGTCGGCGCTGCCGGCCGCGGGGAGGGCGGCAAGGGTCGCCACGCAGGCGATTGAGATGCAGAAGAAATTCCGCAAGGGCACTATCTCGAACTGCCTCTCTTTCTCCGGCCTACGGGGTTAGCTGACGGGCTCGCACCGAAAGAGCGGCGCTACGGCGGCGACAGCAACGTCACGTCCGATTCGCCCCTTCGAGCGCTGAGAGGCGCTCGAATGGTTCCCCCGCTCCCCGTCGGCATGGCCTCAGGGGACTCGGCAGGCTTGAAACTTCGCGGCAGCATAGCCAACGCCCCGGCGGATCGACTTCGCAGCCAAACGTCGACTCTTGTGCCACACTGTGCGGCCGGTTGCGCCGGATTGGTGCGCCGACTCACGCATGAAGACCTTCGTAGCGACACCTGAGAACCGCGAGCGCGATTGGCTCGTCGTAGACGCGACGGGCAAGACCCTCGGCCGTCTGGCGACCCAGCTCGCCGACGTGCTGCGCGGCAAGCACAAGCCGGAGTACACGCCGCACTGCGACGTCGGCGACTTCGTTGTCGTGATCAACGCGGAGAAGATCGCGGTGACCGGCAAGAAGCGCGAGGAGAAGCTCTACCACCGCTACTCCGGCTACCCCGGTGGCCTGCGCAGCCGCACGTTCAACGAGATGATCGAGCGCCGGCCGGAGGAGGTGCTCCGCCTTGCGGTCAAGGGAATGCTCCCGCGCAACCGGATCGCCCGTGCCCAGCTGCGCAAGCTCAAGATCTACGCCGGAACGGATCACCCGCACGTCGCCCAACAGCCCAAGCCAATGGAGATCGAGGCCTGATGGTCGACGAGGAGCGCCAGGACACCCCGCAGGACGAGCCGACGCCGGACGCTGCGGAGGAGCCCACCGCAGAGCAGCCTGAGGCGTCTGAGGCTGAGTCCGAGGCCCCCGAGCCCGAGGCTGAGGCTGAGGAGACCGCCGCCCCTGAGCCCGCGGAGCCGGCCGAGGCGCCCGCTGCCGAGTCCGAGGCCGCCGAGCCCGAGCCCGAGCCCGAGCAGAGCGACGCCCCTGAGCCCGAGGCCGCTGAGAAGCCGAAGCCCAAGCGCGACCGCAAGAAGGAGTCCGGTGCCGAGCCGGACGTCATCCCCGGCGCCCACCTCGAGCCTGATCTGGTGCTCGAGGACGACAGCCGCAGCGAGGAGCCGCCCTACACCGGCGCCGAGGTCGACGAGGTAGAGGGAGCTCCCGCCGCCGAGGCGACGGATGAGCCCGCAGCGGACGAGGCGCCGCAGCCGCTGAACGCGGTGCTCAACCTGGCGGCCGACGCTCGCTACCGCGCGACCGGCAAGCGCAAGAGCGCCGTCGCGCGCGTGATCCTCAAGCCGGGCACCGGTCAGTACGTCATCAACGGCAAGAGCCTCGAGGAGTACTTCCCGCGGCCCACGCTGCAGACGCGGGCGCGCCGTCCGCTCGACACCGTCGGCCAGCAGGACAAGATGGACGTCGTCGCCAAGATCCACGGCGGCGGTGTGTCGGCTCAAGCGGGAGCGCTGCGGCACGGCATCACGCGAGCCCTGGTCGAGGCCGACCCGAACCTGCGTGGCGAGCTCAAGCGCCGTGGCTTCCTGACGCGTGACCCACGTGTTAAGGAGCGCAAGAAGGCAGGCCTCAAGAAGGCCCGTAAGCGCCCGCAGTTCTCAAAGCGCTAACCACCGCGTGAGCCGCCTGTTCGGCACCGATGGTGTCCGTGGCGCCGCCGGCGACTTCCTGACCGCCGAGCTCGCGCTCGCGCTCGGTCGCGCCGCGACGGCAACGGCCTGGGAGACCCTCGCCGCGGCTCCCCAGGTGCTGATCGTCCGCGATACCCGCGAGTCCGGCGAGATGCTCGAGTCTGCGCTCGCCGCGGGCGTCGCGGCGGCAGGTGGGCACGCGCTGCTCGGCGGCGTGCTCCCGACACCCGGCGCGGCCCTGCTCACGCGCCGTCACGGGTTCGACCTCGCGGCGGTCGTCTCCGCATCGCACAATCCCTACGCCGACAACGGGATCAAGTTCTTCGGACCCGAGGGCACCAAGGTCTCGGACGAGGTCGAGCAGCGGATCGAGGTGATCGTCGCCGGCGAGCAGATCGCCCCGCGGCCGATCGGGCGCGTTCGCGACCTGCACGGCGCCGACGCCGACTACCTGCGCGAGCTCGAGCTCCGCTTCGAGGATCTCGACCTGACCGGCAAGCGCGTGCTGCTCGACTGCGCCAACGGGGCCACCTACGCGGTGGCGCCCGAGATCTTCCGCCGACTTGGGGCGAACGTGGACGCGATCGCGACCGCGCCCGACGGACGCAACATCAACGACGGCGTCGGCTCGACGCACATCGAGGGTCTCGCCGAGCGGATGGTGGCCGGTGGCCATGACGTCGGCTTCGCCTTCGACGGCGACGGGGATCGGATGCTCGCCGTGGACCGCGACGGAATCGTGGTCGACGGGGATGAGCTGATCGCGCTCGCCGCCTTGCATCTGCGCGCGGACGGACGTCTTCCGGGAGATGGCGTCGCGGTGACGGTCATGACCAACTACGGCTTCCACACCGCGATGCGCGACGCCGGGATCGAGGTCGCCGTGACGGCCGTCGGCGATCGCCACGTCCTAGCCGAGCTGCTGCAGCGCGGCTGGGCGCTCGGGGGCGAGCAGTCGGGGCACATCATCGAGACGGGCTTCGTCCCGTCAGGGGATGGGACCGCGGCCGCTCTGCTGACGATGGAGGCACTGGGCGACGGCGATCTCGCCGAGCGGCACGCGATGAGCAAGCTCCCGCAACGGCTGGTCAACGTTCGCGTGCGCGACCGCGGTGCGCTCGAGGGTGCCAAGGCCGTGTGGGACGCGGTCGACGCCGAGTCGGACGGGCTCGAGGGGCGCGGAAGGGTCCTGGTGCGCCCCTCGGGGACCGAGCCGCTGGTGCGCGTGATGGTCGAGGCGCCGGGCGAGGACGAATGCGAGCAGGTCGCCGCCAAGCTCGTGGCAGTCGTCGAGCAAGAGCTGGGCTGAGCCTCCCACGGGGGTCGCCGGCGGGCAGCTAGCGGCTACCCTCTCAGGTCCTCCATGTGCGGCATCGTTGGATACACAGGCGGGCGTCCCTGCCGCGAGATCCTGCTCGCGGGCCTCGAGAAGCTCGAGTACCGCGGCTACGACTCCGCGGGCGTCTCGCTGGTCGCCGACGGCGACGTTCACACGGTTCGCGCGGTCGGCAACCTCTCGCATCTGCGCGATGCGATCAACGGGAACGGCACCGGCGACGGCGCCGTCTTCGGGATCGGGCACACGCGCTGGGCGACCCACGGCCGCGTCACCGAGGCGAACTGCCACCCACACGACGACAGCTCGGGCCGCCTCCACGTCGTGCTCAACGGGATCGTCGAGAACTGGGCGCCGCTGCGCCAGCAGCTCGAGTCCGAGGGTGCGACCTTCACGTCTGAGACCGACGCCGAGGTGGTCGCCCACCTGATCGCCGCGCGCTACGAGGGATCGCTCGTCGACGCCGTCCGCGCCGCCTACGGCGAGCTGCAGGGCCACTACGCGATCGTCGCCGTCCACGCCGACGAGCCGGGCGTCCTGGTCGCGGCACGCAAGGAGTGCCCGCTGGTCGTCGGCCTCGGCGAGGGTGAGAACTTCGTGGCGTCGGCGATTCCGGCGTTCCTGCGCGACACGCGCCGCGTCCAGCTCGTCGAGAACGACGAGATCGTCGTCATCACACCCGAGGGGACGCACTTCACGACCGCCGCGGGCGAGACCGTCGATCGGTCCGCCGAGGAGGTCGACTGGGACGAGGAGACCGCCGAGAAGGGCGGCTACGAGACCTTCATGCTCAAGGAGATCCACGAGCAGCCGGAGGCGGTCGCCGAGACGGTCGGCGATCGACTGACGCCGACCGGGGTGGATCTGGGTGACGTCGGCATCTCGGACGCCGAGCTGCTCGACCTGCGCCGGATCGTGATCGTCGCCTGCGGCACCTCCTACCACGCCGGGCTCGCCGGCCGCTACGCGATCGAGGCATGGTCGCGCGTCCCGGTCGAGATGGACATCGCATCCGAGTTCCGCTACCGCGACCCGGTCGTCGACGAGCGCGATCTCGTGATCGGCATCACCCAGTCGGGCGAGACCGCCGACACCCTGGCCGCGATGCGGCTAGCGCGCGAGAAGGGCGCGAAGGTGCTCGCGATCACCAACATCATGGGCAGCCAGGCGACCCGCGACGCCGACGGCGTCCTGTTCACCCGCGCCGGGCTCGAGATCGGCGTCGCCGCGACCAAGACCTACGTCTCCCAGGTCGCAGCCATGTACCTGCTCGCGCTGCGCCTCGCCGAGGTCAGGCAGACGCTCGACGCCGACCGGATCGTCCAGCTGGTCACCGACCTCCGCGGGCTCTCCGAGCGGATGCAGGAGCTGCTCGAGACCGTCGACGCGCCCGCTCAGGAGATCGCCCACCACTGGCGCGACGCTGGCTTCTTCCTCTACCTCGGCCGCCACGCCGGGCTTGCGACCGCGCTCGAGGGCGCGCTCAAGCTCAAGGAGATCTCCTACGTACCGACCGACGCGTACGCCGCCGGCGAGATGAAGCACGGCCCGATCGCGCTGCTCGACGAGCGGACGCCGGTCGTCTGCGTCGCGACGGAGTCGCCGGTGCTCGACAAGGTGCTCTCGAACATCGCCGAGGTGCGGGCGCGCGGCGCCCACGTGCTGGCGGTCGCGACCGAGGGCGACACGCACGTCGCCGAGCACGCCGAGGAGGTCCTCTACGTGCCGCGCACCGACTGGCTGCTCCAGCCGCTGCTCGCGGTGGTCCCCCTCCAGCTGCTGGCCTACCACATCGCCCGTGACCGGGGGCTCAACGTGGACCAGCCGCGCAACCTCGCCAAGACGGTCACCGTCGAGTAGTGGTCGGGATCGACCTGCTCGAGGTCGATCGCCTCGAGGCGGCGCTCGAGCGGCGACCACGGCTGGCGGAGCGGCTGTTCTCCGCGCGTGAGCGCGACTACGCTGCGTCGATGGCGCGGCCCGCGCAGCACCTGGCGGCGCGGTTTTGCGCCAAGGAGGCCGTCGCGAAGGCGCTGGCGCTCGAGAGCTGGGCGTTCGGAGACGTCGAGGTGATCGGCGCCGGTGGACCGCCTCAGGTGCGGCTTTCGGGTGCTGCCGCGGCACGCGCCGCGGAGCTCGGGGTTCGGGTCGAGCTGTCGCTGACGCACACCGCCACGACCGCGGCCGCCGTCGCGATGGCGCTATGAGCCTGCCGTCATGGCTGGATCCGCTCTACACGGCGGAGGAGATGCGCGCCTGTGATCGCTGGGCGATCGACGAGGCCAGCGTCCCGTCGCTCGACCTGATGGAGCAGGCCAGCCTCGGACTCGCCCGAGCGGTGGCCCGCCTGGCGCTGCCGGGCCTGCCGATCCGGGTCCTGGTCGGGTCGGGCGACAACGGCGGCGACGGGCTCGCCGCGGCACGGTTGCTGCGCGAGGAGGGGAGAGCGGTCGACGTGCTCGCCGTCGCCCCGCTCGACCGTCTCGCCGGCGATGCGCGCGTCAATCTCGACCGCCTGCCGGGCGACCCGCCGCTCCCGTTCGAGCCGGCGGCGCTGGCTGGCTCCGGGGCGATCGTCGACGCGCTGCTCGGGACGGGATCCTCGGGGAAGCCGCGCGAGCCGGTCGCGACCGCGATCGCGGCGATCAACGCCGAGGATGCGCCGGTGGTCGCCTGCGACATCCCGTCGGGAGTCGACGCGTCGAGCGGCGAGATCGCGGGGGAGGCCGTATCGGCTGACGTCACGGTGACCTTCCACGGCCCGAAGATCGGTCTGCACGTCGCGCCGGGTGCGGCACATGCCGGAGATATCGAGGTGGTGCCGATCGGGATCCCGCGCGGCGCGCCAGGCGCCGCCACGGCCGGTCTGATCTCGGAGCGGATCGTCGACCTGTTTCCGCGCCGCGGGCGGTTTGGGACGAAGTTCGACGCCGGAGTCGTCGCGATCGCCGGCGGGGGACGCGGAATGACCGGCGCGCCGGCGCTCGCCGCGCTCGCCGCGGCGCGTGCCGGCGCCGGCTACGTGCAGGTCGCGGTGCCGGAGTCGGTCGCCCAACCGGTGGAGCTGCGCCTGCTCGAGCAGATGACGCGGCCGCTGCCAGACGCCGACGGGTTCCACTCGGAGGAGGGGATCGATCGCTTCGCCGGGCTCGCGGAGCGTGCCGGGGCGGTGGTGCTGGGCCCGGGCCTCGGTCGCAGCGATGGCGCCGTCGCGTTCGCTCGGGGCGTGGCCGCGGCCGTGGAGCGCCCGCTGCTGGTCGATGCCGACGCCCTCAACGCCCACGCCGGCGAGCTGGAGCTCCTGCGGCGGCGCGGAGCGCCAACGGTGTTGACGCCCCACTCGGCCGAGCTCGGCCGCCTGCTCGGGCGACCGAGCGACGAGGTCGACGCCCGCCGGCTGGCGAGCGCACGTGAGGCGGCGCGGCTCAGCGGCGCCGTCGTCCTGCTCAAGGGCGACGACACGGTCGTCGCGCTGCCCGACGGGCCGTTCGCGATCAGCCCCGGCGGGACCCCGGCGCTCGCCACCGCGGGGACCGGCGACGTGCTCTCGGGCTTGATCGGAGCCCTGCTCGCGAAGGGCCTCGACGGCTTCGAGGCGGCTGCGCTGGGGGCGTTCGCCCACGTGCGGGCCGGTGAGGCCGCCGGGCGGCGTCACGGCGCGGATCACGTGATCGCAGGCGACGTGGTCGACTCACTTCCCGACGGCCTCTCCCGATAGGGTCCGCCCCGTGCCAACCACCGTCAGAGAGATCATGGACACCGACGGACCGACCGTCGCCCCCGGCGACGGGGTCGAGGACGTCCTGGCCGTGCTGCGCAAGCACGAGCTGCCGGGCGTGCCGGTCGTCAACGACGGCGGCCGCTGCGTTGGAATCGTCACCGAGGCCGATCTGGTCCTCCCCGACGACGATGGCGACCTGCACATCCCGCACTACGTGAACATCTTCGGCGGCACGGTCTTCATCGAGCCGCTGAGCCGCTTCGAGAGCCGCCTGCGCAAGGCGTTCGCGTCGACGGCGGAGGACATGATGACCGAGGATCCCGACACGGTCGACGTCGACGCGAGCGTCGAGGACGCGGCCCGTCTGATCCACGAGTCAGGCCACAACCGGCTTCCGGTCGTCGAGCACGGTCGCCACGTCGGCGTCGTCACCCGCCTCGACGTCCTCGGCGCGCTCGTCTCCTGACATGGCCGCGCACGCGTCCGTCCGGGCGCTGGCGCGAGTCGACCTGGGCGCGATCGAGCGCAACTGCGCGCACCTGCGATCGCTGAGCGGCGCCGCCGAGCTGTGCGCCGTCGTCAAGGCGGACGGCTACGGTCACGGGGCGGTGATGAGCGCTCGCGCCGCGCAGGCGGGCGGAGCGACTTGGCTCGCCGTGGCGGCGGCGGCCGAGGCGGCCGAGCTGCGAGAGGCCGGAATCCAGGGACCACTGCTCGTCATGGGCGCGCTGACCCACCACGAGATCGCGATCGCGCTCGACGCCGAGGCAGACGTCGTCGCCTGGGAGCCGGGGTTCGCAAGAGCGCTCGCCGACCGTGCGGGTGACCGGTCCGTACGGGTCCACGTCAAGCACGACAGCGGGATGGGGCGCCTTGGCGAGGCGGACGCCGAGCGCACGCTCGAGCTCGCGGCCGCGATCGCGGCAGCCCCCCAGCTCGAGCTCGTTGGCGCGATGACCCACTTCGCAACCGCCGACGAGCCCGGCGACGACTACTTCCCAGCGCAGCTCGAGCGCTTCGCTGCGTTCGTCGAGCAGCTGAAGGCGCGGCACCCCCGGGTTCTCGTCCACGCAGCCAACAGCGCGGCCGTCTACCGCGATCCGGCGAGCCACTTCGACCTGGTCCGTTGCGGCATCGCCGTCTACGGGCTCGATCCCTTTCAGGGCGATCCCACCGAGCGCGGGTTGGAGCCGGCGATGGCGCTCGAGGCGACGGTCGGCGCCGTGAAGCGCTTCGACGCCGGCGCGACCGCCGGCTACGGCCGTCGCTGGAAGGCAGCCGAGCCGACCTGGGTCGCGACGCTTCCGATCGGCTATGGCGACGGCTGGCGGCGGGCGCTGAGCAACGACTGCGACGTGATCGTCGACGGCCGCCGCCTTCCGCTCGTCGGAACGGTGAGCATGGACAACGTGACCGTCGACCTTGGTACCGACAGCGATGTCCGGCCGGGCGACACCGCCGTGCTGATCGGGGCGCAGGGGGGAGAGCGGATCCTCTGCGAGGAGGTGGCCGGGCGCCTCGGGACGATCAACTACGAGGTCACCTGCGGCATCTCCGCGCGGGTGCCGCGTGAGTACGAGCGGTGACGGCGCCGTCGCTGGAGCAACAGCTCGCCGCCGCGGCGCCGGTGCGTGCGGTCCGCGACGCCCTCGCCCCGCTGGGCGGTGGCGCGTGGCTGGTCGGCGGCGTCGTCCGCGACGCGCTGCTCGGACGGCCGCTAGTGGACGTCGACGTGGCCGTGGACGGCGACCCCGAGCGGGCCGCACGGGCGATCGCGAAGGCGCTGCACGGACCGGTCTTCTCGCTGTCGGACCAGTTCGGGGCCTGGCGTGTGCTCGATTCCGAGCGGAGCATCTCGTGCGACCTCTCGCCGCTGCAGGGTGAGACGATCGAGGCCGATCTCGCCAAGCGCGACTTCACGATCAACGCGATCGCCGTTCCACTCGACGGTGGCGCTCCGATCGATCCGCGCGGCGGCATGAGCGACGTCGAGGCGGGCGTCCTGCGCGTCCTCGGCGCGCAGGCCTACGCGGATGACCCGCTGCGGGCGCTGCGGCTCGTCCGCCTGGCGGCCGAGCTTGGGATGGCTCCCGACGGCGAGACCGAGCGGCTGACCCAGCAGGCGGCGTCGCGTCTCGACGAGCCGTCGGGCGAGCGTGTCTTCGCGGAGCTGCGACGCCTGCTGGTCGCACCCCAGGCGCTCGACGGGTTGGAGCTCGCGCGCCGGCTCGGCATCCTCGGGGCGGTCGTTCCGGAGCTCGGCGCGTTGGAGGGCGTCGAGCAGAACCGCTACCACCACCTCGATGCATATGCCCACACCGTCGAGGTGCTGCGCGAGCAGATCGCCCTGCTCGAGACGGAGCGGCTGGACGAGCTGTTCGGGGAGCACGTCGGGGCGCTCCGAGCGGTGCTCGCCGAGCCGCTCGCCGACGGGCTGACGCGCGGCGAGGCGCTGCGCTTCGGCGCTCTCTTCCACGACGTCGCCAAGCCCCAGACGCAGCGGGTCGAGGATGGGGTCGTACTGGGCTTTCCCGGGCACGACGTAGCCGGCGACGAGATCGTGCGCGACGTCTTTCGCAGGCTCAAGACCAGCGAGCGTCTGCGTTCGCACGTGGGTGCGCTGGCGCGGCACCACCTGCGGCTCGGCTTCCTCGTGCGCGAGCGTCCGCTCGACCGGGCGGCGATCTACCGCTACCTGTCCCGCTGCGATCCGGTAGCCGTCGACGTGACCGTCCTCTCCTGCGCCGATCGCCTCGCGACCCGCGGCCGCAGGGCCGACGATGCGATCGCGGCGCATCTAGACCTCGCGCGGGAGGTCGTCGGTCCCGCGCTGCGCTGGCATGCCGATGGACCGCCTCGGCCGCCGCTGCGAGGCGACGAGCTCGCCGCCGAGCTCGACATCGAGCCGGGGCCACGGCTGGGGGAGCTGCTGGCGGGCCTCACCGAGGCCGCGTATGCCGGCACGGTGACCACGCGCGACGAGGCCGTCGCGCTCGCCCGCAAGCTGATGGCCGAGCGGGGTTAGGTTGGCGATCCCGGGCTGGTAGCGTGTCCCCGCTGTAGGGTCGGCAACAGGCCGGCACGGACTTATAGGAAGGTGCGCTGCGACATGCCGACCGGAACGGTCAAGTGGTTCAACGACGAGAAGGGCTTCGGCTTCATCACTCCCGATGAGGGCGACCGCGACCTCTTCGTCCATTACTCGGGCATCGACGGCGGTGGCTTCAAGTCGCTACCGGAGAACTCCAAGGTGGAGTACGAGGAGGAGGCCGGAGACAAGGGTCCGAAGGCGGTGAACGTCCGCTCTATCTAGCGGATCACTACCTTGGCCAAAGAGGAGAAGATCGAGATGGAGGGCGAGATCGTCGAGGCCCTCCCGAACACGATGTTCCGCGTCAAGCTCGACAACGACCACGAGGTCCTCGGGCACATCTCGGGCAAGATGCGGCGCCACTACATCCGCATCCTGCCTGGCGATCGCGTGAAGATCGAGCTGTCGCCGTACGACCTGGATCGCGGGCGGATCACCTACCGCTACAAGTAGGCACTTCTGCCGCTAGAAAGTAGGAGTCCGCAACCCGGGCGCGAAGTCCGTGTTGGATCTCTGACATGAAGCGCTATCTCATTCCCTTCGCACTCATTCTGGCCCTCGCCATTCCGGTGGCTGCCAGCGGCAAGATCGTCTCGCTCGGCGACGGCGATCCCTACCTGCCCGAGTCGAAGTGCCCGAACGACCCCTGTCTGGCCGCGTACCAGATGACCGGCTACCAGGAGCGCGCTGAGGGCAAGGCGACGACGCCCTACTACGTGCGCCGCAGCGGGAAGATCATCGCGTTCACGGTCAAGCTCGGCAAGCTGGCCCAGGTCCAGATCGACGCCTTCGACTCGCGCATCGGCTCGCCCTCCGCGGTTCGCCTGACGATCGTTCGTCGCGGAAAGAAGAAGTCACGCCGCAATGACCACCGCGTGCTCGCGCAGAGCGAGGTCTTCGAGGTCGACAAGTACTTCGGCTCGAGTCCGACATTCGTGCTCAGCGAGCCGCTTGACGTCGAGCGTGGCTCGATCGTCGCGCTCACGGTTCCCACCTGGGCGCCGGTGCTGGCTCCCGTACCGATCGATGACAACGCGGTCTGGCGCAGCTCGCGTCCCAAGGGCGGCTGCACGACGACGGCCACCAAGCTCGCGCCTGACTCCGCCAAGGAGCGCGTCGGCCGGCTCTCGACCTGGGGCTGCAACTACAAGAACGAGCGGCTGCTCTACACCGTCACCTACGTGCCGGCGAACCGGGCGACCAAGCCCGCCGCCGACCCGCCGATGGCAAGCGCCGCGACGCTCGGCTCGCTCGAGCTGCGCTAGCCCGGCTAGCTGTCCAGGGCGGTGTAAATGCCCTGGCTCTCACGCACCAGCGGCGATACCCTGGAATCACGATGTCCACTGAGGGGTGGATCTTCATGGTTGGCTTCCGCGTCTTCGACGTCGGGTTGCTGGTCGTCTGGCTGATCTGGTTCTTCCGCCTGCGCGACGACGGTGCCGACCCGCCCGACGAGGGGGGCGGTGGGGGCGGTAACGATAGCCCAGATCCACGCCCGCGCAGAGGGCCTGGCGGGGGCGGCCTGCGCCTGCCGGCAGGCCGTTGGCCAGCGGGACCCGGGCGCAGGAGAGACGGACATGGTCAGCCGCGAACGCGGCCTGGGCGGCTCGGGAGGCCGGTTCCGCAGCCGCTGCCCGCGCGTGTCAGGTTCCCGGGCGGCGAGCCCGCCCGCGTCAGTCCTCGTCGCTGAGCGCCGGCATCCGCCGGCCGCAGTGCGGGCAGTCGTTGAGATCGCGCTGGACGAGCTGCTCGAGCGAGCAGCCGCACATGCGCAGATTCTCGACCGAGTAAGGCAGGTTGCTCGGCGACGGCGCCAGCGGGATCAGCTTGCCGACGACCTCGAAGGGCTCGCCGGTCTGCTTGTCGACGTAGGTGGCGCCGGGCTCGACCTCGCGGACGATCTCGCGGTCTGAGCGGGCACGGAGGCGGTACTGCTGGCGGGGCGGCATGGCGCGGCAGATTACCAAGGAGCCGTGCGTAGGATGGCGGCCGTGCGCGTCTTGATCTTCCACGGCTACCTGCTGCGCGGGACCGGCAGCAACATCTACAACCTCAGCCTGGCACGCGCGCTCGCCGGCCTCGGTCACGAGGTCCACCTGCTCTGTCAGGAGCGCAATGCCGACGGCCTCGGGCTGCCGCCCGAGGTCACGATCCACAACCCGGACATCGGGCGCGTGCTACCCGTCTACGTCGCCGACAGCTACGAGGGCTTCGACGCCGTTCGCTTCGCCGAGCTCGACGACGTCATGGTGGAGCGCTACGTGGAGGCGAACGTCGCCGCGGTGCGGCGGGTGGCGGAGGCGGTGAAGCCCGACATCGCCCTGGCCAACCACGCGGTCATGGGCCCGGCGATCCTGGCTCGCGGCCTGGGTGGACGGGTTCCATACGCCGTCAAGATCCACGGCAGCGCGCTCGAGTACACCGTGCGACCCGACCCTGACCGCTTCCTGCCCTACATGCTCGAGGGGCTGCGCGCCGCGGAGGGGATCCTGGTCGGGTCGCGCCACACCGCCGAGAGCCTCTGGGAGGTCGGCGGCGACCCGGTGCTGCGCGAGCACACGCGGCTCGGACCGCCGGGAGTCGATGTCGAGGCGTTCACGCCACGTACGGCGGACGAGGCCGCCGCGGGGCTGACCCAGCTTGCGGATCGGCTCGAACGCGGCGACGCTGCCGCATGGGGGGGCGAGGCCGGAGCGGTCGAGGCGCTCCGGGCGTTCGACCCGCGCAAGCACCGGATCGTCGGCTACGTGGGCAAGCTGATCGTCTCGAAGGGCGTCGATCTGCTGCTCGCCGCGTGGCCGCTGGTCTGGGCACGGATCCCCGACGCCCGGCTGCTCGTCGTCGGCTTCGGCGGCTATCGAGATGGGCTTGCGCGCCTCCTCGAGGCACTGGCCGCCGGCGACCTCGAAGCGCTGCGCGAGATCGCCCGGCGCGGGCGTGAGCTCGAGGGCGGTCCGGCCGGCGAGCTCGAGTATCTCGCGGCGTTCCTCGACGGTCTCGACGGCGAGGCGCGAGAGCGCTACCGGACGGTCGCGCCCGGGGGGGCGCGGGCGATCCGCTTCGCCGGTCGGCTCGAGCACGCGGACCTGCCGCTCGTGCTGCCGGCGTTCAGCGCCCAGGTCGTGCCCAGCACGTTCCCCGAGGCGTTCGGGATGGTCGCCGCCGAGGCCGCCTGCTGTGGCGCGCTGCCGCTGTCGGCCAACCACTCCGGGCTCGCCGAGGTCACGTCGGCGCTCGCCGGCGAGGTCCCCGCCGACGTCCGTGAGCTGCTGTCGTTCGACCGTGGACCGGCGGCGGTGCAGGACGTCGCGGAACGCCTGGTCGGCTGGCTCGAGCGGCCGGCCGCCGAGCGGGCCGGCACCGCCGCGGCGCTGTCGGACGTCGCGCGTCGGCGGTTCGGCTGGGAGGGGGTGGCGCGCGGCGTGATCGCGGCTGCCGAGGGCCGGCTCGACGAGCTCCCGCGACCTGCTGGCGAGGACTCGCCTTCCGGCCTCACGAGCGGATAGTGTTCCGCGGCGTGAGGAGTCGACTGCAGAGGTCTACCGCTCTGGCGGGGCTCGCTGTGCTGGTGGCTGTCGCGGCAGCTGGCTGTGGCAGCGACGATCCCGACAAGGCGAACGGCAAGCAGCTGTTCGTCGAGAACTGCGCTTCGTGCCACGCGCTCGCGCGTGCAGATGCCACGGGCGTGAACGGGCCGGATCTCGACGAGGCGTTTGGGCCGGCACGGCGGCAGGGGCTGGGCGAGACGACCGTCGAAGGCGTCGTTCTCGACCAGATCTCCGGTGTGCTGGCGAACAGCTCGATGCCGGCGAACCTCGTCGAGGGCCAGGACGCGAAGGACGTCGCCGCCTACGTGGCGCTGGTCGCCGGTCAGCCTGGCGAGGACGAGGGCAGGCTCGCGACAGCCGGCGCGCCCAAGGTCTCCAACAAGCCGATCGCCGCAGAGGGCGGCACGCTCGAGCTCGACGCCGCGGAGAGTGGCGCGCTCGCCTTCGCGAGCACCAAGGCGACGGCGGGACCCGGTCCGCTCGAGATCCTCAGCCTCAACGACTCGCCGATCCAGCACAACATCGCGATCGACGACAACGGGAAGGTCATCGAGGGCAACGTGGTCGGAACTGGCGGGACCTCGAAGCTGACCGCGAACCTGAAGCCCGGAACCTACGAGTTCCTCTGCACGGTGCCGGGCCACGCCGACGGCGGCATGAAGGGCGAGTTGACCGTCGAGTAGCGATCTCCTTTAGGCTTCCCTAATTCATTAGGGCTGCCTAACCCACGGAGGTCGTGTGTCTAGTCGTGTTCGTCTCGTCGCTTCTCTCGCTGCGTTGGTGCTTGGTGGGCTGGTCGTCGGCTGTGGAGGCGACGATGGCTCCGATTCCACGCAGGCCTCGGATGCGCCGCAGCTGGCAGCGATCAAGGACTACCTGACCGAGCACTCGGCCGAGCTGAGCGCGGAGGCGCAGGAGCTCGAGAGCCTTGGCGCCGACTACGCCGAGCTGGTCGAGGGCGCCGACGGCGACTATGCGGCCCTGCTGGAGGAGAGCTGCGAGGAGGTCGGGCAGATCCTCGGCGACGCCAAGCAGGCGTTCGTGAAGGCCAACCCTGCCTACGAGGAGATGGAGGGGATCGTCGCCGGCGTGCCGCGGCTCGCGCACTACGACGTCGACATCGACGCGGGCTCAGACGCCTCCGATCCGGAGAGCGCCGTCTCCTTCAGCCTCAAGCTCGACGACGGACGCACGCTCAAGCAGCCGGGCAATCTCTTCTTCCTGATGGAGACCGCGCTGTGGGGCACCAACGACGACCTCCTCGCGAAGGGCGTGGAGCCCGACGTCGACTGCGACGGCGAGGTCGAGTTCGGTGAGGGTCTGCCAGAGGCAGCGACCTTCAAGGCCGCGACGGCGGAGTTCGCCAAGCAGACCGGCGAGCTCGACGCAGACGCCCAGGAGTTCGAGCCGACGCCGTCGGACGCGCTTACCGCGATCGTCGTCATGACGCCGACGATGAGCGAGTACTTCGGACAGTGGAAGAACACCGCATTCGTCGCGGGCAAGGGCAAGCAGCAGGAGCAGAGCTTCGTTGCGACCTCACGCCTCTCTGACATCGCCGACATCCTCGAGGGCATCGACTTCACCTATGCCGAGGTCGAGCCGATGATCGCCGAGGAGAGCCCCGAGCGGGCCGCTCAGACCAAGCGCGAGCTCAACGAGCTGCTCGAGTTCGCCAGCGACCTGCGCGACCGCGAGGCCGAGGGCGAGCAGTTCAGCGCCCGCCAGGCCGACCAGCTCGGCAGCGAGGCGCAGGCGCGGGCGGAGGCGATCGCCGGACAGGTCACGCAGTCGGCGCGTCAGATCGACGTGGAGCTGCAGGAGAGCTAAGGGGCAAACGGGTGCGCAGAGGAGCACGGCGGCGCCTCTGGGCGGGGTCGATCGCGGCGACAGTCGCGGCTGTCGCCGTGCTCCTCTGCGCACCCGCTGCCATGGCGGCACCGCCATGGCAGGCCGCGGAGACGATCCGAGGAGCGCTCTTCGACGCCCAGACCGAGCTGCTGCTCGGCGATGCGGCGGATGGGACGCTCGACCGCGCAGATCGCGCCGTGTCGGGTCCGCTGGCGCGCGATCTGCGCCGCTACTCGCCTTCCGCCCTGCGTGAGCTGCGTCGATCACTGGCACGGGCACACGCCGCGCTTGCGGCGGGCGACGAGGTCGAGCTAGCGGCCGCTCGTGGCGAGGCCGTCGCTGCCCTGCGCCGCGGTGCCTTCGATGTGGCCGCCCAGTCCACGCGCGACGGCGCGACGGCGCGAGCGCGAGCTTGGCTGCTGGTCCGCGACTTCCGCCAGAGCACACGCTTCACGCGCCCCGGTGTCGACGCTACCGAGGCGCTGCTGGAGCTCGACGCGGGTGAGATGACTGGCCGCGAGGCAGAGATCGGCGTCCGCAAGGACCTGCTCGACGCCTACCAGTCGCGGCTTGCCACGAACCTCGACGCTGCCGTCGAGGCCGCCGAGCGCGACTTCGGACCGAAGCTCGCCGAGACCGCCGCGATGGCCCGCGGCTACTGGCTGATCGTCGCTCCCGAGTACCGCGAGCAGCGCGGCGTGGCGGCCGAGCGGCGCACGACGGCGGACTTCGATGCGCTCGCGGCTGCCGCAGTAGCCGACCGACCAGGCACCTTCGCCGCGACGGCCGAGCGGGTACGCCGTGATCTGTCGGGCTTCACGGCCGCGCCCTTCACGCCCGAGGAGCAGGCACGCCGTGCCGGGCAGCTGACCCGCTTCCTCGACCTGATCCCGGTCGAGTACCGCGACGGGACCGAGGACGGCCGTGTGACGATCCCGTTCGAGCTCCAGGAGGCCGTCGCCTTCCACGACGGTATCGAGCAGGCGTTCTCGGACCTCCAGGCCGAGCTGCTCGAGCGCGACCCCCAGGCGGTCGCCGCGATCGAGCGCGACCTCGACGAGCTCGGCGGCTATATCGACGACGCCAACGAGCGGACGCGGGTCGTCCCCGAGGACCAGGTCGAGGACGTCCACGAGCGGATCTCCGATCGGCTCGACGCCGCGTTCCCCGACGAGTGGAAGGACGGCGGCAGCGATGTCGACTACGACCTCGTCGAGATCTCGATCGATCAGCTCGTCGCGGCTGTCAACGCCGGCGAGAAGGACCAGGCCGAGCAGGCACGGCTGTCCGCCTACGCGTTCTTCGAGTTCGGCCCCGAGCCTGAGCTGCGCGCCTTCGATCCCGCGCTCGTCGTCGATATCGAGGGCCTGTTCTGGTACGGCGCCCGCGACCACGACGGCCTGGCCAAGCAGATCTCCTCGGGCGCTCCGCCGAGCGAGGTGCGCGAGACGACGCTGACCCTGACCGACGCGCTCGACGAGGCACGCGCGCAGACGGGGGAGGGCGCGAGCGCGACGACGACGATCGTCAACGCCGCGCTGATCGTCTTCCGCGAGGGGCTCGAGGCGATCCTGATCATCGCCGCGATCACCGCGAGCATGGTCGGCGTCCGGCGCGAGCTGCGCAAGCCGATCTACCGCGGCGCGCTGCTGGCGCTGCCGGCGAGCGTGGTCGGCTACGTGATCGCGGTGGCGATCCTCGGGTCGCTGCAGCGCTACGGGGAGAAGGTCGAGGCGGTGGTCGGCCTGCTGGCCGTCGGGGTGCTCCTGCTCGTCCTCAACTGGTTCTTCCACAAGGTCTACTGGACCGAGTGGATCGCCGGACACCGCAAGCGCGGCAAGGAGCTGACGGGTGGCGTCGCCGCCGGCGCGGCCGCGGGCACGGCGACTGTCGCCGGCCTCTACGTGCTCGGCTTCACGAGCGTCTTCCGCGAGGGGATGGAGACCGTGCTCTTCCTGCAGGCGCTGCAGCTCGCCTCGGGCACGGCGATCGTGGTCGCGGGCGTGGCGCTCGGCCTCTTCGGCACGGCACTGGTCGGCCTCGCGACCTTCAAGCTGGAGCAGAAGCTGCCGTACAAGCGGATGCTGGTCGTGACGGGAGTGCTGATCGCCTTCGTCCTGTTCGTGATGACCGGCAACACGGCTCGCTCGATGCAGGGCGTCGGCTGGCTGCCCGTGCATTCGCTCGACTTCGAGCTGCCGCTCTGGATGGGCACCTGGCTCGGCATGTACCCGACGGTCGAGACGCTCGGTGCGCAGCTGCTGGCGATCGCCTTCGTCATCGGCAGCTACTTCGCGGCGGAGTACTGGCGCAAGCGCCACCTGCGGCGGGCTCTCAAGGAGACGCCCTCAACGGTCGCAGCGACACCAGCCGGCGATTCGCGGGAAGCTCGGCCGCTCCCGGACGGGGTCGATCTGCCGAGCGATGCCGGAGATCGCGACGACGCGGTGCGGCCGCCGGGCACGCAGGAACAGCCACTGGTCCGCCGCGGGTGAGCTGACCAGCAGCCAGCGCCCGTCGGGCGACCATGCGATGTCGCGCAGCGACGCGGCGGTCGCGAAGACCTCGCGCACACCGATTCGAACCGAGGAACCGCCGACGTGTCGCTCGACGAGCGCGAGCCGTCGGCCGGTGGGGTCGTAGGCACCGGTCAGCAGGGTCCCGCGGGGCTTCGGCGCTCGCTCGGCGACCGGCCAGCCCGCGGCGCTGAGGACGAGAGCCCGGTTCCGGGAGATGACCGCGAGGCGCTCGCCGTCCCCGGACCAGGTGAGCGTGGCGGGCCCGATTCCGGGAGGCGAGGCGTACAGCTTCGTCCCGGTGACGGCGGAGATCGTGACGATCCGTCCGCGCCGGTCCTCGTAGGTGAGCTCGTCCTCGCTTCCCGGGCGCCAGGCGGGCGCGGTCGCACCGGCGCTGGCCGCGAGCTCGGCGTCGCCGCTGCCGTCGCCGGCGACGACTCGCAACGACCGGCCGCTGAGGTAGGCGATCCGCAGCCCACTGGGTGACCAGCGCGGATTGGCTACGCCGGAGGCGCTGCTCAGCGCCCAGCGCACGTCGCCCGTCGGGGTGGCCGCGACGAGCTGGCGGTCTCGCACTCCGGCTACGTAGAGGCCGTTCGGCGACCAGGAGGCTGTCGGATAGGGGCCGACACGCCGCCGCGACCCGTCGGTGCGGACGATCCAGGCGCCATCGGGCGTGGTCGTCAGCAGCTCGCCGCCACCGGGGAGCTGACCGATGACTGGGGAGGCTGGCCGGTGCTCGGACTCGACGCCGAGCCCGTCCTTGATCCAGCTGCTCATCTCCGCGCCGGCTGGCGTGACGGCGAGAGCGACGGCCAGCGCCGCCGTCGCCGCGAGCATCAGGGCACCACGGCGGGCTGGGGCGTTCCGACGGGCGCGCTCGTGGCCAGGGGTGGGCGTGGCTGCGCGTACGACGCGCCATGCGCGCTCCTCGGCCTCCTGCTCGCCGTCGAGCGGCCGGTTCAGGGCGTCGCGTAGCTCGTGCTCGACGCTCATCGGTCGATCACCTCGGAGAGACCGTCGAGCGCACGCCGCAGGCGCGAGTTGACCGTTCCACGTGGAAGCTCCAGCAGCTCGGCGATCTCGCCCGGCGTGTAGTCGAGCAGGTAGCGCATGACGATCACGGCGCGGCGGTCCGTGTCGAGCGCGCCGAGGGCGCCGACGAGCTCATCGGAGAACGGAGGTCCTGGCCCGTCCCAGGCTCCCTCGAGCGCACCGGTGGGCAGCGGTGCCTCCTGACGCAGTGCCCGCGTGCGGCTCCAGTCGATCGCGCGGTTGACGACGATCCGGTGCAGCCACGGGCCGAAGGGACGCCCCCGGTCGAACTGGTCGAGCGAGCGCAGCGCCGACACGAACGCCTCCTGCGCGATGTCCTCGGCGGCTGTGGCGTCGTGAACGACGAGCAGCGCTGCGCGGTGGGCGCGCGGCCAGTGCGCCCGGAACAGCCGTTCGAGGTCGGCCTCCGATCCAGCGCGCACGCCCGCGAGCAGGCGCCGCTCGTCGCGGTCAGCCCGCCGCACTGCCCGTCCGCACTGGAGATCTCACGCTGGTCAAGCATCCACCTCTCCAACGACTACGTCCAGAACAGGCGCAGAGGTCCCGGGACCTCGAAGAGGGTCTGGACCGTATCCGTGGCATGAGATCGCGAATCGTCGTGGCGCCGGCACTGATCGGGACGATGGTCGCGGCGATCGCCGGCTGCGGCGGCGCCGCCGTGAGTGGATCGAACGGCGCTGGGGGCACCGAGCGTCCGTCCAGCGGCGACTGGCGGACACTGCCCGAGACGCCCGGTGGCGCGAGCGCCGGGCTGAGTAGCTTGCACGGCGTGCGAGTCGGCCCCAGGGCCGTGATCGTCGGCGAGACGTCGTACGCGGCCGACCGGGTCGAGGCGTTCACCTACGACCTCGGACAGCGGCGGTGGTCAGCCGCGCCACGATCTCCGCTGCGCTGGCGGTACGGGGCGTCGGTAGTCGCGGCTGGCCGACAGGCGATCGTGTGGGGCGGAGCGACGAACCTCGGCCAGCACGCGAAAGCACGTATCCAGCGGGACGGTGCCGGCTACGACCCGCGCCTGCGGACGTGGCGGCGCGTCGCCGCTGGTCCCCTCGCGCCGCGTGCGTTTCACAGCGCCGCCTGGACCGGACGCCGGATGATCGTCTGGGGCGGCGTGGAGGAGCCCTACACGCCCGGAAGGACTCGCCGGGTGCTCGACGACGGCGCCGCCTATAACCCTGCGAGCGGCCACTGGGCGCGCATAGCCTCCGCGCCGCTGCGGCCACGTAGCGGCCACCTGGCGGTCTGGACGGGAACCCGGATGATCCTCTGGGGCGGGGAGGCCGACAGACGCCACGGTGCCGGATCGCCGCTGCTGAGCGACGGCGCGATCTACGACCCGGCTCACGACAGCTGGCACAGGACGAAGCCGGCGCCAGTCCGGTGGACGCCCGGCGCCCAGGCCTTCTGGACCGGCGGCGAGATGCTGGTGTGGACCGAGGGGACGTTGCTCTCCTACAGCCCTGCCGCCAACCGTTGGCGACGACTGCCTCCGCCGCCGTGGAACCCGCGCGCCGGCGCGGTGGCCACGTGGACCGGCGAGGAGCTCGTGCTCTGGGGTGGCGTCAGAGGGGTTTGCGGCGACTGCTACCTAAGGGAGAACGAGGGAGTGCGCGCGCAAGACAGCGACGGCGTCGCGTACAACCCGCGCGCGTCGCGCCGCTGGCGGCTGCTGCCGCGTTCGCCGCTCACGCCACGGGATCGCCATGCGGTGGTCGGGCTCGGGGCAGGTCGGTTCATGGTCTGGGGTGGCTGCTGCGCGGGCTCGCGTCAGCGGTCGAATGGCGCGCTCTACCGGCCCGGTCCGTTGGTGGCAGCCGATGTAGGCCGCGAGCTGGCCAAGTCGTGCGGGTCGATCGAGGCGACAGCGGCGGTCCGCTGCCCGACCTGGCTGCCAGCGCCGCCGAGCCGCGATGGTCGGCCCGCCTTTCACGTCGCGAACGCCGACTTCGACGGGAGCGATTGCGCGTACCTGGCTGAGCTGCACCACCTGCGCGTGGATGACTTCGCCGTGCACCCCTACCACGTGTGGTTCGGTGGTCGCTGCCGGCCGTTCGCTCTCCGTGGGACGCGCGGCCGCTGGCCGCCGCGGCCGAACGAGCGTGACTACCTCGCACTGGTCGCCAGCGCCCCGGAGCAGCCCGGCCAGCGGCGCCCACCCGGTCTCGTCCGTCCGCGGATCGTCGGGACCACGTCCGTACGCGGTGCGCGCGCACTGGTACTGGCGGTCGATCGGTTCCCGCGCGGCGGACTCCACGGCGGCCACCACGTGCTCGTCTTCAACCACGGCGGTGACGGCTACATGGTCAGCCTGCACTACCCGGGTGGAGATCGCGGGCGGCCACCGACGCTTGTTCAGCTGCGTGCGCTGACGCGGAGCGCGGCATCCATGCGTCCCGCAAGCGAGCTGTCCAGATGAGCTACTCGACGTGTGCCGCGAGCGCCTCGGCGATTCCCGGTGCGGCGGCCAGCAGGCCGAAGGGCTCGCCGGCCAGTGACCTGACCGTCGCGCCGGCCTCGGCTGCGATCAGCGAGCCAGCCGCCCAGTCCCAGGCGTTAAGTCCGCGCTCGTAGTAGCCGTCGAGCCGCCCGCAGGCGACCATGCAGAGGTCGAGCGCGGCGGCGCCGGCACGGCGGATATCGCGCACGTGGGGGAGGAGGCGGGCGACCACCTCGGCCTGCATCTTGCGGCGCTCGGCGGCGTAGCCGAACCCGGTTCCGATCAGCGCGGTCTCCAGCGCATCTGGCGCGCTGACAGCGATCTCGCCGCCGTTGAGACACGCGCCGCCGGCCCGGGTGGCCGTGAACGTCTCGCCGTGAAGCGGGTCGTGGACGACGCCAACCAGCGATCCATCCGCGTCTTCGAGCGCGACGCTTACCACCCACGCTGGGAAGCGGTAGAGGTAGTTGGTCGTCCCGTCAAGCGGGTCGACTACCCAGCGCCGCCCGCTCGCGCCGTCATGTCGGGAGCCCTCCTCGCCGAGCAGGCCGTCCTCGGGCCGCTCAGCGGTCAGCAGGTCGCGGATCAGCGCCTCGGCGTCGCGGTCGGCGTCCGAGACCATGTCGGTCCGGCTCGACTTGCGCTCGACCCCGCTCGCGGGGGCCCGGTAGCGCTCGATCAGCAGTGCGCCGGCCGCTCGCGCCACACGCTCCGCGAGCGCCAGATCGGCGGCGAGATCGCTCAGAGCGCCCGCGCGACGAGGACGATCAGGATGACCAGCAGCGCGACGCCGCCGACGTAGAGCAGGAGCTTGAAGGCGTCCTGCTCGGATCGAAACGGGTTGAGCAAGGCGCTAGATGATGTAGATCGTCGTGTAGACGACGATCCACATCACGTCGACGAAGTGCCAGTAGATGCCCGGCACCTCGACGCCCAGGTGCTTCTCCGGCGAGAAGTGACCGCGGAACGCGCGGATCGTGGCGAACGTCAGCAGCGTGAGCCCGACGAAGACGTGGGCGCCGTGCAGGCCGGTGAGGCCGTAGAAGATCGACGACTGCGCGCTCTCGGAGATCGCGAAGCCGATGTGGATGTACTCGTTGACCTGGATCGTCAGGAAGGTCGCGCCGAGCAGCAGCGTCGTCAGCAGTCCGATCCGCAGCGCGCGCCGGTTGCCGCGCTTGGCGCCCTCGAGCGCCCAGTGCATCGTGAAGCTCGAGGAGACGAGGATCGCGGTGTTGACGCCTGCGATCGCGACCGGCAGATGCGCGCCCTCACCAGGCCACGGCTCGCCGTTCACGACCCGGATGAAGAAGTAGGCCGTGAAGAACGCTCCGAAGAGCATGATCTCGGAGATGATGAACAGCAGCATCCCGAGGTACTGCGGGTCCATCCGCGACGAGCGGTTGGCCTCGGGCGGTCCGTGGTGGTCGTGCTCCTCGTGGTGAGCGGGGGCCACCGGGACGCCGCCCGGAATCGAAGCTGACTCCATCAGGCCGCTGCCTCGGCGCTCTCGGTCACGACGTGGTGGACCGGCTTGTCGGTCGAGGACTGCACGCGCCCGATCAGGTCGCTGCGCAGCCAGCCCGAGCGCGTGGCCGGGAAGGTCGAGATGACGATCTCGTCGATGCCGTAGAAGCGCAGCGCCTGCTGGATCGCCGTGTACGGATCGGGGTGGGTGACCTGGCCGATCGCCTCGAGTCCCTCGTCCTGGAGCCGCTTGAGCGTGTTGGCGAGGCGGCGGTGGGCGTCGTCCTCGCCGGCGCCGCCCTGTGGGCAGACGACTATGAAGCGGTGCGGTCGGTCGGAGGCGAGCTGCTTGAGCTGGTCGATCAGCGCCTGGCCGCCGACGGTCTGGTTGGCGACCACGAGCGTCCGCACGCCGGCATCCGGGTCCTGGGGGCCGATGTCGACGACGACGTGTTCGACGGGCCTGCGCGAAGCCTGCTCGACACGGCCTGGCAGCGCCTGACGCAGCCAGCCCGAGCGCGTGTCGGGGTGCGTGGAGATGATGATCTCGTCGTAGTCGTGCTCGCCGACGGCGTCCATGATCGCCGAGTAGGGGTCCGGATCCATGACCTCGCCGGTCGCATCGACACCGACCTCGCGCAGCTGCGCGAGCGTCATCTGCAGCCGGTTCTCGGCCGCGCCGCGGATCGTCTCGTCGTAGATGACGTAGCCGTGCTTGGGCTGGTTCTGCGGGCAGATCACGTGAACGGCGATCGGTCCGGCATCCGCCCGCCGTTTGACGGCGTCGATCAGCGGCTGACCGGTGACGGTCTCGTTCGCGACTACCAGGATGTTCTTGGGGTGGGTCATGGCTGTTGGGTCGGGGGCGGGGCGCCGCCACCGGCCGGGGCGGGCGTCGCGCCGACCGGGGCCTTCTTGTCACCGAAGACCGCGTGCACGGCACCGGGGACGCCGTACTCGTAGGGGCCGCCGACGACGGTCGGGACCTCGTCGAAGTTGAAGATCGGCGGCGGCGAGGAGACCTGCCACTCGATCGAGTGGGCGCGCCACGGGTTGCCGTCCGCCTTCGGGCCGTGGCGCCAGCTCGCGATCATGTTGTAGAGGAAGATCAGGAACGAGAGGCCGAACAGGAAGGCCGATACCGAGATGATCGCGTTGAGCGTGGCGAACTCCTCGGCGTAGTCGGCGACGCGGCGCGGCATGCCGTCGACGCCGACGAAGTGCATGGGGCCGAAGGTCAGGTTGAAGAAGATGAACGACAGCCAGAAGTGGACCTTGCCGAGCGTCTCGTCGTACATCCGGCCGGTCATCTTCGGGAACCAGTGGTAGAGCCCGGCGAAGATCGTGAAGACGCTGCCGCCGAACAGCACGTAGTGGATGTGCGCGACGACGAAGTAGGTGTCGGAGACGGGAATGTCGACCGGGACGACGGCGAGCATGATCCCGCTGATCCCGCCGAGCGTGAACATCGTGATGAAGCCGAGCGCGAACATCATCGGCGTCGTCATGTGGATCACCCCGCGCCAGAGGGTCCCCAGCCAGGAGAAGATCTTCACGCCGGTCGGCACGGCGATCAGCATCGTCGTGATCATCATCGGGACGCGCAGCCACGAGAACATGCCCGAGACGAACATGTGGTGGGCCCAGACGGTGAAGCCGAGGATGACGATCGCCACCAGCGAGAAGGCCATCATCCGGTAGCCGAACACCGGCTTGCGGGCGTGCGTCGAGATGACCTCGCTGATGATCCCGAAGCCCGGCAGCATCATGATGTAGACGGCCGGGTGGGAGTAGAACCAGAAGACGTGCTGGTACATCAGCACGTCGCCGCCGGCGCTCGCCGTGAAGAAGTGGGTCCCGAGCGCGCGGTCGAGCAGGACGAAGAACTGCGATCCGGCGATGAACGGCGTCGCGATCACGACCAGCAGCGAGGTCGTGAACTGCGCCCAGACCATCAGCGGCATGCGCCAGAAGGTCATTCCCGGCGCGCGCATCGTGATGATCGTGACCAGGAAGTTCAGCGCCGTCGCGATCGACGACGCGCCGGCGAACTGGACGCCGATCGTGAAGAACTGCTGGCCGAACGGCGCCTCGGTCGAGAGTGGGGCGTAGGCGGTCCAGCCGGTCGCGAACGCGCCCCCCTCCATGAAGAAGCTCGCGACCATCATCACGCCGGCCGTCGGCAGCAGCCAGAACGAGAGCGCGTTCAGGCGCGGGAAGGCCATGTCGGGCGCGCCGATCATCAGCGGCACGACGTAGTTCGCGATCCCGGCGAACACCGGGATGATGAACAGGAAGATCATCAGGCTCGCGTGGACCGAGAACAGGCCGTTGTAGGTGTTCGGGTCCACGAACTGCGTCCCGGGCTGGGTCAGCTCGGCCCGGATCAGCATCGCCATCAGCCCGCCGAGGATGAAGAAGAAGAAGGTGGTGACGATGTACTGGATGCCGATCACCTTGTGATCGGTGTTGACCTTGAAGTAGTCCTTCCAGGACGTCGCGCCGTGGCTGGAGTGGTCCTCGGGCTTGGTCGGGTTGCCGACTGCCCAGTCGAACCAGTAGTCGAAGCAGCCGATGCCGACGAGGAACGCGAGCGGCATCGCGATCAGCGCGACGGTGCCGATCGCCTGCCAGTCGAACTCGAAGAGCCCGTCCCAGCCGTAGAGCGCGCGAACCGCCGAGACGAGGACCGTCGCGAACAGGAAGGCGAGCGGGAGGGAGAGCGCGGCGCGATACCAGCCTGGCGCGCGGAACTTGGCCGCGACGGTCATTGCGCGTTCGCTCCCTTACCCACGGTGAGAAGGTACTTCACCAGCGTGTCGATCTCGGCGGGCGACAGCTGGGTGCCGTAGTCGCCGGGCATCAGGCCGTCGTCGAAGTCCGGGACGACGAACTCGCTCGGCTCGACGATCGCCTGGCGCACGTACTGCTCGGGGCTGATGCCCTCCTGCTTGGCGTACTTCGCCGCCTGGGCGGCGAGGTCGTCGAGCTCGGGGCCGACGGCGCCGGTCGAGCCGGCGTCGGCGAGCGTGTGGCAGGCGCCGCAGCCGGTGCCGTCGAAGAGCGTCCGGCCTGCATCGACCGGATCCCCGCCGGCCGCGGCCATTCCGCCGTCCTCCTCGCTCTGGCCCTGATCGGCGATCCACTTCTCGTAGTCGGCCTTCTCCAGGACGCGCACCGTCTGGCGCATCGTCGAGTGGCCGATGCCGCAGAGCTCGGCGCAGACGACGGGGTAGGAGCCGACCCGGTTCGGCTTGACGCGGATGTGCGTCGTCAGGCCGGGCACGGCGTCCGTCTTGAGGCGGAAGTCGGGGACCCAGAAGTCGTGCAGGACGTCCTTGGACTTGATGTAGAAGCGGACGGGTCGATCCTTCTCGAGGACGAGCTGGTTCGACTTGATGCCGCCCTCCTCGGGATAGTCGAAGCTCCAGGCGAACTGCTGCGCGGTCACGTTGATCCGCATCTCGCCCTTCTGCTTGGCCTCGATGTCGTCGAGGACGATCCAGCCGTAGGCCGCGAGCGCGCTGACGATGATGAAGGGGATCGTGACCCAGACGACCTCGAGCCGGGTGTTGCCGTGGATCGGCGCTCCGTCGCGCATGTCGCCCGGACGCGCGCGGAAGGCGTAGACGGAGTAGAGCGCGACCGTCATCACCAGCACGAAGACCGGTACGGAGATGATCAGCAGGACGTCGTAGAGCGTGTCGATCGGCTTCGATGCCGTCGACGCCTGGGATGGCCACCAGTCGATCGCGAGCACGATCGCGATGCCGATCGCCGTCGCCACGAGCGCCAGCAGAGTGGCCCCGAGAAGTGGGTGCCGTCTACGCATTGCTTCCCCCGAAGCCGTTCACGGCGCGCGAGTCTATGCCACAGCGAAGACGAGCGTGCAGTCGAGGCGAACGGGTTTGGTCGGACCGGGGCACCGGGGTAAGATCGAGACGATCGATACGAGCTCTCAGGAGGCGCATAGGTGCAGGTTCGAGACGGTATGAGCGCAGTGGTCTTGACGGTTGGCCCAGGCCACACGTTGCGTGAGGCCGCCCGCGCGATGTCCGAGCGGTCGGTTGGCGCGGCGGTCGTGCTCGACCCTGAGCAGCCCGGACCGGGCATCCTCACCGAGCGCGACGTGCTCGACTCGCTCGGCGCCGGCCAAGACCCCGAGACCGAGCGCGTCTGCGACCACCTGTCGTCCGGTCTCACCTTCGCCGCGCCCGACTGGTCGCTCGAGCGTGCCGCCGAGGAGATGGTCCGTGGCGGCTTCCGCCATCTAGTCGTGGTCGACGGCGGCGAGCTCGCCGGCATCGTCTCGATGCGCGACATCGTCCGCTGCTGGGTCACCGACGGGGCGACCTCCGAGATGCCGGCAGCCTCCTAGCGCGAGCTGGGGGCTAGTGAGCGTCGTGCTCGAGAGGCAAGTCGGCGATGTCCGCGCGCATCTCGCGCACCCAGCGAACGATCGTGTAGAGCGCGATCGCGAGGCCGGCGGCGAAGACGGCCCAGTTGAGGACGACGCCGACGATGGCGATCGTGATCCCGAGCGCCACGAGCACCGGCAGCATCGAAGGGCCGGGAAGGTGGATCGCCTCGCCCGCGGGCGGTGCCTGATCGGTTGCGTCGACTCGCTCGGCCATCGCTAGTAGACGAGGCCTACGACCCACGACGCGGCGAAGACGATCAGTGAGATCGCTCCGGCGATCAGGGCCGTACGGAGGTTGCGGGAGGCGAGTCGGCGGTCCATCGAGGCGCCGTTTCTACCAGATCGGCGTATCGGTACGCTCCCGCGCCAAGGCAACGACCGAGCATCGGAGACGAGACGAAGGCACGCGGCGGCATCGACCTCGGCGGGACCAAGATCCAGGCCGTGATCGCGGACGGGCACGACGAGGTGCTCGGCCAGGCGCGCAGGCCGACGCCGACCGACGGCGGACCGCGGGACGTTGCGAAGGCGATCGCCGACACGCTGCGTGAGGCCGCGGACGGGGCTGGGGTCGAGCCGAAGGCGCTGATCGGGATCGGCGTCGGGTCGCCCGGCGAGATCGACGCGGCGGCGGGTACCGTCGCCCAGGCGAGGAACCTTCCGGGCTGGGAGGGGTCGTTCGCGCTCGCGGCGGCTCTCCAGGACGAGCTCGGTCCGCCGGTCCGGCTGGGCAACGACGTGCAGGTCGCGACCGACGCCGAGGTCGCGCTCGGCGCGGGCCGGCCTTACGAGTCCATGCTCGGCGTCTTCTGGGGCACCGGCGTCGGGGGCGCGATCGTCCTCGAGCGCAAGGCGTGGCTGGGGCGCGGGATCGCCGGCGAGCTGGGCCACGTGGTCGTGCAGCGCGACGGGCGCCGCTGCCCGTGCGGTCGGCTCGGCTGCCTCGAGGCGTACGCCGGGCGCGCCGCGATGGAGGCGCGCGCACGCGAGCTGGTCGACGCCGGCCGGACCACCGATCTCTTCCACCTGATGGAGAAGCGCGGCCGCACCCGCCTGACCAGCGGCATCTGGGAGCGGGCGCTGCACCACGGCGACGAGCTCGCCCGCGAGCTGGTCGACGAGGCGGTCGAGGCGATCGCGACCGGTGTCGCGTCCTCGATCAACCTGCTCGACGTCGAGGCGGTGATCGTCGGCGGCGGGCTCGGCGTCCGGCTCGGCGAGCCGTACCGGAAGCGGATCGCCGAGGAGATGCTGCCGCACCTCTTCAACGACGACGAGCCGCCGGATGTCCGTGTCGCCGAGCTGGGGGATCTCGGCGGCGCACTCGGCGCGGCGCTGCTCGTCAAGGACGGCGGCTCTTGAGCGGAGCGACCGTCGGCGTCGACGTCGGCGGCACGAAGGTGGCTGGGGCCGTCGTCGACGGTGTCGAGATCGTCGAGCGGATCGAGCGGCCGACCGAGACCTCGAACGGCGAGCTGCTGCTCGACGAGATCGCGGCGGTCGCGCGCGACGTCGCCACGGCGGCGGACCGCGATCTGACCGCGGTCGGGATCGGCCTGCCGTCGCAGATCGACGCCGCGAGCGGCACAGCGCTCGCCAGCGTGAACATCCCGCTCTCGGGCGTCGCGGTCCGCGACGCGCTGGGCGAGCGGCTCGGCGTGCCGGTCCACATCGACAACGACGCGAACTGCGCCGCGCTTGGCGAGGCGCAGCTGGTCCCCGATCCTCCCGCGCGCGAGCTCGCGATGCTGACGCTCGGCACCGGCGTCGGCGGGGGCCTGATCGTCGACAGCCGGATCTTCCACGGCGCCTCGGGCCTCGGCGCCGAGCTCGGCCACATCGTCGTCGACGGCCGTGCCGCCGAAGAGCATCCCGACGCGATGGACGATCTGCCGCGGCCCGGATCGCTGGAGTGGCACTGCAGCGGCCGCGGCTTGGAGCGTGAGGCGACGCGCTGCGGCGAGCGCCATCCCGACAGCGTGCTCGGGGCGCTCGTGGCTCGCCAGGGGCGCTGCTCGGGACGCGACGCCGTGAGCGCCGCGCGCGAGGGTGACCGCGAGGCGCTCGCCCTGTTCGAGCGCTACGGCCGCTGGCTCGGGATCGGCATCGCAACGGTCGTCAACGCCTTCGAGCCACAGCGGCTGGTCATCGGCGGTGGGATCTCGGTCGCAGCGGAGCTGTTCCTGGAGGCGGCGCGCGCCGAGGCGGCGCGCTGGGCGTTGCCGGCGCTGTGGGAGCGGACGACGCTGGAGCTCGCGCGCGGGGGCGCGGACGCGGGCGTGATCGGAGCCGCGGTGCTCGCCGCTCACGAGGTCGAGCGCAGCGGACATACTGCGAGGTGAAGGTGTGAACTCGAGCGAGAGACTGGGAGTGCGATGACGGCCACCGCGACGGACAAGCAGGCGCTCGAGGAGCTCTGCGTCAACACCATCCGCACGCTCTCGATCGATGCGGTCCAGAAGGCGAACTCGGGCCACCCGGGTGCGCCGATGGCGCTCGCCCCGGTCGCCTACGAGCTGTACACGCGGACGATGAAGCACAGCCCGGGCAACCCGGGCTGGTTCGACCGCGACCGCTTCGTCCTCTCGGCTGGGCACGCATCGATGCTGCTCTACTCGATCCTCCACCTCACCGGCTACGGGGTCAGCCTGGACGACATCAAGCGGTTCCGCCAGATCCTCAGCCCGACCGCCGGCCATCCGGAGTACGAGGCCGAGGGGACGCCCGGGGTCGAGGTGACGACCGGCCCGCTCGGGCAGGGGATCTCGAACGCGGTCGGCTTCGCGCTCGCCGAGCGGATGCTCGCCGCGCGCTTCAACCGCGAGGGCCACGAGATCGTCGATCACCACACCTACGCGGTCGCCAGCGACGGCGACCTCCAGGAGGGCATCTCCGCCGAGGCGAGCTCGCTCGCCGGCCACCTCGGGCTCGGCAAGCTGACCGTCTTCTACGACAACAACCACATCCAGCTCGCCGGAGAGACGGCGATGGCCTTCAGCGAGAACGTCGGCGCGCGTTACGAGGCCTATGGCTGGGACGTCAACGACCTCGGCGAGGACGTCTCCCCGGACAGCATCGAGGCCGCGGTCGGCGCCGCCCACGCGGTCTCCGACAAGCCCTCGCTGATCGTGCTGCGGACGCACATCGGCTACGGATCGCCGAACAAGCAGGACTCCTCCAAGGCCCACGGCTCGCCGCTCGGGGAGGACGAGGTCCGGCTCACCAAGGAGGCCTACGGCTGGGATCCAGACGCTCACTTCCTCGTCCCCGACGATGCGCGGGAGTACTTCAACGGTGCCGTCGAGCGCGGTCGGCAGGCTGAGGCCGAGTGGCAGGGGCGCCTCGATGCCTACGCCCAGGCGTTTCCCGACGAGGCGGCGCAGCTGCAGCTGATCATCGAGCGCCGGCTGCCCGACGGCTGGGACAGCGACGTGCCGCGCTTCGAGGCCGGTGGCGACCCGATCGCGACGCGCAAGGCGTCGGCGAAGGTGATCCAGTGGGCCGCCGCCCAGATCCCGCAGCTCGTCAGCGGCTCGGCCGACCTCGAGCCGTCGACGCTGTCCGAGATCGACGGCGGCGGCTCGGTCTCACGCGACGACTTCAGCGGGCGCAACGTCCACTACGGCGTCCGCGAGCACGCCATGGCGGCGATCGTCAACGGGTTGAACCTCCATGGCCTGCGCGCCTACGGATCGACCTTCTTCAACTTCCTCGACTACCTCAAGCCGTCGCTGCGGCTCGCCGCGCTGATGCGGCTGCCGTCGATCCAGGTCTTCACGCACGACTCGATCGGGCTCGGCGAGGACGGACCGACCCACCAGCCGATCGAGCAGCTCGCCCACCTGCGCGCGACGCCGTTCGTCTACGCGGTGCGGCCGGCCGACGCGAACGAGACGGCGCTCGCCTGGCGGTTCGCGCTGCGCGAGGACGAGGGGCCGTGCACGCTCGTGCTGACGCGCCAGAACCTGCCGATCATCGACCCGGCGCTGATCCCCGACGACGCGATCGAGCGCGGCGCCTACGTGTTGCGCGAGGCGGCCGACGGCGGCGAGCCGCGAGCGGTCCTGATCGGGACCGGCTCGGAGGTCGCGCTCTGCCTCGCCGCCGCCGAGCAGCTCGAGGCCGGCGGAATCCCCACGCGCGTGGTCAGCATGCCCTGCTACGACCGCTTCGGCGAGCAGGACGACGCCTACCGCGACTCGGTGCTGCCGCCCTCCTGCAAGGCGCGCGTCTCGGTCGAGGCCGGTTCGACGCTCGGCTGGGAGCGCTGGGTCGGCGAGCACGGCACGAGCGTCGGGATGGAGGGCTTCGGGGCCTCCGGGCCCGCCAACGACCTGTTCGAGCACTTCGGATTCACGCCAGAGAACGTGGCGAGACGCACACGCGAGGTGGTCGAGCGACTGGCCGCACGAGACGACGGCTAGCCGGCACGAGCGAGAGGAGAGCGACATGGGCGCGACCGCAGGAGTGAACGAGCGACTGGCGAGGCTCACGGCTGCGGGGGTGAGCGTCTGGCTCGACGAGATCCGCCGCTCCCTGATCGACTCTGGCGAGCTCGACCGCCTGCGCGTGGAGAGCAGCCTGCGCGGCGTCACCTCCAATCCGGCGATCTTCGAGAAGGCGATCCTCGGCGCCGACGAGTACGACGAGGAGATCGGCCGGCTCGCGGACGAGGGGCTCGACGCGGTCGGGATCTACCTGGAGCTGGCGGTTCGTGACGTTCGCGACGCCTGCGACGTGCTGCGCCCCGTATGGGACGAGACGGGCGGGGCCGACGGCTTCGTCTCGCTCGAGGTCGAGCCGGCGCTCGCCCACGACACCGACAAGACGCTCGAGCAGGCACGCGACCTCTGGAAGCGCGTCGACCGCCCGAACGTGATGATCAAGATCCCCGGCACCGAGGAGGGCATCCCGGCGATCGAGGAGGCGATCGCCGATGGCATCAACGTCAACGTGACGCTGCTGTTCAAGGTCGAGTCCTACGAGGCGATCGCCGAGGCCTACATCCGCGGCATGGAGCGCCGCCAGGCCGCCGGGCAGTCGCTCGACGTCCACTCGGTCGCGAGCTTCTTCGTCTCGCGCGTCGACACGTTGGTCGACAAGCGGCTCGCGGAGCTCGGGCGCGAGGACCTGCGGGGGATCGCGGCGATCGCGAACGCCCAGGCTGCCTACCAGAGCTTCCTGCGCCTCTTCCACGGTGATCGCTACAGCGCGCTGCGCGAGGGCGGGGCGCCGGTCCAGCGGCCGCTGTGGGCATCTACCGGGGTCAAGGATCCCGCCTACTCGGAGACGAAGTACGTCGACGGTCTGGTGGCGCCGGAGACCGTCAACACGATGCCGATGAAGACGCTGCTCGCGACCGCCGAGCAGTCCGAGCCGGTGCTCGACTCGGCGAGCCAGGACCCGGCGGACTCGCTCGCCAAGCTCGCCGACGCTGGCATCGACATGACCGACGTCACCGACACGCTGCTGCGCGAGGGGATCGAGAAGTTCGTCGAGCCCTACGACAAGCTGATCGCCGGCGTCGAGTCGATGCGCGAGGCGACGCTGATCGGCCGGCCGAAGAACATCGAATCGTCGATCCCCGACGCGCTCGAGGGCCCGATCGCCGCGCGCGTCCGAAAGGCGGAATCCGAGAACGTCGCACGCCGCGTCTGGAGCAAGGACGAGTCGCTCTGGGGCGGCCCGGGCGTACCGGAGATCGCTGACCGGCTCGGCTGGCTGAACATCAGCGACCAGCTGCTCGAGCAGGCCGACGACCTGCGCGCCTTCGCGGCCGAGGTCGAGGCCGACGGCTTCACCGACGCGGTGCTGCTCGGCATGGGCGGGTCGAGCCTCGGCCCGGAGGTCCTGCGGATCAGCTTCGGCGAGGTCGAGGGCGGTCTGCGCCTGCACGTCCTCGACACGACAGACGGTGAGGCGACCGCCAAGGTCGAGCGCTCGCTCGACGTGGCGAAGACGTTCTTCGTCGTCTCGTCGAAGTCCGGCGGCACGCTCGAGACGCTGTCGCACATGCGCCATTTCTATGAGCGCAGCGGCGGTAACGGCGCGCAGTTCGCGGCGGTGACCGATCCCGGTAGCCCGCTGATCGCCGAGGCCGAGAGCCGCGGCTTCCGGCGCGTGTTCCAGAACGATCCGAACATCGGTGGCCGCTACTCGGTGCTCTCGCACTTCGGGATGGTCCCGGCCGTCCTCGCCGGCATCGACATCCGCGTGCTGCTCGGGTCAGCGCAGGAGGCCGAGGCGAGCTGCAACAGCTTCGACTCGGCGGCGTCCAACTCGGGCCTCTGGCTCGGGGCGGCGCTCGGCGAGCTCGCCCGTCAGGGCCATGACAAGCTGACGTTCGTCGTATCGCCGCGGATAGCGAGCTTCGGGCTCTGGGTCGAGCAGCTGATCGCGGAGTCGACCGGCAAGCAGGGGCGGGGCGCGCTGCCAGTCGCGGGCGAGCCTGTCGGCGATCCCGAGAGCTACGGCGACGATCGCGTGTTCGTCTACCTGCGCGACGCCGAGCAGCCCGACGAGGGCCTCGACGCCGTCGTCCAGGCGCTACGCGAGGCCGACCAGCCAGTGATCACCGTGGCGACCGACGGACCGGAGGGGCTCGGACGGGTCTTCTTCTTCTCGGAGTTCGCCGTCGCGGTCGCCGGCTGGGCGCTCGAGATCAACCCGTTCGACCAGCCGAACGTCCAGGAGGCGAAGGACAACACGGCGAAGGTGCTCGCCGCCGCCGATCCACCTGCCGTGGAGAACGCGACGGACGACGACCTCCGGGCGCTGCTCGGCCAGGCCGCGCCGCCGAGGTACGTCGCGATCATGGGCTACGTCGCGCCGTCAGAGGCCTTCGACGCCGCGATCGACGAGCTGCGCGCGGCGATCCGCGACGCGACCAAGGCGACGACGACGTTCGGCTACGGGCCGCGGTTCCTGCACTCGACCGGCCAGTACCACAAGGGCGGGCCCGCGAACGGGCTGTTCCTGCAGCTGATCCACGACGGCGAGGACGTCCCGATCCCCGACGCGGACTACAGCTTCAACGAGCTCAAGAACGCCCAGGCGACCGGTGACGTGCTCACCCTGCGCGACCACGGGCTGCCTGCCGCGCGCGTCCGCCTCGAGGGCGATCCCGTGGCGGCCCTCGACGCACTCACTGCCAAGATCAAGGAGATGCTCTGATGCAGCTCGGCTTCGTCGGCCTGGGGAAGATGGGCGGCAACATGGTCCATCGCATCCACCGCGACTCGGACCACCAGGTGGTCGCATTCGACTTCTCCGAAGAGGCGGTGCGCGCCGCAGAGGGCAACGGGGCGACGGGCGCGAGCTCGCTCGAGGACCTCGTCTCCAAGCTCGAGGCGCCGCGGACCGTCTGGATCATGGTTCCCGCCGGCGATGCGACGCAGGGCACCGTCGACCAGCTCGCCGACCTGCTCGAGGCCGGCGACTCGATCGTCGACGGCGGCAACTCGAAGTGGACCGACGACCTGCGCCGCGTGGAGGAGCTCAGCGGCAAGGGCATCCACTACGTCGACGCCGGGGTGAGCGGCGGCGTCTGGGGGCTGGAGGTGGGGTACTGCATGATGGTCGGTGGGCCCAAGGAGGCCGTCGACCGGGTCGCCCCGGTGCTCGACGTCCTCGCTCCGCCGCACTCCGAGGAGTGGGGTCCGGGCTGGGGCCACATGGGCGACACCGGCGCCGGTCACTACGTGAAGATGGTCCACAACGGCGTCGAGTACGGGATCATGCAGGCCTATGCCGAGGGCTTCGCGCTCTTCGAGAAGTCCGACTTCGGGCTCGACAACGAGCAGATCGCGAAGCTCTGGATGCAGGGCTCGGTCGTGCGCTCCTGGCTCTGCGAGCTCGCGGCGCGCGCGTTCGCGGCCGAGGGCAACGACCTCGTTCAGCTCAAGGGGTACGTCAACGACTCGGGCGAGGGCCGCTGGACCGTCGAGGACGCGATCGACAAGGGCGTACCGGCGCCGGTGATCACGGCGTCGCTGTTCACGCGCTTCGAGTCCCGCGGGGAGGGCGACTACGGCGCCCGCGTGCTCGCCGCGCTGCGCAACCAGTTCGGCGGCCACGCGGTCGAGCGGGAGAGCTAGCGAGTGACGGTGGCGCCGCCACGGACCGATCAGGCGAACCCGCTGGCGGAGGGTCTCGAGCGGCAGCCGATCCGGCCCACGATCCTGACCGTCTTCGGCGCCACCGGGGACCTATCGCGGCGCAAGCTGCTGCCGGCCATCTACAACCTCGCCCACGAGGGCGCGCTGCCGGAGCGCTTCCACCTCGTCGGTTGCTCGCGCAGCGACATGCCGCACGGCGACTTCCGCGAGATGGCGCGAAACGCGATCGAGGAGTTCTCGCGCCGCAAGCCGGACGAGAAGGTGCTCTCGAAGCTGCTCGAGGACATGCGCTTCGTCGGCGGGAACTTCGCCGACGATTCGGCATACGACAAGATCGCCGAGCTGCACGGGGAGTTCGACGAGCAGGCGGGGATCGTCTTCAACCGCGTCTTCTACCTCTCGACGGCGCCGACGTTCTTCCCGCTGATCGTCGAGAAGCTCGGCGAGCACGAGCTCGACTCGCACGAGGGCGCCGATGTCCGCGTGGTGATCGAGAAGCCGATCGGGACCAACCTCGCGGAGGCGCGCGAGCTCAACCAGCGTGTGCTCGCGGTGCTCGACGAGAGCCAGGTGTTCCGGATCGACCACTACCTCGGCAAGGAGACGGTCCAGAACATCCTCGCGCTGCGGTTCGCCAACGAGCTGTTCGAGCCGATCTGGAACCGCAACTACGTCGACTACGTGCAGATCACGGCCGCCGAGTCGGTCGGGATCGGCAGCCGCGCCGGCTACTACGACGGGGCGGGCGCGCTGCGCGACCTCGTCCAGAACCACATGCTGCAGCTGCTCGCGCTGCTCTGCATGGAGCCGCCGGTCTCGTTCTCTGCGGACGCCATCCGCGACGAGAAGGTCAAGGTCCTGCACGCGATCCACCCGCCTGACCCCGAGCGCGTCGAGGAGATGGCGCTGCGCGCCCGCTACGCCGAGGGCGTCGTCGGCGACGAGGAGGTGCGCGGCTACCTCGACGAGGACGGCGTGGCGCCGGACTCGCAGACCCCGACCTATGCCGCCCTGCGGCTCGAGGTCGACAACTGGCGCTGGGCCGGCGTCCCGATCTACCTGCGGACCGGCAAGCGGCTCGCGCGCAAGGTGACCGAGATCGCGATCACGCTCAAGCCGGTGCCGCACCTCGCCTTCGACCACGAGGGCTCGGTCGGCGTTCAGCCGAACCAGATCGTGCTCGCCGTCGAGCCGAACGAGGGCGTGACGATCTCGCTCGGGGCCAAGATCCCGGGCTCGCGGATGCGGATCCGTCCGGTGAACATGGAGTTCCTCTACGGGACGGCGTTCCTGTCGGAGTCGCCCGAGGCCTACGAGCGGCTGATCACCGACGCTATGCGCGGCGACGCGACGCTGTTCACGCGAGACGACGAGGTCGAGGCGCAGTGGACGATCGTCGACCCGATCCTCGCCGGCTGGGACGCCGGCCGCGGACCTGTCGCGGAGTACGAGGCCGGCACGTCCGGCCCCGCCGAGGCGGACACGCTGCTGCGACCCGGCGAGCGCTGGCGGGCGATATGAGCGAGAGCGCCGCGGTCTGGTCGGAGCGGGGCACGACGCCCGCGAAGATCGACGCCGCGCTGCGCGAGCTGCTCAAGGAGCGCCGCGCCCACGGCGAGCGCTACGCGCCGGCACGTGTGCTCAACCTCGTCGTGGTCGCCGACCGCGACTGGCAGGGGGAGATCCTCAACCGGCTCGAGGGGGTCGGCCGCTACCACGCCTCACGCACGATCGTCTGCGCAGTCGAGGACGGACGCGACGAGATCGACGCCTGGGCGTCGATGGAGGCCGAGGAGGACGACATCGTCGCCGGGCGCCTGGCCGTTGCGCACGAGGACGTCGTGCTCGAGCTCGGCACCCAGCATCTCGAGCACCTCGACCGGATCGTCGATCCGCTCGTCGTGACAGACCTGCCGACCGTCGTCTGGTCGCCGCACGGCCACCCTGAGGCCGTCGATGCGCTGCTGGGCCTCGCCCAGGTCGTGCTGATCGACTCGGTGACCGAGCCGAGCGCACGCGGGGCGCTCGACCGCGCCGCGTCGCTCGCCGAGCAGGCGTACGTGGTGGATCTCGCCTGGCTGCGCTCGACGCCTTGGCGCGAGCGTGTCGCGTCCACCTTCGACCCTCCCCAGTGGCGCCCCGAGCTGGCCTGCATCAGCGGCTTCACCGTCCGCTACTGCCCGGACTCGGAGGCCGCAGCCGCGTTGCTGGTCGGGTGGCTCGGCAACCGCCTCGGCTGGACGCCCGGCCCGCTGACGGGCGAGCCGGGCTCGCTGCACGGGACGGCGCGCGGCGATGACGGCGACATAGCGATCTCGCTCGAGGCCGATCCGTCGATGCCGATCCCCGGTCTGTCTGGCGTCACCGTGGAGACACGCAGCGGCCTGATGCTCACGCTCGACCGGGGGGCGGGCGGCCTGCGGGCGCGGCGCACCACCACGGAGGGCGAGCAGAGCTGGACCGTGCTCGGCGCCTCGCGCGGCGAGGCGGGGATCCTCGGCGAGGGTATCCGCCAGGCGCTGTTGCGCGACAAGGGCTACGGGCCGGCACTGGCCGCCGCGCGGGAGATGATCTGCCAGTGAGCCGGGAGATCGCGGTCGTCGCGGATCCGGCCGCCGCCGCTGCGAAGCGGATCGCGGCCGCGGTCGGGCAGGGCGGGCACATCGCGCTGGCCGGCGGGTCGACGCCGCGCAAGGCATACGAGCTGCTTGCGGCGATGGATCTGGACTGGAGCGGGACCGAGCTGTGGCTCGGCGACGATCGCTGCGTCGGACCCGACCACGAGTTCTCGAACTACCGGATGATCGTGGAGGAGCTGCTCGCCGGGATGCCGGAGGGGCGTCGACCACGGACCGTCCATCGGATTCCAGGCGAGCTGGGGCCGTCCGCCGCCGCCGACGCACTCGAAGCCGACCTCCGCGAGGCGTTCGGCGCGGAGGCCGACGTCGCCGCCTTCGACCTGATCCTGCTCGGCATTGGACCGGACGCGCACACCGCGTCGCTGTTCCCCGGCGAGGATGCGCTCTACGAGCGGGGGAGGTGGGCGGTCGGCGTCGAAACCCCCGGGATGGCGCCGCTCGTCCCACGTGTCACGCTTACGCTTCCCGTTCTCGATGCGGCTCGTGAGGTGATCTTCCTGATCTCAGGCGCCGACAAGGCGGACGCCGTCGCGCGCGCCTTCGGCGATGCGCCCGGTCCCGACGCACCGGCCAGCCTCGTGCGCCCCGACCCGGGCGCGCTGACGGTCCTGCTCGATCCCCCGGCTGCCGCTCGGCTGGGAGCCGGAGCGTGAGCGGCCGCCCGGTGACCGGCAACGGCAAGATCGGCTCGACCGGAAAGAGCCAGCGCGTCACCGAGCCGTTCGCCACCGGCGGCGCCGCGGTCGGCGCCAGCCCGTTCCCGCCGATCGGTGATTACGGCTTCCTATCGGACTGCGAGACGACCGCACTCGTAGCGCCGAACGGCGCGATCGAGTGGATGTGCCTGCCGCGGATGGACTCGCCGAGCGTCTTCGGCTCGATCCTCGACCGCGACGCCGGCAGCTTCCGGCTCGGACCCGCCGATGTCACCGTCCCCGCCGCGCGGCGCTACCTGCCGGGCACGATGGTGCTCGAGACCAGCTGGGGCGGGCGCGGCGGCTGGATCATCGTCCGCGACGTCCTGCTGATCGGCCCCTGGCACCACGAGGACGAGCGCTCGGGCACCCACCGCCGCTCGCCGACCGACTACGACGCCGACCACGTCCTGCTGCGGATCGTCCGCTGCGTCAACGGCGAGGTCCAGGTCCGGCTCGACTGCGAGCCCGTGTTCGACTACGGCCGCAGCTTCGCCTCGTGGGAGTACACCCAGCCTGGCTATCGCGAGGCGGTCGCGACGGCGAAGGGCTCCGATGTCGAGCTGCGCCTGACGACCGACATGAACCTCGGCTTCGAGGGACCGCGCGCGACCGCCCGCACGCTGATGAAGGCGGGCGACACCCTCTACGCGGCGCTCTCGTGGTCCGAGCACGCAGCGCCGCAGAGCTACGACGAGGCCTATGACCGGCTCGTCTGGACCGCTCACCACTGGCAGCACTGGCTCGACCACGGTGACTTCCCCGACCATCCCTGGCGGACCTATCTCCAGCGCTCGGCGCTGACGCTGAAGGGGCTCTCCTACGCGCCGACCGGCGCGATGGTCGCCGCCGCGACGACATCGCTGCCCGAGACCCCTGGCGGGGAGCGCAACTGGGACTACCGCTACACCTGGATTCGCGACTCGACGTTCATGCTCTGGGGCCTCTACACGCTCGGCTTCGACTGGGAGGCGAACGACTTCTTCTACTTCGTCGCCGACGTCGCCGAGGCCGAGGAGGGCCAGCTCCAGATCATGTACGGCATCGACGGCGAGGCCAAGCTGCCGGAGCGTACGCTCGACCATCTTTCCGGCTACGAGGGCGCGAAGCCGGTCCGGATCGGCAACGGCGCCTACAACCAGAACCAGCACGACGTCTGGGGCGCCGTGCTCGACTCGCTCTACCTGCACACGAAGTCGCGCGACCATCTGCCCGAGCGGATCTGGCCGATCATGGTCAAGCAGGTCGAAGACGCGATCGTCCACTGGCGCGAGCCCGACCGCGGGCTGTGGGAGGTGCGCGGCGAGCCGAAGCACTTCACCTCTTCGAAGATGATGTGCTGGGTCGCGCTCGACCGCGGCGCCCGCCTGGCCGAGATCCGCGAGGACTGGGAGCTGGCGGAGAAGTGGCAGGCGATCGCCGACGAGATCAAGGACGACATCTGCGCGAACGCGCTCGACGAGCGCGGCGTGTTCACCCAGCACTACGACACCGATGCGCTCGACGCATCGGTGCTCCTGATGCCGCTCGTCCGCTTCCTGCCACCCGACGACGAGCGGATTCGAGCGACGGTCTTGGCGATCGCCGACGAGCTGACCGAGGACGGCCTCGTCCTGCGCTACCGCACCCACGAGTGCGACGACGGACTCAGTGGCGAGGAGGGCACCTTCACGATCTGCTCGTTCTGGCTCGTCTCGGCGCTCGCCGAGATCGGTGAGCTGCCGCGGGCACGCGCGCTCTGCGAGAAGCTCCTCTCCTACTCGAGCCCACTCCAGCTCTACGCCGAGGAGATCGACCCCAACTCCGGCCGCCACCTCGGCAACTTCCCCCAGGCGTTCACCCACCTCGCGCTGATCAACGCGGTGATGCACGTCATCCGGGCCGACGAGGGGCAGGAGCAGTCGGCGTTCAACCGCGAGCTCAACCGCTCGCGGTTCGGCGGCTGACGACCGCTTGCGGTCCCCTGGCGCGTCGGGTAGGTTCGCGGTGGTTCTCAGGAGGGGGCAAGGTGGGGAGAGGGCTTCGACGAGTCGGATTGGCCGGCATCCTGCTCGGCCTCTCGATCGTGGCCTGCGGTCAGGCCGATCGCGATCCGCAAGCCGAGGTTCGTGAGGCGTACGGCACCGTGGTCGAGCGTTTCGACGCGGGGGACCATGACGGGGTCTGTAAGCGCCTGACGGCGGCCGCAAGAGCCCGCGCGACGGGAAGCTCGGATGTCAGGCGGTGCGGCGCGCGCCTAGGAAGGATCCTCGCGGAGGACAGGCGGACCACGAGCCGCGTGCGACCAAAGCGCCGAGCGCTGCTGGCGGTACGCGCCGCGGACGGCAGGGCTACGGCGACGATCGCCATGAGCAGGCGAATCCCCGGCACCGTCCCGCTCGTGGCGGAGGATGGTGTCTGGCGGCTCGACTCGCTCACGGTGCGGCCCTCGATCTCGAAGTCCAGGTGGGCACCGGCGACCGCGCAGACGAAGTCGTTCTCCGACCTCAGGGAGGCTCTGGGAAGGTTGGGCCTCTGCGTCCCCCTGGACGAGGACGGACTCGCTGGCCAAGGGACGGGTGGCTGCCTGATCGACCTCGCGTCGCCCAGTGTCCCCGTGATCGTGCTGACGGCCGTCGGCGACTTCGAGCTCGCGCGATGTCGCGCGAGCTTTCGCCTCTACTTCGACTCGGTGAACATCATCGGATACGACGCTGCGTTCTCGGGCAACGGGTTCTGTGATCGCGTCAGGACCTGCCGACGGGAGGGCCGCTCCGACGATCACTGGAGCGGCAGCAGGATCCCGTCGGCGACCGGCTCGGTCGCCCTTCGCCTGGGTATCTGCGTCGGCACGCCGGCCGGCAGGGCCGAGGGGGAGCAGACGATCGAGCTGGCACGGCGGCGAGATCGTTGGTGGGGCCATCCCGCGGACTATCCGGTCGGCGAGAGCAGCATCCAGCTGGGGGGCAGGTGGACGGTGCGGCCGGCCGGCTCGGCCGCCCGGCTGCCGGGCTAGATCCGCGCGTCGAGGACCATCACGCCGAACAGCAGCGCGAGGTAGAGCAGCGAGAAGAGGTAGAGCTGGAGAGCCGAGCGGCGGTCGGCGCGGCGGTAGAGACGGACGGCGCCGTAGATGAAGAGAGCGCCGAGCGATACCGAGCCGATCAAGTAGGTGACGCCGAACTCGCCGGCGCAGAACGGCAGCTGAGTGATCGCGTAGAGCAGGATCGAGTAGAGCAGGATCTGCTTGCGCGTCTCGCGCTCGCCGCGGACGACGGGCATCATCGGCACGCCGACCTTCGCATACTCGTCCTTCATCAGCAGCGACAGCGCCCAGAAGTGCGGCGGGGTCCAGTAGAAGACGATCGCGAAGAGGTAGACCGCGGTCCAGCTGAGGCTGCCGGTAGCCGCCGCCCAGCCGACGAGCGGCGGAACCGCTCCGGCGGCGCCGCCGATGACGATGTTCTGCGGCGTCGAGCGCTTCAGCCAGACGGTGTAGACGAGCGTGTAGCCGAGGAACCCCGAGAACGACAGCGCGGCGGCGAGCGGGTTGACGCCCACGGCCAGCACGACGATCGCGAGCGCCGCGAGCGTGAGGCCGTAGATCAGCGCCGCGTTGGGCGAGACGCGACCGGACGCGACGGGGCGGTCGGCGGTGCGCGCCATGCTGGCGTCGATGTCGCGGTCGTACCAGTGGTTGACGGCGCCGGCGCCGCCCGCGGACAGGTAGCCGCCGAGGCAGGTGAGCAGCACGAGGCCGATCGACGGGTCGCCGGCGACGTACATCGTCGTGACGGTCGTGAAGAGCAGCAGCGACTGCACCTTCGGCTTGGTCATCTCCAGGTAATCGGAGGCGACCTGGCGCCAGCGGGCCGCGTGCGGGGCGGCGGATGCGACGGTCTGCGTGCTGGCTGCGTCGGGCATGGTCTAGGGGGCGATGGCCTCGGTACGGGCTGGGCCGCCCGGAGACTCTACGGGCTCCGGGATGCGGAAGAGCTGGAAGGCGAGGCCGACGAGCGTTCCCCACAGCAGCGTGCCGAGCGCCAGGTGGAGCACGATCAGCGTCTCGTACTCGTCGAGCCAGACGTTGAGCGCGCCGACGAGCAGCTGCGCGGCGAGGATCGCGGCCGCGATCTTGGCGTTGCGGACGATGCCGTCGCTCGGTCGACGCCGCAACGACAAGGCGATCAGGCCAAGCACGAACAGGGTTGTCAGGTAGACGAAGACTCTGTGGGTGAGGTGGATGTCGACGAGTCGGGTCTCGCCGAACGGCAGGAAGTCGCCGTTGCAGGTGGGGAACTCCTTGCCGCAGGCGTGGTGGGCCCCATCGCCGAGCTGGTAGTCGGCACGGCCGTAGTTCTGGGTGCCGGCCATGTAGCCGCCCGCGACGATCGTGCAGAAGACGAGCCCGGCCGCGACGAGCGCGAGCGGCTTGAAGTGCCGGCCGCCGTCGACGGCGGCCGCGCCCTGGTTCTCGGTCTTCGACGCGCGCCAGATGTAGAGCGTCAGGGCAAAGAAGATCATCGCCAGCCCTAGGTGCGCCGAGACGAGCGTCTCGTCGAGGTCGTTCTCGACGGTCGCCGCGCCGAGCAGGCCCTGGGCGATCACCAGCACTGCCGCGGCGACGCTCGCTCGCACGAGAACGACGTTGCCGCGGTGGCGCCGCCAGGCGAGCACGGCGAGCGCGATCGCCATCAGCCCGACGATCCCCGCCACGGTGCGATGCGAGTACTCGATGATCGTGTTGATATCGAGCCCCGGGATCACCGCCCCATTGCAGAACGGCCAGCCGTGGAAGCCGGAGCTGGCGGGACCGCAGCCGAGCCCCGAGTCTGAGACGCGGACGATCCCGCCGATCAGCACCAGCAGGAAGGTGGCGAAGATCGTCGCCAGGGCGAGCCGACGGTAGGTGCGGTACTCGGCGCCCGGGTTGGAGGCCGTGTGGGAGGGGGTCACCAGCCTGCGGAGGCTACCGGCTGCGCCACGCTGCCGGCGGGAGTGCCCGACTTGGCGACCTCACGGCGGATGTCCTTCATCGGCTCGACCGAGCGGACGCGCGGCACGACGTCGAAGTTGTTGACCGGCGGCGGCGACTGCACGTACCACTCGAGCGTGTTGCCCTTCCACGGGTCGTTGCCCGCGACCTTGCCGTTGCGGTAGGAGCGCAGCGCGTTGATCACGGTCAGCAGCACGCCGATGCCGAGCATGAACGAGCCGATCGTCGAGATCAGGTTGTAGTCGGTGACGCCGAGCGCCTCGTCGTAGTCGTAGATCCGTCGCGGCATGCCCGAGAGGCCCGCCGAATGCTGGACGAGGAAGGTCAGGTTGAAGCCGATGAACATGACCCAGAAGGAGAGCTTGCCGAGCCCCTCGCTCATCATCCGGCCGGTCATCTTCGGGAACCAGTAGTAGATCCCGGCGAAGATGCCGAACACCGAGCCGCCGAACAGCACGTAGTGCAGGTGG